>JAABUK010000431.1_pt1 | contig 88872 bp, 95 predicted proteins | sample 5559141 | NCBI WGS metagenome assembly JAABUK01 (sample SAMN10711869, study PRJNA513367) | rock metagenome | isolation source: Antarctica rocks | place: Antarctica: Victoria Land, Pudding Butte nord | collected 2016-01-03
CACGGAGACACCGGACCCAGCGCCGGCGCTCACCCATGCCCCGGCTCCCAGACCCCAACCTCAAGATCATCCGTCGGCAGTCCAGACGCCTATTGAAACGCCGGGGCTAGAACCACCGTGCCCGCGGGCGTCCGGCATGATCACGTCGAACTCTGCCTCGAGCGCCTGAGCCACTGGCGTCCAGCCGGCGCCGCTACCCATCAGCCCGTGCAGAAGAACGGCAGGGGGCTTTTCACCACCAGTTCGCTGGTACGAGATTGTCAAGTCGTTCATGACGGCGGAAAGCGTGGGCCAAGGCGGCATGACGCGAACGCTAACTGACACGGACGGGATCCCGAAGCCCGGCGCGTCGCTCTCGGGCCGGCCCGTCGAGGCGGCCCCACCGGGATCGAAAGGCTCCTATCCTCAGAGCTACAGCGCGGCCGTTTATAAGCCCGTAAGCCGACCGCCCAACGACACATGATCACCGCGTCAGCTGGAACGTGAGCAGGAACGGGGCCGCCCGCCCCAATAGACCCGTCCGATTTGTTGTCCCACTGGGGTGCCCTATACGGCACAGTCGGTGGCATGGCGGGACTGAAGATCGGCTACGCGGCGGGTGTCGACGGCCGGGCAGGACCTCAACGCCCAGCGCGACGGCCTGGCTACGCTCGGCGTCAAGGCCGAGCGGGTCTACGTCGACCACGGCCTGACCGGCACCAGCCGCGTGCGTCCCGGTCTGCGTGAGGCGCTGGCGGCCTGCCGCCCGGGCGACACGCTGGTGGTCACCAGGCTGGATCGGCTAGCCCGGTCGGTGCCCGACGCCCGCGACATCGTCGAGGAACTCACCGGCCGCGGGTACGGCTGCAGCTCGCCGGCTCGGTGCACGACCCGACCGACCCGGTCGGCCGCCTGCTGTTCAACGTCCTGGCGATGGTCGCCGAGTTCGCGGGCCGACCTGATCAAAGCCCGCACCTGCGAGGGCATGGCCGTGGGCCCGCGCCGCCGGCAAGCTCCGCAGCCGCAAATTTAAGCTTACTCCCGGCCGGGAGGCGCTGCTGGTCGACCTGCACCGCACCGGGCAGAAGAACCCGTCAGACCTCGCCGAGCTGTTCGGCGTCGGACGCTCCACCGTCTACCGAGCCCTCCAACGCGCCATCGCCGACGTGCCGGCCCCGGCCGGCAGCCCGGCCGTCCCCGCCACCGCCACCGAGTGACCGTGCCGATGCTGTCCGGGCTCGAGCCGGCGCAGCAGGCGCTCGCGCAACGGCGGTGGGACGTCCTGCGGTCGCACGTGCAGGACGGGGTGCCGCTCTCTCGGGTCGCCCGCGACGCGCAGGTCCCGCTGCGCACCGCTCAGCGCTGGCTGGTCCGCTACCGCGCCGGCGGCCTGGCCGCGCTGGCCCGACCAGAAAGGTCCGACCGGGGGTGCGGCGGATGCCGCAGGAGCTGGTGCGCCTGGTCGAGGGCCTGGCGCTGCGCCGCCCCCGTTCGTCGGTGGCGACGGTGGCGCGGCAGGCAGCGCTGGTCGGGGCGGAGCACGGCTGGCCGGCGTCGTCCTACAGCACCGTGCACGCGATCGTCACCGGCCTGGACCCGCACCTGCTGACACTGGCGCACGACGGGCCGACGGCGCTGCGCGACCGCTACGAGCTGGTGTACCGCCGGCAGGCCGACCGGCCGAATCAGATCTGGCAGGCCGACCACACCGAGCTGGACCTGCTGGTGCTGGACGCCGTCGGCAGCCCGGCCCGGCCGGGGCTGTCGGTCGTGCTCGACGACTGCTCGCGGGCCGTCGCCGGCTGCACCTTGTTCCTGGGTGCTGCCCATGGCGTTGTCGGCGTCCCGGGTGTGGAATGCGACCAGCGCGGCAGCACCCCGGCCGCAGCACCCCGGCCGCAACACCCGCCGGAAGGATGCGTACGCCGCGGCTCGTTGATGGGCTTCGAGATGGATGACCGCGTACAGGCAGACGATGCCGGCGACCGCGTCGCATGAGACGGCAGCTGCGTCGTGTCCGCCGCCACCGCCGCCAACCCAGCCTCACCGGCGAGCTGGCACATCGCGGGCGGGAGGTCGGTGCTGACCACCGTCACGCCCTGCTGCCTGAGGTAGGCCGCGACGTGCCCAGGCCCCGCCCCGCCGTCGAGGACCGGGCCGGGCCGGTGACCATCTCCGCGAACGCGGTCAACACCGCCCGATTCAGGGACTTGCCGGCCAGCTCGCCGCCGATCTCTGCCGCGTACCGCGACGCGATCTGGTCGTAGCTGTGCGTCGCACCCCTCACCCGGTTCATTATGTTGGTTGCGCGACCCGGGAGAAGTGCGGATGCTCGCGAGGAGCGACGTGCTTCCGCGCCGGTTGGTCGTCGGCGACTGCGACACCCGGGATCCGCACGCGGGCGGACCAGCGGCCGAGACCACAGGCCGGTCGTTCGGCCCGACCGTCAGCGGTTCGCGGGGCGGCGGGCAAGGACGTGGATCTGGGAGCCGAGCTGCCGGTACGGGTCGCGGCTGCCCGCCTGTTCCTCGGCTCGCAGCAGCCACCGCAGGTCCGCGCCGGTGATGGTGTCCTCGTCCCCGGGCAGGGGGTCGGTGAACACCCGGACGCCGTACCACGCCTCAACGTCGAAGCCTCGTTTGCCGAGGTGGCTGGTGACGTCGTCGAGGTGATCGGCACGCGCGTGGACGCCGAGCTCGTTGGTGTAGGTGGTGGCCTCGAAGGCGGCTACCGCGGCCTGCCACTCGCCTCTCATGCCCGGGCGGAACGCCAGGGCGCCGGCGTTGCGGAACGTCACCGACAACAGCCCGCCGGGCGCTACCCGGTCGATCTGCTGGTCCAGTGCTATCTGTGGATCGTCGAGGTACATCAGCACCCCGTGGGCACAGACCACCTCGAACATGGTGCCGCCAAGCAAAGCCTCCAGGTCGCCAATGCTCCCGCGACGGCGGTCGATGTTGACTCCGGCGGCACGGGCGTCGGAGGCAAGCTGCTCTAGCAGGGCAGCCGAGGGGTCGACACCGACGACGCGGCACCCCCGCCGCGCCATGCGGATGGCCTGGGTTCCTTGCCCGCAGCCCACGTCCACGACGCTGACCCCGTCGCGGACGTGCTGCTCGAGCTGGCGACCGATCAGCTCTTGGCGCACCGTGTTGCGCAGGTTGCCGAGACGCTCAACCCACCTGCGCTCCCCAGCAGCGAATTCATGCATGCCACCCATCCTGACAGCCCCATAACACCGTCACCGCCCGGCCTCGGCTGACGCGCCGGTGGGGGATCCTCTTACGGCGGGCATCATCCTGGTCGCCCGTCCGGCGAGGCGAAGAATCGACCAACCGAAGCCGCCGGGTTGTAAAGTCCACGATCAAGCAGGTGTGTCCACCGACATCAGCAAGCCCGCGCGGTGCTGCCCGGCGGGAGCGGCCGGATGACGCTCGAGCGCGTCGGCGGGGCCGAGGCGTCCCTCACCTGGTTCAGGCACCGGCCTCGAGCGCGGCGAGGTCGCGCACCGCATAACGGTGATGTTCGGCCTCTTCCTTCAGTACCACCGTGAGGCAGCGGCGCACGACGTACTCCTGGTCGGGATACGGGTCCGCCGGCTTTCGACCGCACCTCCGATCGAGCTCGGCCTCGGTGAGCCCGTCGATGACGCGCCGCACCGTGGCCATGCGGGCGAGCCGCGGGGCCTGCACCTCGTCGAGCGTGGGGGTGGCATCGAGGGTGAGCCCAAGCTTCGCCGTCGCGTCGGGCGGCATGCCGCCGTAAGGGAAGCCCACCGGGTGGTACGGCGCTTCCTCCTCCAGCACGGCATTGCCGAGCCAAGCATCGCTGGCGAACAGCAGGTGCCGTTGAGTCTCGACCAGCGACCACTCGCCGTTGACCTGCTCGTGCAGTTTGGCCTCGGGTAACAGCCTGGCGCGGTCGAGCGTCGCCTCCCATAGCGTCTCGATGGCATCCCAAGCTGCCCGATAGTCGTCGGGGGACGCGGCGTCGCGCGCCAGCACCCGCGTGGGATGCTGCCGGTCGAGCTCGGCCTCGACGTAGGCGCCCACGTCGACGTCGTTGACGACGAGACGCTCGAAGTCGCCACCGAGGTACACGTCACTTCCGTAGCAGTCGACGATCTTCAGACCTCTGACCTCGCAATCGCGGACCTCGAGGCCAGTAAGGTCGCACAGGTGCATGCGGGCACCACGGAACTGGTCACTCTGGGCGTACTCAGCAGCCATCGAGGCAGTCTCCCGCACCCGTTCCGCCGGCGTCACGCCGGTGCCGGATCTGTTGATCGCCGCTACAGCGCCATGCCAACGGCCTCGACCTCTACTCGCATAACGGTGATAACGTCTTGGGACTGCCGAGCTCGTCCACGTCCTAACCTCGCCGTTGCAGTAGCTGGCTGATGTTGGTGGTCCGACACGGGTCGTGACAGCGCGAAAGTGCCTAGCGTTGCCGGGATGTGGTCTTGCTGATGGACCCGAATCTCCAACGTCGAGAGGCACTTCGCAGGTGCAACATACAACTGGCAGGACCGTGCCGATCATCACGACCGATGGGACGGGCGTGGTGTCGCACGCCGGGACCGTGCTGTTGGCCGAGCTGGCAGACCGGACCGGGCTTACCGCTGTGCTGAGCGAGGCCACCGACGGGCTGCGGGAACGCCGCGCCGGTCACGACCCGGCTCGGGTGCTGGTCGATGTGGCGGTCGCGATCGGCGACGGCGCAGTCACGATCACCGATGTCCAGGCGCTGGCTGATCAGCAGGGACTGCATGGCCCAGCCGGGTCGGTAGCGTCGACGTCCACGATCTGACGGGTGCTGGCCGGGATCGACGAGAGCATGCTCGCCCGGATCAGGCAGGCCGGGGCGGAGTCTCGCGACCGGGCCTGGTTGGCCCGCGGTGAGCTCACCGGCACCGAGCTGCCCGTGTCCCGTGCCGCCGGCGAAACGATCAGCCAGGTCGTGATCGACCTGGACGCGACGCTGGTCACCGCGCACTCACCTGGGGTTGGACAAGGAAGGCGCTCGCGGCAACTTCAAGGGCGGCTTTGACTATCACCCGCTCGGGGCGTCGCTGGACAACACCAACGAGGCCCTGGCAGCGCTGCTGCGACCGGGCAACGCCGGCACCGCCGCCGATCACCTCACCGTCGTCGATCAGGCGCTGGCGTAGTTGCCGGACCGGTGGCGCAGCAAACCGATCCTGATCCGCGCCGACGGCGCCGGCTACTCCCACGCCCTGATCAGCGCGCTTTCGCAGCAGGGCCTGGAGTTCTCAGTCGGCTACCCCGTCACCCAAGCCGTCCGGGACGCCATCGCTGTGGTCCCGAAGTCGGCCTGGACCACCGCGTCCAACGCTGACGGACTTCTGCGAGCACGCCGACGTCATCGACGTCACAAGATGCTCGACCTCAGCAAGTGGAGCAGCACCTGCCCCGGCATGCGCGTCATCGTCCGCCGCGAACTGCCGCACCCCGGCGCGACCCTGGACGCCTTCGAGATCCGAGACGGCTACCGCTACCAAGCCTTCACCACCAACACCCGCAGCGGTCAGCTCGCCTTCCTCGAGGCCCGCCACCGTGCACACGCCCGCGTCGAGGACGGATCCGAACAGGCAAGGACACCGGCATCGGGCACCTGCCCAGCAGGCCCCAGAACATCAACGAGGTCTGGACCGAACTCGCCCTGATCGCCGCGGACCTGCTCGCCCTGACCCAGTCCATGCTGCTCACGACCGAGCCGGAGCTGCAACGCGCCGAACCCAAGACGCTGCGCTACCGGCTGCTGCACACCGCCGCCCGGATCACCCGAGGCAACGCAAAGTGTCCCTGCGCCTGGCAGAGCACTGGCCCTCGTCAACGCACTCCAGCGCTTGCGGCTGATCCCGCTCCCGGCCTAACCACCAGCACCACCTCCACCCCCCCACCACCGCCGAAGCAGACGGAGACGCCGGACCCCGCACCGGCGCTTCACGCTGCCCGACGGCCAGCCGCCCCGAGCAAGATCACCCGACCCAGAGTCGAGCCTCTAGTGAAAGACCGGGGCTGATAACAGGGCGTTATGGCCGAGCGGTGAGCCGCGGGGCGAGCGCTCGGCGGCAGATGCCGGCGCGAGTGGGAAGTGAGGTTCGCGAGCGACCTCGACGTCCGACCGCCACCGATCCGGTTCCACAACGGTGATCGGCAGTCTCGCGTCGTACGATGGGGCCGTTGCGCGGGCAGCATCCGCGGCCCCGGCCCCGACGGGCGGTGCGGCTGTCGCTGTCGTGGCACGATCAGCCCCGTGGCTGATGACGACGCGCCAGCACCGTATCGACGGTCGACGCGGACGCCACGCGGTGAGGCACGTCGCTCGGACTTGTTGGATCGGATCACTGCCGATCTGATCACCAACGGACTGGGCGACTTCTCCCTGCGTCGCGCCGCGCGCGCAGCTGGGACCACCCACAAGGTGCTGCTCTATCACTTCGACGGCCCGGAAGAGCTGCTCAGGCAGGCGTTGCCGCGGCTGCGTGGAAAGCGCGTTGAGAACGCGTTACTCGCTGTGGCCGACGACGGGTCGCTCGGCGAACGAGTCCGGTCAGTGTGGCCGGTGCTGATGGACGACACATCTGGTCTGCGGGTCATCGACCAGGCGATCGGGCTGGCGATGTACGACCCGCACCGGTATGCCCACCTTGCCCAGGCGGCTGCGGACGCCTACCTAGGTCCCCTGGTCGGGTTCTGCCCGAGGGACTGGTCGGACCAACGCAAGCGAGAGGTCGCTGAAATGATCTTGGCAACCATGCGCGGCTTCCTCATGGAATGGCGCACGACCCGTGACGGCGAGCGGATCGAGGCCGGCCTGGCCGCGCTTGTACGGGCGCTGGACCGCGAGGAAGCCTCGCTCTAGACACTGTTGTGAACCATGTGGTTCACTCGCGGCATGGATGCAACGCAGCGCGAGAAGGTTCGCTTTTGCAGTGGTCGCGACGACTGTGTGGCCTGGTACTACCCGGGTCACAACGGAGCCTGCGTCGTCATGGGCAGCGGCGCTGGCGTGACTAAGGAACCAGGAACCGACCGCTTCGCTGCCCGTATCAACGAGGCCGGGTTCGCCGTCCTCGCATTCGATTTCCGACACTTCGGAGAGAGCGGCGGCCGCGCGCGGCAGGTACTCAAGATCCGACAGCAGCTCGCTGACTGGAAGGCAGCACTCGCTTGGGCGCGAGCGCGGCCCGAAATCGACCAGGTGATGGCCTGGGGCTTCTCGCTGTCCGGCGGCCACCTGTTGCGCCTGGCACGACGACAGCCCTTAGCGGCCACCATCGCACAAACGCCACTGGCTGACGGCCTCGCCGCGATGCCGAACGCGCTCCGGCACGAGTCACTAGCGGTCGTTCTCGGCTTCCCGCTCATCGCATTGACCGATCTGGTGGGTGCGCTCTTTCGGTGCCCACCTCTGCTGGTGCCGCTAGCCGCCGAACGCGGGAAGGTCGCCATGCTGACGACGCCGGACGCCCAGGACGCCGACCGCGCGCTGAACCCCGGCAACCTCTACCCGGAGTGGCGGCAGGTGATCGCCGCACGGTCCGTCATGAAGATTGGGGGATACCGGCCGGGCCGTGGAGCACGCAGGGTTCGTTGTCCGTTGCTGGTCGTCGTGGCCGACGACGACCAGTCGGTGCTCGCCCGTCCGGCCCTGCGCGTCGCAGAGCGTGCACCTGGAGCCGAGTTGTTGCGTGTGAGCGGCGGACACTACGCGCCCTTCCTGGCCGAGCACTCGCACGTGGTCGAGGTCGAAATCGACTTCCTCAACCGCCACCTCACCGCGAGCGCACCGCGCGACTCGGCAGAAGGCCGACGGCCAGCAGCGGCTCGGCCCTCGACGTGACGGTCGTGTCCGCGTACGGGCTCGCGTTGCGGCAGGAGCATGCGACAGGCGTTGAGGACGCCTCAGGCCCCAGGTCCCGCTAGGACGGCCCGTTGCCCCGGCGGCCCGCGTCGTGGTCCTGCGTCTCGACGGACCTTCACCGCGGTGACGAAACAATCCGCGCTTCGCCGGCACTGGCGGTGCTTGTGCGTCGCTTCGTGGATGAAGGGCATCGAGCGATGAGCCGATGTCGCCGCCAAGCTTGGAAAGGCAACCGCCGGTACCCGTCGGGGCCGGGGCCGGCGTGCAGGTACCCGCCCAGCGCGGTCGCGCGCTCGCTCATATGGCGAGGCCGACTCCTGGTGCCGGGCCGGCTGCGGTCGGTGGCTCGCCGCCGTTGTCGTACACAGCGATCTTCAGGGCCGCGGCGCGGTAGTGCATGTGGACGTCGACGGTCGTAGCGCAGGAGTGTCGCTGGGCCGGTGACCTGGCCGCGCTGGGACGGCAGCCCCGCGCCGACGCCGGCCGGCTCCGCACCCGGACCCTGGGTTTGGTGCCGCCGAGTCGATCGCCGATGCCACCCGACAGTGCAGGGCGCGTGACACGACGGCCGACTCTCCGCCGCTCGAGGGACGGTCCCAGCTTCTTAGGTCCCGGCAGTCGGCGGTGTTGCCTCGGTCTGCCTCCCCGACTCGGCGGCCAGCTGATGACGAAGAACCGGACGTCGCTCCGGCTCCGCCGTTCGCGAACTGACGGCGCACCCCGGGCGGCACCTCGAAGCCATCGCCTACACCGAGGGTTCACGTGTCCGAACTGGTGCTCATCTCCACTTGGCCACTGACATAGAAGAACGCCAGGCTGCTGACCACAAGAGCACCGAATCGACGGGTAGGACGAGATCTTCAGCGAAGGCCTCCCGGAACTGCGGCGACCACGTAGTCTTGGTGGTGCGTGAACGTGCCAGTTCAAGCATCCGCGCCGACGGGTCGACGCCGAGCACGTTGCGGGCCCCCCGTCGGCGCGCTGACGGGACATGGCCCCGTCCCGCAACCCAGATCATAACGTCAATGCCTCGATCGAGGGCACAAGGGCCCGCAGGGCTGGCTGCTCCATCGCCTCGTTGTAGCCGGTGCCAACGACCCGCAGCTGCTGGTAGCCGGCGAAGAACGCCTCGTCGTCGTAGACGTCCTGCCCCGCCACCGCATGAGTCGAGCCCGACCCGAGGCAGCGAGCGGCCAGCTGGTGCGTCGCAGGACACGATGGCCGGGTCGCATCCCGCCCCGCCCCGGGTGCTGCCTGTCGGCCGTTCCGTCAGCACGGGGCACACCAGCGGTACCAGCACACACGGTAGGTCTGCTGCCCGCGCGTACGGTCCCTGATTTCCGCGAGCTTGAAGCCACAGGACTCCGCGATCCGCCGGCTAGCGGTGTTCGGCTCCTGGATGATGCTGACCAGCTCGGTCAGGCCCAGGTCGTCTGCGGCCCATTGCATCACCGCCCGTGCCGCCTCGCCGGCGTAGCCCTGACCCCAGAACTCCCGGCCATACCGGTGCCCCAGCTCGAGCTCACCGGTCGGGAGCCCGTCGTCACCGTCGACGGGAAACAGACCGCACTCACCGATGACGACGCCATCGGCAGTACGGACCGCCAGCAACGGTCCCCAGCCGTGCTCCGACCAGCACCCCGCGTGCCGGGTCGCGACCCCTTGAAGGTGCCCCAATGACGGCACCGAGCCGTCCCCTACCCATGCGAACACAAGCGGGTCGTTCCACAGCCGAAACAGCGCCTCCGCGTCAGCCCGCACGACAGGTCGCAACGTCAGCCGCCCGGACTGAATTGGCATTGTCACGGGGCTAGGCTAATCGCGCGGCCGGACGCTCCGGGCAGACCCCGGGTCAAGGGGGCTTAATGCCATAATGAGGGACACGGAGCGCAGGTGTCCGGCTCCGCGCTCGATACGGGCGGGGGCGTCGGGACCGGTCGTTGGCTCGCCGAGTCGGGCGTCAGGGTGCCTCCTGCCGCCGGTAGGGCAGGTCATCGACGGCGTCCGGGTGAGGGCGTCGGGGTCGTACCGGCGCCCGCCGATCGGCCGTCCGCGCCCGCGAGACCGCCCGCGACGGCGTACCCGCCAGGTCATGCCGTGATGAGCGCGAAGCCGACGTCCAGCGTGTCGCGGGTCGATAGATCGGCTTGAAGGGCGCAAGCCCTTGAAGCTGACATCCGCAACTGCGTCAAAGCCTGGAACAACGCCCCCAAGCCCTTCATCTGGACCAAGACCGCTTAGCAGATCCTCGGGCTCACTCTCACGACTTCTCCAAGGCACTACCGGCGCCGGGCAATAGGTCTGCCGCGCCGACCCAGCGGAAGGCGCCGTACGCGGTGGCGCTGCTCCGCAGCGCGGCAGCGAGGCCGAGTGCCGCTGCCGCCCCCCAGCCGAGGATGCCAGCGCCCACGCCCCATGCAGCCCTCCGCCGCGGCAGGACGCCCGTGATTCAACGCCGTCGCCAGGACCATGGCCGTGTCTGGCCCCGGCAACACTGCGGTCAGGGCGTCCGGGAACGCATACGATGCGAGTGCCCGAGGACGGCCATGGTGCATTCTATGCCAACTGCGTATCAGAACGCGATCGCTTCCAACCTAGGTTGAATACCTGAGTTCGACCTGCGGCTCGCGAAGGTCGCCGGAGGTCGGTCCCGGCAACGCCGAGCGACCGGCCGGCGGTGTTGCTACCGGTCGCCGACGGCGCGCCATTCTGCGAGCGTGAGGTAGTAGCGGACGGCCAAGATTTGGGTGCTGTCTGGTGGCAACCCGGTCTGCGCCGTGAGCGCGTCCTTGGTCTTGTTGAAGGCCGCCTACTGGCTCTCCCCGTCTGCGGCCTTGTAGGTCAGGACGTAGACATGTCGGTGGACCGGGCCCTTCGGGCGGGACAGCCGGGCGAGGTCGGTCTCGGTCGCGTGCGGCAGCTCCTCGTCGGGGATGAGCAGCATCTGTCCAGGGTCGCGAGGCACCGGCTCGGGTTTGCGAGGGACCATCAGGCGGCCGGGGAGGCGCCGGCCGGCTGACGGAGACTGGCCCTACGGGGACTCACAGCACGAACTTCATTCATGGCGCCGACGTCATCGTGAAAGCCCAACTGGTGTGGATCCGCATTCCCGTTGGAAGGGCACTCAGGTCAGCACGATCGGCAGCGACCGGTCGTGCCCAGTCGATCACGTGACGAGCGACCGCCGTGCCGTAGCCAGAGCCGCGATGCTCGGGCAGCGCGATGACGTGGGCAAGGCGCACGGTTCTTCCCCGGACGCACTGGGGGTTGGGAACCCCGATCTCGAGAGTTCCGATGGCCGTGGCGACGAGCCTTCCGTCCACGTCAGTCACCGGGAACCGGGCATTGGCGGCGTCATCAGCGCTCCCCACGAACCACTCGCGCACGTAACCCCTCCACATCTCATCGCCCCTCGGTCATCGCCTTCGAACAGGAGCGCCCAAAGGCTCCGCAACTGGTCCCTGTCGTGCGCTCCTGCAGTACGCGCGCGGCCTGCGCTGCATGCCTTCACGCCGCCATGCTCGCACGGTGGCCAACAGTCGATGGTCTATTACGACTACTTGTGAGCCGTCCTAGACATCGGGGTTGGCCAGCGCACCCACGTCGACGTCGCGTCAGGACGGGCTCTAATGCGCCGAGAGGATGTGCCCCCCAGCCGACGAGGCTACGGCACGCGCTTCAGTCCGTTGGTCTTGTCCTGTTGTTCCCACGCGTGGTCCAGGACGCCCCACGCGCAGCGTCGATGGGCGTAGGGCAGCGCCATGTGCTGCGGGGGTCGTGCTCTCTTATGGCGATTGTGAGGGCCACTCGTTGCTCTTGCCATGGGGTGTGTGGAGCGATTCGGCAGTTGATCTCGGCGCGTAGGCTCGTTCGACCTCGCCGAGGTGGGAGGCGATGCGGTCTCGGTCGCGGCCGCCGCAAGCTCCCTTGGGCAGTTCGGCGGGGCTCCCGCGACGGCCGCGTCGAAGGCAAGCCAGGAGGCGTTCAGCAGCGCGACCTGCCGCTGGGCCTCCTGGTCGGTGATCGGCACCTGGTCTTACGGCCCGGGGGCGTAGTGATCCGCGCTGGAAGTGGGATCCGGCAATGGCCGCTTTAGCGGTCGGTGCAGTAGGCAGCACGTCCAGGGCGCCTTGCTCGCCGCCCCCTCGCCGGCGCCCTGGTGTGTGCGTTGGAGGCAGGCATGTTCAAGGGGCGCGGTCTTGGCTGGGCTGAGGCAGAACCGGTGGCCTGCCGGGTCTGGTCGCCTCTGCCAGCGACCATTGCCGGGTTGGGCGTTGGACGCGGTGGCGCTGAAGACCACACAGGCGGCCACTGCGTCCGGCAGTGATCGCCGTCCTCACTGTGCAAAGTGGTCGTGTTCAAGCGTGGGTCCTCTGCTAAGGCGCCACCCCGGTGGTCGCCGCGGATGTCAGTCTTCCAGCCGTTTCCGACACCTTCTGTCGTTTCCTGACGAGCCAGCCCTCGGCTCCGGCGAGCAGCCGGGTGGTCAGCCGCTGTGCACCTTGCGGTGCGCGTCCTTGATCAGGATCAGACCGTCACGAAGCGTGAACAGGTCAACCCCGCGAGCGACCAGCGAGTTGTCGTCCAAGCGAACAACGCTCCACTCCATGAGGACGCGGTCACCCGCAGCGACTGGCTCCTCAAACACAGCAGCCGTCCCCGGCTCGTTCTCGATCCCGAGCGCAAAGCCGTCACGAACTTCGTCCCGGCCTCTGAACTCGAGACCCGGCGCAGCGCCCGTCGTCATCGAGTAGAGGCACTCGGGGTCGGTGAAAGCCAGGGCTGCGTCCACGTCGCCGGACTTCCATGCTTCGACGAACTGCTCGACGACCGACTTGTTGGCCTGGGCGGACCCCGGTTCCCAGAAGACAACCCACGCAACGAGCTCGCGCAGATCGCCTTCGAAACGGTGCGCTTGCCCGGCCGGGACGTGGAGAACATCCCCCGGGCGGAACGCCTGGCCTGTTCCGTTGCAGCGCAGGGTCCCCTGACCCTGAACGATGACGTACGCCTCGTCCTGATCGTGCGCGGACTGGTAGTCACGGTTGCGCGGTGCGAACAAGGAGATGCTGACGCCGTCCTGCCGGAACACCTCGGTGTCGAAGACGCCGTCAGGCCAGTTCGCGGTCGCCGGCAGCGGCAGACGCGTCATCGTGGACTGCAGCTCGAAGATCGCTGCGCCCACATCTGATGGAAGGTTCATTGTGGTCATTGTCTCAGTCTCGCTGACAGAACGTACGGTGTCGATGGTCAGTTCCTTGATTGACGCGACGGTGAACCCCGCCCTCCTCGCGATCTGCGGAACGCCCCAGGGGGTCGCTGTCGTAGCGGCGGCGGAGCGCGCAGACTGCCGTCGAACCCGACGACGCCAGCGGCACCGTGCGGCCCGCTACTGCATCCCGAACTGCAGTCTGTATCGGTTGATCAACTCGACTGGGGACGGCATTTCGGCGCGGTGACCAGACGAAACACCTCGCGCCAGGGCACCCCGAGTTGGTCCTGGGTCACGTGGAACCCGGCGGCCGTGCACGGGCGGGGTTGCTGTCGCCGCAACGGTTCTCCAGGGTCAGCGTTGTCTCGGGCTGCTCGGGGTCGTGGCCCATGCCAGGACGTCGTCTCCGGTGATGAATGTCAGCAGGCATCCGGTCCGCACTTCCAGGATGTGCCCGTAGAACGGGTCGGCGCCCGGGAACGCGAAGCTGATCTCGCCGCGGCGGCATGACAGGCGTCGACGTCGCTGACCTGAATCGAAGTGTGAGGAAGACGGCTGCGCTTGCGTCGCACGTCATGAGATCGCGCTGGACGTTGTCGCGCTGCGGGTCGGCCAACGTGACGTCCAGCCCACATTCATCACCGGCTCCAGCCCGAGAACGTCCTCGTAAACAGCCGTGCGGTGTCCGGCGAGGCGCTGTGCAGGTCCGGAACGATGCGGGAGACAGCCACAATGGTTCCTTCCGAACCGGCGTACGACGTGACCCCGAGCGATGGTGATGTGTAGCCGCGATGAAGAGCGGGTCCTGAGCGGATCGGCGCTGGCCGACGCGACATTGGGCTCGTCGACGACGCGGCACCGCAGGCTACGTCGAAAGGGAACTTCGTGTGCCGGCGACGAGATCGTCGTCACTTGCGGCCCTGATGCGGCATTGCCGCACGGTGCCTTCCGGCCGTGTCCGCTGAGCGCGCCGCGCGCCTGCGGAAGGTGGATCGTCGAGCGCGACGCTTCGTGCTCCCGTTGCTCACAAGTGCCGGAAGGAGCAGGCTCGACCCGTGATCAACGACGAACGCCTTGATGCGATCGCGCAGGCCATCCGCCGGCGGGACGGTGACGGCGCAGCCACGCTCGTCGGTCTGATGCTTGCCGAGGAAGTCGGAGAGGCGATCCAACAGTTGAGACGGGTGGTCGGCCACGCCCGGCAGCCGGCGGGCCCCGAGGATGTGGGTGCGGAGCTCGCTGATGTCGTCATCTCGGCAGCTGTGCTGGCCCGTCTCCTAAACGTGGACCTCTCTTCGCACATCGAGCAAAAGCTCGCCGAAGGTGTCCGCTAGGCGCTCTGCGGGACGGCCCCCGGCGACCCCCGGGGGGACGGTTCGAACCCGTTCCGGGCGCGGGCGAGGCCCGACCGTTCGTCACCGGCTGAAGAACGAGATCAGCGGGGCGCGGGCATCAGCCTTCACCAGGTGAGTCTTTACCGCCGGGCCCTGGCCGCCGCGCTTGATGCGGCCGCGGCCGCGGGCCAGCCGGTCGCCCGGCGGCCCGGACTTCTCTTACGTCGCGCTGCAAGGCCTGGTCACTTCGTAGCGGCGGCCTCGCCTCCGAACCCGGGCTGCGAACGCGGCTCTCCGGCCGCCGCGGCCGCCGGCTCGCGCATCCCCTGGGCCGCCGGTCGGAAGCCCTCGTCAGGCAGTCGGCGAACGGTCGATCGGAGGGCAGGCCGCCGCCGCAGCCTTGCGTACGCCCGGGCCCAGCAGCCGGGCGAGGGCCTGGATACCCGGCGGTGACACGGCGATTCCGCGGTCGGCGGGGTGAGCGACGGTCCAACCCTGGTCAAGCGCGTGGCGCGCGAACGCCGCTCCAAGCTCGCCGCCGAGGTGCGGCTGTCGTCGGGCGCTTCGCGACCATCTCCGCGGTCATGCTCACACGCTAACGGTCATCGGTATCTGCGTAGGGCGGGTGGCATTGACCAGGTGGGTGCTGCCGGCGCGGTCCCTCTTCCTGGCCCTGGCGAGGTTGACGCAGGCGAAGGCGCTGCCGGCCGTCTGGACGGGGGTGCGGGCTGCGTGGGGGTGCCCGGCGATCGATTGCGGACGGAGCCACGGCGGTGGTGTTCTCGTGGCGTACGGCCAGATGCGCGCGCCGAGCCGCCACGCGTGGCCGTGGCGTGCACAGTTCGCTTCCGGGGTCTGCGGCGATGCGGGCGGACTGCGACGGCCCGTCGCGCCGTCGGCTGGCAGTCTGACGCTGCCGCGAAGTGCGGCAATCACGGCGTCCGGCGGTGGCCCGCGGCGGGTTCTACCGCGTCCCGTGGACGTCCGGAACGGCGCCGACCCCTCCGTGACCAGCTACCCGACGCCCCACGACACGGTGCATGCTGCCCGCGAGCTGTGCAGGTCACAGGGCGTGCAGGTCCCGTCCCGCCCCGCACCAACCGCTCAGACCTCTAGCCTCATCCAGGGGATTGCCGGAACGCTCCGGGCTCTCAGCACACCGCTGCTTCTCATCGAGGTCCTACGGCACTGCCGCCGCGTGCGTCTACCGGCTCCGCTGCCGACTGCTCGCGAATGACCTCTGCCTGGCCAGCCGACGAGGCGAGGTAGTGACTACGGGGCCGGGTCGGACTGCCGCCTTCATCCAGCAGGGGGCCGACGCGGAGCACCCCGGGTCGATCGTGCTGGCCGAATGTCCAGCTGAGGCCCAGCCCGAGCCGAGCACGTGTCGGAACCCTGCTGAGCGCCATCACCGCAACCCCAGCGAATCCCGAAAGGTCCCTGGGCCAAGGCCGGGATCACGTCGTGCGCCGGCTTCTGCGTCGCCGCGAGTACGATCGGCTCGGCGGCCCTGCCCGGGCAACCAGGTCCAAGAGCAGTTCGGCGAACCCGGTCCGGACCTTACGGTCGGAGACGAGCAGGTAATGGGCGAACTCGTCGAGCCGCCCGCGGCACCCTCGTCGGCGGGACCTGACCCTGACGTGCCAGTCGGCGCGAGCAAGAACATGCCTACTACCGCTGCGAGCTAAACGACCGGTCCGCATCGGTCCGCATCAGGTCCATCGACCGCGCGAACCCATACTGGTCCACAAACAAGCGATCGCGGGCGTCTTTGAACGCCGGCAAACACCCGCAACGGCGCCGGCGGCGCACCGCCGCGCGAGGCCGTGGACGGTGCCTCGGCCGCCGAGTGAGCTGGTGAGTGGCGTATTAAAGTGCATGACCACGGCAACCACTGCCGCAAGCCACAGTCCTAAGGACGACCGTGGTAGGTTTCGATTGCGCGGCCGGGGCCGCGTCTGGTCCGCAGATCGGGCGGCACGCCCACCCCGGATGAGCCGGGCCTGACCTGCAGTTCCCGCCCTCCTGAACTCGACCACCCGCGGACGCGTCGAGCGACCGGGAAGGTGGTCCTGCGATGAATTCTGCACTTCCGGCGCATCCCGACCTCGAGCACCTGCGCCGTCAGGTCAAGCACCTCCTGCTCCAGGCTCAAGCAGGTGAGGCCGACGCCGTCGCCCGACTGCAAGCGCAAGCGTCCGGTCTGCCCCCAGCGCTTGCCACCGCTCAGCTCGCCATCGCTCGCGAGCACGGCTTCGCCTCCTGGGCGCAGCTGAAATCCCTGGTGACAGCGATGGCCTCCGGCGGTGTCCGGTACGACGCGATAGGCCACGGCTACGCCGACTACCGGCGGGCCGACCCGCGAATCGCTGCCGCCGTTCACGCCGCCCTGGGCGACGCCCGGACCGTTGTCAACGTAGGAGCCGGCACCGGCTCCTACGAGCCCGCTGATCGCCCGGTGATCCCGATCGAGCCGTCAACGGCAATGTCCAGGCAGCGCCCTCCGGCCCTGGCACCGGCCGTGCTCGGTGTGGCTGAGAGCCTTCCGCTGGCCGACGGCACCGTCGACGCCGCGATGGCGGTGCTGACGGTGCACCACTGGGCGGACCCGGGTCGTGGCTTGGCCGAACTGGTCCGGGTCGCCCGTCGGCGGGTTGTGCTGCTCACCATCGACCCGGAGGTCGAGGCGGGCCTGTGGTTGTTCCATGACTACCTCCCGGACATCCTCGCCCAGGACCGCCGGGACTTCCCCACCCTCGCGCATCTGACAGCCGCGCTCGGTCCGACTCGCGTCGGTGCAGTCCCGGTGCCCCGCGACTGCACCGACGGCTTTCTCCTGGCCTTCTGGAGCCGGCCGGAGGCGGTCCTAGACCCCGCCGCGCGGGCCGCCACCAGTGGGTTCGCCCGCATGAACGACGAGCGGGAAGCCGCCGCGGTCGCTCGCCTCGCCCGCGACCTCAACTCCGGCGCGTGGGACCGGGCGCACGGACACCTGCGCAGCCTGCCGACTCTCGACGTGGGTCTCCGCCTTGCGGTAACCGAACTCACCTAGCTGACAGCCTGGTTCGTGAGGCGTTGTGAACGAATCGATCGGCCTCGGATCACGTCGCGGTCGGCGGCGACATCTCGCTGCTCTGAGTCTGTCGGACGGGTTCAGCGCCGACGCGATTGCGCCCCCCGCCTTCGCGGCGTAAAGCTCGACGTCCGCTTCGGCCAGCAGCATGTCGTACAGGGTGTCCGGCGCTGCCACGGCCCCGCCCAGTCGCAGAGCGGCACAGCCGATGCTCACCGTGACACTGACTTGACCTCGATTTGTCCGGACCGGGGTTGCGGCCACGCCCAATCGGAGCCGTTCGGCGGCCCGGGCTGCGTCCACAAGCGGTACGCGGGGAAGCAGCACAACAAACTCTTCACCCCCCACTCTGCCTGCAACAGCCTCGTCGCGGAGTGCAGCGCGTATGCGCTGGCTGACCTCGATGAGAACTTCGTCGCCCGCAGGATGACCGTACGTGTCGTTGATCTGCTTGAAGTGGTCGATGTCGATCATGAGAGCCGCCATCGAGCCCCCGACCTTCATGGCTGCTTCCGTGAAGGCTCGTCCTCGTCGAGTCAGCCCGCGGACGTTGAGCAGCGAGGTCTTCGCGTCGACGTCGAGCTGGGTCTCGAGCTGTGGGCGCAGCAGGGCATACTGGCACAGCCAGCAGACGGGCACCGCCGTTATGGCCACCCACGGTTGGTCGCGGGCTGCGCTCGTCACAAGGACACCGAAAAGGGCGATCACGCCGTCAATCAGCCAGACCGAACCGTTTCCGAACGCCCATCGCAACGAGCGCCTCAAGTACAACTTGCTGTAGCTGAAGACGGCCACCGCGTTCAAGGAGAAGTAGAGCGCCGCGGCCAGAAGCGCACCAAGTGGAACAGGCACGCGATGCCCGATCACATGGGCTGCAACCGACGCGGCTGCGTACGGCGGCGCCATTTGCAGCGTCATGTCGATTCGACGGCGCTTCTCGCTTCCGGGCACGACCCAGTGGAACCAGCACTGGCAGGCCGCGCACAGGAAGGGCGCCGCGACCGGGGCGAGCAGAACAGCAGCCGGGATCAGGAACACCGCCGATGCCTCGATGACCACCGTGTTCGGCGTCGCTGTTCCTGCGACACGACAGTGTGTGGCCGCCAGGACGCCAACGCAGAACGCGAACACGAGGCTGGCTTGCAGCGGCCAGGGCTCGAGTTCACGGTGAGGTGCGAACGCGAGCAGCCCAGCAGCACCGCGCTCGCTGCAACCTCGAAGATCAACCTTCCGGACGCCGAGGCGGACGTCTTCTCACCTGATGCCGGCGAAGGCTGATGCCGCACGGAATCGCTTCCTCACCATTGGCCGCTCACGTCCGCGGAAGGCTTCCTCGCAAACTTCGGCGGCGCAGACGATGTGCTTAATAGGCATTTGGGCCCCGGACACGTGGCACCGCCGGGCTATCCGGCTCTCGAACCGAGCGGTGAGCCCCTGGCCCAGGCCGGCGCCGCGCGTGAGGCAGCGGCGGTGCTCGACCTACAGGGCCCGATCGCCGTACAGGGCACCGAGGAGTTCCCGGCCGCGTTCGCCGAGCTGCGCAGCAGGCTCGACCTGGGAGCCGTACCGCTGGGCCTACTTGGACCGTCGATGGGTGCCGCCGTCGCGCAGCTCGTCCTGACCGACCCCGGCGCCGGCATCCACGCCCGCGCGGCGGTGCTGGTCAGTCCGATGGTGGTGCAACTGCGCCCTGCCGTCGACGCCGCCGGCCGCCGGTTCGGCGTCACCACCCGTGGGGACCGGCGTCGCTGTCGCCGCCCGGCTGGGCCTCGTCGTACGTGCCGATCGCCTGCTGTCGGCCGGGCAGCCGGCGGTCCAGCTCGTCGTCGGGGCGCAGGACGACCCAGAGGGCTACCTAGAGCGGGCGCGGCGGCTGAAGCCACGCTCGCGGGCCGCTACGACGATTGTGCCCGAGTCGAACTGGTCGTCGTCGCACGCTTTGGCCGACGAGCCGGGCGTCACGGCGGCGCCGCAGCCCCCCACGCCGCGACGGTCGACCGGCACGCCGCCACCTGGCTGCGGCGGCACCTCAACGGCCGGCCAGCCACGCCGGCGGCAGGACAGGCGGTGTGGTGACGGCCGCCGGTACCCGGCAGGCACGGGACCGCCGGCATTCGGGGTCCGACGGCCGACGGGCTCGGCGCCCGGGACGTCGTGCGGCTGCCCCGCCGGACTCCTGGCCCTGTCCCCCCGAGATGGCGGGCGGACCGGACGGCGTGCCGGGACCGGGCCGCCGGGCCCCGAGCCGGCCTGGCCGAGCCGATTGGCACCTCCTGAGCGGGCGCAGGTCGTCGGCGTCCTTATGTGGCGCCCGGGCTGCTGCGCAGCCGGTGCACTGACAGCATCGACTGGTTCGAGCCCGACCGGGCCTGGCGCCCCCGCGACGCCACCCGGCAGAGCCCGGACGGCGGGGGACGGCCGTGGCCGCGATGACGGGATAGGCGCGGGACCGGGCAGCTACCCGACCTCGGTCGGTGCGCCGTGCGACGTCGCGAGGTATCGGGCCGGGGGAGTGACCCGGCCCGGGTCGGTCCTGCCGCCCCGGCCGCAGGGCCGGCCTGGTGCTGCTCGCCACGCTGGGTCACGGCACTGGCACCGACGACCCCGCGTCCGCGCGCATCCGGGTCCTCGTCGGCCTCGGCCCTGGCGGATGGCCCAGGTCCCTCAGCAGGCCGCCGGCCTGCTGCAACGGTGCCCGACGGTGTCCGGGTGCAGCTCACCGAGCAGAAGCCGCCCGGCCTCGCTGTCCGCTGCCGGCACGGTCAACCTGCCGAGAGCCGCTGCTCAAGACCTTGGAGCCCTCGCCTGATCATGTCGCTGTAGCCGTCCTGCCCTAGCGCTCCGGCCGCCGCTCGACCGAGGTCGAGGTGCCGGCGGGCGGCTTGCGGGTCCCCGAGCTTGCGGTAGACCTCCCCGAGGTTGAGGTGCAGCGAGGGGTAGAAGACCGCGACAGGGCTGCCGACACCGGCCTGGGCTGCTCGTTCGTCGCTCACCAGGTCCGCGGCCTTCAGAGCCCGCAGGTCCCAGGCGAGTTCCTCGTGCGGGTCGTCCTGCACGTCGGCCATGCTGTGTGCCAGCGCGCAGCGGTGGAAGGCGTCCCCCTGCGGCCCGACCTGCTCCCAAAGGTCCGCGAAAAGCCGCCGGGCTTGGTCGCGGTCGCCGCGTTGGCTGAGCTCGATGCCGTGGCCGATCCGGGTCATCATCTCGTCTGGTTGCGTCACTGGGCTCCTCGCGGTCCTCGGGGTATCCGGACGCTAGGAACCGCAGCGCCGTCAGGTCTTGAACGGATCGGCCATCCGAGCGGTCCGGCGGGTCGGCGCGGCGAGGAACGCCGACGGCGCGCGACCGGTGAGGGTGCGGGTTTCCCGGGCCAGGTGCGCTTGGTCGGCGTACCCGGCCGCCGCCGCGAGCACGGCCAAACCCGGCGAACCAGGCGTGGCGGCGCTCGCCGAGCGTAGGAAGCGCTGCAGCCGCAGCAGTCGACCAAGCACGGACGGTGGATAACCGAACGCCGTCTCGCACCGCCGGCGCAGCTGCCGCTCCGAGAGGCCGACCTCCGCGGCGAGCACATGCACGGGCACCGCCATCAGCGCCAGCCGTCGGGCCAGGACCCGGACGAGGGGGTCTACGCCCGGGCTGGCGGAGCGTCGGGAGCGGATCGTTTCCAGCAGCACCGAGAGCCGGTCGGCGGACCCGGCGGCGGCGGTCATCCGCTCTGCCAGCCCGACGGCTGGCTCACCCCACACGTCCTGCAGGTGAACCCGGCGGTCCACCAGCCCCAGTGCGGGGGTACCCAGGACTGCGGGTACGGCACCGAGGCTGAGCCGGACCCCGACGACGTCCACGCCGTACCGCCCGGCCCGCCACGGATGGCTCTCCGGGCCGCAAACCCGAACAGTCCCATCGCTCAGCCAGACCACCCCAGCCCGCGCGTCAGGGACCACAGCCGCCGTGGAAACACCGATACGAACGGCGTAGCCCAAGTCGACGAGTCCGCTCAGATCCTCCGGCGCGGGCCAAACGAGAGCTGTCTGCACCCAGCGAGCCTCCCAGAGCACCGTCTGGCCTGCCGGAGCGACGCGTCCGGCAACCCATCTCGGTCTAAGAGGGTCGTTGACCGGGACTTGGGTCGAGGTCCGTGGAAAGGGTGTTGCGCAGTTGCAGACGTGCTGCTTGGTTCAGCCGATGAACTTCAACGGCGTGTGGCTCGACAGTTCCGATGACCCACGAGAGGCACTCCCGCCAGGCAAGGGTGAGAAGGCCGTCCTCGCGGAGTACCTCGATCGCTACCGCATGACCTTCGAGTTGAAGTGTGAGGGACTGACCGCCGAGCAGCTAGCCACGCGGTCGGTGCCGCCCTCGACGATGTCGCTGCTCGGGATGACCCGTCACCTCGCGCGGGTCGAGCACTCCTGGACGCGCAGGGTGCTCGAGGGTCAAGCGGAGCTTCCCCGCCTCTACCGCACCGGTGACGACCCGGACCTGGACTTCAGCCAGGCACTAGCCGACGACGCGGTCGTCGCAGACGCGTGGACGACTTGGCGCAGCGAGGTCTCACACGCTCGGGAGGTCTACGCCTACGTCGACCTCGGCAACTCCGTCGAGGTCCACAGCAACGTAGTAGAGATCCGCGACATCATCGTGCACCTCATCGAGGAGTACGCGCGACACGTCGGCCACGCCGATCTGTTGCGCGAGTGCATCGACGGTCGCACAGGTCAGTAAGTAGGAGGCTGTCGTCTCGTTGGCCCATCGACGGCTTGGACCGGCAGCTACACGGGGAGGGCGCCGACGGAGTCGGCGTAGAAGGCGGACTCGCTGACGTGGAAGGCCACTTGGCGCAGACTCCAGGTGCTGCCGTCGGCGGCGTCGAGCTGCTCGGCGGACAAGGCGCGCAGGCGCACGTCCCAGATCTGGGTGAGGCGACGTAGCCGGCTTCGGGCCTCGTCCAGATCCTGCCCGGTGAACGGGGCCAGGTCCGCGGGTGTGGTGATCATCGAACCGTGCCAGGCATCCGGCTCGGTGGGCCGTCCGGCAACGCGAGCCTCGAGCTCGGCAAGGTGGTCCAACAGGTGGTCGGCCACACGCCGCACTGCCTTGTGCGGGGTGTAGGTCCGTGGCTGCTCACCCTCGACCGAGACCGCGACCGGCGTGCCGTCCCAGCGTGGCCATGTCTGTGCCAGCTCGAGCACGTGGTCGACCATGGCGTTGACGACGTCCGCGGGGTGTCGTTCATCGACCGCAGGTCCATGATCAGCCATGGTTAGCATCTTGCCATCGACCAGGAGCGAGGGCGGATGACCCGTCCACAAGCCTATGCCGAACGGAACGCCTCCGAGTTGCTGGAGTAGGTCTCGGGCTACCGGGAGGACACGCCCAGCTTGATGCCGAAACTCATGAGAGCTGTGCCGGTCGTTCCGTCGACGGCCCGCTGCGCGGCCGGGCGGCGCAGAGCTCGCCTCATCGTGGAGGCCGCCAGGATCAGCGCGGTGAACCACACCAGTCCGAGCACGTCGTGCACGAGCGCCAGCAGCAGGCCCATGCCCAGGGGCGGCACCCCCGGCGGGAGGAACTGCGGCAGCACGGCGACATAGAACGCGCCGATCTTGGGGTTGAGCAGGTTGGTCAGGAAGCCTCGGCGCCAACCGTGCCAGAGCCCCACCTTCGACTGCGTCTCTGTGGGCGGGACCGAGGACGCCTGCTCTGCGTTGTGTGAGCCGGAGACGGCAGAGCGCAGCAGGCGCGCCCCGAGCCAGACCATGTACACGGCGCCGACCAGGCGCAGGCCGGTGTACGCCAGGGCGGATGCCGTCAGGAGGGCCGACACGCCTGCGGCTGCGCCGGCGCCCCACACCAGCGCGCCGGAGTTGATGCCGAATGCGGTGGCGAAGGCGTAGGCGCGGCCGTGGGTGAGGGCAGCGCGCAAGACGAGCGCGGTGTCGAGCCCGGGCACGACGGTGAGGAGCCCGGCGACGACGGCGAACCCGATCACGGCGGACGCGATGGTCATGGCGCCAGAATGCCAGGTTCGCCCCGTGGCCCAACGCGAGGCTGCCGGGCTCGCTCAACTACAACCGCTCGCCCATCGTCCCGGCAGCCGCCATCCTCTACCGGACAAGATCACCATCCCGGTGTCGGCCAGACAGCGTTGCGAGAACTGCGCCACTTACGCGTATGAGCGTCAACCTGGGGCGCTCGCGCCGACAGATTTTTGAGCGCGGCCGAAGATCCTCCCGGCTCGGAATGGACGAACTGCTGGCCACCGGACAACCTCACGGTCGCAACACCGTGGAGTCCCCGCCAGCAGGTCAACGTCAGACACTGACGTTGCCTAGGCACTGTCCTAATTGGGGTCAACGTGTGGCTTCGCGCTCAACGAGCGGCTTGTGGCGTGCCTGCTACTACAACAGCTGGTTCTTCGAAGGCAGTCTTGACGGGAGGCCTTGCGCCTGAGATGACGCGCGGCCGCTACTACAGCTCGGTGGTCCCGATCGCCGGAGTCCTGTACGTGATCGTCCTGTTCGCCACTGGATTCAACGCCACCGTCGTGACCATCTGCGCACTCGTCCTTGTCTTGATCGTCGTGGTCGGACCTGCGTTGTTCAGCGCCCACGGCGGCGGGCGGAACCATAACCGCAACCGGATATGGGGATAACTCGTCCCGTGCAGGGCGCCTCCTGCGGGCGTTCTTCGCCCGTTCGGGCAGGAGCGACGCAGGCCATCGTCGTGGGCGGCAGGTCGAGCTCGGCGACCATTGTCGCCCTTGGGTCGACGGCTAGACAGGGCACGGCCGACTTCGGCGCCTGCTCTTGTGGCCTCGACCTCCACGACCACCCCGGCCGTCGATTCACTCATCTAGTCCTCCGGCGGCACGAACTGGCTGGCGGTGAAGGCCGCGCCGGCCGGGCGGCGAGCACCGCGAAGCGCACCCATGGCGCGTCCTGGGGCTCGGCGAGCACCGAACCGCCGAGCCGGCGCGCCTGCTCGGCGTCGGCGTCGTCCACGGCGAACGTGATGCTCCAGCGCGCCCGGGCCGCCCTAGCGCGGCAGCACCGCCGCCACCACGTCGATGAACCCCTCCGGGGCGCCCATCTCCTTGAAGCTCGCGCGCGCCCCGGGTTGATCTGCTCCAGGTGGTCGCCGTAGCCGGGCAGCGTCCACGTGGGCGAGCCGACATCGATCGTCGCCCAGCCGAACACCGCGCCGTAGAACGCCTTCGCCCCTCCAGGTCGTCGGTGTGCCGGTTGTTGAAGTTGACCGCGCCGTGCTCGTCGACCGCGGCGGAGCCGCGGCTCTGCCCCGCCTGCCACAAGTAGAAGACCGCGCCTCGGGGCCAGCAGACGGCCATGCGCCCCCGCGCCGGGGACGACGAACGACTCCGTGATCACCTGCCCGCCCGCGTCGCGCACACGGCCGGCGGCATCGTCGGCGTTCGCCACGCTGAGGTAGGTCGTCTTGAACGGCCCTGAGACCGCCCCGACATCCCGGCCGCCGAGACGGCCCATGAAGTAGTTCTGACCCGAGTCGGGCGGCATCCCGTCCTCGGTCTCCCACCCGTAGAGGCCGGAGTGGAACTCGGCGACCGCGACCGCGTCGGGCTGATTGGTGTCGACCCAGCAAGGCACCCGGGGCGGGTAGTTCTCGCGCGTGCTGTCGCGCGTCAACGCAGGCGAGCGTGCGCGGCGGCGCAACGAGCGCCATGGGTCCGCCCCGGGAACCCGATCAAGATGGCCACTAGAGACATGTCCTTGTGGCACGCACCCCGAGCACCCGGGGAGCCTTCGCCGGCACGACGACAGCCCGCCATAGAGCCGGGACGATCCGTACCGCTGCAGGATCCCCAACCCAGACATTCTTACCTCACAGCCTGCTGGGATGACACGGATTGGTGTGATCTCAGATGTGACGCTATCTTGTGGTGCATGCCGCGCGATGCCGAGCTGACCTTCGCTGACCATGCGGGCCGGTTCTACGCCCGTCGCTATGGGATGGCGCCGATGGTGGGCCGGCTGATCGGCTACCTCGCGGTGTGCGAGCCGCGGGAGCAGAGCATCGCCGAGCTGGCCGAGGCGCTGCTGGCGAGTCGGAGCGCGATTGCCGGCGCGGTGAACACGCTGGAGACGACGCTGGGGATCGTGCGACGCTCTCGCGCCGCCGGGGAGCGGATGGACCGGGTCCGCATCGACATGTCTTCGCCGCGGGCGACGGGCTTCGACATTTCGGAGTACCAGGAGCAGGCCGACCTGGCCCGGGAGGGCCTGGCCGCGTTGGCCGACACGCCGCCGGCGCGCCGGGCGGTGCTGCTGGAGATGGCCGCGTTCGCCGAGTTCCTGGTCGACCGGCTCCCTGCTCTGGAGAAGGAGTGGACACAGCACCGCGAGGCGTTGCGCGCCTCCGGCCGGCTCCCCGACGACTCCCCTCGCCTGTAGGAAGGACACGCAGCCCCATGACAACCTCTTCGGGTCAGCCGATGATCACCGCCCGCGGTGTCGACAAGTCCTTCGACGAGCACGTCGTGCTCGACAGCGTCGACCTGTCCGTCGCCGCCGGCACGGTCACCGCCCTGCTCGGGCCCAACGGGTCAGGCAAGACCACGCTGGTGCGGGCGCTGTCCACCTTGCTCGCGGTGGACGCCGGGCACCTGGCGGTCGACGGCCACGACGTCGCCACCGACCCGGACGGAGTGCGCGCCGTGATCGGGGTGACGGGCCAGTTCTCCGCAGTGGACAACCTGCTCACCGGCCGGGAGAACCTGCAGCTGATGGCCGACCTGCGCCACCTGAGCCGCGAGCGCGGCCGGCGGCGGGTGAGCGAGTTGCTGGAGCGGTTCGACCTGACCGACGCCGCGGAGCGGTCGCTGTCGACCTACTCCGGGGGGATGCGGCGCCGCCTCGACCTGGCCATGACGCTGGTCGGCACACCACGGGTGATCTTCCTCGACGAGCCCACCACCGGGCTCGACCCCCGCAGTCGCCGCACCATGTGGCAGATCATCCGCGAGCTCGTCGCCGACGGGGTGACGATCTTGCTCACCACCCAACACCTCGAGGAAGCCGACGCGCTCGCCGACCGCATCGCCGTCCTCGACCACGGCCGCATCGCCGTCGAAGGCACCCCAACAGACCTCAAAGCCCAGCTACCGAACGCCGGCTACATCCAGCTCCACTTCACCGAGCCCGATGCGTTGCACGCCGCGACCGCGCTGCTCCCGGCCGTCGACTCCGACCCTAACCAGCTCACCTTGCAGGTCGCCGCCGACGGCACCGTCCAGACCCTGCGCGGCCTGCTCGACCAGCTGCACCAGGCCCGCATCCCCGTCGAACACCTGTCCCTGCACACCCCCGACCTCGACGACGTCTTCTTCGCCGTCACCGGCCACACCGCCGCCGAGCCCACCCCCACCACCCACCATGCGCCGCGGCCATGACGACCACCGTCGCCGACACCGTGACCATGCTGCGCCGCAGCCTCAAACACCAGCTGCGCTACCCGTCGATGACGCTGATCCTGATCGGGTTCCCCGTCGTGTTCCTGCTGCTGTTCGTCTACGTCTTCGGCGGCCAGCTCGGCGCCGGCCTCGCCGTAGGCGGCGGCCGCAGCGACTACCTGAACTACCTCGTACCCGGCCTGCTGCTGCTGACCATCGCCGCGGGCGTGCAAGGCACCGCCATCCTGGTCGCGATGGACATGACCAGCGGCATCATCGACCGGTTCCGCACCATGGCCATCGCCCGCGCCGCCGTCCTGACCGGGCACGTCCTGAGCAGCCTCATCCAGACCGCGGCCGCCCTGGCCATCGTCACCGGCATCGCCATCGCCCTCGGCTTCCGACCCAGCGCCGGCCCGGCGCAGTGGCTGGTCGCCACCGGGGTCCTCGCCCTGTTCGCCGTCGCACTGATCTGGCTGGCAGTCGCGCTGGGGCTGGCCGCCAAGAGCGTCGAGACCGCCAGCAACACCCCCATGATCCTGACTCTGCTGCCCTTCCTCGGTAGCGGCTTCGTGCCCACCACCACCATGCCCACCGGGCTGCGCCAGTTCGCCCAGTACCAGCCCTTCACCCCTGTCACCGAGACCGTCCGCGGCCTGCTCACCAACACCCCCGCCGGCAACAACGCCGCCGTCGCGATCGCCTGGAGCCTCGCCATCGCCGCCGCCAGCTACCTATGGTCACTGCGCCTCTACAACCAGCGACGCGCCACCACACCCAGCTGAACCGCCGTCCCCTGACCGGGCACAAGCGCGAGCCGTGGCACCCGGACCCACGGCTTCACAAGGGGATCGTGAAGCGGAACTGGTCGTACGTGCGGGAGGATGCCCTATGCGGATCGCGGTGCTGTCGGACGTGCACGGCAACCTCGGGGCATTGGAGGCCGTGCTGAGTGACATAGCAGGCCGGTCTGTCGATGTCACGGTGAACCTGGGCGACCTGCTGTCAGGCGGCCTGCAGCCCCGCGAGACCGGCGACCGGCTGCTGGCCCTTGACCTGCCGACGGTCCGCGGCAACCACGAGCGGCAGGTGCTCACCGTCCCGCCCGAGCGGATGAGCGCCTCAGACCGGCTGGCGCACGACAGCATCACCGATGTGCACCGAGCCTGGCTGGCGTCGCTGCCGCTGACGCTTGAGGTCGCCGACGGTGTCCTGTGGTTACTTTGCTCGCCGCCCTGGCAAAGGACCACAAATGGCTTAAGAACCTATCCTGATTGGCCTCCTGCCCCCGGTTATTGGCGTCGCGACGATGGCTGGTATTTGGGTTGAGGCTCCAGCCTCGTTGCGAGGTGCTGGGTCTGGCAGGTCGTCCGAGTCCCGCGCGCCGGGGCCCGAAATCGAGTCTGGTAGACCAGCCGAGTCGTCGGTCGTCCACCTGTCCCGCTGGTTTGGACAAGCCCGCCGACTGACTTCGCCTGAGACCTAGACTTACGTACACGCCTTTCCTGGGTTGAGGGCATTGCGGGACCGGGTCGCGTGTCATCCCGCATGTTCGTGGCGAGGCGACGGGCAGTTCTGCGGCGCTGTAAACGGGAGTCGGAAGCGGTCGCTGTCTCCCCCCGGGGGGCTGGCAGCACGTAGCGAGAAGGCCGGGGGGCTGGTGTCCCCCGAGTACATGCCGGGTGGTGCAGGAGTCTTGCCGGGCGGGCACTCCTACTCAGCGGACCGACAATCAGTGGGCGGTGACCGAGCCCCGTAGATGCCGCAGGTTCATGGCCGCTATGGGCGTTACCCGGACGACCGTCTGCGTGGTTGAGGGCACATTGCACCGCCACCGACCAGGTGTGAGCCGAGATCCATATGGTCGCTCCGGCGAAGTACATGACTCGGTTCACCGGTCTGGTGACGGGCCGCTGGCCGAGCCGCCCGACCACGGCGTCGGTCGCTCCTGGGGTGACCTGTCGACCGAGATGCACCGCGCCGTGGACGGCGTGGTCGACTGCTGCCGGCCCTGACCGGTGCCGGTCAGCAGGGGACGTACCGCCCTGTCTACTGCTGCCGGTGGCACCGGAGTAGCCAGTCCCGGGTGTCAACGGACAGCAGGATCTCCCGGTGGGCGGACATCAGATCTCCAGGCTCACGGACATGAGTTCTCCCGGTGGGCGGAGCTGATCTCCAGTAGTACTCAGGTCAGGGGCACCACTCCTTTGCCGGCGAGGGCTTCGGCGAGGCGCTGAGACCGGCCGTCGGTGAGGACCTGGTGGGCATGGTGGAGGAGCCGGTCGACCGTGGTCGTGGCCAAGGTCTTGGGCATGATGGTGTCGAACCCTGACGGTTTGATGTTGCTGCTCACGGCCACCGACCTGCGTTCGTAAGCGGCGTCCACGACCCGGTAGAACGCCTCCGCGGCGTCCTGCCCAGCGGGCAAGGCGCCGATGTCGTCGATGACGATCAAATCGCTGCGGCAGATCCTGGCCACGACCTTCGCGATCGAGGCGTCGACCCGCGCGCGGCCGATGGTGGCTGTCAGGGTCTCCAGGGTGAACCAGGACACCCGCATGTCCGCGGCGATGACGGCGTGTGCGAGGGCTTCGATGAAGTGCGACTTGCCGGTGCCGCTGGGGCCACTGACCGACAGGTTCTCCGCCCGCCCGACCCACTCGAGTGTCCGCAGCGCCGCCTGGGTCGCGGGTTCGATGGAGGAGTCGTGCTCGCGCCAGGACTCGAAGGTCTTGCCGGTCGGGAAGCCGGCAGATCTGCGACGCATCCGTTGGGTCGCGGCATCGCGGCCTTTGATCTCCTCGATGAGTAACACCCGCAGCACTTCAGCGGGGTCCCAACGTTGCGCCCGGGCGGTGGCCAGCACCTCGGGTCCGGCCGCGCGGACGTAAGGAAGTCGCATCCGGCGCAGCACCGTAAGCAGTTCCTCCGGCAGCGCCGGGGCGGCCGGGGGCCTCACCACCGCTGGCCCTCGCCGTCCAGGTCGGACAGGGCCCCGTCGGGGTAGACGTCGTCGTCGTCGGCCTGTCCGTTCACGATCAACTCGGTGAAGGCGCTGAGCCGGCGGCAGACCGTCTGGGTCGCGTTATCGTCGCAACCGAACCGATGCAGGTCAGCCCGGACGTCATCGCTGGTGCCGGTCAGCCAGTCGTTGAGGTAGCCCAGGACCTCGGACAGTTCCAGGGCATCGAGCAGGTCCAGGGTGACCGTGCCGTTCCCGGTCTTGCTGAAGATGGTGCGGGCGGTTCTCATGCGAGTTCCTCCCAGGCGCTGGTGCCGGGCTGCGCGGAGTGCTCCTCACTGGCCCGGACCAGCTCGAGCTGCGGCCGCCCGCTGGCGAGGTGGTCGCTGATCGACACCAACGCCCCGTCATCGAACCGGCCGGCGATCGCGGCCAACATCAGGGCCGCGTCGATCTGGGTAGTCCCGACCACGGCGGCGAGCTCGACCGCACTGGCCATCTTGCTCCGGATCCGTTGCGTACCAACGGCTGCGGCCTCGATCAGCCACCGTTCCGCCCCGGGCCCGAGGTCCAGGAACGCGATCTCCCCAGCGGTCCGCGGCTTGGGTCGTGGGGCGTGCGGGCCGTTCCCGGCCCGATGGCCGGGGTAGTGCCCGTCCAAGATCCGGGGGTTGCCCGGGGTGGATAGTTGATGGCGCCAGATCTCGGACAGCCCGAGCGGGGTGCGGGCCACGATCACCAGTTCCTCACCGACGACCCGGCACCACACCTCCTTGCCCTGATGGCCGTCTGGGGTGGAGTAGCGCACCGACCCCCATCGGATCGTCTGATCATCTCCGACGCCGCGGGTCTCCCCGAGCGCCGTGGTGTGCGCGTCGGCCGGCAGCACGTGCAACCGCGCTCGTTCCTCCGCCAGCTTGTCTATCGGCGCCCGGCTGGTCTCCCGATGGACCCGAGTGTTCCATCTCAGACTGACCTGCTCGCAGGCATGGGCGAACTCAGCGAAGCTGCGGTAGTCCTCCAGCAGGTTCGCCGACGTCGGGACCAGATCCCGCTTGGCGACCTTCACGGTCGACTCCGACCCACCCTTCGATTCAGGGTCATAAGGGACGCAGGTGTGCAGGACGCAGCCGTAATGCCGACCGACCGCGACCATCTCCGGATGACGGACCGCGACGCCCGCGACGTGCCCGATCGTCACAGTCTTCTCGTTGTCAGTCAGCAGGTAAGTCGGCGAACCTCCGATGGTCCGCAGCGTCATGTCCAAGCACGCCACCAAAGTGCCCATCGTGCGGTCCCACGTGGGCAAGATGACCCGAAACCGAGACCACGCCAGCCACGCGCAGAACAGGTTCGTCCGGCGGCCACCGATCCGCGGACCCTCGCCCCAATCGAACTGCAGCCACAGACCGATCTCCGGCACCCACGGCCGGTACTTCCTGCGGTGCCCGTCCCGCCAGCCCGCCTTGAGCTCCGCGACCGCGCGGCGGGTGCTGCGCTCATCACTACCGAAGCCCATCGCGACCAACTTGTCGTGGACCACATCCGCGCGGACCTGGCACTCCGACAGCTCGACCATCTGCTCAACGTTCGCCAGGAACGGATCGATCAGCCGCGGCCGCCGGACCGGCTCGAACGGATCCCCGCCCGCGTCCCGGACCTGCACATACCCAGCGATCGTCTTGGCAACAACCCCAGCCAGCTTCGCTGCCGACCACACGCACTCCGTCGCGTCATACGCCTCAAGATCTCCATGATCTCCCTGCTCGACTTCGTCAACGCCCCTGCGATGAGCTCGTGGATGAACCACGAGCCCACCGAGGAACCGAGGCGTTGCGGTGGACATCGACCTGGAGATCTGGTGTCCGCCGACCAGGAGAAAACGTGTCCGTCAGCCGGGAGGCATCTGTCCGCCCACCGGGAGAATCCCGTGTCCGCTGTCACTGGCCCCGGTAGGACCCGGGGTCTCCCGGAGTCCAGTGAACGCCGGGCAGGTCGTGCGGTCACTGGCCCTTCTCCGGGCGGTGGTCGTCCGGGCGCCGCAGGAGCAGCCACGCTGACCAGGCACTCGGCTGCGAGACCGCGACGTGCGCGACCGGCCATACGGGGCTGCCCTCGACGGGCATGCGCAGGCACGCGGGGCACAGCAGACCGGCGGTGACCGTCGCGGTCCGGGACAGGAACGTCGCGGATGCTCCCGGTTCGCAGCCGTCGTGCGGGCAGGGGACAGGGAGGGACAGGGACCCGTCAGGTCCGGGGAGCAACGCCCGCGGCCACTTGTCGTCGTCCGACCGCAGGACGGCGGCTGTGACGTAACCCGCCCGGGAGGTCTCCGCCTGACCGTTTGCCGCCCGGTCGATCGCCCGCTGGGCGGCCGGGGCTGTCCGGAGCCATTGGTTCTGGCGGGGGAGCGGTTGACCTCCCCGCCGAGCAGCGACATCCACGAGGTGGTGGACGAGTTGCGGCGGCAGCGCCGACACCGCCCGGTCGTACGCCCGCCCGGCGGGGGTGCCCGCCCGCGCGGCCCCGGGGAGCAGATGCCCGCCCCCGGTCCGGTCCGGCCCGGCAGGCTCCGGTGCGGTGTACACGGCTACGACCCATGTGTCGTAAAGGCCGCGGGGCCCGGTTCCCGCCGTGCCGGTCAGGGCCTGCCACACGGCCGCACGGTTCACCGCGACCGGATCGTCCAGGACGAGCATGCATGCGCGGCGCGTCAACCCGAGCCCTTGCAGGTGGTCAAGGGCCCGGTTCCGCAAGCCCGTCCCGAGAGACCGGCCGGCCCACCTGGCGTCGGCGCGGAACACCCTCGCGAGCTCGCGCGGGTCCGCGTCCGTGAGCATCAGCCGTTCGGTCACGACCGGATCGAGGCGTTCCCTCTGGGCGGCCCGCCGCGTGGCGTTGTCCCGAGCTGACTCGCCGGCTGACCTGCGGGTCGCCGGGCCGGTCCGCTGGCCGGGACTCGCGACCCGGTTCGCCACCTGCCCGACGACCGGGCCGAGGTCGGCGACGAGCCCGTCGTCGGCGAGGACCCGGACGTGCGCGGAGAACCCGACCGTGAAGTCGTCCGTCCGCAGCCGGACCCGCAGGACGTCGTGCAGCGCCAAGACGGCCCTCGCGGGCTGCGGCCGGCCGGATCCGAGCAGGCGGAGCCCGGCGAGCAGCAGGTCGAGCTCGCACCCGAACTCGTCCGGGGGCTCGCCGTCCGGGCCCCTCGCGGCGACCTGCGCGAGCAGGTCGTCGCGGCGGCGGGCGCACCCGTCGAGGGTCCGCCCTGCGGCCAGGAGGTTGTCCTGCAGGGCCGTCCGGGCGCTCCCCGTCACCCCGGCGGCCAACTTCAGGTCCGACTGGGCGGCCGTGAGGCCCGCCCGGGCCGCGTCGGTGTCCTGACGGGCGACGTCGGCGCGTTCCGCGAGGCTGTCCCTGACCCGGACGGTCCGGGATGACAGCGGACGCCAGTCCCGGTCGGCGCCGAGCCGCGCCAACCCGATCCCGTCCCGGAGCGCCCCGGACACTGCGTCGCGGACCGCCATCTCGAGCACGGCGGCGCCCGCCAGCGCGAGCAGCTCAGGGGGGCTGCTCCCCGGGCCCTCCCGGGGCGACCCGACGGGCCGCCGGTACAGCCGGTAGCCCGCCTGGTTCCCGCCCGCCGCGATCCAGTACGACCAGTCGCCGTCGTCCCAGCAGGTCCCTGCGCCCACTAGCGCGTAGCGCAGCGCGTTCGAGGACCGGCGCCGGTCCTCCCGGGCACCCACCCGTTCCAGGGCCGCCGCGGCCAACGCCGGGTCCAGCCCCGGGTGCACGCCGACCCGCAGCGTGTACGTGAGCGTCCCCGGCCGTCCGTCCCCGCCCGCCGCCATGACGACGTTCTCACCCGTCCGGGTCGGCACCGCCCGCTGCGGCAGGTCGTGCGTCGCCGTCCACACCCCGCTCGACGCGACCCCCAGCGACGCGAGCAGCCGGTTCCGCAGAACCCACGGGCCGGGCAGCGGACGGTCCACCCGCACCGCCCGGCGCCCCCCTGCGCCTGCGCCCGTCACAGCAGGCCGTCCTGCCGGGTCCGGAGCACCGCGAGCTCCCGCCCGACGGCCGCCTGGTCCCACACCCACCTGCGCTGTCCGCTTCCGCGCGGCGTCGCCAGACCGGCCCCGGCCAGGACCGCCGCCGTGTCCTGCGTGTCGTGGGCCGGGTCCGCGAGCAGGCGGGCCACCAGCTCGAGCACCGGCCCGCAGTCCTCGTCGACCGACAGGACGCCGTCGTGCCCGAGGACATAGCCGAGGGGGACACTCGGCCAGCCACCCAGCCACCCAGCCACCGGCCCCGGTCCCCGACGTGCGCGACCCGGCCCTGCAGGTTCCTGCGGACCACCTCGTCGCGTTCCGCGGCAGCGAACGAGATCGCGAACGACAAGCTCATCATCCCGTGCGGGTTCTGCGGACCGATGTCGATCCCCGACCCGCCGAGCATCACCGTCTCGACGCAATCCTCGATCACCCGCAGGAGACGGTTCCCCGCCAGCAGGTCACGGGTCAGGCGGCTCGCGTTCGGCAGCCACAGCCGCCGCGGCCGCTCGGACCTGAGGATCTCCTCGAGCACGTCCGACCACCACTGCGACTTCCCGACCGTCCGGGCCGCGCTCGCCAACGCCAGGACCTCCAACGTCCGGCGGCCGGTCCCCGCCGCCGGGAACATCACGATCCTGTTCCCCTTCTCGGTCCACACCTCCGCGTCGTGGGCCTGCGGGTCCCGCAGCGGATCGATCCCGACGTCCCGCAACGCCTCCCAGCCCTCGACCGCCCGCGCCCCCGCGTGCGCCTGGTGCGCCATCCCCAGGAGCAGCTCCTCGTCCTTCGCGGACTCCCGGACGATCACCATGTCGTTCGCCCTGACGCCCGTCACCGCCGGCACCCGACCGGAAGACCCCGCCACGGGTCGTCAGTGAGCAACTGCTCCACCCGGCAGGCGAACTCGGCCGCCGCGGCCTCCTCCTCCACGTGCTCGCAACCGACCCCGGCCGCGTGAAGCGACCAGGCGACACCGAGCATCGCGTCCATGACGCTCGGGGCCGTTCCCTGCACCAGCGCGAAGCCGCCGGGCACAGGGACGTCCAGAGCCCAGCCGGTCGAACCGTCCGGCCGCGCCCACAACGTCGGGACGGTCGACGCCGACAGCTCCCGCGGCGGCACCCCCGCCGCCCTCACGTTCACAAAATCCCTCATGTCGTTCCTCTCGTCTCTGGCGGTACCGGACCACCCGGTACTCGCGATAACTCCTGTCGCCGACCGGCCTCCAGGCCGGTCGGTCCTGCGTCCGTGCCGGACCGGACGGGGCGCCACGTCGCGCCCTGCGCGGCGAGAAGCTCCAGCCACGCCGCGTGCACCACACGACGGTCCTGCCGGGACGCGCCTGGCCACACGCCGACCCATTTGATTCCGCTCACAGCGGAGTAGCGTCGGGCGAGGTCGCACGTATTCCACAAAGCCCACAGAGAATCGCGACTCACTTGCCCGCAAGGGCAGTGAGTTCGCGAGCTGTGACAGGCCTTGTCGCCTGTATTGGCTTTGGCGTGTTGGTGGCGCCCTTGCGGTTGTCTGGGTGGGGGCTCGGTTCTTCGCGAGGGGTTGTCGCCGTGGTTTCTGGCTGCCGTTCGAGGAGTGGGGCGGGAGGCGACGGGCGGCTTGCTTGGTTCCGGCGTCCCGGGCGTCTATGTGGCGGGGTTGGTGTCTGCTGCTGGTCCCGTTGGGCGTGTTGGGGGTGCCGGGGATTTCGGTGTCCGGTTCCCCGATGTATTCGTAGGTTGCGGTGTACACGGGCGGGTCGGGGGTCGGTTCCCTTCGGCGCCGGGGGACGCGGACGGGTGCCGGGTCGAGGTCTAGTTCCGCGGTCGCGGTGCTCTGGCGGGTCGCCGGTCGGCGCCGGGGGGATGTGGGTACGCGGGTGACGTCGAAGTCCAGGGTGAGCTGGACGGTGCGTTCGCGCGGTTCGGTGTCGTGTTGGCCGGTGCCGGGGGCGTTCATGCCGCTTGCCCGTCTGCGGGAGGCGGCGTTTCGTTCGAGTCAGTTGTTGTTGCGTCGGGGGTGGCCGGCCCGTGTAGGAGCACGAGGCGGTGCGTGGGGCCGGACTTGCGGGCTGTGCCGACTGGCTTGGTCGCAGGGCCGGTGTCGTGGCTGGCGAGGGGGACCGCGCGGTATAGGCGAGGTGTCGGCCTCGGGTGTTCGGGTCGCGTTGCGTTGCTCGCGCGAACTGATGCTCCGGCGGCTAACTCCGGCGGCACCGTGCTCTCGTGGCCGGTCGCGTTGTCCATTGCGTGTTCTCCCTGTCCGCCGGGGCGCACGCCCCGGACGGAAGAGCCATCGGCCGTGTCGTCGGGTGGAAGACCGCTGGCCCTTCAGCGGGCTGTCAGCCGGCGACTCGCCGGCCGGTACTGGTTGCGGCGCCGTCTCGATGCGTGGGCGCATCGGAATGGGGATTGCGTCGGCCGGAGGTCCGTGGTCGTCGGTGCCGGCTGTGTCTGTGCGCAGGGCGGGACGCGACGGGCGCAGGTCCGGACTGGGTCGACGAGTGCGGGGGCGCTGAGGCTGGCCGGTCCGGCCGGGTTGGCAGCGAGGGCCCGCCGCAGCGGGCCAGTGCATGCTCGCGCCATGGTGCTGCTGGTTCCTGCGGTGGCGCCGGCGGGTGCCCTCGCCGGTTCGCCGCAGCCGCTGCTGGCCGACGGCACGGAGGTCTGCTGCCCCCTTGGGTCCCATCCGACGCCCGTTACGTCGTGGAGGGGCTGCCGACCCTGCCATCCAGCGGTGGCACGTGGGCGCCCAGGACGACGCCGAGGCGCAGACATGGTCGACAGCTGGCGGGATCGCTGGGAACGCGAGACCGGCGCCGGTTGGGCGGTCTTGTCGGACGGGTGGTCGGCGGGCAGATCGGCCTGCGCACGCTCGGCCGCGCGGAGGGTCGCGCGGAGGTGTCCTGCTGGGTCCTGCCTGCTGGGCGTGGCGCGGCTCTGGCCGCCCGGGCCCTTGGCCCGCTCGCGCACTGGGTGGTGGACGGCGCGCGGCTCCACCGGCCTGAGCTCCGGCACTCGGTCGAGAACGCCCCGTCGTGCCGTGTCGCGGGAACGGCCTGCAGGTCCAGCTGCTCCTGAAGGAACAGCTGCAGGACGCGCAGCGGGGAAGCAGAGGGAGCTGCTCGCGAACCTCGAACGCGTGGACCGCCTGCCTGACAGCATCCACCGGCAGGTCGCGTCGGTGATGCGCCTCCAGGGCAACTACCCGGGTGTGAGTGGTTGGTGTGAAGGGGGCTGTTTCGCTGGCCGGGTCGGCGGTGCCGCTGACGGAACGGCCTCTGACGAGCTGGGGCGGCTCGTCCGTCGGGTTCGGCCGGTCGCCGCCGACTGAAGAACGACCCCGTGTCGCCGTCTGGAGGTTGACCCTTCCGAGCGAACCTGGCTCGTGACGAGTCGGGGAGGAATTGGGTGTTGAGCGTTGAGGACTGGGCGGAGATCCGTTGGCTGCATCGGGCCGAGAGCATGCCGGTCAAGGTGGTGCCCGGGACGTCCGGGCTGTCACGGAACACGGTCCGCGCCGCGTTAGCCAGTGATGGATCACTGAGGCGGAGCCGCGGATCCGGGAGCTGCTCGGGGCGTGGCCGGGCATGCCGGCGACGGTGGTCGCGGAGCGGATCGGGTGGCAGCGCGGGATCACGGTCCTGAAGGACCGGGGTGCTGAGCTGCGCCCTGCTTATCTTCCGCCGGACCTGCGTCGCGCACGAGCTGCGTCGCTGGGAAGGTCGCGCAGCCGCGTGTCGGTGGGCGCCGCACGTCGGCCGCTTGGTGCCCTCCGACGGCGGCGGCCGTCCGGGGGCGCACCGTCTTCCCGGGAAGTCGTAGTCGCCCGAAGAGGGCGACGGCGACGTAACGAGACGGACCTCGTCTACACCCGCTTCCGCGATGAGCCGCCGAACCGGCGGGGGGGCGCCGGGTCAGTCGTCGGAGAGCGTCTGCTGCATGCTCTCGAGCAGAGTCGTCCGGCCCTGCCTTATAGCCGCCCGCAACTCGAGGTACTTGCTGTTGGTCTTCTCTCCCCAACGCCCGGAAGCCAGCCAACCATCGATCAGTTCGCTCGTCTCGCCCCACAGGCGCCGGAGTCTTTCGACTTCGGTACCGACCGTGCCGGGACCCACCAGCTCCACCGCCGCACTGGCTTCGACCAACGACAGCCATTGCTCCTGATAGCGCTGAACCAGACCCGGGGGGACCTGGGCCACGGACGACATGGAGTGCAGCTCGCGCAGCTGGTCCAGGAACACGTCCACGCCCTCTACAAGGCGGGCGTATCTGACTCGCCGAAGATCACCGATCCGCTCCGTGCGCGACCGATCGGCCTCTCGCCGGCGATCTCGCGCCGTCACCAGAGAGGTGACGATCCCGAAGACCCCGCCGACGCCTGCCCCCGCCAGTGCAAAGACCCCCGATGCAATGCCATCCGTCATGGCGCGCATCCTATGTACGAATGGGGTCGGCGAAGGCGCACAGCCTGCCGCGATCCGGCTGCACGCCACAGACGTCCAGGCCATTCACGATGCCCTCGTCCCGGCCGGTCACACGATCGTCTCCGCACCGATCGACGGCCCTTTCGGTCGGACATCCACATTCGCCGACCCCGACGGCTACCAGGTCACTCTCCGCGACCGCGCCTGATCGGCCAAACGCCACCGGACGCTCGCCGTCCGGCCAGGACGGCGGTCGCGCCCAAGACGCGGGAATCAGGCCGACGTCCTTCACCCAAGTGATCATTCTTGGCGGATCCTCGTAGCTGGGTGCAGGTCGGGATGGATGTGTTTGGGTGAGTGCGGGCGCCCTGAGCCTCGCCGAGCGCTGTGGTGGACCGGGTCAGCGGACGTTGACGCGCCCGGGGCCGACGGCGCCATGGATCCGTGCTGAACTCGTACAAGCTCTTCGGGTGGGCGGTCGCCCACGCCATTATCAGTTGCTTCGCCGTGGGTCTGATGGGCTGACGAATCGTCGGGGAGGCGTCCCATCGGGCCTCTTCGCTGCCGCGAACTCCGTCCGCGGCGCGGCGTCCCGGTCGCGGGCTCGGCTGCGCCGCTCCAGCCGTGCCGAGGAGGCGGGCCGCATGCTGCCTCCGTGCTCTTGGCTCGTCTGGCCGCTGGGACCGAAGCGCCGTCGGCGTCTGCCATCGACCACGACTGGCGACCCGCTGCCGGCCCCGGAGCCGATGTGCCCGGACAGGGAGCGGTGGCGACCCGCCGGGCCGCGCCGACACGACGGGCTTCACGTCAAGGTCAGCACGCCACCACTGGTGACCGCCGTGAGACGACCTGAGAGTTCGGCGGCCCGCCCCTCGTTTAGGGTCGCGACCGTCTGGAGGGTGAACCGCTCCGGGCCCGCGGTGGCCGGGCAGGAGATCAGCAGGACCAGGGAGGCCAGGCCCGGGTCCAGCCAGACGGAGCCGAGCATGGAGGCGGCGCCCCCGGGCCCGGCGACGCGTGAGACAGAACCCCACGCGCAGTGCAGCCGCACACCCACGTGGGGTACGACCAGGTCGCGCGCGAGTTCCAGCGCATCCACGCAGGCCACGGAGGCGTCCAACCCCGTCACGTCGCTTCCTTGCAGGGCGTCGGCCGGGTCGGCCACCCCCGCGATGTTGATCAGGGTGTGGGCGAACTTGGAGGAGATCTCGAACATCGTGTGTCCTTCTCGTGTCGTTGCGCGGTTGTTGACGTTTGGCCTATCGGCCAGCCGGTTGACCCGGCTGCTCCCGGGCTGCGGCTGCGGCCGCTCAGCGCGGCTCGGCGTCGCCGGCCGCGGCTGCGAGCGCCGCCCCGACCTGTGCCGCGTCGCCGGGCGCGAGCTCCTCGACGGTGTGCCGGGCGAGCAGTTCGGGGGCCCCGGACTGGGGGACCGTCACGCACAGTTCGGCGCGGCCGTCCGACCAGGACGTGCCGACCTCCAGGACGTCGAGGATCTCCCCGTCGACCGGGCCGACATGTCCCTGCGCGGCGTACAGCCGCACGCCCTCGTGGGGCTTCACGAGGCCCTCCGCGACCAGCCGTGCCGCGTCGGCGCTCACGGTGAGCTCGTACGTCACGTCGCCCTCCTCGCCGTCGATCCTGAGGTCCTCCTCGACCATGCCAGTGAGAGTGACCATCCCGTCGTGCCCGGTCGCGTTGATCTTCACGTGTCTCCTGTCCGCCGGGGCGCGGCACCCCAGACGGGATGGCAATCGGCCGCGCCAGGGGGTCGCAGACCGCCGATGTGTCCGGGGGCTGCCCGACGCCTGCTGGTCGCCGCTCGGACCCGTCGGAGCCCACGGACCGCCGCGCCACGGGTTCCGGTCAGGGGGTCGTCAGGCCCGAGGGGGCTGCGTGCCGGGCGGAACGGAGGACCGTGCGCCACGGCGACCCTGCCGGCCCACTCCTTCGAGGGCGGCCCGTCGCGTCCGCGCACTCCGACCGCGGCGCGCTCCACAGCCCGCCAGGTGACGACGCGGCGACCGGCGGCCCGACTGCAGCGAGCGCCGCGAGGACCGCGGGCACCCGGCTCGTGTCGGCGACCCACGTGCCGTGACCGGGCAGACGAAGCCGACAGGAGGTCGGCCCCCCGACCGGTTCGTGGTGCGCCACGAGGTTCCGGATACGGGACAACGGCGCCATGGGCGGATGCGCGTCCTCCCTGCCACCGGTCAGGTGCAGCAGGGCGGGGCGCAGCAGCGGCCCGTTCACCCGGAGATCGTCGCGTCGCAGGGCGCAGGCCTTCACGCCAGCCCCGGACTTTGCCGAATCACGCCGGCCTGCGGCTCGCCCAAGCGGCCGGTGGCCCATTCGCGGCTGCTCAGCGCACGGCGAGGCGCGGAGGCTTCCGTGCCCTGTGACAGCGAGGGTGGTGTCAGGGCCTCGCGCGTCCGCTGGAGTTGGGCACCGGGGGCCTGGCGGGTGGGGCGGCAGGTCCCGGGGTGGTCGAGGAGACCGGCGCGGGACCGGTCGCGGGCCGGCCGGGTCCCGGGTGGTGGATCAGGGGCAGCGCGGCGACGGCCAGCGCGGCGACCGTCAGGTAGACGATGCGGGCGGTGAGGCGGGACCGCTGCAGGTCCGAGGCCGCGGCGGTGAGGGCGCTCAGACCGCGCAGGGCCGCGAGGTCGTCCTCGCTCAGGGCCTCGCGGTAGAGGACGGCGTCGGTCTGGAAGGCGTCGAGCAGGTCGTGTCCGGAGCGGAGCTCGACCCGCTCGGCGACGACGAGCGCGGCGAGGGCGAGGGCGCCGGCGGCGAGCACGAAGGCGCGGGCGGCTCCAGGGGTGAGCAGTCGCTGCCCGTTCGCTAGCAGCGCGAGGCCGCCCGCGAGCAGCAGGGCGAGGGTGCGTTCTACGGATTTGGCGGCGACGTCCCTGGCGGCCTGGGCGGCGGCGCGGGCGGCGGTGACCGCGGCGTCGCGGGCGGCGCGGCGGGCGGCGAGGGCCTCCGCGACGAGACCGCGGCCGGCGAGTTCGTGCAGGCTCCGGGCGGTCCGCAGGACCGGGCCGGCGGCGCCGGGGAGGTCGGCGTCGTCGCGGACCGCGAACGTGATGGCCTGCTGGACGGCGTCGTCGCGCGCGGGGTCGTCTGCGGCGCTGGCCCAGCGGTACAGGGCCGTCTCCTGGTCGGTTCCGGCGGCGGCGTAGGGCAGGAGGTCGAGCTCGACGGTCCGGACGCCGTCGTACCGGACGTGAACGGCGGTCGAGGTGATCTCGGCGTGCGGGGCGAGCCAGTACCAGCAGCAGGCACGCGCTGCGGCGTCGAGGGGCTCGCGGAGCGGTTCGAGGGTGCCCGCCGGCCCGGGACGGGCCGTGAGGTCGTACGGGGCGGGCAGCGGTGGGCGCCCCGCGCGGGGGCCGTTGGTGCGGTAGGGCGGGGTGGGGCGGTCCCCCGTGTAGGGCGGGTCGGGTGGGGCGTCCGGGCCGGCGACGGCGAACCCCGGGGCGAGCAGGGTGTCAGTGCCCGCGTCCTGGACGACGACGACCGCCGGGCGGGTGGTGTCGCCGGTGAGCTGCAGGAGCGTCGCCGCCCACCGGCCGTCGCAGAGGCGGGCGCGTAGGCCGTCGGTCGAGGGGGCCCAGTGCGCCCCTCCGGGCGGCGGCTTCAGGACCAGCTCGACGGTGCAGCCGGTCCCGTCGGGTAGCAGCGCGAGGCTCCCGGCGGCGTCGTCGAGGGACGCGAGCCGGTCCAGGTCGGCTACGTCGCCCTGCCCGACGAGGTCGCCCGCAGGCCCGTCGAGGTCGACCACGGGCCGTCCGGGACCGGACCAGGTGACGGTGAGCGTCGCGGGGCCGCCGGCGCCGCCCGCGGTGACGGTCGCCCGGTGCCCTGCGGCGGCGGCCGCTGCCAGGGACGGAGCGAGGGCGCGGGCCGTTGCGGCGTCGCCCGCGCGACGGTGTGTCTGCAGGTCCAGGTCGCCGACCGTGCTCACGCCACCGTCTCCGCCGCCGCCTCCGCGCGGCGCGGCGGCGAGGGCCGCGGCCGCGGCCAGGCCCGGGGCCAGGGCCGCGACCGTGCGCGCGTGCGCAGCCGCGATCGCCTGGGGTTCGTTGCCGGCGACGGTCACGTGCGGATGGTGCCCGCCGGGTCCGACAGTCCGCCGGTCAGCGCCAGGTGACGGTCGGTTCGGTGTCGCTCGGGAACGTGACCCGCCAGCCGCCCTGCGGGTCGGGGTCCCAGGCGACGAGCCTGACCGCGTCCGCCGGGCCGGTGATCTTCAGCCCGCCGGCGAGCATAGTGGCCTTGACCGGCGCGGCGGTGTCGACGTTGGTGACGGGCCGGGGGGCGTCGGTGAGTTCCCGGGCGATGTCGTCTGCGGTCTGCTGGGTCAGGGCGGGCACGGTCACGCGGATCTCGGCGAGGACGGCGGCGGGGGCCGCCGGCGCGGCGGCTGGGAGGGCCTGCGCGACGAGGTCGGCGACACCCCGGCCGGCCCGCCCCGCGACTGCGTTGACGATGCTCGCTGGTCCCTGGGCGTCCCGCGCCTCGAGCGTGACGCCCATCGCCCGCAGGAAGTACAGCGCCTCCTGCTGGGCGGCCTTGTCGCCGACGACGGCATCGCTCCCGGGACGGGCGTCGGGGTAGACGAGGCCCTTCTGGAGCTCGCCGGGGCGGTCCAGGACGTTGGTGACGGCCGCGAGGGTCTCCTCGCCGCTGTCGAGGGTCTGCAGGACGGCGCCCTCGGCGCTGACCACCTGCAGTTTCAGGGCGGTCGCGTGCAGGGTTGGCGGGTCGGCGTCGTCGGTGAGGGTCGCGCAGACGAACAGCCCAGGACGGGTGCCGCCGACCTTGTTCATCTGATCCAGCAGGCGCCCGCCCAGTGTCCGTGCTGCGGCGAGGAACTCCGTGTCGTCGCCGTCGCGCAGGGCCGTAACCAGGGCGAGGTCGGGAGGATCGGCAAACGAGGCCCTGGCGGCGCTGCCCTGGACGGCGCGGTCCCGCAGCTCGGTGACGTGCGCGGCGAGGAAGTCGCTGACCTCGTCGGCGCCCGGGCGCAGCCACGGGGCGGCGGGGGCGGCGCCGCGGGCGACGCGGAAGAACGTGAGCCGGGTGGCGCGCATGGTCGTCCTGACAGGGGGCGGGCGGCGCCCGCGACGACTCCATACTGCCGCCGGCCGGGACGGCCGGGGTGCCAGGACGCGGTGCGTGTCCGGCAAGGGCGCTGCCGGGAGGGCCGGACGCGCCTCGGGTGCCGTTGACCTTCCGCCGGCGGGCCGGAATGTTTCCCCTGTTTCAGACGACAGGGTTCCGGGACGGGTCGCCGGTCGTCGTCTGGTAACGACGGCGTCCGGACGACACGCAAGTAGGCCGACCCTCAGGCTGAGTCCGTCGCGCGGAGACTCGCGCGACGGCATCGATCAGGTCCGAGGACACCGCCGGGCCCTGAACGCCGCCATGAGGGTGACCGACGCGGTGAGCAGCGTCGCCGGGAGCCAGGCGCTGAGGCTGAGCTGGTCAAGGACCCGGGCCGCAAACGCGGACAGGCCGTTAGGGGCACCCGGCGGCGGGGCGTCGGCGGCTGTTGTGGTCACCGGCCGAGCGTGCCCCACTGCCGGGGGGACCAGTGGGCGGCGCACCGGGCCCCCGCCGTGAGGGCGACGCGCGGGCAACCCGCGTAGTCGCTGGGGTCGCGCGGGTCGGCTCGGGCGCAGCGGGCAAGGCGCCGCGGGACCGGCTTGTGACGGGCCTGCCGGACCGCCTGTTCAGCGAACCCGACCGCCGCGCAACGGTCCGTGCCCCCGCGAGGAACCGGCGCCCTGATGCGGTCGGGACCGTCCTCGGAGGCCCGTGGCCCTGCGCCGGGTCATCGTGCCGTCAGCACGGCGTCGGCACGGAGCGGCGCGGGCGGGTCGTGGCTGGTCATGTCCACGAGCCCACCCCGACCGAGGCGACGTGGCGGCAGGTTATCCCTCTAAGGAGGGATCACCCGCAGGGCCAGATGGGCACCGGAGTCGCGTAGGCATTACGTTCCGCCGGGCCTACCAGACCTGCACGTTGCAGGTCTCACACCACCAGGGTGGCTCCCCGGCCGACAAGATACGAATGCTGTCAACGCCCTGGTGGTTCGGGATGTTGCGGATGGTCGGCGGTTCTGGCGCCATACGCACGACGGAATGGCTTGGGGAGACCGGGCATGGGGGTGGGGCTGACTCCGTCACCAGCACAGCTTGCTGGGGCCTGTGCAGGGTGTCCATCCGGCAGAGCTGGGAACGAACCCGGCTCGGGCCCGCCAGGTGCTTGCCCCCCGGCGTGTGGGCCAGAGGATAGGACTGCCGGGACTGCCCAGCCCTCTGGTGGACGAGACACTGCGAAGTGCCTACGACTCCGTTCGGGGAGCCGAGGTACCCGCTGGTCATCGAACTCGCCGACGGCGGTGTTCCTGTCAAGGCGACCGGATCCTGCCCGGTTTACCGGACGCTTGGGTAACCGTGGCGTAGGGGTGAGAAGCCCCCGCCGTGCAGGCAGGATGAGACTTGTCCAAGATTCCTGATCCACAGCACAGAAGAGCGTCTCGCAGGTGGGAGTCTCTCACGACTTGGAGAGGTGACCCGCACCGTGCGTGCACGAACTGACGTGCAGCGCCACCACATCCCCATTCGCGGCCACGTGCTTGACCTGCAGCGCCGCGTGCTCCCTGAAAATGGGGACTGGACAATGCGGACCGATCGATATCGGCGGTCCCTTGCGGGACTGACATTTGCGCCGGCCGCACGATGGTGCCGGGCAGCGCTACCTGGCGGCGGTGAGGTTCTTTGCTGCCTGCGCAGCCAGGCGCAGCACATCTGAGGTGGGTTGTCCGTGCGGGTCGGCGGTGCCGTAGACACCGGAGAACACCCGTCCGTGCCACATGAAGATCGCGATCACATGCTCGGTGGTCTTCCCGTCGGTGGCGGTCGAGTCGTACGCCAGGGTCCCGGCTGGCCACGGCGCGCGGGAAGCCAGGCGGGTAAAGGTGTAGGTCAGCAGGGGTGTTCCGGCGACCTTGGAGGCGACCCGGTGGTGCGGGCAGGTCGCCACCGCATGTGCGACCTCAGCGGCGGCCTGCGCCGTCCCGCCGGTCCGGTAGGCGACGACCTCGTTGGAGCCGAACCCGGCGCTGGCCCCGCTGTAGACCACCTGCAGCCGGGCAGTGCGCAGGCCTTCGCTGGGGAAGTCAGCGCCGCACAGATCCAGGGTGACCTGATGGGTAACGGTGTCACCACCCGGCGGGGTGCGGCGCGTGACACCGGAGCCCAGTTGCGGAATGGTGACCGCGATCCGTGCCACCAGGGCCTGGTCCTTCACGGTTCCGGCGGTGGGCGCGGGGGTCAGGGCTCCGGTCGTACTGGTCGGCGGTGCCGGGCTCCCGGATCCGGTCGGCGTGCCGGACCCAGCCGTGCGGGTCGGCCCGCCTGTTGCGACGGGGCTGTGGCCGCTTGAGCACGCCGCCGCCACCAGAACGCTGACGCAGGCGACCGCCAGCGAGTGGGAACGCATCGCAAGACCTCCACAAAGCACGAGCCGTACGGGTCAGGAACCCATCTTGCCGCCGCCCGGGTGACTTCCCTGCTGCGCCGCGACTGATCGGGTCCAGGTCACCCACAAGACCGTGCAACGCCACCGGGATACCGAGCCGAGCGTAGGACCGCGGTGACCATCGCACGAACAACGTCCGCCCATCGGCAGGCCTGACGACCGCAGGCTATGGCGACGCTGCCGTCGCGGCCCTCCTCACCCGGGCGACCCGCCACCTTCGCGCCAGAGGGAGCCACGGCACGTGCCTCCGGCCCCGCCCGGCCGGTACCTCAGGCAGCGACCAGCGCCCCGGCGGCGGCGGCAAGGAGCGCGGGCACCCGGCTGGTTGCGGCGACCCAGCTGGCGGTGACGGGGCATACGTAGCCGACGACGAGGACGGCGGCGTCGTGGGCGCCCCGCAGGTCGGCCTCGCTGACGGGTTCGTGGTGTGCGACGAGGTTGCGGACCCGGGACAGCAACGCGACGGGGCGGTGGACGTCCTCTCGTCCGCCGGTTAGGTGCGGGAACGCGGGGCGCAGCACCGGCCACAGGCCCGGGTCGGCGTCGGGTGCGAGCAGCGTCCGCCAGAAGCCGAACCCGAGGCCTGCCGCGATCCCGTCCGGGCCGGGGCGTCCGGCCCGGGCCGCCGCCGTGGCGGCGGTGGCGGCGTCGGCGCGTCCGCGGGGCGTCAGGCGCCATTCCGGGTCGGTCCACCACCCGCCGGGCCAGCCGCCCGCTCGGTGGTCGTGGGCGAGCCGGGCGGTGAGGGCGTTGCGCAGGACGACCTCGGCGGCGCCGAGGTCTTCGTGCAGGGCCGCTGCGGCTGCGGTATTGCGGCGGTACAGCCGCAGGGCGGCGGGCAGGGACGACCCCGCCTGCTCCCGGTAGGGCGCGAGCCGCGCGGGGGTGAGGGCGCGGGCGAGGGCGACCGCGGGCTCGCGGTCGAGGGCTGTGGTCGTCACGGTCTCTCCTGGCTGCTGGCAGTGGGGTCGGACGGGGCGGGATGCGGCGCCGTGGAGGGCGGGAGGGCCGGCTGCGCCCTCCACGGCGCGGGTCAGTGGTCGGGGGAGACCAGGCGCAGGCCGCGGGCGAGCCGGGCGTGGAGTGAGGACCGGAGGGCGTCAGCGGCCTTCGTCAGGTCGTCCAGGCCGCGGCGGGCAGCGCCGGTGGCCCGGTCGATCGCGTCGAACCCGGACAGCGAGTCGTACGCGTCGCGGATCACCGCGGCCAGGGCCGCCCGGTCGAGCTCGTCGCCGGTGCCCGCGCCTGCGGCGTGCACGGCGGCGGAGCGGACCAGCAGGTACGCCGCGGCGAGCAGGTCCCCGTCGCCGTCGCGTTCGGGGTCCCAGGCGACGACGACGTTGCACGGGTCGACCACGTGCACCCTTCGGCCGCCGGGCATCCGGGCGGCGCCCCGAACGACCCCGAGGGCCGCGACGGCCCCGCGGTTTCGGCGGGCCGCGTCGAGTTCGCGCCGCCACCTCTCGCTGCTCAGGGTCGCGTCCTTCGCCTCGACGACGACCCGGACGTCCAGGCCGCGGGCGGTCGCCGCGCCGACGGTCACGACCGCATCGCCGGACTTCGCGTGCGCGACCAGCCCGGTCTCCGCGCCGGTCCCGTCGACGGTGTCCCCGGCGCCGTGCCCGAGGACGGTGACCCGGTCCAGGACCTGCGCCTCGTACGTGGCGCCCTTCACGGCGGTCCGCTCCATCACCTGCGCGCGCTCACGGGCGACCGCGATCAGGGTCCGCACCTCGGCGAGCTGCTCCCCGAGCTCGCGGCGGGTCTCATCGGACGCCCGCAGGACCTCGTGGCGCAGCGCCGCGAACGGCCCTGCCGGGTCGGCGGGGGACAGCGCCGCCCGGACCTGCTCCGAGCTCGCGGCCAGGGCCCGTTCGACGCGGGCGGCGGCCTGGTCCGTGGCGTCGCGCAGGGTCGCGTCCACGGCGGTTCGGAGCGGGCCGCCGTTGCCGGCGACGAGGCCGGTGAGGTCGCGGGTCAGCCGGTCGAGGCTGTCCCGTACGGCGACCGCGACTGTCCCGGTCCGGTCGTCGGCGGCCCGTTCGACCGCGGCTTGGACGCGGGCGGCGGAGGCGTCGGCTGCCATCGCCATGTGCGTGCCGAGCGCGTCGATCCGGGAGGCGACCGCGTCCACGGCGGAGACACCGCCTGCCATCGCGATGGCTTTTGCGCCGACGGTCATCGCTGTTTGGACGTAGGCGTCCAGCGACCCGCCGCGTTCGTGGACCCGTCGGGCGCCGTCCACGACGTCCGGGTCGGTTGTGCGCAGGCGGGTGACGAGCAGGCTGTCCGGCGTGAGGTGAACGCCGGGTCCGTCGGGTCCGCCGGGTCGGGGGGCGGGAAGGGTTTCGGTGCGGGTCGCGGTCATGTGGTGTTCCTTCGGTTGGTTGGGCCGTCCGGTCGGGCGGCCCCCGTACGGTTGGGGGATGGAGGAGGCAGGGGTCAGCAGCCGGGCGGAGGCGGGCCGGGTGGGCCTGGGTCTGCGGCTGCGGGCGCTCAGGTCGGACGCGGGCCTGACGCTCGCGGCGTTGTCCGAGACGTCGGGGGTGTCGGTGAGTCACCTGAGCGACATCGAGCGGGCCCGGCGGCTGCCGGCCCTGGACGTGCTGGACCGGGTCTGCCGCGCGCTGGGCGTGCAGGTCGTCGAGGTGCTCGCGGGCGTCTACCCGTACGGGGCGGACCGCAGCCCGAGCCGGTTGCGGCGGCCGCCGGACGGCCGCGGGGCCCTTCCGGGCTAGGCCGCTGCCGGGTACTGGCGGCGTGCGGGCGGCAGGCCGAGGAGGGTCGGGCATCCGGGGGCTGTGGGCAGCGGACCGGGAGGCGGCGTTCGGCCGTCCAGCGCATAGCAGGTGAGGCAGACGACCGCGTGGTCGGTGTCGGTGTGCACCAGGTGGCTCCCGTTGCTGAGTTCCGTCCGGTACCAGGGCTGGTACCGGGGGTTACAGCACGCGTCGGCCAGGTCTCATTCCGCGCTCCGCGTAATAGTTGGTGGCTCCCTGAGATTGCGCCCCGGTTCACCCGGCAACAACCATCCCCGGGAGCCCCGCCCCGGCCCGAGCCGGCCACGCGGCGCGATCCCCGTGGCCCGTACGCCAGAGCCTCAGCGGCCGCCGCGGGCGGCGCGCTCAGCGGCGGCGACAGCAGCCATCACGCGGCGGGCCTCGACGAGGAAGAGCCGTCCGTGCGGTGTCGGCGCGGCACGCCCCGCACCACGCAGGAACAACTCGGACCCCAACTCCCGTTCGAGCGCCTTCACCTGACGGCTCAGGGTGGATTGCGCCATGAACAGGTGCCGCGCGGCCTCCGTGAAGCTCCCGTGCTCCTCGACCGCCAGGACCGCCCGCAGGTGCCGGGTGTCCAACTGCCCTCCCATGCTGTGAGCTGCCCGGCACCCAGGCCGGGGGCGCCGCCACCGCGCGTCGTGTCCCGACCCGACGCCGGATCGTCGGGCCGCTACCGGTCGGGTTGTCGCCACCGGTCGAAGGGCGTGTTCCAGTCCGCCATGCCCGGGTCGGACAGCACGGGCGGCACGGCCGCGTGTATCACGTCCACGACGTCGCCGCGGCGGGCGACGGAGAAGAACCAGGCCGCGTCGGGAAGGGACAGGTTCACGCAGCCGTGACTGACGTTCAACCGCCCCTGGAACCGGGTGGTCGCGGGGTTCGCGTGCACGAACGCCCCGCCGTCGGAGATGCGCACGCTGTACGGCAGCCGCTCCAGGTAGCCGTCCGGGCTGGACCTGGGGATCCCTACGGTCGCGCTGTCAAAAATCTGCACGCGCTGCAGCTCCAGCACGATGTGGACCCCGCCCTTGGTGGGGTACTTGGTGCTGCCGGTTGACACCGGCAGCGTCCGGAGCACCGCACCGTTGCGCCTGACGGTCATCGTGTGGGCCGTGACGTCCACGGTGCTGACGACCGCCTCGCCGATCGTGGTCGTCGCGGTGTGCCTTCCTTCCGCGCCCCAGGTAGCCGTCCCGGGCAGATGCAGACCGTGCAGGTCGGCGTCGACGCGGATCCTCGTGCCGGGCGTCCAGTACGACCGACCGCGGTAGTGCGCCTCATGGCTGTCCGTCCAGTGCCACCCGCCCTCGACCGGCGGGTTGGTCGTGACCTTGAGCCGGGCAACGGCGGCGGCCCGTGCCGCCGCACCCAGGACGGGGTGGTCGAACCGGGCGATGATCGGCGAGGCGATCCCGACGGTGCGCAGGTCAGGCGACAGGACCACCCGGACGGCGGAGCTTGCCCGGCCGGTTGTCACGGTGCGGTCCACCTCGACGACTCGGCCGTCGGGATCGGACAGGAATGCCTGCAACCGGTACGCCGTGGACGGCACCAGCGCGGCGCCACTTGTCCAGCCCCCGGCCCTGAGGGTCCCGCCGACGACCCCGTCCCTGCTGGTGACCCTGACCCCCTTCACGGTGCCCCAGTGGGCAGTGAGGGCCAGCGGACGGGACCACGGCACTCTGCCGTCTGTCTCGCCGGCCACCCGGAGCGTCACAGGAACGGACCCGGTCGGCGGGGAACCGGCCCCGGACGTCAGGGCATTTGGCCGCCCGAGGACGACGGCGGCGTCGAGGACCCCCGCCAGCACCAACGCCGAACCGACCATGAGCCGGGCGCGCGTCAACCCTTCGTCGCCGTACCGGGTTCGGTGTGCATCGGACGGGAACACGGGCGTGAGGCCTTTCCGAGGCACGACCAACGCATCGCGGTTGACATGCCGAGCAGCGTAGTGCCAGGTGGTCTGTTCTTAACGAAACCGTCCACCGGCGACACGCCGACTCGCGGCGCGGGCGGCCAGCGACCCCCGAACCGGCCTGGTGCCCGGGCGGCATGGCTTCCCGCGCGCACCCGTGGCGGAATCGACCGGGTCGGCGCGCCGGCACCTAGCCGTGTCTGGCACGTCCCCGCTGCCCCGGCTGACCGATGAGCGGCGGATGAACACTGACCTGGACCTGACCGGACGCGTAGCGCTGGTCACCGGCGCCGCTCAAGGCTTGGGCGGGCGCACTGCCTGGCACTGGCCAGCAGAGGCGCGGAGGTCGTCGCCACGGACCTAGAGCTGCCGGGGTCAACTCTGGCCGACCTCGCCCGGATCGGCAGCCCGGCAGTCTGCCACGCAGCCGACCTCGCCGACCCAGGCGGTACGGCGAGCACCGTCGACTGCGCGCTCGATCGGCACGGGTGGCTCGACATCGTCGTTCTGCAACGCCGGCATGGTGCGCGACGGCATGGCGGTCCCCGACCGGCCCGGCGACCGTCGCGTCGACGGTTTCCTTTTGAGGCTCGACAAGCGGTCTTCGCGGTCGTTGTCGCACATGCCGTCGTCGCAGATGGCGGGCCGGCGCGGCGGATCCGGGGCGTCGAGGAAGACGACGCAGCGGCGTGGCGAGGATTGTCCGGACAACGCCGCTTTACGGCGAGCCGCTCGACGGTGCCGGCGTTGGGACTGGTCTGGCCGTTGCTGAGTGACCCCGACGGGCCGGTCCGATGCCTGGTCGTTCAGGACCCCGACGGCCAGCTGACGGCTTCGCGCGCTGCCGCCCGATCGGACTCGCTGGCGACGAGCGCGGCCGTCTACAACGACGACCTGTTCGTCGTGCCCGGCCCGCGAGGGAGCGGAGCGGCCGCGCCGCATTCGGCTCGGACAGGTCGCGAGAGAGCAGGGGGACCGCCGAGCAGTGGATGACGGCCGCGGACAATCGACGCTCCCGTGGGCAGTGTTGCCGGACCCGTCCGGATAGCCCGGGCGAGCGGCCGGCGTGCCTGACCGACTCGCTGTCGCTTTCCTGTGTCACCGCCTGAGGCCCCGGCCCGTTCCGCGTCCTCCGGGATACAGTCCGGGCATGGAACGCGCCGGTCGTTGCTGTCCGACCGCGGTGGGGTGCCGGCTCGTCCCAGGCGGCCGCGTCCGAAGGGCTTTGACGGCGCGTCTCCGTCCGGCGCGCGCCGGCCGTACCTGGGCCGCGGACACGGCGGCTGGGCGGGCCGCGGCGCATGTGCCGGTCGGGGTTGCCGGCGGCGGTCCGGTCCTGCTCCGCCGGCTGATCGGCGCGGCCCTGCGCCGTGAGCGGCTCAGGCTCGGCCTCACGCTGCGGGACCTCGCGGCGCTGGCGCGTGTCTCGACGCCGTACCTGTCCGAGGTGGAACGCGGGACCAAGGAGGCGTCGTCGGAGGTCCTGTCGGCGATCTGCCGTGCCCTCGGGATCACGCTCGCGGAACTGCTCGAGCAGGTCGTCGGGGACCTCGCGGCGCCCGGGCCCGCCGGGCCGCCCGTCCCGCGACCGGGCACGTGCATGCCCTCGCCGCGTAGCGGGCGGCCCTGCCCGACAGCCTCGCCGGAGGGCTGGGGCTACCGGCTGGCGGGTCCTGTCTTGCGGGTCGTGACGACTTCGTCGACGAGGCCGTAGTCGACGGCGGCGGGGGCGTCGAGGATCAGGTCGCGGTCCATGTCCTGCCGGACCTGCGGCGCGGGCCGGCCGGTGTGCCGTTCCAGGACGCGCTCCATCGCGTCGCGCATCCGCAGGACCTCTTGGGCTTGGACCTCGAGGTCGCTGCCTTGCCCTTCGCCGCGGCCGGCGGGCTGCTGAAGCAGGACGCGGGAGTGCTTGAGGGCGAGGCGCTTGCCGGGGGCGCCCGCGGCGAGCAGGACCGCGGCGGCGGACTCGGCCTGGCCCATGCAGAGCGTCGAGACGTGCGGCTTGATGAACTGCATCGTGTCGTAGACGCCCATCATCGCGGTGAACGAACCGCCGGGGCTGTTGATGTACAGGTTGATGTCGCGGTCGGGGTCGTCGGATTCCAGGTGGAGGAGCTGGGCCATGACGACGTTCGCGACGCCGTCGTCGATGGGCGTCCCGAGGAACACGATCCGTTCTTTGAGCAGGCGGCTGTAAATGTCGAACGACCGTTCCCCGCGGCTCGTCTGCTCGATGACGACGGGGATCGTGTAGTCCGACCGCGGGCGGCCGCGGCCTGTGCCGTCCTGGCGGGGGCCGGCGCCCGGTCCGGCGGCGCGGCTCATGAGACGGTGCCTGCCGATTCGACCTCGCTCGCCTGTGCGACGACGTGGTCGACGAAGCCGTAGGCGCGGGCCTCGTCGGCGGTGAACCAGCGGTCCCTGTCGCTGTCCCGTGCGACGGTCTCGAACGTCTGGCCGGTGTGATGGGCGATCCGCTCCTGGAGGGTCCGCTTCGTGTACCGCATGTTCTCGGCCTGGATCGCGATGTCGGCGGCGACGCCTCCGATCCCGCCGGACGGCTGGTGCATCATCACGCGCGCGTGCGGCAGCGCGTACCGTTTGCCCTGCGCGCCGGCGCACAGCAGGAACTGGCCCATGCTCCCGGCGAATCCGACCACGACCGTGGCGACGTTGTTCGGGACGAACTGCATCGTGTCGTAGATGGCCAGGCCCGCGCTGACGCTGCCGCCCGGCGAGTTGATGTACAGGAAGATGTCGCTGTCCGGGTCGGCCGCGGACAGGAGCAGCAGCTGGCCGCAGATCATGTTCGCGACGCTGTCCTCGACTACCGAGCCGAGGAACACGATCCTTTCCTGCAGCAACCGGTTGAAGATTTGGTCGCCGAACGGGACGCCCATCTCGGGGACTCGGGTGCTCATGGTTTCCTCCTCCGCCGGCGGTCGGGAGATGGCCGGCGCGTTCACAGTGCCCCCGATCCGGCGGCGGGTGGCGCTTTTGCGCGGTGGGCTGATCTGCTGATGGCAGACAGGCCGGAGGGCACGGCGGGACGGTCGGGGCCGCAGGACCCGGTGGATCGCCGGCGGAGCTGCTGTGCCAACCACCCCGGCAGCACGGCCTGCGCGTAGACCCCGTGCGCGGCGGACCCGACGCTGCCTGAGTGCCGGCCGGCGTGACCCCGACTAGCCCCAGCGGAGCCAACCGAGAGTTCCCGACAGGCGCGTGGGACCCTCGCCTGTTGTTCGTGCGGCTCCGTGCGTCCCGGTCAGTGCCGTGAGGCGAAGACAGGGCATCGCTCGCGCCTCGACTGACCGGATCTCAAGAAGGGCTACCCGCGTGTCGCGGCGGCTCCCACCAAGGCGCGGGGATCGGTCGGCGAACCGCTCACCCGGCTAGCGCCAGATGCCGAGCGAGGTGCCGGTGGCGGGGCCGACGACGCCGTCGGTGGTCAGGCGTCGGGCCGGCACGGACTGGTAGGCGCGCACGGCGCTGTCGGTGGCCGGCCCGAAGACGCCGTCGATGCCGTGGACGTCGTACCCGCGCTGGGTGAGCCGGGTCTGCAGGACCCTGACCTGCGGGGCGTCGGCGGACCCCCGCTGCAGCACGTGGTCGACGTACCCCGGTGTGGGCAGCCCGCTCGGACCGGCTGACGCCGCCAGGTGCTGCTTGGCCGTAAGGACCCGCAGCGCGGCGGCGTCCACCTGATTGCGGAAGGCGGTGCTGCGGCTGGCGCGGGCCAGGACCGCGCGATACATCTGTGGCAGCAGGGCCGGGTTCACCGTCAGCACCATGTCCCCGCCGGCCTCGAGGAACCGCACCGCCCGGTCGGCCGGGGACCAGGCCGCGACCTGGCGGGCGTTGCCCAGGTCGTCGCTGATCACGACTCCGTGGAAGTGCAGGTCCCCGCGCAGCAGCGTAGTTATGACGGTCGGGGAGAACGCCGCCGGTTGACGTGCGTCGATCCGGCTGTAGACGGCAGTGGAGATCATGACGAACGGCGAGCCCCCGTTGACCGCGGCGGCGAACGGCGCAAGGTAGGCATCCCCGCGGGTGGTGGTGCGGTCGGTGACCCCACTGGTCGTGTCGGTGTTGCCCGTGACGCGACCCAGCCCCGGGAAGTGCTTTGCCGCCGCGCTGACGCCCGCCTCGGCGAGCCCCTGGACGAAGGCTGCCCCGTGCGGGGCCACGATCGCGGGCGCGTAGCCGAACTCGCGGTCATACCAGCCGATCGGCGGGTTGCTGCGCGCCGCCGTCGCGCTCGGAACGGTGTCCACGACCGGACCCAGGTCGGCGTTGACCCCGGCCGCCCGCAGCTGGCCGCCCCATCCCCGGGCGGCCGTACGAAGGGCTCCCGACGCCCACGTGCCCTGCACCAGCGCGGACGGGATCGAGCTGAAGCCCGGTCCGCGCAGGACCTGGACCTGGCCCCCCTCCTGATCCGTTGCTACGAACAAGGGCACCCGGGCGGTGGACGCTGCGGTGACCCGCGCCTGCAGCTGGTCGCTGACCCTCCTGGTCGCGGCGGTGCCGGCGAACGACCGGCCGGTGAGGATCACGTTCCCGACGTGGTCGCTGCTGATCGCTGACAGGGTCGCAGCGCTCGCGCCCGACGCGGGGGTGCCGACCATGAACAACTGCCCCACCCGCTGCGCCAACGACATCCCGGCCAGGACCGCGCCTGGGCGTGTCGCCGCAGCCGGCGGGGCCGCCGCCCGGGCCGGGGTGGCGCCCACTGCTGCCACGAGCACCGCTGCCAAAGACAAGCCCGTCGCCGGCCGGCTCCGCCGCGATCCTGTCGGGTTTCCAGACCTTCGGTTCATCTCACCGCTCCCAGTCTCGCGCGGCCGCCACCGACCGCCGATCGGCGGGGGACACGACCGTGATCAAGGTGGATGCTCTCACGTGGTGCAGCAAAGGACCAGCCGTGTCCGGGTCGCCACCGTGCCGGGGACGCTGGCCTATTCGTTCCTGTCACCGACGATTGGCAGGGTGTCCCCAATGTCCGCGGTGACTTCGTCCCGCAGGCCGGCGTGTCGGCTGGCGACGCTGTCGGCCATGACGAATGTCGGTGCTCGCGAACAGGTCCTCGCTGTCCGCGGAGAGTGGCAAACCCGCCGTAGCTCGACGGACCGACCTTGTAGGAGAACCAGACGGTCGCGGCAGGCTGGTCCTGGACGATCCGTCGTCCTTGAGGAAGAACCATTCCGCGAGGGCTTTGGTCCCTGGCCTGAACTCGAAGTGGGCCAGGGCACCAGAAGTGACCATGCGCGCTTCTTCCCCGGGGCTGTGCCGCCGGTCGTGGATGCCGACCCGTGATATGCGCTTCAGCCGCCAGGGCGGCCAGTAGCCGACCGGCGTGGCGCCGGCCAGGCCGCCTCGTCAGGGACGGACGGGACGCGGGGCACCGGCTCGCAGGGCCGAGGCCCGGGCAACGTCAGCTGATCCTTGCCGGACCTGCCGGGTGTGGTTGCGCGTAGCCGTGCCCGATGGTGCACGACCGCGCGGACAGTCACGAATGCGGCTCCGGTCGCGGGGCGGCAGGTCGTACGAGAGCGGCCCGGGCATGCCAGCGGGCACGAGGCGGTCCTTCTCCGCAGCCGGATCGGCGTTGTCTCCTGGTCTTGCCTGGAGCCTGCCCAGCGGGTCAGGACAGGGAGGCCAACAGCATGGTGGTCGCCCGGGCACGCTGCAACGCTGGGCGAGTCCGTCCGACGGTCGCCCTTGCGCTCGTCGCGTATGCAACCGCGTGGCCCTGCCGATTCCCTGGGGACGGGTAGGGCGCGAGTTCCCCGACGGTGAGGCGCGGTACGGGAACCGCCCGGACCGGCTCCTGCAAACTGCTGGTACATTACGCCTCTTGAAGCGGCTGTCTCGGGGATTGCCGGGCCGAGGCGACGGGCCGCCGAACTTGTTCGGCGTCTGCGCGCGGGAGGTGGAATCGAAGTGCGCCTGGTCGTGGCTCTCTGCATCGGGGTCGCTCTCGCGGGGGCGGGCGGCTGCTCGTCGTCGGACCGTCCTGCGCCGAGCCTGACCGTCTCGGAACCGCTTGAGCCGGGGGACGTGCCGCAGCCTGCGGCCGAGCGTGTCACCGGTCACTTCGCGGTTCGGCTCCTCAGCGCCCGGTGCGGCATCGACGCGATCACCGGCACGCACGCCGAGTTCCTGCCCCTACGTCCCCTGTGCCGGGTGGGCGTGCGGGTTCGCTCGCTCGACGCAACGTTTCACACGTTCGTGCCGGCCGAGCAACGGCTGGTGATGCGTGACGGCGCGCTCGTCGCTCAGAGCCCCGACGCGACGCGCATCAAACGCCAACCGGACGCGGTGGAGTTCGGGAGCCATGAAGCGGTCGAGCTGGATCTGTGGTTCGAACCGCCTCTGCGGGACGCGCCCCGGGCCGTTCGTCTGGCCGGTGACCGGGACCAGGCGTCGCAGGGCACAACCGTGCAGGGGCAAGGGCCCAGGTCCGCAGATCTTGCCGTCGAGGGCCTGGGATGACACCGCGACGAGGTCCGTTCGGGTCTTTCCCAATTGGGCCTGGGCGGTCGGTTGCGGCGGGCGGGTCCCGTTCGGGGTCGTCCCGGGCGACTCGGCCGGTGCGACCAGTGCACCGGGCAGAAGGCCGGGTTGGCCGGGTGGGCGCCAGATCGTCGTCGCGGGCACGGGCGGGCGTGGCGCCCGGCTCGGTCAGGGGTTGTCGGCCTGCAGGGCGTGCATGAGTGACTTGGTCTGTGTGTCCGCCGGAAAGAACGACTCGATTCCCAACTCGGACAGCGCCACGTCGCTCGGACCTCCGAAAGTCGTCACCGTGGTAATCAAGCGGAGGTCTCCCGAAGAGTGTTGCACGTGCAGGGTCAGCAGGAGGTCCGCGGACGAGGGTTGGTGTCGTTCGTCGATCGCGGGGGCGACCCCCGGATATTCCCTGATCTCTTGCAGGAGAGCGAGGAGCCGGCCGTCCTGGGTGATCCGGGCCAGCCTCGTCAGCCGGTGCCCGAGGTGGGCTGCCCACTGCGCGCGGTTCCCGATATGGCGAGCCAAGCCGTCCGGATGCAGGCTGAGGCGATACAGGTTGATCGGCGCTTCGAGCAGCGTCGCGTCGACCCCTTCCAGCAGCGGCGCGATCGCTGCGTTGGTCAGCACGATGTCGCCCCATCGGTCGAACGCGACGGCCGGGTAGGGCTCGTGGCCCGCCAACAGGTGTTCCAGAGCATCCCGGGCCGCCCCGGACAGGGCGGCCGCGCCCTCCGACTGGGCGTAGCCCGGGGCGTAACCGGCCGCCAGCATCAACACGTTTCTTTCCCGCAGCGGTACGTCGAGTTCGTCCGCGAGCGCCAGCAACAGCCCTCGGCTCGGCTGGGACCGGCCGGTCTCCACGAAGCTGAGGTGCCGGGCCGAGACACCGACGTCTAGCGCGAGGTTGAACTGGCTGCGATGGCGGTCCTCGCGCCATTGCCGTAACAGATCACCGGCTCGGTTTCCGGACGCCGACGGGCCTCGGCGGCGGGTGTCGCTGGCGGTGTTCACGGCGCAAGGTTAGCCGCGGCCCGCTCCGGACGACTACCTCCCAGGTAATCGACACGCGAACAGACCACCGAGAGGCTGTGGTCAAGCCCGGCGGCAGCAGGCCGCCGGCTGGAAATAGGAGCATCAATGACTGACTTCGCTGACGTCGCGGCCCGCTACATAGACACCTGGAACGACACCGGCTCGGCCTCACGGCTGCAACGCGTCGAGTCGCTGTTCGCGGACGACGCCAGCTACGTCGACCCGCTGGCTGCGGTAGCAGGCCACGCCGGCATCAACGACGCTATCGGCGCCGTCCAGACCCAGTTCCCCGGTTTTGTCTTCAGCCTCCTCGGCCCCGTCGACGGTCATCACGACCAGGTCCGTTTCACGTGGGGGCTCGGCCCCGCGGGCCAGGAGAGCCCGATCGACGGCTTCGACGTCGCCGTGCTGAACACGGACGGCCGCATCGCCTCCGTCCACGGCTTCCTCGACAAGGTGCCCGCAGGCTGACCGGCCTTCCGAAACAGCCACCGCCGCCGCCTCCGAACACAGGACAGGAACATGACGCTCAGCCAGGAACGACAGCTGGAGATTGCAGGCCCGCCAACCACCGTCAACACCGGCCCGGACGTTTCATGGTGGCCGCTGATCGTCGTCATGGCCGGGACCTTCATGACGATCCTCGACTTCTTCATCGTCAACGTCGCCGTCCCGAGCATCCAGCTCGACCTGCGGACGGACGAAGCGGCGATTCAGTTCGTTGTCGCGGCGTACGGGCTCACCTTCGCCGTCGGCCTGGTCACCGGCGGACGGCTCGGGGATCTGTACGGGCGGCGGCGGCTGTTCGTTCTGGGAACGGCGCTTTTCACGGTCGCGTCCGTGGGTTGCTCGGCTGCCCCGTCCGGCGGGGCGCTGATCGCCGCCCGGCTGGTTCAGGGCTGTGGGGCAGCGCTTCTCACCCCCCAGGTCCTCGCGATCCTCACGACGGTCTACACGGGGGAACGGCAACGCAAGGCGTTCGCCGTGTACGGGATGGTCCTGGGGCTGGCAGGAGTCTTCGGGCAACTCATCGGAGGAGCACTAATTCAAGCCGACCCCGGCGGCCTCACATGGAGATCCATCTTTCTCATCAACGTGCCCGTCGGGCTGCTCGCGCTGGGCGCGGTGAGGCGGGTTGTCCCGGAGATCCACCCCGGACAGCCGGTCAAGCTCGACATGGCGGGCACGGTCCTTCTGACGTCGGGGCTGGCCGCCCTCGTGGTTCCGCTCGCCGAGGGCCGTCAGCACGGCTGGCCCTGGTGGACCTGGGTCAGCCTTGCGGGAGCGGGCGTGTTGTTCGCGTTGTTCGCCCGCCAGCAGCGCCGGGCAGTCGCGAAGGGAGGTGCGCCGCTCATCCCCCCGGATCTGCTGGCGTCGAGGTCGTTCACGGCGGGCGTCGTTGTGACCCTGGTGTTCCTCATGGCATCGGGGTCCTTCTTCTTCGTCCTCGCCGTCTACCTTCAGCAGGCCCGCGGGATGTCAGCGCTGGGGTCGGGGTTGCTGTTCACCGCGGTCGGTGGCGGCTTCTTCGCCGGGATGACCTCGGCGCACACGTACGGCGCCAGGTTCGGACGTCGGGTGCTCGCAGCGGGAGCGTGCGTCACCGCCGTGGGATACCTCGTCACGGCCGTCGCCGCGCTGGTGATCGGCCCGGGGGGCCCGCTTCGGGCGCTGGCCCCCGGACTGCTTCTCGTCGGACTGGGGCTCGGCTCGGTCCTGGGGCCGCTCGCCGGGACGGTCCTTGGCGGGGTGAAGGGCGACCACGCCGGTTCGGCCGCTGGTGTCCTGTCCACCGCACAGGAACTCGGGGGCGCACTCGGCGTCACCGGGGTCGGCGTCGTGTACTTCGCTGCCGCAGGGGCAACACCCGTCTTGCACGGATCGACGCGCGCGTTCGTCCTCAGCCTCGTCGTCGAGGCGACCCTGGCGCTTCTGGCCGCGGTACTGGTGCGGCTCCTGCCCAAGGCGTCGGTCGAGTAGGCAATCGACCGTGCCCCTGGTGGGAGAAGCGACAACGAAGCGGTCCGATGCCCAGCGTCCGGTGTCAGACCGTGTCGTGCCAGGACGCGAGATCGATCTGGGACCACTCGCCGATCTGTCAGCGGGAGGCGAACGGATGCGAGGGGTGGCGCCGACCGAAGCGACGAGCGGTCAGCAGGAAGGCGGCGCCTCCCAGCATGAACCACGGATTCCACAAGATCAGGCCCCAGTGAGTCTCGGAAGCACCCACCGCCGCCGCGACGCCGCCAGCGCCCGTCATGAGCACCAGCTCCAGCACGACCCCACGGGCCAACAGAACGGCTCCGACCAGCCAGCCGGTCACCGTCGCCAGGCGCCGCAGCCGACCCCGCGGCCAGCCGCGGACGAGTGCTGCGCTGAACCCAGCACCCACCAGTAACAGTGTCGCCGTCCCCCAAAGGCCCACCAGGACGAACAGTGCAGGGCGCCGAGCGGCCAAGTCAGCTCCGGCCGACGACGCCAGTCCGACGTTGCCGCCCGCCGCCCAGTAGACGTGCAGAACGGCAAAGGTCAGGCACCAGGCGCACGCCAGGTAGCCAAACCACCCTTTCGGCGTCCCGGACGGCATGCTGGATCAACGGGCCGGACCGTGTAACTGTTCCGCCAGACGATCTCCAGCGGCCTGCGGGGTCCAAGCGGCGGCGCGAAAGGTCCCGCTGGCTGTTCGGCTCGGTCCGGTCGGGGTCAGTTCACGGCGCGGGTGCTGGCCGGGAGGGTGCCGCCGTCGAACAGTGCGGTGGCGGCATCCTGCAGGGCGGTCAGTGCGACGCGCTGCGTGAATGGCCCGGTCGACACCCGGGCTACACCCAGCTGCTGCAGTTCGCTGACCGGCAACGAGGCGCCGGGGACGCTGATGACGGTGAGCTTCTGCGGGCCGAGGCCGTCGGCGAGCGCGGCGACCTCTTCGCGGGAGACCGCGCCGGGCACGAAGACGACGGGCGCGCCAGCCTCGAGAAAGGCCCGGCCGCGACGCAGCGCCTCCTGCAGCAGCTTGTCGCGGTCGGTCCCTTTAGGAGCGCGGACGAAGGCGTCCGTGCGGGCGTTGAGCACGAACTCGATACCAGCGTCGCGGCCGGCGGCCAGCACCGCCTCGACGGCGGCGACGGCCTCGTCGAGCGGCTTCATCTGGTCCTCGAGGTTGCCGCCGACGACGCCGGCCTCGATGGCCCGGTGGGCGGTGGCCCCCGGGTCGCCGTAGCCGGCCTCGAGGTCCATTGTCACTGGCAACTCGACGGCTGCGGCGATGCGCCGGACCATGTCGAGGTGGAGCTCCAGCGGGATGTTCTCGCCGTCCGCGTACCCAAACGTCGACGCGATTGAGTGGCTGGCGGTGGCGATGGCCTTCGCGCCGGGGGTGGCGGCAACGACCCGGGCGGAGACGACGTCCCACACGTTGGCCAGGACGAGGATCTCGGGGTCTGTGTGGAGGGCGAGCAGGGAGGAGGCGCGCGCGCCGAGGTCGGTCATGCCTGCAGCCTAGGAACCCGCTCGCACACCCAAGCCGCCCGGGCCCGTCGCGTGGTCGGCGCGGTTCCCAAGCGCGAATGGCGGGTCGTGCGCTGCGCCCCGCTGACCGTGTCCTCACCGAACGGCGTGCATCCGTCCAGCGCTACGTCAGGCTGTCCAGAAACCCATGGACGGTCAGGAAACGCCGGACCTCATCGAGCTCGACCTCGGCGTCCTCTGCGAGAGCGACCGCAGCTTCAGCCACCCACCAGTTCGCACCCTCGAGCCCAGCGGACAGGTACGCGCGGCTCCCCGGCCGGTGGGCTGGCTCCGAGAGCCGGACCTGCCCGGCGACTTCCTCGACGACGACGGCGTCGAACCACCGCCACACGACCTCAGGGACGCCGCCGGGTGCCGTCGCGGTCGCGACGAGGTGGCCAGGGGACACCCGCTGGGCGCGGGGATGGGAAAGAACGAGGCGTACGGAGCCACGGCCTGCTGGCGCTGGGCGAAGACGGTGCGGGCGTCCTCGCTGGTACCGACGGCGAGGGCGGGCCGCTGCGCGGCGCGGATGCCTGGACCCGAGGGGATGGTCATCCGCTCTTCCTGCCCGGAAGGAAGGCAACTCCGCCTCTGACGCGCGGGTGCCGCGGCCGCGGCGGACCGGGGCAAACGCGTAGGCGCGGCGGCGCCAGCGGATCAGTGCTGTAGGGGGGTCGGCGAGCGAGACGCCCTGGTCTCAACTGCTTGAGCAAGGCCAGCCGTGCCTGTGGCGCGTGACCTTCGTCATCGTCAAGCTATTCGGACTCGGGAGCAAGGCCCGCGCCTGCACCAACGGCAAGCCCAGGAGGGCAGCCCGAAGGTTGAGTCCACTTCCCCGTCTGGCGTACGCCGTCCGACGACCTCTGGGCCAACGGGAGGGGTCCACCATCTCCGCAGGTCAACGGCTGTTCGTTTCGGCCGGGGCGCGGGTTCGACCGTCGGACGTGGCTGTTGAGACCCACCCACGGGTCGGCCGGTCGGTCTCGAAGACGGGCGGTTGGTCGCGCCGGGCGGGGGAGTCCGCGTCGTTCCGATCCAGGAGGGCGTCGGACGGCTTGTGTCGGCCAACCGCACATGAGCGGGCCGCCAGATCGAGGCGACTGCAGGATCCCCCCTTCAGTGCGCGCCTAGCGGGACTGCGCCGCACCGCGCACTCGACCATCCCCCGCCAGGATGCGAGCATACGAGAACGACACAAGGACCACGAAAGGACCAGCATGGCAACGCGCCTGCTCTACCAACGGCGAGACCGGAAATGGGCCTGGAACCTCACCGTCAACGGGAACATCGTCGCCACCGACGGCAGCCAAGGCTACGAAAATGAGTCAGATGCACGCGACATGGCCGACCGCATCATCGCCGGAGACTTCGCAACCGCCGACAAAAGAATCAGACATCTCGAGCCCTAGGCGTTAACTGTCCCGGGTTTCGTGCCGGTTTCCTGTCGGGGGGATCACCGGGCCCGTGGGCCGTTGATTCGGTGCCCAGGGTGGGGCAGTTCCGGCGGATGTTCACCGGTGTAGCTAGAACGCGGCCAACATCGCTTCGAGAGCGATCGGATCGTTCAGGTAGGCGCTACCGGCCCCGGCCGATGTGGGGTCTGGCCAAATGATGGTCTCGTCGGCTTCGACACCTTCGATGATCCGGGCCGCCACTTCATCCGGGGGAGTCTTCATTGCGTCGATGCCGGCCACCATGTCGGTGTCGATGAGGGCTGGGTATGCTCCGATCACCTCGATGCCACGGTCCTTCAGTTCGGCGCGCAGGGCCTGGGTCATGGAGTGGGACGCTGCCTTGGAGGCGCTGTACCCGGCCAGGGACCGGATGGGGGCAAGCGCTGTCACTGTGAGGACGTTGAGGACTGTCGATGGGACGTTGCGTTCCAGGATCGACACGAACGCCCGTGTGACTCGTAGGGTCCCGAGATAGTTGCTCATGAGGTCCCGCTCGAAGCCATCCAGGGCACCGTCCAGTGGACCGCCGACAGCGAGCACACCAGCATTGTTGATCAGCAGGTCAACGTCGTTTGCTCGCTTCGCCCCTGCGTCGACGCTTGCCTGGTCAGTTATGTCGAGTTCCAAGGGAAGTACCCGATTGTGGGCTAGGGCAGCGGGTGCCAGGCTTTGGGGGTTTCGTGCGGCAGCCCAGACTTTGGTGGCGCCGGCGTCGAGGACTGACTCGACGAGTCGGGCGCCGATGCCTCGGTTAGCGCCGGTCACAAGGACGGTTTTGCCGTCGAGCTTCAAGGACTGTCTCCTTCTCGGTGGAGCCTTCACCGTACGGGCCAGGAACAAGCCGTCCCATGGCCAAGGAGCGCATGTTCATGTCCGTTCGTCTCGCCCGTGATTGCGCCACCGCGGCGTACCGTTGAGGGATGGATGTCATCGCGGATGTGCTTTTGGTCGCCAGCGTGCGCGGGACGGTCGCTGGGACTGCCGAGGCCGGGGGCGGTTGGGGCTTCGGGTTCGACGCTTCGAATCCGGCTTGCTTCCACGCGATCGGCGCCGGTACGGCTTGGCTTCGTCATCCCGGCGAACAGCCGCTCCAGCTGATGCCTGGTGACATTGTTTTGCTGCCGAGGGGCGGCGAGCATGGCCTTGCGGGCGCGGTCGACGCACCGCTGGTGCCTTTCTCCTCGATCCGGATCAGCGAGGACAAGGTCTTCTCGGTGGGAGAGCCGCCCGTGCGGACCCGAATCCACTGCGGCCATTACCGGCAGGTCGCCTCGTGTGCCACGCCGCTTTTAGAGTTGCTCCCTGACGTCGTGCACGTGCCGGCTGCACCGGGCACCGCCCCTGGCCTTGAGGTCTCCTTGCAGCTGCTCGCCTTCGAACTAGGCGAGCCGCGCCTCGGGCGCCCCACCGTGCTCGATCGACTCATCGACATCATCCTGATCCAGATTCTCCGCGTCTGGGTAGACCTGCACCCCGAAAGCATCTCCATCTCGTGGCTCCGTGCCCTCTCCGACCCGACAGTGGCCGCAGCTCTCGCCGCGATCCATGCCGAACCAGGGCGAGATTGGACCGTCGCCTCCCTCGCCGAGGCGGCCTTGGTGTCGCGGGCCACGCTTGCCCGCAGGTTTACCGCGCTCGTCGGTCAACCACCGAACCGCTACCTGACCTCCTGGCGGATGGACCTGGCCGGACGCGAGCTCGTCAGCACCGATCGCAGCATCGAATCCGTCGCCAACGAGGTCGGATACAGCTCCGAGTTCGCCTTCTCTAGAGCGTTCACTCGCCTGCGCGGCACACCCCCAAGCCGCTATCGACGCCTACAGCGGGATCCCACCGTTCGGCCACCGGAACCAATCGATCCGCCCGTCATCCAGGTACCGCACGTACACGACGGGCCTGCCGGACCGCGGTCGCGCCTAACGACCCTTGTTCAAGAGGGGGTTGACGTTTGAGCAGAGTTTCACGATGCGATTCGGGCGTGGTGATTGCAGTCATCGACCGCGAGTTCGAGGTGCGAGATGCCGCGCGGACTGCCAGGGACGCGGATGTGCGCTGCCTCGGGCACTGAACGAGTCGGCGTCCATCTTGCTCCAGCTCTCCGTGTCGCCGCAGATCAGGATCAACGTCGTCGCGCGTATCCTCACTTCGGGGGGTTCGGTGCGGGTCCGATGATGCAGAGGACGGAGCGACGACCCGTTCTCAACATCCCGCGGGCACTCCGTCCGAGTCTCTGTGTTGACTCCGGTCGCGCCCACTGTTCAGACCAGTGCGTTGCACGCATGAGTGGCGGTCCCAGTAACGGACCACGCCACCCGGCATCCGTTCCACTAGGCTCACGGACAGATCGTGTTGCGACCAGGACAAGAATCCGCCGGTCGTTCGGCGGGACGGTGTTTGATCACCCGGTCATGACATTCGAGTAGGAGCGACGGTTCGATGGCTGCATCCGCGCAGGTTCTTCTAGTGTCAGGCAGCACCCGCGCAGGCTCGACCAACACCGCGGTGCTGCGTACCGCACAGGCTGCGGCCCCCGACAGGGTGACCACTGTCCTGTATGAAGGGTTGGCTCACTTGCCGGCGTTCAACCCCGATGACGACCACGAGCCGCTGCCCTTGCCGGTGGCGAGCCTCCGCCTGCACATTGCCGAGTGCGACGCCGTGCTGTTCTGCACCCCTGAGTACGCCGGGGCCCTGCCCGGCAGCTTCAAGAACCTGCTCGACTGGACCGTGGGGGGCGGCGAGATCTACGGCAAGCCGGTTGCTTGGATTAACGTGTCGTCCGTTGCAGCACCCACCGGCGGAGCAGACGCCCACGCCTCACTCGCCAAGGTACTTGGCTACGTCGGCGCCGACATCGTGGAGGCGGCGTGCGTCCGAGCCCCGATGACCCGGACCGCGGTAGGCACCGACGGAACGGTCACCGACCTCGAAGTGCGCCGGCAGCTCGCGGAGGCACTCCAGGCGTTATGCAGTCACGTGGAGGTATCGACCTCACGGCAGCAATAGCAGGCGCCCCCCGTGTGCCGTATGCGGCGAGCAGCAGGACGATCCCGCGGCCGATGCCGCGTGTACCCCCGGTGACGAGCGCGCACTGACGGTCAAATCCGGCGACCTGTCAAGCAGTCATGGTCATAGATGTCGAAGCGTTGAGACCGACGGATCCGCTATGTGGCTGGGTGTCGCGGCGACCGCAGGACCAGGCCATCGGCCGGCAGCCGGCCAGTACCGCCCGCGCCGTTAGTCGCGCCTTCGACCAGTCGGTCACCGCTGTCGGCGGCTCTTTGCCGACTTGGCTTGTTCTTCTGACCCTGCAGACCCAACAGGTGGCGAATCAGCGTGAACTCGCCGCGGGTGCCGGTATCCAGGGAGCCACCCTCACCAACCACCTCAACGCCATGGAGACTGCTGGCCTGCTCACTCGACGCCGTGACCCAGCCGACCCGCCGGGTCCATCTGGTCGAGCTCAGCGAGTGGGGCGAGGAAGCATTCCACCGGGATGAGGCCGCGGCCGGGTTCGACCAGCAACTCCGGGCCGGACTGGACGCGGACGAGATTGCACAGCTGTCCCTGCTGCTGACTCGGCTGCGCGACAACGTCAACACTCACAACAAGCAACGTGAAGAACCAGACAACGATGGATCCGGCGTCAAGACGTAACCCCGCGCCTTGTCCGCGTCGGAGGATGACGGTCTTTCTACGCAACGACCTTCCCGCGCGGATGCCCGCGCCGCTCTGGACGATGAGCGCGACGGACTGGCCGGTGAGACGGGCATGCGGGCCGAGCCGGCCTGGGGCGCCGCGTTGCCCGTGCCGGGTCAGCGGCCGGAACGCCGGTGCCTCGGGGTGCATTGGCTCGCCGAGCCGGGTGGGCTCGGCGGTCAGGGGGTTGCGCCACGGTGCCCAGGCCCGGACCGGGCCGGTGATGCTGCAACTGTCGGGCGGGTGGCTGTTCGCGACGCCGATGAAGTCGCCGAGTGGGCCTGGTCGGCCTTGTGCGGGCAACGCACACCTGCAGTCCGTACCCGGTATCGATCAGGTCGCCGGTGTTTAGGGCGACGAGCTCGCTGCGGCGCACAGCCGCGGCGTACCCGACGAGTAGCAGCGCCCGGTCCCGGCGCCCCCGGGGTGCTACGGCCTGGGCGCCCGGCGAGCCGGTGGCGCTCGCCGGCCGCGCCCGGCGTGCCGTCCAGAGCGGCCCTGGCGGCCTGCTCGAGCAGGCTGGCAGGCTCGTCCACGAGCGTGCTGAGGTCCCCGGCAGATCGACGGTGTCCGGCAGCGCGTCGGTGACAGTTGCGTCGTCGGCCAGCGCCGGCAGCAACCGCAGCCACCGCGGCGGTTCGGCAACCGGCGCGCCAGCGTGCTAGATGTGGTGCTGCTGCTCGGCGCTGCTGCCGGGAGCAACACCGCTGCTGGGGACGGCCGCTCCGCTCGTGGCCGCACCGCCGCTGGCCGGGCGGGTCATCTTCGGTGTGGACTGGGCGCGAGCAGCGGTTCCAGGCGGGGGAGCACCACCAGGGCGACGTACCGGTGGAGCTCCTCGAGCAGCAGCTGCACGGGTTGGTCTGCTGGCCACGGCCCGGGGCCACCCAGCGCGATGAAGTTGCTGCCGCTGGCGGTGAGCTCCAGGTCCGGGTCGATCCGCCCGTCGGCGAAGCGGAAGACCCCGACAACGCCGCCGTCGCCGACCGGGCGGGTCTGGAACTGCCCACCTACCAGGGCCCGGCCGTCCGGGCTGCCGAGGAACGCCTGGGTGCTGGTGGCTTGCAGGGCGGTGAGGTGCAGGTGGCGGTGCTTGTCGACGTTCCACAGGGTGGTGAGGACGTGCAGCGGGTGGGCGTCGGGGTCGGCGTGCTCGTACGGCTGGAGCTCCTCGATGACCGCCAGGGCGGCGGGAGCAACCCCGCCGTGGACCTTCAGGCCCCCGGCCACGCGGGCCGTCAGCACCGGGAAGGACGTCAGTCGGGTCGGCGTGTTGCCGGCTACCTGAACGAGCCCGTACGCCAAGAGGTCCAGGGCTGAGCGCAGCTGATGCGCGACCTCCCCGACCAGCACGCTGAGCTCGGTCGGCGGGGGCCTGGTGACGCGCAGCACGACCGCGACGGTCTGCCCGTCGGGCTGAACCTGGCGCTGCAGCGTGACGGGGTCCGCGTCGAGGTAGACGTGCAACTGCTCGTCGAGCTGCAGGAGCAGCTCCAGCGCGCGCGCAACCTTCGCGCGCACGCCAACCGCCGCTGTCATCTGGCGATCGTGCCTTAATGGGCGGCAGCGGGCGAGCACCGGCGGGCGTGACGGCTGACCAGCGGCAAGGATCGGTTCCGGTCAGTCAGACGCAGGGCGCACACCAGCCCGTCGCGCCGGCGACGCTGACCAGGGCACCGGGCTCACGATGCAACGACGAACTTGCGCCGACGAGGCGGCCTGCGAGCGTCGGCCAGCCGCTGCCTCAGCGTCGGGGGTCGTCGCGCTCAGCTGCTGATCTCCTGCGGCCGGAGCGGTGTTACAGCTCCAGCGCACTGGCGACATCGGGGTACAGCGGCAGCACCTTGTCCAGGCCGGTGGCGTGCAGCACCCGGGCGACATCGCCGCCGGCGGCCAGGCGGAGCTGGCCGCCGGCGGCCCGCAGCCGTTTCAGCGCGCCGACGAGCACGCCCAGGCTCGTGGAGTCGATCCGGCCGACCGCGGTCAGGTCCAGCACAAGGTCGAGGCGCCCAGCCGGGGAGTCGAGCAACCGCTGGCGCAGCCGACCGACCCCGGCGCCTACCAGGTCCTCGGTGACGGTCAGCAGCAGCCACCCGCCGACCAGGCAGTCCTCAGTCACCACCCACTATCCCACTGCGCCTGGCGCCAGGCTCGAACGGCTGCCTGGGTGGTGTCATGGTGCGGGCTGCGGCCCCCAGCAAGCAGCAGGGCGCCGGGCCGACGTTGGCCGAGCGCGATTGCTTCTCGCTCGACCGAGTCAGGACAGAGGGCTCCCAGCCACGCTGAGCCTTCCACCGGGCTGGTGGCGGCGACTGGCCGGCCGCTACAGGGGTGGTTCAGAACGAGGTCGAGCGGGACCGCACCTTTCGTCGCCCAGGCCCGCGTGTACCCGGCCCGACCGGACGGTTGTCTGTGGCACCGTCGTGCTGGTGCCCGGCCGCCGGGCACCGGCCGACGGCGCAGAGACTCCAGACCTTCGATCAGCTCCATCGCGAGGCTCAGACGACGCCCCGAGCGCGGACCGCCGGGGTGCTGTCCTGCCCGGCCGCGGCGGCGTCGTCCACCGGGGTCAGGATGCGCCTGGCGGTCTGGGTGACGGTGCCGCCGGCCGGCCGCATGATGCTCAGGTCCGGTCGGGCCCAGCCGGCGACGTAGCCGAAGCTGTAGCCGCTGGTGTCCAAGCCCTGCGCGGTGGTCATCTGGCTGTGTCAACGCACACTGGTCCCACTGTGACGGGCGGGTTCTAGCCGTGGTCGCAACACCTGACCGATCGAGAGTTGCCTCACGGCAGATGCAGGACGTACGCAAAGACCCGGTGGCTCGAGTCCGGAGACAGCGAGCAGGAGCTGTTCCGGCGGCTGATTCGGGCAGGACGTGACCAACCTGGAGGCGCGCCGGCAGGTAGGCGTGCACCGACGGGCAGGAACACGGTGGCGGTACGGGCGGCGCGCCGTCGACTCCGCCGGCCGTGAGCACGAGTTCCCATCGATCATGCGACCCGCGCCGACGATCAGCGACTGTTTCCTCAACCCCGACGAGCGGCTGACCATCGCCGACCAGCTCCGCACCGGCTCCTCGCTGCGGGCGATCGCCCGGGGGTTCGGGTACAACGCGTCTGAGGTCAGCCGGGGGGTCAGCCGCAACCGCGACCCGCACAGCGGGAGTGCCGGCTGTCCGCTGCCGAACTGCTCGCCATAGGAGGTCGGTACGGATCATTGCCATCGAGCCCGGGACGCGTTCTGCACCGGGCCCCGCGGTGTCCGAGCGTTGTACGGGCGGACGTAGGTATTAGGCGTCGTAGGAGCCCGAGACCACGCCGATGAGTTGCCCCTCAAGGTCGGTGAACTTCCCGAACACCATGCCCGGGCCCATCGGGTCTGGTCCCTGAACCCGCTGGCCGCCCAGCTGCTCGGCGCAGACAAGCGCCTGCTCCACGTCGGGGACCTGCACGAACACCGTGACCTGCCCGGCGTGCCCCTCGTCGCGTCGTAGACCCCGGTAGGTCGAGGACGGCACTGCCGGCACGACGCTCACCGCTCCACCGATGCCCGCGCCGTTGTCGGCCTGGTCGATCAGGCCGTACTCGGCGGGGTTGTTGGGGATGACGTTGATGCGCCAGTCGAACATGCGCGAATAGAAGTCCCTCGTCCGCTCTCCGTCCCGACACTCGATCTCGAAGTGCACGACCGGACGCCCCATGAATACCCCTCCTAAGCAGAACGGATGGTTCCGTTCCGTACGGAAGGTACACTGATCCTGTGACAGTGCCAAGGGCCCCGTCCGGTCGGCGCGGCGGCGGTCGTCGAGCCGAAGCGGCCGTCAACGACAAGCGGATCCTGGCTGTCGCCGCCAGTGTGCTGACGGCGGATCCCGGTGGCTCGATGGCGGAGATCGCAGGACGCGCGGAAGTGGGCATCGGCTCGCTCTACCGTCGCTTCCCGAGCAAGGAGGCGTTGATCCAACGGCTCTGCCTCGACACGATGCAGGCCATCACATCGCAGGCTCGCAGGGCCCGGGACAGCGCGGTGGACCGGCCGTGGGAGGCGTTCACCGCGTACCTGCAGGGCGCCTTCGATGCCGGTGCCGGGTCGTTGGAGGTACTGGCGGGATCGTTCCCGGCCGGCGAAGAACTCAGTGCCGCCGCGTACGAGATGAACACCGCGATAGGGGAGCTCGTGCAGTTCCTGCAGGACGCCGGCGTCGTGCGGTCCGACGTCACCGCCAACGACCTCATGCAACTGCCGGTCATGGTCCGCGCTGTACGGGTCGGTGACGACAGCCGCACGGCGGCGCTCCACCGGCGCTACCTGGGGCTTCTCGCGCCTGCCTTCCGGGCGCCGGCCGTCGGCCCGCTCACCGAGCCACCGCCGACCTTCCAGGAGATCCACTCCGCGTGGAGCGCCACGTCCCAGCCGAGCGGCCATCCCCCGGAGACCGCCGACCCGGCCAGAGGGCCGCTGGTCCCGCGTGAGGACCGACAAGCCGTCCAGGCCCGGCTCCCGGGCGGCCATGGGCAGTACCTTCCCGAACCACCGCTTCGACCACGAAGGAGATAGATGTCCGAGGTCGTCCTCCAGGTGTCAGCCATGTCCGTCGACGGCCGCGTCACGGCCGAAGGCACGCGGGTCGAGGCGTGGGCCAGTGAGCCCGATCCGGAGCGGGACCGGTGGATGACCGAGTCGCTCAGCAAGGCGTCCGTGCACATCATGGGAGCCACGACCTACCGGTCGATGTCTGCGTACTGGCCCGCGTCAACCGAGATCTTCGCGGAGCCTATGAACCGGATCCCGAAGGCGGTCTTCAGCCGCAGCCTGACCAGCGGGGACACCCGGTGGGGCCCCGTCCAGATCTGCGCTGGTGACACGCAGGAGGAGCTCGTGCGGCTGCGGCATGACGCGGACGGCCCGGTGTTCGCCCACGGCGGGATCGCGTTCATGCGTTCACTGGCCCGGCTCGACGCCGTCGATGAGTACCGCCTGGTCATCGGCCCCTGGATCGACGGGTCTGCCGACCGACTCTTCCAGGACGTCATCGACGGTCGGCGACTGTCACTGACTGACCTGACCCGCTTCCCCTCCGGGGCGTTCGCCGTCGTGTACCGCAGACCACAAGCGACACGTCCCCCGCAGCGGCGCCCCCACGAAGGGCTGTGACCGGGTGCTCGGCTCGTCGGTCGTTTCCCCGCGCGGCGCACCTCAAGGCGTTCGCCGGTGGCCGGCAGCGACGTTGGCGACAAGCAGCCCGTGGCCGCAGCCCCTCCGTCACCTCGATCATTCCCGAAACCTCGTCACTGAGCGCTGTGGCCCGGCGGAGCCGAACGCCGGTCGATCCCTCGGCGACGGCTGGGCCGCACCGCTGGCCGAACCGCGTCTCGCGACGGGTCGGCTTCCGGACAGGTTGGATAGGTGCGCCCGTGTCCGAGAGGATGGGCACGTGTTCAGGGGTTCTGGAGTCGCACGTCGGAGTCGGCAAGGGCGCGGTTCTGCGTCTCCGAACCGGGGCACCGGCCCGCCGGTGGTGCTGCTCCACGCGCACCTGCGCACCCGGACGACCTGGCATCGAGTCGCGCCGCTGCTGGTCGCGGACGGCCACGCGGTCGTGTGCCCGGACCTGCGCGGCTACGGACAGTCTTCAAAGCCGCCTACGACGGCCGACCATAGCCCGTACTCGAAGCGGACGACGGCTGGTGACGTCCTCGCGCTGACGCGCGAGCTCGGGTACGACCGGTCGCCGTCGTCGGGCACGACCGGGGCGCCTACGTCGCTCTCCGCCTCGCCGTCGAGGCTCCCGGGGTCGTCAGCCACCCGGCGGTGCTCGACAGCGCCCGGACGGGCGTGGCGCTGGCCCGCGCCGACGCCCGCCTCGCGCAGTCCTGGTGGCACTGGTTCTTCCTCGCCTAGCCCGGCAAGCCCAAGCGGGCCATCTTGGGCGGCCCCAAACACCTGGGCGGCGGCGACCCTGACCGGATGACCGGAAAGGGGCTGAGGACTACGCCGGCTACCGCCGGGCGATCCACGACCCGACGACGGTGCGTTCCATGGTGGAGGACCACCGGGCCGGGCTCGGCGTGGACCAAGTCGCCTACGACACCGATATTAGGCTGCTGGTCGGCGCGTCCCAGCAGGCTTCGACCTGCCACTGGTCCCACTCGCCCATCCGAACGTGCGGGCCGCTGCGCACGCCCCTGGGGGCCAGCGCGCCGCTCGGGCGATGGCCGGACACCACATGTCGACCACCGCGACCGCCCTGACCTGAACACGTGCCCGGAGCCGGTGACTGGCAGAGCGCGGAGTTGCCGTGGCCGCCCGAGTTCGAGGAAGTCGCGGACCGGGCGCTGCGGCTGTGCCCGGCGCAATCAGAGGTCCACCGTAGACACCCGTCTCAACGGCGTCTCCGCCGTGACGGCCGACAACCGACCGCTGCCCGGTACGGCCGCCGCCATCCCGGGCCGTGGATCGCGCAGGCACTGCAGGTGACCCCGGGCCGTGGCAGCCCGCTCCCTAGCCCGGTCGACGACTGCCGGCTAGCAGGTGGTTCCCGGCCCGACGCTCTGCTTCCCGACCAGTTCGCAGGGCTGCCAGGCGATCGGTTCCGGGAACGATCACTGCGGCTGTAGCGGCACGTCCACGCCACAGCCTCAGCCCGCGCCCGCTTGCTACCCGTGCCAGACGACGTACACCGGCCGGCTAGCCGCGCCGTCTTCTCCGGGCCGTAGCGCGACATGTCATCCCGGTCGACGACCCCGGGCACCGTCGGGCGGCCCCGGGCGCTGTCCGTGCGTCACCATCCTCGCGCGCCGTCGGTGAGCTCGCGGAGGATGCCGGCCTGCCCGGCGTCGCACCGTGTCGCCGAAGACATGCGCCAGTGCCCAGCGCAGCGTGTAGTCGCCGTCGGTCTGGGCCCCCACTGAGCCCATTGCCATACGGCTGATCACCGCGTCGCTGTCAGCGCAGGCTCGGCGGTAGTCGGCGAGAAGCCCCCTACCGGTGACGCCTTCGGTGTCCCAGGCCCGTCGGGCCTGATCGTGTCGAAGGGCATCGACGGGGTTCCGCCGCCCAGGACGGTTCCGAACGAGTGCCGTTCCACGATGGCGAGATGTGACAGCACTCCGGCCACGGTCGTCGCTGACGGCACGAGCCGGCGCCTGGCCGCGTTGTCGTCGAGGTCGTGCGCGGGGATGGCCCGGTCCGGTCGTGTCGCGGCGACCGGGACGTGAAACGACATCAGGCCGCCGCTGTTCTGCGGCGAGCCGTGAGGGTCAGCGCCACGGCGGTCACGACAACGGCCGCGCCGGCCACGATCCTGCTGGTGATCGCTTCGTCGAGCAGCAGTGCCCCGAGCAGGACAGCCACTACCGGGTTGACGTAGGCGTAGGTCGACACCGTGCTCGTCGGTAGCCGCTGGAGCGCCAGCACGTAGGCGGACAAGGCGAGCAGCGAGCCCGGGCCGATGAGATACAGCAGGGCGACCGCGGACCCGAGGCTGACCCTGCCGATGTCCAGACCGGCCAGTTCTCCTCGCGCCGCCGACGCCGCCAGCAGTATCGCCCCGCCGGTGAGCATCTCCATCGCGGCGCCCGGCAGCGGCCTGGAGGGGAGCGCGAGCCTTCCGGACAGCACCGAGCCCAGTCCCCAGCTGGCGCTGGCCGCCAGGAGCGTCACGACGCCGGTGAGGTGTCCGGCTCCACCCCCGGGTTGGGAAAGGATCGCCACCCCGACCAAGCCGACGGCCAGGGCCAGGGCAGCCAGCCGGCCGACGGGCGCGCTGTTGACGGCACGGTCCGCGGCGACCATCCACAGCGGAACAGTGGCCACCAGCAACGCCGCCAGACCGGACGGGACGGTCTGCTCGGCGTAGCTGACACCGCCGTTGCCGATCGTCAGCAGGAGCGTTCCCACCACGGCGGCGGCCGCCCACTGCCTGCGTCCTGGTCGGTCAGCGGCCCGCACGGCCGGCCCGCCCAACCGCACGGCGATCGGGTACAGCACGGCGCCGGCCACTAAGTAACGAACCGCGGCCAGCAGCAACGGTGGGATCGTCTCGACCCCGACCCGGATCGCCAGGTACGTCGACCCCCAGACGCAGTAGACGACAAGCAGCGCGGCCCAGGGCAGCCAGGCTGGGCCGGACAGTTCGGGCCGGCGGTCCGCGGGCGAGGCAGTCACAGACACATCGGCACTGTTGCCGCTTGCCGGGTCGAAACGCAACTCAACCGAATAAAAAACTGCCAGAAGGTCCCCTCATGACAGATCAAGACCGTCATCCGACCCGACGAGTTCACGTTTGTTACCCTGCCGCATGCCCGCCGACCTGGACCTCATCGACGTCGCACTGCTCCGGGAACTCCAGGGCGATGGCCGCCTGAGCTTCCGTCAACTGGCAGGCCGAGTCGGGCTTTCACCCCCTGCCACGGCGGAGCGAGTACGCCGGCTGGAGGCCTCCGGCATCCTGCAGGGTTACCGGGCAGTGGTCAGCCCAGCAGCCATAGGGCGCGGCCTGGAGGCGTTCGTCCGCATCCGCCCCATCGACAACGCGGCTGCTGCCGCGATCACGACGATGCTCGCCGACACCGGCGCAGTCCGAGAGCTGCACCACCTGGTCGGCGAGGACTGCTTCCTTCTGCGCATCGCCGTCGCGGACATACCCGAACTGGAGGTGTTCTTGTCGCGTGTCTCACACCACGGCACCAGCAACACCTCGATCGTCCTGTCCTCACCCGTGACGTTCATGCCGATCTTTCCGCCCACACAGAAGGCCCGGGCAGTCAGTCACCCCGACGTGCACGAACGCCCGGGGGAGTCCCGCAAGGCGAACGACGCACGCGGACCAGAGCCGCCTGCGCGCCGCAGACCCTGACCCTCAACGGTAGATGGCGCGGTTCTCGCAGTTCTATGGGACACGGTCAGCGGCTGAACCGACGCTAGTGACCCTGTCCAGTCGTTCATCGTTCATGTACGTCACGGATCCAGCGGAAAGGGTCCGAGTCTGGTCGTCACAGGAGCGCGGCGGCGGAGCCGTCTCGCCACCGGGGGCGCCGTGGCGGTGAGACTGGGTGCGAGGTCGACGAGTGCGGCCGCCGATGTCGACACGGTGCCCCGCCCGCGGGCGACGTCGCCGGCCCGGAGCCGGGCTGGCTGTGCCAGGTTGATCTCGCTCACCCGGTCCTGCAACAGTTGCCCGGGAGGTTCGGTGACGGCCCGACCTGGCCCCACCGGCCAGGTCGTCGCGAAGCGCCGCACCGAGGTGCAGGCCGCAGCGCGCAAGACGACCAAGAAGGCGTTGGTTCCCGGATTCCCGGAAGAGCGCGACCGGCCTGCTGCTCGACCGCGGCCCGGCGCCGGAGGAGGACCCGGTCGCCGCCTGGCAGGTGCACGCCGACGTGGTGCAGCGGCCGCTCGACGGGTCGGAGCGGCTACTGATAGGTGATCAGTTCTGGGCGCGGTACCAGCGCCATTGCCTGTTTCGGTGTCATCAGCACCGGGTCCTTGGCGTAGAAGAGCTTGAAGCCCAGGTGGAACCGTCGTGAGCCACTCAGGGCGGCATAGGTTTTGAGCTTGTCCGAAACCGGCCCCTGCCCGTCGACGTGGTCGGCGATCGCCAGCCCCGGGCGGGTCACGATCGCCTTGCGGTCGGGCAGCATCCTGAGCTGGAACTGGTGCAGGACGAACAGCTTTTCTGGTAGCCGGTGCCGCTGCACGAGCCCGGCCACGTACGCCGACACCGCGTTGATCGGCGCGGCGTCGCTGGAGCCGATCTGACCAAGCGGTCGCTGGCCGGCGGTGAGCTTCCACTCCGGGTCCAGGGCGACACCGACGTCGGGCTGGGTCAGGTAGCGCTCCAGCCCGCGCACCTGGGTGAGGAAGTCCGCGCGGCCGGGCTGAACGTCAAGTATCAGCAGCATCTTGTGCCGACGTGCCGCCGCCAGGTAGCTGTCGATGGTGGCGTCCGGGAGCCGGTAGGAGTAGCTGCCGTCCACGCCCGGGTGCGCCTGGGCGACCGTGGCGATCAGCTCCATCGCCGGCTGGATCGGACGGCCGTACGCCGCGTACGGCGTCGCCGCCCGGGTGATGGCGGCGGCGGCCTGCTCCGGCGTGCCCTTGCCCAGTACGCCCAGCTCCGATCCGCCGGTCGAGCCGTAGTAGGCCACCACCCGGAACTTGGGGAAGATGGACCGGCCACCGAGCGGCAGTTGCGCCAACGGCTTGATCGACGGCGACGACGACGGCGAGGGCGAGGGCGACGGGGTGGGCGGAATCGACCGGGCGGTGCCAGCGGCCGACGAGGTCGAGCTGGTTCCGCCGGGGGAGGACATCGGTGGCGAGCTTGCCCTGGGCCCTTGGGCGGCCGGGCTCACCCCCGCACAGCCGGTCACCAAGACGACGGCGCAGCTCACCGCTACCCGCGACAGCGGCCCGCGAGGAGCGGCGACGGGCCGATCGCCGGCCTGGCGGGGGGCTGGGGCGGACGTCGCACGGGTTCGCATGCTCATGACGGTATCCGGACGGAGAACCAGGAACAGGTCCTACGCCGGCGCGTCTACGACAGCCCCGACTTCCACGTACTTCCGGGCTCTTGACCGAAGCCCCTCATCTGCAAAGATGATTATGCGCAACCCGCCTTTCCCGGGCGAGCAGAGGTCGTTTCCGAGGCCGGGTCGGGCTGAGATTGGACGGGGTAAGGTGCGAGTCCGAGTCCGGTGCGTACCGGCACTCGCGGCTCCGCGCGGCCAGCAGGGCCTCCATCACAGGTAGAAGAGCCTGGTGGGGGAGGGGTGCGGGCGGAGACCGACCAGCCTTCCCGTCGGTCAATTCGGCGTGTGTTCCGTTGCGGCGTCAGGCCGCGCTGCCAGCTCGCGGCGGTCGGCAGGAAGTTCTGGCCGATTACGGGTGCTCTAGGACCGAGCAGCGCTGGCATGCGCCAGGCGAGTAGACCATTCGCTGGCCGGCCGGGACCGTGGAACAAGGACGGAGGCGTCGGGAGCCGGCTAATCTGCCATGAGCGAAGCATGCAGCCATGGCTGCATCCTGGTCGTATGGTCGTATGGTCGTATGGTCGTATTATGGTCGCCCTTGAGCCGCTTCCGTACCTGTACCGACTTCAGTTGGGTATCGCGAACGCCTACCTTTGGACAGGTGATGGGGGTGTCACCCTCGTCGGCACCGGCCCGGCTGGCAGCGGACCGCTCAGTCGGGCCGCGTTGGATGAACTCGGGCTGAGAGGCTCGGCCGCGGAGGTCGCCTCCTGGGGCGGAGCACCGATCGCGGCGGGGAGAGCGGACGCGGCGATTATCCGAGGCATGGAAGTGGGCCCGGCACCGAACTTCACGGACACCGAGCGTGCTCTGCACGCGCTGGTGGCCGGCGACTTGCCGCCCGCACCGCCCGCCCGTGTCGATCAGGAGGTCGACGAGGGTGACGTGCTGGACTTCGCGGGCGGCGCGGCCGTGCTGTCCGTTCCAGGGCATACCGCCGGCAGTATCGCCCTGCACGCGACTGGGCACGGCTTCCTGATCACCGGGGACATCGTCGGTGAACGTGAAGGTTCCATCGTTCTCGGGCCGTTCAACACAGACCGGCCGCTGGCGTGGATGTCGCTGCAGCGGCTGGTGTCCCTCGACTTGGAGGCCCGCCGGCTTCGGGCATGGCACGCCGTTCGTCGGGGCGGCGTCGACCGCGCTCCGGGGCGCAACCGACCCACTGGGCTGACAGCGTTCAGCCGGCTGGGTGCGGCCCCGTCTCGTTCGTCCCGGGCGCCCTACCGGACCCCGGACCGACCAGCATCCGAACGGGCGCTCCTTCCGCTTCACGACCTGCAGACCGGGGCGGCGCGACGGCTCGACTCGCGGGACTCTTCGCCTTCGTCCCTCCCGTCGGGGCTGCGGATCCGCGACCGGCCCGACGCGGCGCCCCCCCCGAGTCGCCGCTGGCAGGGCGGCTCCGCCGGTGCTTACGGCGGCGAGGTCGCCCCGGGACTTCACGGGATCTGGGTCTGCCTGTCGATCTGGGCCATGCCGTTCGAGCCTTCCCCGGCGGTCACGGGACGCCGCGCGGCAAGAACAACCGCCAACGAACCCGACTGTGCGCCGATCAGGCCGCGCGGCGGGCCACATGTGAAGGATTCACGATGAGGAAGCTCGTTTCCGGCCTGTCCCTGTCCCTCGACGGCGTTGTCGAGGCCCCCGAGACCTGGCACCTCCCCTACTTGAGCGACCAGTTGCGGGCGGCGCTCGGCGCGTACTTAGCCAGTGCGGACACCCTCCTGATGGGCCGCAACACCTACGAAGCGTTCGCCGGGTACTGGGCGACCCAGGGCAGCGACGTCCCGTTCGCCGACCACATCAACAACACCCCGAAGTTCGTCGTGTCGTCGACGATGACGCCGCCTACCTGGCAGAACACCACGCAGGTGAAGGACGAAGTCCTGGCAAAGGTCGCCGAGTTGAAGTCCGCCCCGGGCAAGGACATCTCCGTTGCCGGTAGCCCGACGCTGGTGCGCGCGTTGCTCAAGGCGGGGCTCCTCGACGAGGTCTGGCTTACGATCCATCCGGTCGTCGTCGGTCCGGGCATCCGGTTGTTCGACGAATCCGCCGGGCGATTGGCCCTCGCGCTCGTGCATTCCGAGGCATACGACAACGGCGTTTTGAGCGTTACCTACCGGCCCGGGGCCGGCTAGGCGACCGAGCCCCGCTCCCGCTCCCGCCCCGCCCGGGCGACTCGAGTCTTGACCCTGCCCGGCCGGCTGCGGACCGCCCACGCGCCGGCCTGACCACCAAGAGACTTACGCTGGACTTCTCGCTGCCCGGTCGGCCGGGTACGCAGGCGCCCCGGCAGATCGAGCGTGAGTTCGGCAACGGGGGCAGCACCTCCCCGTTCCTGGTGAGCGCGACCGCCCCCGGGGGATCGACCCTGGACGGGAACGAAGCCGTGGTCGCCGCCGGGGCTCGCCGAGAGCAACACAGGGGACCGTGCTTCCGGACGCACGACAACCGGACCGCGTACGCGTTCGTGTTCTACCCGTTCGTCCACAGCGGCTCGTTCACGCTGCCCACCCAGGACCTGCGGGCGGCGACGCAGGCGGCGCTGCCCGCGGTTGGTCCGTCGGTGTGACGGGCCCGGATGCGCTCGCAGTCGGCGACAGCAGCGACAACGGGGCCGGTGTCGTCGCGGAGACGATCATCGGCGTGGTCGGTGCGCTGCTTGTCCTGTCGATCGTATTCGCGTCGTTCCTGCCGTGCTGTTGTTGATCGTGGCCGCGGCCTCGATTCTGCTGTCGTTCGTCCTGCTCCTGCCGGTCACCTACGCCACGGACGTCTCGTTCCAATTCCTGATCTCGCTCATCGGCCTGGGGGTGGCGATCGACTACTCCCTACTGCTGGTGAACCGATGGCGTGAGGAACGTGCCCAGGGACGAGGCCACCACGAAGCGGTCCTCGTCGCCATGGAGACTGCCGGGAGGGCAGTCGGGTTCAGTGGCGTGACGGTCGCGATCGGTCTCGTCGCACTCGTCGTCCTTCCAGTCCCGTTCATGCGAAGCATCGGTCTCGGGAAAGCGCCCGTCCCGCTGGCCCGCGTCGTCACGACCCTCACCCTCACCGCGGCGATCCTGGGCGGCATCGGCCCCCGGGTCGACTGGCCGCGCATACGAAGGGAGGGCAACGCGAGCCGCGCGTGGACCGCCTGGGCGAGAACCGTGGTCCGCCACCGGCTGATGGCTGCAGGGTTCGCGCTGCTCCTGCTCGGAGGGCTCAGCGCCTCCTTGTTCGGAATCAAGATCGGCCTCGTCCGCTCGCAGTCACTCGCGGTGTCCAGCCCCGCCTACACGGCGTCTCATGAGCTCACGGAGAAGGGCAGCCTCAGGGGCTTCTCACGCCACTCCAGATCCTGACCACCATCGACGGAGCCCGTCCGGCGGCGGAACGAGTCTCGCGGGTCAAGGGCATCCAAAGGGTCGTCGTCGACACTGGCCCGGGCAACGTCCGCAACGGACATACCGTTCTGGTCCCGTGCCGAAGCAGGAAACAGCCAACTCCGCGACCGTCGGCCCGGTCAAGCAGATGCTCACCCTGCTGGCCGGCGCCCCATCGGGGCTGGGCGTCGCCGGGCCAGGGGCGGATCAGATCGACTTCCTGCACGCCGTCTACGGGAACTTCCCTGATCACCCTGATCGCGATCCTGACGTTCCTGCTCCTCGCGGGCGGCTTCCGGTCGGTGTCGCTGCCGGTGAAAGGCCATGCTCTTGAACCTGTTGACCCTCACGTCGACCCTGGGTTTCATGGTCATGTTCTGGCAGGACGGCCGGCGCGAAGGCGCTGTTCGGGGTGCACGCGACCGGCGCAGTGACCCTCTGGGTCCCGCTCATGGTCTTTGCGTTCCTGTTCGGGTCTCCATGGACTACGAGGTGTTCATCCTCGCCCGCATACGCGAGGAGTACGGGGCCCAAGGCGCGACGGACAAGGCCGTCGTGGAAGGCATAACCCGGACCGGGCGGCTGATCCCCAGCGCCGCCCTGATCCTGTTCCTCGCCTTCCTCGCGCTGGCAACCGACCCGGCACCGACATCAAGGTGTTCGCGACCGCCCTCGGGTTCGGGATCCTGCTCGACGCGACCGTCGTCAGGTCTGTGCTCGTGCCAGCCCTCGTGTCCTTGTTCGGCGACTGGAACTGGTGGATGCCTTCCTGGCTGGCGCGGTTGCTGCGCATCCACCCTGGGTCGGGAGTTGGGCGCCGTTGCGGACCGACGAGTGAGGGCGCATCGTGTTGACCGTCGCCGACCGGCCGCGACTGACGGTGGGTACGACCCGGCGCAGGCACGTGGCGTCCGGACACGACCCGCAGCAGCTCGGCCTTGACGCCTAGGCGAAGGGCCTGCTGCGCCTGGGCGCAGGCGCACGCGGGCAACGCTGGACGGTCGGCGAAGTACCTGTAAGCGGCGTTCGGGGGATCTCCACTCGACGTGACGCCTCGGCAGCACCACCGCCGTCGGGCCGTCCTCCGGTGCAAGAGCAAGCCCCGCTTCCAGCAGCACGGGTCGCGGGTTCCCGTGTCGGCAGGTACTCCGGCGCCTTGGTCATTCGTAAACGACCAGGCGCGATTGGCCCTGATGGTCTATTGTATGGGTGGGCGTCGGTCCCGGCCGCGGCGACGGTCGGGTCGACGCCCGCCGTCTGTGGAGGAGCAGTCGGTCGGTCGCGTTCAGTCTCGCGCTCTCGCGTCATGGACCGCGCGGACGCGCAGGCAGCCCGACCAGGATCGGGTCCGTCGGGGACGGCCCCGTCGGCTTCAGCAGGCCTGTCCTTGGTGTGTGATTCCGACCAGCAACCAGCGCAAGCCCGCGGTGAAGTTGGCGGCCAGCTCGGCCTTGTCCGGGGGTTGCTGAGGTCCGATCACCGGGCCGGCCTGAGTGGTGAACGCTGCAAACCCGATCGTGTAGACGAGGAGCACCCGCAGGGCCGCGCGGTTCGCCCTGCCGCCGACGCCGGCCTCGGCCAGCAGGGCGGTCATGACGCCGCCGAGTCGCTCTGCCTGGGGGCCGCGGGATCCCTGCCGGGTCAGGTAGAGCGGCACGAGCTCGGGGTGGGCGAACAGAACTCGGTAGGTCGAGGCCATGACGTTCTCCAGGCCGTGCGCTGGGTTGTCCGCGTCTGCGGGGGGCGCCTCTACCTCGCCCAGGAGATCGTCCAGGAGTTGGTCGACGAGCGCGGTCTTACTCGCGACGTGGCTGTACAGGGCGTTCGGGGCGACGTGCAGCCGGGTGGCGAGGGCGCGCATCGTCAGGCCTTCCGGTCCGGCGTCGCGGAGCAGGTCGTGGGCGGCGGAGAAAACCGCGCTCCGGGTGAGTCCGGCGCGTTGACCCGGCAGTCGCGCATGCACCCTTCTACTGTACGCTGTCCAGCATGTGCTGTACGCCGTACAGCCGCGAATGGGGAGGACCTTATGGCCACCATCGCCTTGTTCCACTCGGTGCTGGGCCTGCGTCCGGGGATCGCCGACGCCGCCCGGCGCCTTCGCGAGCAAGGTCATGCCGTGTTCCCTGTTGACCAGTACGAGGGGAGGGTCTTCGACGACTACGACGAGGCGGGTGCCTTCGCTGGGGCGCTCGGCTTCCCCGAACTGATGCTTCGTGCGTTGATGGGGGTGGAGTCGTTGCCTGACGGCTTCCTGTGCGTCGGGTTCTCGAACGGCGGCGGCATGGCCGAGCACGTCGCAATGCACCGCTCGACGGCCGGTGTGGTCATGTGCTCCGGGGCGCTTCCGTTGTCGATGCTGGGCGCGGACGCCTGGCCCGCAGGCGTTCCCGCCCAGATCCACGTCGCCGCAGAAGACCCGTTCCGGCAACCGGGCTGGGTCGAAACCGTCGCGGAGTCCGTGGCGACGGCATCCGGGCAGGTTGAGCTCTTCGAGTATCCGGGAGCAGGGCACCTGTTCACGGACGCGACGCTCGGGAAGGAGTACGACCAGGACGCGACGGAACTACTCTGGGGCCGAGTGCAAGCGTTCTGCCAGCGGCACGGTTGATCGAACGGTCCCGCCTGCCAAGCGAGACCTCCCGTCGTGGGAAGCCGGTGCTGGCCGCAACACCGCTGCCTCGGCGGCGGTGCGTCGGCCGTAGTAGACGCTGCGCAGCCAGTTCTACAGCCGCTTGGGCGTGAGCCAGTCAGCCTGGTCCTGCTGGGTGAAGGGGGTCAGGGGTCGGGCTGTCGATCTGCTGGCGCAGAGCAAGCGCTGCGGGGGAGGCGGTCTGCAGGTGCGCCCGGCGCTGGTCGGCAACGGTGACGCGGGTCGTGACGAGGTCCTTGATGGCTCGGCGGGTCGCTCGCAGCGTGGTCGTCGCGGGACTGTCCGGAACGAGCGCGCAGACGACCGCGGTCGGTGCGCCGGGTCTCAGCACACAGGCAGGTGCCGAACCTGTCGTCCTTGTTGCGAGCGCTGCCATAGCGCGACCGGAGGTTCTTGGCCAGATGCGGGCTGATCATGACCACGATCAGGGAGGCAGACAGCAGGGTCTCAACGACGGGGCCGTCTGGCCGTTCGATGGCGACCTCGGCGCTGCCGAGTAAGGCCAGCCTACGAACGAGCGATGAAAGACCGGGCTCTAACCACCCGCGCACCGGCCTTCCCGCCCGGTGCTCACCGCATCAGGCAGCAGCCCCTGCAGCCGGGAGGCGAGCATCTCGGCGTGTCCAGATTGCAGAGACTAGGCGATGTGCACGACGGTGAACAGCAGCCGGCCGATCGGGTCGGTGGGTCGTGCACGGAACCGCCCAGGTCCAGGCGCACGCCGCGAGCGGTCAGCCCGTCGACGATGCCCCGGGTGTCGGGACGGAGCGGGCGAGCCGGTCAAGCTTGCTGACCGCGAGGGGTCGCCGGTCCGGCAGGCGGCCAGGGCCTCGCGCAGGCCGGGGCGCCGCCGGTGGGTGCCGGTGATGCCGTGGCCGCGTAGACCCGATCGGGTTGCACGCGGAGGAGGCAAGAGCCTGGCGCTGGGTGGAGAGGTCCTGCCCATCGGTGCTTACCCGGGGGCAGCCGACTTGATCGCGGGCCCCGCCGGGGTCGGCCGGTTGACCCTCCCTCAGCCGGGCACGTGTGCGGGCGGATCGTGCGGCAATGGCGCTGACGCTCGAAGATGGACCTCGGGTGTGGAGCGCGGCGTTCCGCTCACGGAACGGCGGGGCGACGTATGGGATGTAGGCCGTGACCCAGTGGTGTGCTTCTGTTGCGAGCGCCGCCGGGGAAGCTGGCGGCCCGCCCTGGCGCGTAGGTCACGGTGTGCTGGTCGCGGCCGTCTTCACATTCTCCTGGTGACGCCATCGGCGCAGGACCGGATTGATCGCGGCGAGCGCAGTTACTGCTACCAGACAGGTCAGGCCACCGGTGACCGCGGCGACGGGGGCCGAGGTGAGGGAGGCGACAGCTCCCGCGCGAGCGTTGCCGAGTCCGGGCCCGGCAACGCCGACGACGTTCTCCACCGAACTGATCCGGGCCAGGTAGGCGTCGGGAGTGGCCAGCTGCACGACGGTGCCGCGGGAGATGACCGAGATGGTGTCGGCGGCTCCGGCTACGGCCAGGCAGCCCAACGTGGGGGCGAGCGTATGCACGGCGCCGAAGCCGGCCAGGGCCGCACCCCAGCCGGCGGCGGCGGCGAGCATGACCGCTCCGGGACGGGGTGCCCGGGTCACGGGACCGGAGATGAGGCTCGCGGCGATTCCGCCGACGGCAATCGCGGACAGGAACAGACCCAGGGTCTGCGGGTTTCCGCCGAAGCGCTGTTGGTTGAGGACCGGGAACAGAGCGATCGGCATGGCCAGCACGGTGGCCGCCAGATCGGTGGCGACTGAGCCACGGAGGACGGGTCGGTGAATGAGGAAACGCCAGCCGTCGACGAGCGCCCGAGGGCCGACCGGCGCGCTGCTGCCGATCGGGGGCATCCTCGGCAGGCGTGCGACCCCGTAGACGGACACGGCGATGGCGGCGGCGTCGAGCAGGTAGCAGGCGGTCAGGCCCCAGCCGGCCAGCACTAAGCCGGCCAGGGCGGGGCCGGCCAGCATGGCGAGCTGGAAGCTGATCTGGTTCAGCGCAACCCCCGCGGGTACCTGTTCGCGCGGTAGCAGGCGGGCGATGAAGGTTCTGCGGGCCGAGAATCCGAGCGCCACGCACGAAGTTTGTACCGCCACCAGGATCAATACCGTGGCCAGTGATCGTAGGTGCAGGCCAGCTTGGACGCCGAGCAGCCCGGCGGGGACTACGGCGCCTGCAGTGGTGGCAATGACCAGACGGCGGCGGTCGACCGCGTCGGCTAGCACGCCGCCGAGCAACCCGAACAGGGCGGTCGGGACGGCGTCGGCGAGGCCGATGGCGCCGACCCAGCCGGCGCTGTGCGTGAGCTGCCACACCTGGTAGAGCACGGCGACCAAGGCCAGCTGACCGCTGAGGGCCGCGGTCGTGTTGCCGATCCACAGCCGGCGGAACGCCGGGCTCGACCGCAGTGGCCGAAGGTCGACCAGGCTGCCTCCGGGGGTCACGCCCGATCCTTGCGGCTGGCGGCCGCCGGCGTGTCGGCACTGCTGGCCACCGCTGTCGGCGAACCAAGCTCGAGGTTGATGCGCTCGAGGAACGACCGTCCCTCCAGCGCGGCCGCGAGATCGGCGACCACACGCGTGAGCGGGTAGGGAACCTCGTCCTCCAGCTCGATCCAGGCCCGCTCGGTGGCCCGCCACTCCTCCTCGAGAAACGGCACCAGGGCGCGGCCCTGCTCGGTCAGCTCGACGGTGCGGGTGCGTGCGTCGTGCCCGGCCGAGCTGTCCACCAGGCCGTTCCGGCGCATCGCCGTCACCGTCTGGCTCATCGCCGAATGCGTCACCTCGATCTGCTCGGCCAGCTGACGGATCATCATCGGCCCACGGTGGTGCAAGCGGATCAGCGCCATGCTGAACCGGGGTCGCACCCCGCCAACCCCGTGCTCGGCATACAGCCGGGCGATGTCGTCGTCCATCGCGTCGAGCAGCCGCCGAAGCGGGCGCAGACCGCTCTGCAGCGTCGGGTCGTGGTCTGTTCCGTGGGCCGGATCTAGCGCGTCCTCAATCGTCACAGCACTAATATAACACCGCTCACACGTTTGTGAACGGGGCAGCCATAGTTCCTGGTCCTGGGTAGCCCGCGTCGTAAACCGGGCCCTGCGGACCGTTCGGGCGGTTGGTTGCCGGTCCAGGTTCGTCTGCGCGGCGTGCTGGTTGCTCCCGCTCCCTTTCGACCCCTCGGCAGACATCCCGTGGTGATTCGCTGTCAAGCAGCGACTTCTTGATCCTGCTTCGCGTGGTGGTTCCAGGCTTTGATCTCGTCGCAGGAGGTTCGTGTGCGCATGCAGCCGTGCCGAATGCCAACCAGGTGATGGGCGGTCTGCCGTGGGGCTGCGTGGTGGCCGATCTTGCGGGCTCGTAGCGCGTCGTAGTAGGCGCGGGCACCCAGTCTGGTTCGTTGCTGCCGCCCGCAAGGTGCGCGGTGAGCCTGCCATTTCCCGAGCCGACGGGTCCTTCGCTGCCCCGCGTTGACATCTTCCTCGCCTACCTTGCCTACTTCCGTTCCGTGATCGTGAGTAAGTTGCAGGGGCTGTCAGAGGGCCAGTTGCGGCACGAGTGTGCTGCCGTCCGGTTGGACGGTCCTGGAACTCGCCAAGCACCTGACCTACGTGGACTCGTCTGGGGCTTTGAGGGTCAGCTCGTGACCGAGCCCTGGGGGGACTCGCGGGACGGACGCTGGTACGTCTCGCCCGAGGAAGACCCGGCGGAGGTGGTCCGCGCGTTGGAGGGGCAGGGTGAAGTGAGTCGTTGCGTCGTCCGCGCTCACCAGCTGTCCGATCTAGGGAAGCCGGGTGAGCGTTGGGACGGCGCTGAGCCGCCGACCGTCGGGAGGGTGCTGTTCCGCTCGGTGCAGGAGTACGCACGGCACGCAGGGCACATCGACGTCAGCCGCGAACTGCTCGCGGCAAGATCGGCGAGTAGTCGACGGCGACGGGGCACTTCACAACCCAAGCGTCCAACGGGGTGGGTCTCCCGCTGGACGATCCGCTACCGGTGATGGCTGGTACGTCTTCGTACGTAGGCGAAGGTGGTGGCCAGGAGCAAGGGCGGCCACAGGATCGCGGGCGCGTAGCAAGCAACCATGAGCAGAGCGGCTGCCGACCTTGGCCGGTCGCTGAAGCCGCTGACGGTCGACCAGTGAGCGACGCTCAGTGCAACGATGCCAGCGACGACGAGCGCGCCGGCTACCGCCAGGCCAGCCACCAGTCGAACGGGCAGCCGCCGGCCGCCCAGCCGCGGAACCCAGGACGGGACCTGGTCCCCCCAGCGGTAGACCAACCCCGGAGTCAGCGCCGCCGCAGCGATAGAGGCGACGCTGAGCCAGATGACGTAGACGGTGCCGTACCCGGGTATGCGCTCCAGTCGCAGATGGGCCTGACTCCAACCCAACGGCACACCCAGACCGACTGCGGTGCGCCAGACGCTCGAGGGCACCACACAGGCCACGGCGCCCCACCCGGTCAGTACCGCCCACTGGGGCGTCCCAGCGACGGCTGCGCACCGCCTCGCTCCGCCGCTCACCATCCACACAGCCTGTCAGAAGGAACCGCGCGTCGAGTGCTGACGTCCCGGTAGTCGGTCGGCTTACGGCACGGCTCACCGTCGTGCAGGATGAGGGACATGATGGACACCGCGCGGGGGACCTTCGACGTCACGATGCAGCCCGGCCCAGCGGAGCTCGGCGGAGCGATCACCCGCTTCGAGCTCGACAAGACGTTTCACGGTGACCTTCAGGGCGCCGGTTCGGGCGTCATGCTGACGGGCGGAGATCCGCAGGCTGGTGCGGCCGGCTACGTGGCAATCGAAACAGTGCATGGCAGCCTTGCACATCGACAGGGCAGCTTCGCGTTGCAGCAGTTCGGGTTGCTTCGCGATGGATCTCAGACGTTGCACTACGAGGTCGTGCCGGGATCTGGCACCGGGGGCTGGTTGGAATCACGGGCATCCTGCAGCTCGGCGTCGACGAGGATGGCACCCACCAATACGAGCTCACGTACGAGGTGTAGGTCGGCTGTCCTGCGCTCGGAGGCTGCTCGCCGACGTCCGGCTCGACTGGCCACTGCCACCGGACGAACTGCAGTTGTTCCTCGCCTCCGAGGGTCTGGTCGTGGTCGCGCCGCTGCCCGCTGGCCACCACCGCGTGGTCGCCACCGCGGCCCGCAGCCGAGAACGCGGACGAGCCGTACGTGCAAGCCCTGCTCGATCGGCGCGGACCCAGCGACCAAACGCTGCGCGAGGTGGACGCCGACGACGCCAGCCCCTTCGACGGCCCAGGTCCGCTGCTTCCAACGCTTGGCCAACCGCAGCATCTTGCGGTAGCCGTCGTTGTCGTTGCTGATCTGCAGCGCCGCCAACTCATTTAAGGGCTATCCGGATCACGGCAGTAACCTGCGGGTATGAGTTTGGGATCGCCGGCGGCCGGGGTGCACTACCCGGGCAACCTCGCTGCCGTACGAGCGTGGTTCCCGGACGACCAGGCGTGCCT
>JAABUK010000432.1_pt1 | contig 88832 bp, 49 predicted proteins | sample 5559141 | NCBI WGS metagenome assembly JAABUK01 (sample SAMN10711869, study PRJNA513367) | rock metagenome | isolation source: Antarctica rocks | place: Antarctica: Victoria Land, Pudding Butte nord | collected 2016-01-03
TAATAAATAATCTCGCCGCTCGCCGCTCGGATATATAATTATCCGAGTTAATTTTAAGCCTAAAGTTAAATTATAAATAAATTTTATTAAAAGTATAATTTAATTAAATTATATTACGTTAAGCGGACCTTTAATATATTTTAGAATTTAGAGTATAATCTTTTTCGATATTTATTACGAGATTAACTTTATTTATTATTACGTTTTAATATTAATATTTTTCTACGATTATCTTACCGCCTTTTAAGAATATATTAATTCGATATTAATAAAGGGTAAAGTATAAATATATATATATATAAAAATATTAAATCTTAATTTTAATAATCTTTCTAATAATTAATTATTTATTATATAATATTAATTAAACTCTTTATTATATTCTTTAGAACCTATATTAAACTAACTAGGTAAAAATAATTTAAATAATATCTTCGATAATATATTTTCTTTTAATATTAAAAACTTTATAAATTATTACCCTAAACTACCTCTAAATATTATAATAAAAGGAAAATAATATAAATATTATATCTTCTTTAATATTAAAAAGGATATATTCTTAAATTAATAGAAATAAACTGTATAGTATAAATATCCCGATAATAAGAATTAGCGTAAAAAGATTAATTTTAGTAAAATATAATCCCGAAAGTCTAAAATATAAATATCTTTTAAAAAAGGAGTAATAGTAGGCTCTAGAAAATTATCGATAATTTATTTATAATATAACGATATATTAACTTATCTCTATATAAATTAAGGTACTAGGTTAAAAATAGACTATTTAAAAAAAAGTTATAAAGACTCGGCGAGTATATATAATATAATTTAATTAACTTTTAGAGAAACTATCCCTATATAGGTAAAAGTCTAGATTATTATAATAATTATTAGAATTCTCTAGCTAATTCGAATGTAGCGCCGCGAAATTAAAAATATTAAAATTAAGATTAATGGTTTTATACCTTAACGATTAGACTCTAAAGATATATTCCTATAAATAATTACTATAGTAGGAATATTATATAACTTTTTTAATAATATTTTAATTTAGTATCCGTTCCTTTATTTAAACTTTATTATTATATTATTAAATTCTTTAATAATTAAAAATAAACTCCTATAACGATGTAAGAAGATTAAAAAAAAATTATTTAATATTTTACCCGACGATAAATCAAAGATATTCTTTACTTTAGATAAATAATTATTTTACGATATATCTTTATATATAATTATTATTACCTACTTTATTAACGCCGAGTAGAAATATTATAAAGTTATTATTAACTTTAAATATATTAAAGGGAAATATATTAACAAAAGACTAACGAACGTTTTAACTAAAATCGTCTATAAATACGGGATCGAGTATCGGATTTATACTATTATAAATAATAATACTAATAATATATAAATAATATTCGATAGTACTATTCTTATATTTATATAAAGGAATAAAAAGGTTAAACGGATATCTATTAAATAATTATCTAAATATATACCGTACTTTATATATATAATTTAATTTATTATTAAAGTATTATTAAATACGATTTACCTTTCGCCTATAAACGAATAACTTTAAAGAGGTTAGGATAAATAATAAAAATTTTATAATTTCTAGATTAATACGTAAAAAAGTTTACTATTAATATTAACTAAAGTAAAATTTTTTTAATAATCTTTATAATAATCTAACTTTATTAAATATAGAAAACTATGGTATTTATTAATACAAATAGCTAGCGCAGAACCTAGTTCCGAGATATTTAATAAAAAAGACTCGATATTATAGAGAAAAATATACCGAATAAAATTAATAAATTTATTAAACTAAAGCTAGTAAAACTTATTCAGGATATTAAAATACGATAGGACTCGATATACTATATAATAATCCGCGTATTCAAACTACGCTATAATATTAAAAGTTACTTTATATAGGTTGAGATTATTATAATATAACCTTATTTATTTTAGCCTAGCCTAACCTATTTTAGATTTAATTTAAATTTAAACTAGTTTCTCTATTTCTATCCTAATATAGTCGGGATAGGAAATAAATAAATACTTTATATACTAGTTTTTATTTAGATAGTAGCTGGCCCTGCCCTAGTTTTTATTCTTTATTTTTGATTTTAGCCTACTCCTATATTATAGCTAGGTTATAATTTAATAAACCTAGTCGTTAATTTAATAAATATCTAGATATTAATCCCGTTCTTTAATATTATAAAAGATTAATTACCTAGTTAGTGCTCCCTAGTATTAGGATAGTTATTATAAAGGATTAACCTCTTAACCCCGAAAACCGCGTACGATAGTTCCTCGCCGAAGTTTAGAATAACCCTATTAGTTTCTTAAATACCTTCGATTACCTATATATTTAGGTCGAGAGTAATTCCTTATTTAATACCTTATCCTCGTCTACGCCTTCTTTTTTTTTATATTAGATACGTAATCCCTAGTTTATATTATCGTTTAGGTAATAGCCTAGGTCGTATTTATTATAATTTAAATTATACCTTAGCCCCCGCCCTAAATATTCGATAAGAATACTTTTAATAATATTATTATTATAGGCCTATACTCGTCTTTTTCTTTAAATATTTAATAACCTACCTCTTTACGATCTCGAATACCTCCTAGATCCGAAAAGCTCCTAGATATCTCGGAATATAAAGAGGATTAAAATAAATTGGATATTTAAAAATAAACGTTAATATAGCGGATATATATTAATTATAACCGTTACTCTACCGATAGTAATAAGATCGCTTATATAGAGTTTAAATTAATTATTAATAAGAAGGCCTCTAATTTAATAAACCGTTATTAAAAGGAGGGTCTTTATATTTTAACTAATTTTACTAATTAGCGAAAGAAGCTACGAGAAGTATATAGTAACCCGTTTAAATAAAAGGATACTCGGAATTATATCTAGGAACTTAAATAAGGCTTTATACTTTTTAATAAATACTTTAACCTCGTTACCTAAAAGAAGGAACGTTCTCGAATAAAGAACGAATTCTTAATTAACGTTATGAAATATAATATTAATTATACTACCTAATAGGCCTCTATCTCCTAGAGGAAAATTAATAATTAATAATTATATATCTTCGATAAATACGTCTATATATACTCCGAAATCGATTAAGAACTTTAATAGATTAAATATCGTTTATCTCGCTAGAGTACCGCTTCTACTAGATTAGGATAAATCTTAAGGAGGTTTATTATACTTCTACTAGCTTCTACCCCTATAACCCGCTTTATTATAACGAGTATTTTTATCTTTATTACTATAGTTTTAATTCTTTTATTTAAGGAGTTAATAGACCTTAATTCTACCTAAACTATTATTAAAGGTAAATTAACGAGAACCCCGGTTATTAAAATTATTTATAAGAAGTAGAGGCTTTACTTCTATTATAAGTTATTTAAATATAGTATAAAAGTTTACCTAATCAAGTTAGCTAGCCTTTAATCTAGTATTATAATTATTATCGACGATAATAAAAGCGTTATAGGAGGAGTTATTTTAAACGCGGGAAAAGAATAGTCCCGGTATAAAGTTATATACTAGGATTATAGGTACCTAGAACCCTATATATATCTTTTTATTTATCGGTTATATCGTTTAATTTACCTTCGTTATTAATTAAGTTTTTATTTAAGTTTATTATATAGCTTTTTAAAACCGACCCTACTTTTCGTAATAAATATATAGTTATTTTTTATTAACTACGGAATAGCTAGTCCCGAATTTAAATTAAAGCCTTAATTAATACTAATATATCCGGTTATCTTTTTATCGATTATGATTTTATATATACCTAATATCTACCCCTTTATTTTCTTCGTTATTCTTATATCGTCCGACTCTTTAATAGCGTACCTATCGTTATAGGACGTATTATTTATATCGTAGAAGCGATTTTGAATATTTATAATTATTAGGAACGAATAGTTTTCTTTATTACTAAATTTAGTTAATACCTCGTTATAATCGACCTATTATACCTTTATCGTTATAAAGTTATTATCGATTTCTTAGATAATTTCTTAACCTTCGTTTTATATTTTTATTTAAGAAACTGTACCCCTAGTCCTATAAAAGTCTTCGCGGAAAATAAACTCTTTTTTATACCTTAAGAAAGTTTTTAGATTTAAGAATCTTAATTCTTAATTTTATTTAATACCTATATAGGGTAGACCCCGATTTAAAAAGAATCGTTAGTATATAAAGAGCCGTTATTATTTATAAACGATAACGTTATTATTAAATAACTAATTCCGACTCGAGAGGAGTTATTTTAGTTCTAGGTTTATTAGTAGTATATTTAGTCCTAGGTTTATAAAAAGTAAACCTCGATTTAAGAAAAGTTAATTTAGTTCTAGGTTTATTAAAAATAAACCTAGTCCCTAGCCTAGCCTAGTACTCGTATAGAGTAACTTAGGACTTAAGAGGAGTTACCCTAGTTCTAGGTTTATTAATAGTAAATTTAGATTTAAGAGGAGTCTTCCCCGCCCTAGTCCTAATCATTTATTTTTATAAGAACTAGCTATAATAACGAATATAACCGTATCGTTATTATTATTAAATAAGGAAAGATACCTAAGATTAAATATCGTAGCCTAGCCTCGCTTCGTTTTAAATCCTAGCGCTAAGAATAACGAACCTAGTACCTAGCTACTCTTAATATATACGAGATAAAATCTCGATTATTTACCCGGCTCGTTAGACCTAACGAGTAAACCATATTTAATTTATTATTTATAGAAATCGATCGATTTTTAGGTATTCTAAAAGAAATCTCGACCCTAAATATTTAATTTTATTAAGAATCTAGATATTATAAACCTAAGCCCTACCTTAATTAAAATTTTAAATTAAATATATATAATTAAACCTAGAACCGAGTTATATTTAAAATAAATAAGGAGTTCTACCTCGCTGCCGTCGTTATTTAAAAAGAGTTTTAAGTTTACCGAGATAATAAGAATATTAACCTAACTACGATCTTATCTACACGGTATTATGAATTCTTAGATATTTTTTCGAGAAAAGACGTTAATACCTTACCCCTATATCGGTTATATAATTATATTATTAAGTTTAAAGAAGGGCTATAACCTCCGTCGTTTAATTTATATAATATAAATTATAATAAAATCCTAGAACTCCGTCGTTACTTAAATAAGAATTTTAGTAAAGGTTTTATTTAAATTAATCGGTTTTATACCGCGTCCTCTATTTTATTTATAAAGAAACCTAGCGGAGGCTTATATTTTTATATTAATTACCGAGGGTTTAATATTATTATTATAAAGAATAAATACTCTTTACCCCTAATTTTAGAAACCTTAAATTAATTAAGTCGTATTAAGGTATTTTCTAAATTAGATATTATATTTATTTTTAATCGCCTCCGCGTTAAGGAGGGCGATAAAGAATTTATAATATTCCGTACCCGAGTCGGCTTATTCGAATACTTTATTATATTATTTGGATTATATAATGGCCCTACCTCGTTCTAGTACTATATTAACGATACTTTTCGTAAATTTCTTAATAAGATTTATATTATATACCTCGACGATATTCTAATCTATAGCGATATCGAGGAAGAGTATAAAATCTATATTAAATATATCCTTTAGAAGCTCCGCGAGGCGGGGCTTTAAATAAATATTATTAAATATAATTTCTATATTAAGAAAGTTATATACCTAGGATTAATTATTATTATTAAAGAGATTAAAATAGATTTAAAGAAAATCGATATTATTCTAAATTAATTATAGCTAGTTAATATTAAAAATATTTAAAATTTCCTAGGATTCGCTAATTTCTATCGATGTTTTATTTATAGGTTTAGTAAACTCGCTATATTATTTATAACCTTAATTAAGAAAAGTATTATCTTTAAATAAAGTACTCGATATTAAATAACTTTTAATATTTTAAAGAAGACTTTTACCTCCGATATTATCCTAGTCTATTTCGACCTTAACTATAAAATTATAGTAGAAATAGATACGTTTAATTACGTATCTAGGGGGGTTCTATCCTAGTATAATAATTAAAATATCTTTCGTTTTATTATTTACTTTTTAAAGAAGTATAACCTTACCGAGTATAATTATAAGATTTATAATAAAGAGTTTATAGTAATCGTCCGCGTATTCGAGGAATAATATTTTAAATTAAAGGGATCTACTCTCCTATCGAGGTAATATCGGATTATAAGGCTCTTAAATATTTTATTTTATCTAAAGTATTATCTCGCCGTTAAACGAGGTAGAGCGAGTTTTTATCCCGTTTTAATTATAAAATTACCTACCGGCCTAGTAAAGAAGGTAGTAAATTTAATATATTAACGCGTCGGTTAAGAGACCTCCTTAAAGAGGGGGATAAATTAGATTTTAGATATTAATATTAGTATTAGACGGTATTAAAAAGAAAAAACCTAACCCTAGAAGTCCTTAAGGACTATATTTATAGTATATAGTTAAATATAGCGACCCTAGCCTTAGTCCTAGTTACTCTAGTTATATTAGTAACGAATTAAAAGATTCTTATCTAGCCCTTCTAGTTATACCTCGTATTAATTTATACGACCGCTATAAACCTCGATATAGATATTAATCCGGAATTATAGACCCCGCCTATATTTTACGAGTTTAGACTCGATAGAGATTAATTTATTAATTTAAACGAAGACCTATATAATACCCCGATTTATTAATTATAGGATATAATTAATTAAGCCGATCGATTCGCCCCTAGAGTTTTAGAAATATTATATTCTAGAACGCGTTATTATAGCGGAATTCCCCTCGTTAAATATAAAAATAAGGACGGAGTTCTCTATTTCCAAAGAAAGAAATATATTCTGAATTTTAATAAATTACGCCTTCGTCTAATTTAATTAGTTTATAATAGTATCGCGGGTAGTTACCTAGGTTATATTAAATATTATAAATTAATTAATCGGGCTTATTAGTAGCCTAATATCTATATTATTATCTAATAATTCGTTAGGAATTATTATATATACCGAAGAATTAAGCCTTTTTATTAATATATTTAAAAATAGCTACGCCTATTACCGCCCTTATAATAATATTAGAGAGATATCTCGATAGATTATATAGGTCCTCTACCGTTTTATACCTTTATAGGAATTATTTATTAATATATCCTAATTTTCGTAGACCGCTTAACCAAGATACGGTACCTAGTATTAATTTCATTAATAAAAGTGGACGAAGCCTATAACGCTTTTTATTAGAATATATAGAAGTTTTATAGGTTACTAGATATCTTTATTTCGGATCGAGGATTTTAGTTTATATCGGAGTTCTAGGAGGCCTTATATAAACGCTTTAAAATCGACTAATATATATCTACCGGGTACTATCTTTAGACGGATAATTAAACCGAGTAATTTAATACTATAATAAAATACTACCTCCGTGTATATATTAATTATATATAGGATAATTAGGTAAAATAGCTCCCTAGAGCGGAGTTTTCTAATAATAATACTAATTCTTCTAATACTCTAGCCTCGCCTTTTTTAACTAATTATAATTAATATTTATATATCGGCTTCGAGTTTATTAAATCTTTACTTTAAGATTTTACTACCTAAGTTTATATTTATTTAATCGTTACCGATAAATTTATAACGTAAATAGAAGCTTTAAACGATTATTTTTATAATAAGATATTTATCGCCTAAATTATCTTTGAATCCTCGGTTAACTAACGAAGGCGCCTATATTTAATATATTTAGTAAACGATTAAATATGGCTAAATATTAAGAATCTAAATATTATATACTCTTTAGTTAAACTCGACGATTATAATATCGGCCCCTTTTGAGTTTTTAAAGTTTTCGATAATCCTTTTATAGTCTAGTTAAATCTTTTATATTTAATAAAAGTTTACCCCGTTTTTTATACTAGTTTATTATAATTAATAGCTAATGACCCTCTACCTAGATAAATCTAGTTTATCCGAGAACCTATAATTACCGAAGATAATTAACGAGAGTAGTACGTTAACGGTATTTTAAATTCTAAATATAATCGCCGTTATAGTCTACTCTTATTAAAATACTACGTTAATTAAGAAGGTTATATCGTTATATAGGAACCCTTTTATTACTTTACCCGTTATTAATAGTTTATTAATAAGTATTATATCTCGAATCCTAGCGCCGTTAGTTTTTATGAATTACTATATACTATTTAGAGGTGCTAGTATAAGGAACCTTCATTATCTTTATCCTAGTCCGATTTTTAAGAAGTTAACCCCCGCTTATATTATAATTTATTCTTTATCCGTTATTATCCCCTCGGTTATCGTTCCGTATCGGCTTCGACCGATACTTCGTATTATTATATAAATAGATAGTACCCTATAGCCTAGCCCCGTCGTTATTATTTATAAATAATAACGCTAACGCCTAGTTTTATTCGTATATCGTTATTTATTCCCCGTCCTGTCCCTTATCTATTACTATCGATGACTCGAATACTTCGACGCGCTTTTATCTTAACTATTTCGTAACCCCAAATAAGATTTAGGGTTATAAAATTTAATTAATCGAATTAATTATTTATTTATCTTATAGGAGCTCGACCTTAAAGAGGGGGTTATTATTATAGTATAGTTTTACCTACTTTAACCTAGTTTAATTTATCTTAGATTTAATTTAGGTCTAAACTAGTTTCCTTATTTCTATTTTAATATAATCGGGATAGGAAATAAGTAAATACTTTATACATTAGCTTTTATTTAGATAGTAGCTAGCCCTACCCTAACTTTCGTCTTTTATCTTTTATTTTGACCTACTTTTATATTATAGCTAGGCTATAGTTTAATGAACCTGGCCGTTAGTTTAATAAATATCTAGATATTAATCCCGTCCCTTAATAGAGATTTCTTACCTTAAATTAAAAATAGAAAAATAAAATTATATTATTTACCTAATTAATATTATAAGAGAGTTCGCGAAAATAACGAATATTATTAATATAACGAAGACTATTACTAGTTATTATATTTTTATAATCTATAATAAACTCTTTAATTATCTAGAAAAGATTATAAAATAACTCCGTTTTAAATAAATACCGTAGAAGCCTAAAATAAAGACTATATTATATTAAATAACCGAAAAATTAAACTAGTACTACGCTAAAACTAAAGGCGGTTTAAAGTATTTTTATAATAAAACGGCCTTATTAAACCTTATAAAAAGTAGGAAAATATTCGAGACCTCGGAGTAAGAGGCTAATATTAAATAACTATTATAATTATTAATTTATTAATCCGCTTTCGAGGAAGAGTATAAAGAATATTAAACAAATATATTAACTTCGAGTAGATTATTTAATTTTATATAAAGTTATAAACGCGATCTAAATAATAGACTCGCCTAAATACTAGATATAAATTCTAATAATAAAAACGGAGAAGATAACGAGTTCTAAAGGTATAGGAATATTAATAAATTTTAATAATCTTTTTAATAATTAATTCCGTTAATCTCTTTAATACCGTTCTCTAATTAATTTATAGAATAAAATATTTTAATATTATAAAAATAACTCGCCCTTCGGTTTCTAATTTTTAGTATAATTACTCGTAATATATTAGCCGTACCGATTACGAGTATTAATATAGAGTATTTATTCTTTATCGCTATAAGGTTATATAGTATTTAAAAATTATAATTATTAGTAACTTTCTAAGCTATAGTTATTCTATATAAATATAATAAAAGAATAAAGAAAGACCGGCCTTAAGATATCTTATTTTATTTATTTAATAATTAAATAGAGAATCTTTCCTAGGAAGATATAAAATAATAAGAAATTATTCGTAAAAAGGACCTAAAGGAAAAACGATAATATAACGATAAATAAAAAGTATTTAATAATAATAACGAAGATAAGCCTATTTATATAAATTTTAATTAAGATTATAATTATAATAATTATATTAATAATTAATCTCTAGCCGTTGGAAATATAGAAGAAATATTCGTATTAATAATATAGTTTTATAATCGATACCCAAAACTTAACTCGGAAAAAGAGTAATTATATAAAGATCGGTTCGGAGGTAGATAAATATAATAAAAATAATAAATAATCTAAATCTAATCTACCTAGTTATTCGACTAAAATAAAAGAAAATATTCGTAATAATTAATAACCTATAAGCCTAGCTTCTTAATTAGGATTAAAAAAAGATAATTATAAAATTTAAATAAATAAGAATATTATTTTCTAGTACGAATTAAAGTTTTTTTATTATAAATTATTTTTTAAAATCTTATTATATCGAGTATATTCCTAAAGTTAACTAATTATATATTTATTATTAAAGATCTTTAAGGGATCCCTACCCTACCTTATTTTAATTTAGAGTAGAGATCGAACCGCGATCTCTACCCTATACTTTACTTTATTTTATTTTATATTAATATTCCCTTTAAAGATCCCTACGCTAATCCGAAGCGTAAGACGGGATTGATATTTAGAGGTTTATTAAATTAACGACTAAATTTATTAAATTATAACCTAATTATAATATTGGAGTAGATTAAAATAAAAGATAAAGGGCGAAAATTAAGGTAGGGCTAGTTATTATTTATATAAAAATTAATATACGGAGTATTTATTTATTTCTTATCCCGACTATATTAAGATAGAAATAGGGAAACTAAATTAAATTTAAATTAAATTTAAAATAAATTAAGCTAGGTTAAAGTAAATAAGATTATATTATAATAATAACCCCCTCTTTAAGGTCGAGCTCCTATAAGATAAATAAATAATTAATTCGATTAATTAGATTTCGTAACCTTAACTCTTATTTAAGGTTACGAAATAATTAAAATAAAAGCGCGTCGAAATATTCGAGTTATCGATAGTAATAAATAAAGGATAGGACGGGGAATAAACGGCGGTATACGAATAAAACTAAATATTAATATTATTATTTATAAATAATAACGGCGGGGCTAGGCTATAAGGTACTATTTATTTATATAATAATACGAAGTATCGGTCGAAGCCGATACGGAATAATAACCGAGGGGATAATAACGAATAAAAAATAAACTATAATATAAATAAAAATTAACTTCTTAAAAATCGGATTAGAATAAAAATAATAAAGGTTCTTTATACTAATATCTCTAAATAATATATAGTAATTCGTAGGGGCTAGCGGCGCTAGGGTTCGAGATATAATATTTATTAATAAATTATTAATAACGGGTAAAGTAATAAAAGGGTTCCTATATAATAATATAATCTTCTTAATTAATATAGTATTTTAATAAGGGTAGACTATAACGGCGATTATATTTAGAATTTAAAATACCGTTAACGTACTACTCTCGTTAATTATCTTCGGTAATTATAGATTCTCGGATAAACTAGATTAATCTAAGTAAAGGGTTATTAATTATTAATTATAATAAACTAGTATAGAAGACGGGGTAAACTTTTATTAAATACGGAAAATCTAACTAGATTATAAAAGAATTATCGAAAACTTTAGAGATTCGGAAGGGGCCGATATTATAATCGTCGAGTTTAATTAAAAAATATATAATATTTAGATTCTTAATATTTAGTTATATTTAATCGTTTATTAAATATATTAAATATAGGCGCCTTTATTATTAACCGAGGATTTAAAGATAACTTAAGCGATAAATATCTTATTACGGAGGTAGTCGTTTAAGGTTTTTATTTATATTACGAATTTATAGGTAGTAATTAAATAAATACGGGTTTAGGCGGTAAAATCTTAAAATAAAGACTCGATAAACTCGAAGCCGATATATAAATATTAATTATAATTAATTAAAAAGGGCGAGGCTAGAGTATTAGAAAATTTAATATTATTATTAAAAAACTCCGCCTTAAGGAGTTATTTCACCTAATTATTTTATATATAATTAATATATATACGGAGGTAGTATCTTATTATAATATTAAATTACTCGGTTTAATTATCCGTCTAAAGATAATACTTTATAAATATATATTAATTAATTCTAAAATATTTTTATAAAGTCTTTTAGAATTCCGATATAAATTAAAATTCTTTATCCGAAATAAAAATATCTAGTAACTTATAAAGTTTCTATATATTCTAGTAGAAGATATCGTAGGCTTTATTTATTTTTATCGATATAATTAATACTAGGTACCGTATCTTAATTAAGCGGTCTACGAAAATTAGGATATATTAATAAATAATTCTTATAAAAGTATAAGGCGGTAGGGGACTTATATAATCTATCGAGATAACTTTTTAATATCGTTATAAAGGCGGTAATAAATGTAATTATCTTTAAATATATTAACGGGAAGGTTTAATTCTTCGGTATATATAATAATTCCTAACGAATTATTAAATAATAATATAAATATTAGGCTATTAATAGGCCCGATTAATTAATTCGTAATATTTTACGACCTAAATAATTACCCGCGATATTATTATAAATTAATTAGATTAAATAAAGGCGTAATTTATTACAATTTAAAATATATCTTTTTCCTCGGAAATAAAGAACTTTATCTTTATCTTTATATTTAACGAGGGGAATTCCGCTATAATAATATATTCCCGAATATAATATTTTTAGGACTTTAGGGGCGAATTAATCGGTTTAATTAATTATATCCTATAATTAATAAATCGGGGTATCGTATAAATCTTTATTTAAATTAATAAATTAATCTTTATCTAGCTCGGGCTCGTAAAATATAAATAAAGTTTATAATTCCGAATTAATATTCGTATCGAGGTTTATCGGGGTTATATAAATTAATATAAAATATAATTAAAAAAACTAGACGAGAATCTTTTAATTTATTATTAATATAATTAAAATAATTAAAACTAAAGTTAGGGTCGTTATATTTAACGATATATTATAAATATAATTCTTAAGGACTTCTAGGGCTAGATTTCTTCTTTTTAATATAATTTAATATTAATATTAATATCTAGGGTTTAATTTATCCCCTTTTTTAAAAAAGTCTCTTAACTAATATATTAATATATTAAATTTACCGCCTTTTTTACTAGGCCGGTAAATAATTTTATAATTAAAATAAAATAAAAACTCGCTTTATTTTATTTAAAAGCGAGTTAATACTTTAAATAAAATAAAATACTTAAGAATTTTATAATCGGATATTACCTCGATAGAAAGAATAATTCCCTCTATTTTAAAATATTATTCCTTAAATATACGGACGATTATTATAAACTCTTTATTATAGATTTTATAATTATATTTTATAAAGTTATACTTCTTTAAAAAGTAAATTATAAAATAAAAGATATTTTAATTATTATACTAGGATAGAACTCCCCTAGATACGTAATTAAATATATTTATTTTTATTATAATTTTACCGTCGGGGTCGAAATAAATTAAGATAATATCGAAGGTAAAAACTTTCTTTAAAGTATTAAAAGTTATTTAATATCGAGTACTCTATTTAAAAGTAATACCTTTTTTAATTAAAATTATAAATAATATAACGAGTTTATTAAACCTATAAATAAAGCGCCGATAAAAGTTAACGAATCTTAGGAAACTTTAAATATCTTTAATATTAACTAATTAAAATTAATCCAGGATAATATTAATTTTCCTTAGATTTATTTTAATCTCTTTAGTAATAATAAATAATCTTAGATATATAACCTCTTTAACGTAGAAATTATATTTAATAATATTTATTTAAAGCCCCGCTTTACGGAGCTTTTAAAAGATATATTTAATATAGATTTTATACTCTTCCTTAATATCGTTATAAATTAGAATATCGTCGAGATAAGCGGTATAAATCTGGTTAAGAAATTTATAAAAAGTATTATTAATATAGTATTAGAACGAGGTAGGGTTATTATATAATCTAAATAATATAATAAAGTATTTAAATAAACTAAATCGGGTATAGAATATTATAAATTCTTCGTCGCCCTCCTTAATATAGAGGCGATTAAAAATAGATATAATATCTAATTTAGAAAATACCTTAATATAATTTAATTAATTTAAGGTTTCTAAAATTAAAGATAAAGAATATTTATTTTTTATAATAATAATATTTAGCCCTTAGTAATTAATATAAAAATATAAACCCCCGTTAGGTTTCTTTATAAATAAGATAAAAAACACGATATAAAAACGATTAACCCGAATAAAACCTTTATTAAGATTTTTATCTAGGTAACGGCGGAGTTCTAGAATTTTATTATAATTTATATTATATAAACTAGATAACGGAGGTTATAACCCTTCTTTAAAGTTAATAATATAATTATATAATCGATATAAAACTAAAGTATTAACGTCTTTTCTTAAAAAAAAATTTAAAAATTTATAGTACTATATAAATAGGATCGTGATTAAGTTAATATTCTTATTATCTCGATAAATTGAAGTTTTTCTTAAATAACGGCGGAGGTAAAGTAAAACTCTTTATTTATTTTAAATATAACTCGGTTCTAGATTTAATCGTAAATATTTAATTTAAAATTTTAATTAAAGCGGGGCTTAAGTTTATAATATCTAAATTCTTAATAAAATAAAATATTTAAATTCGAGATTTCTTTTAGAATACCTAGGAATCGATCGATTTTTATAAATAATAAACTAAATACGACTTACTCGTCAAGTTTTATAAAATAAATAAATAATCGAAATCCTATTTTATATATATTAAGAGTAACTAGGTATTAGTTTCATTATTTTTAATATTAAAACTTAAAACGAAGCGAGGCTAGGCTACGATATTTAATTTTAAACGTTTTTCCTTATTTAATAATAATTATAATACGGTTATATTCGTTATTAAAACTAGTTCTTATAAGAATAAGTAATTAGGATTAAGACGGGGAAAACTCTTTTTAAATCTAAATTTATTATTAATAAACCTAGAACTAGAGTAATTCCTTTTAAGTCTTAAGTTATTTTATATAAATACTAGGCTAAACTAGGGACTAGGTTTATTTCTAGTAAACCTAGGACTAAATATACTATTAATAAATCTAGAATTAAAGTAACTTTTCTTTAATTAAAATTAGTTATTTAATAGTAGTATTATTATCTATAAATAATAACGGCTCTCTATATATTAGCGACTCCTTTTAAATCGGGGTTTACCCTATATAAATATCGGATAATATTAAAAATTAAGATTCTTAGGTCTAGAAACTTTTTTAAAGTATAAAAAAAAGTTTATTTTCTACGAAGACTTTTATAAAATTAAGGGTATAATTTCTTAAATAAAAATATAAAACGAAAAATAAGGAATTATCGGAGAGATTAATAGTAACTTTATAATAATAAAGATATAATAGGCCGATTATAACAGAGTACTAACTAAGTTTAATAATAAAGAAAATTATTCGTATTTAATAATTATAAATATTTAAAATTATATCTATAATATAAATAGTATATTCTATAATAGTAGATATATTATTAAAAAATCGGACGATATAAGAATAATAAAGAAGGCGAAGGGGTAGATATTAAATATATATAAAATTATAATCGATAAAAAAGTAACTTAATATACTAGTATTAATTAAGGCTTTGATTTAAATTCGGGACTAATTATTCTATAATTAATAAGAAATAATTATATATTTATTACGAAATATAGAGTTGGACTTAAAAGATTATATAATAAACTAAAGCGAAAACTTAATTAATAAATTAAACGATATAACCGATAAATAAAAAAGTATATATAGGGTTCTAGGTACTTATAGTCCTAATACGCGACTTTATACCGGGATTATTCTTTTTCTACGTTTAAAATAACTCCTCCTATAATACTCTCGTCGTCTTCGATTATAATTATAGTATTAGATTAGAGGCTAGTTAACTTGATTAAATAAATCCTTATATTATATTTAAATAATTTATAATAGAAGTAAAGCCTCTACTTCTTATAAATAATTTTAATAACCGGGGTCTCTATCAATCGACTTTTAATAATAATTTAAATCGAATTAAAATCTATTAACTCCTTAAATAAAAAAGTAGGAACTAATATAATAATATAAATATAAATATTTATTATATTAGAGCGAGCTATAGGGGTAGAAACTAATAAAGGTATAATAAATCTCTTTAAAATTTATTTTAATTTAATAAGAGTAGTATTTAAAATTTATCTTAATTTAATAAGAGTAGTACTTTAGCGAGCTAAATAATATTTAATCTATTAAAGTTTTTGATTAATTTCGGAGTATATACGGATATATTTATTAAAGGTATATAATTTAACCGTTAATTATTAATTTTCCTTTAAGAGATAAAGACCTATTAGGTAGTATAATTAATATTATATTTTATAATATTAATTAAGAATTTATTCTTTATTCGAGAATATTCTTTCTTTTAAATAACGAGGTTAAAATATTTATTAAAAGGTATAAAGCTTTATTTAAATTCTCGGATATAATTCCGAGTATCCTTTTATTTAAACGGGTTATTATATACTTCCCGTAGTTTTTTTCGTTAATTAATAAAACTAGTTAAGGTATAAAAACCCTCTTTTTAGTAACGATTTATTAAGTTAAAAGTCTTTTTACCGATAATTAATTTAAACTCTATATAAACGATCTTATTATTATTAATAAAGTAACGGTTATAATTAATATATATTTATTATATTAATATTTACTCTTAAATATCTAATTTATTTTAGTCCCCTTTATATTCCGAGATATTTAAAAACTTTTCGGATTTAGGAGGCGTTCGAGGTTATAAAGGAGTAAATTATCAAATATTTAAAAAGAAAAACGAGTATAGGCCTATAATGATAATATTATTAAGGGTATTTTTATCGAATACCTAGGGCGGGAGTTAAATTATAGTTTAAATTATAATAAATACGATCTAGGTTATTACCTAAACGATAATATAAACTAAAAATTACGTATTTAATATAAGAGGAGGAGGAGGCGTAAATAAAAATAAAGTATCGAATAAGGAATTACTCTCGACTTAAATATATAGGTAATCGAAGGTATTTAGGAAATTAATAAAATTATTCTAAACTTCGGCGAGGAATTATTATATACGGTCTTCGGAGTTAAAGGGTTAATTCCTTATAATAATTATCTTAATACTAAAGAGTATTAATTAAATAATTAATCTTTTATAATATTATAGAACGGGATTAATATCTAGATATTTTTTAAACTATAAACTAGGTTTATTAAATTATAATCTAACTATAATATAAGAATAAATTAAAATAAAAGATAAAGGACGAAAATTAGGGTAGGGCTAGTTATTATTTAAATAAAAACTAGTATATAAAGTACCTATTTATTTCCTATCCCAATTATATTAAAATAGAAATAGGGTATTAACTTAAACCTATATTAAATCTAAAATAAAATAAATTAAATTAAAGTAAATAAAGTTATATTATAATAATAAATAATACTATAAACTTTATTAACGAAAATCCTAACGTCTTTATTATCTAGATTATATACGATTTCGATATTTTCTTTAAACGTCTATAGCGGCGGGTTTAAATAAATTACTTTAAGAAAATATTTATCTTTAATAATATAATCTTTACCCTAGTTTAGGAATTTATAATTATCGAGTTTATTAAATTATATAATTTATTCGATATATTAATAAGGCTAGGGGTACTCTAGGGGTATATAATTTTTATTTTTATAGAAAATAAATCCTAAAAAAGAATTAATTAATATTAACTAACTAGATTTATTAAAAAATATCCTAAATTATATAAATATAAATAAACGCCTTTTTTAATAAATAAAAAGAACGTTTATAAATTAGAGAATATATTAAAATATTTTAAATACTTCTAATATATACGTTTTAAACTCGGGGTAACGGATAAAAATATATAAAATATAAATAAAATAAACTTTAAGATTAGGGTTAGAAAAAACTACTAAATCGTCTTTATATATATAACGAAGTAACTACGTATAAATAATTCTAATAATAGGGATTATATTACTACTATTAAATATATTAATAACGAGGGAATTTCTATATTACCGTTTATTATTTTAAATAAAAAATTGATTCTATATAAATAAATTAATAACGAGTTATTCAAAGTTATTAAACTCGCCGTTAATAATTCTAACTATTTAAATAATATTTTTTTTAAAACTCGTATAATTATATTATTTTAAAAAATAAAGTCGTAAAATTTAAAAGAGTAAATAAAGAGTTTTTATTATAAACGAATTCGGATTTTATTTAATATAGGAATTCTTCTATTATATTATAAAGTATAATATTCGACTATTTTAACTATAAATTTATTCTATTTATTTTAATTAATTACTCGACGTTAATTATTTTTAATTTTTTAAATACTATTACTAAGAAGCTCTTAATATATATATATATTAAACTAAATTTAGTCTTTTTAAAATAGATTTTCTAGTTCTATTCTAGAAAATTCGAATAAATATATTTAAAAGAGTAACTATAATATTAACTTAACGGGTAATTAGTTTTATCCTATATAATCCGCGCCGTAATTTAGATATATTATCGGAATATTAATAAAAAACGACTCGGTTAATAATATTAGAAATTAACGAATTACTTTTTATTTAATATACTTTATATATTATTAAAGACTTAATTAAATATAATTATATACTAGAGAAAAGTATTAAAAAATAAAATTTTATTAAATTTTATTTATACCGATTCTTTAGTCTATAAAGAGTAGTATAATTATAATATAATAATTATATTAATTAACTTTAAAGTTTAAAGATAATAATAAGTTATAAATTAAAAAAACTATATATAAATCGTAATTTAATATAATTTACTAGAAGGGGGACTAGGTTATTATCGAGTATATAAAATATATAAAAATAATTTAGGTCGTTAAATAAACTTAAAAATAATTAATAAAAATCGATATCGTAGTTAAGAATTTTTTTTAAAATATTAAACGAAACGCCTAAATCCGTTAAAATAAGAGAAATAAAATTTATAATCTTTTTTAAAATATTTAACGTAAACGTTAATTAGCTAGTAATAAAAGTAGGAAATAAATAATATTCATATGTTACTCGGCTAGTCGCGACACTCGGGTGGCCACTACTAAGCTTGGCTTAGTCAGGTGCGACGATTACATGGCGCTAGCACTCCAAGAAGTTTCATCATTAAGTTCCACCACCTCTAATTTCATAACAATAGGTATTGAGGTCTTTAAACCGCTAGACGAACGATAGATTGAGTCTTTGACTACAACTTTGCCGTAGAGTACTTTTACTTAAGCCTAGTTGCTGCTAAAAAATTTTCGACTATCCGCAAGGTCGTCCACCAAGATTGGCGGTCCTCTGGTATACCGCACGAAGCTAGAATGGCACTAAAGATCCTGATAGGGCTGAGTGCTAAGACTCGCTTATCCTACCCACATGTCGAACTTCCTCAGCAACAGCACCTCATCGACAACAACAGCACCTTTACCTCCCCTACAGCGGTTCCCCATAAATCGGTAAGCACAAGCCAGCCTACCACGTATACCTCGTTACTGGGCACCTCCCCAACTTCCCCATCTATCCATAGCTCTTTCAAATATCACCTCTGCAAGCGCCCCCAAGCTAACACCCTCGCTCCTTCTAGCAATCATGGGTAAAGGAAAACCCCGTGGTCTCAACGCCGCCCGCAAGCTGCGCACCCACCGTCGCGAGGGCCGCTGGGCCGATCTCCACTACAAGAAGCGTCTCCTGGGCACCGCCTACAAATCGTCACCCTTCGGTGGCTCATCGCACGCCAAGGGAATAGTGCTTGAGAAAGTGGGTGTGGAGGCGAAGCAGCCGAACAGTGCTATTAGGAAATGTGTGAGGGTGCAGTTGATCAAGAATGGGAAGAAAGTTACCGCTTTCGGTGCGTATATTTTATCCTACATGGGAGGGTTAAGAGGGAGAAGATGGGACTAACGTTTGTTGGGGGTTCATAGTGCCCAATGATGGTTGCCTAAATTTCGTGGATGAGAACGACGAGGTGCTGCTGTCGGGTTTCGGGCGAAAGGGCAAGGCGAAAGGTGATATTCCTGGTGTGCGGTTCAAGGTCGTGAAGGTGTCGGGAGTGGGTCTGTCGGCGCTATGGAAGGAGAAGAAGGAGAAGCCTAGGTCATAGAGAGGTGTTCTGTGGATTAGTGGGCTTGCTGCTGAGATCAAAGTGGCAATAAGAGGACGCATATCTCGATATCTGAGGTAGCAAATGCACATTGTCAATTGAGCTACTCGCCATAGGCCTGTGGGAACCTCCTTGTGACTCAGTCGTTGAGGAAGCAATTACTACTACAAGCTGTTCTCTGAATGCAGAAAGATGTGGCTGATTGCAGAAAGATGTGGAAGGCTACTAAAAAACATCAGTTGCAAGCTAATTGTATTCAAAACTAGTGCCGGGAATCTTCGCTATTACTACAATGAAGCAATATGGCGTCGCACGCATGAGCAACTTCAAAGCCGAGTATTTAATGCTTGGTATCCATCATCTCCGCACCCTCCAAGTCCAACTGCTCTGACCTTCTGCCTCTTGAAGGCGTCTTCTCCTTTTTCGGGCTTTTCGCGTCAGAGCTGTCATCCTCACTCTCACCACTGCCAGGCTGGCTGCCACGCAGAGAGACGCGGCTTCGAGTCATCTATGCCATTGTTAGCAGTGATCAAAGAACCCAGGAATGATAGACGTACCCATGATCGGACACCTCCGATCAGTCCAAGACTATACCCAGTAGCAAAGTCGCTGCTAGGTCCACGGCTACCGCCAGGACTCTCAGGCCTAGGAATATCGAGATGGGCCAGATGCGCAAGAGCTCCAGGGCTCTGCAATCCTCCAGACATATTATCTTCCTTTCCAGTCCTACTGAGGCCTCGTGCAGGACTGCCTGGCCTGCTGCTTGTCCAGAATTGACGTAGCTCCTTTGTGAGCTCTTGTCCTGTAGACGACCAGTTGCTGCGGACGCTGTCGCGTAGTTCTACAACGTGACGCTTGAGATCGAGTTCGTTCTTCTTCAGCCAGGAAACGTTCAACTCTTGGCGGGAGGTGCCACGCTTAAGTTGACGGGCGATATATTTTTCGTAGTCTTTGACGATTCTAAGGACAGCAATTAGCAGAAGTTCCAGAAAACCTCATACCAATTACAAACTTCGTGATAATACCCGTGGTACTGACACCCTCAGTCCTTTGTGTGACCAAGAACTTGCCCTCCTTCTTGATTGGGGTGTAGATATCATCGCCCTCATCTGCACCGTATGGTAGATCATCATGAGCAACGTAGTCAATCTTATGCTTTTCCAAGAACTCAGGGGTGACGATCCAGGGGCAATTCGGAATGACCTCGTCAACCCATTTGCAATGACGTAGAGTCTCTGCTCGCTCTGAGCCGGTCAAGACAGTCAAACCCTTGCGTTTGTGTGTCTCAGCATCTCCAGTAACTCCCACCATAAGATAGACATCAGGAAAGGCGTTCTTTGCCTGCTCCAACTGACGCATGTGCCTGATTCCCTATGTCAGTATGGGTCCAGTCTCACACAGACGGTTGTTACGCACCCAAGATGAAATAGATCAAACACTCCATCGGCATAGATTCGCACCGAACGGCCGGTTGGGGGTGGATTAGTGTGAAAGCCCACTGGGTCTTGCAAGCCGCCTTTTCCAGGGGGAGGCATCTTCTTGCTATCCTCGCTCAAGTTAGAGCCGTGTTTGCTGGTAGAGCTCTTCGTTCTGCGTCTCGAGCGTCCATCTTCTTCTGGACTGCTCTGATCACCCTCGGCGTCGACACTATTGATTTTTGGTACATCGCCATTGCCTGCAGTAGCATCTGTGGCATTGGATCTCGTCCTGGGGCGTTTATGGGGTGCGGCGTTCGAATCTATAGATGCCGGAGATTTCTTGTGCTTCACACCACTGGTAATGGCCTGAGAAGCCGAGTCCCCTGCGTCTTCACCTGAGGCGTCGCGAGAAGACGGTTGAAGGAGGTCTGCGGTTGAGGATTGCTTGACTGAATGTGGAAGGGTAGAGGTGCGCTTGCGCTTTCCCGAGCCTGAGGATGAAGGAGAAGACATGTTGTAATATGTTCTCAGAGAGTGATTGAGATAAGTCAAGGACCTGGACTGAGCGGTTTGGAGATCTCGAGTTTACTTTTTGGTAGCGGAACCAAGTCCGAGATGGAAGGACGCACCGAACCCTGATGCAGGCGAATACTCGAGAAGACTACGAAGTGCAACTGTAGAGCAGAACTAAAGATTGGAGGGTGGCAGGATTATCATGCTGGAAGTGCAGGTGGTCATGGGTGATATTTTCCTGGTTGGGAAAAACTCGAGAGATTTCTTGCTTCTGGCAGTCTCGTCATCGCCGATACTACTTCACTGCCAGCCCTACTGAATCACGTTGGAGGCATTACAAGGTAGCATAAAACATGTACATTCTAACTAATCTAGTTCCTCCACTGATTTGACATCTATACCCTTCGCATAGCAGTACTGCACGTTAGCTGTTGTTGTTGACGCTCCGTATCTGGGCTCTTCCCGTCCCCTACGCAAGTGGAAACCATGTGTCTATTGACTGGATGTTTTCGAATTCGGCCTAAGTCTTCGGGGTGTGAAAGATGTGCATTTATTGTACACGCTTCTTCGGATGCTGCAAGAAATGCCATGAGAAGGCGAATCGAGCTACATGAATCTGTGGAAGCGCTAAGAGGAACCCGTAATCCGACAATGCATAAACCACCTTCTGACAGTGCGTGTAGGGATCTTTCTAAGGGTTCTGGACAATTTCTATAGCCCAAAGAACCCTCTGATGCTGCAAAGTAATCATCGCTGGTCAAGAAAAGCTCGACAAAACCCACTCGAAGCAGTAACATAGCTCGTAAAACTCGAGAGAGTAGGATCGCTACCCCCTGAGAATATAGGATTGAGCATGATTGCATATCGACATCTACTTCCTCTCTTGGGTCGTAGGAGGATTTACGATCTTATCAGGCAGGGCGCTCTCTGGGATGACTTTGCTTTCGCTCGTCTCTGACTTTTCTGTCGTGGTAGACGACGGCGATTCGGATGGATTTTGCTTTATGGGTTCTGATGTCTGCTGCTCTTCGGTAGATGCCTCGGGTCCAGGAGTATCTTCTCGTTCGCCGCGTGTATCTGCCTTTGGCTGGCCTTTTGCGACTTGACTCGCAAGGTCCTTGTCTTCCTCCTCGTGATCGAACATCTCAGTCTCATCGCTCTCAGTCAGTACTTCGGTGCCATCTCCAAGGAGTATAATCTTGCCAGAACGACCTCCAAAGCCAGTGCGCTGATTCAGGTCAAGATCATAGTCGTCCCCACTGTCTTCAAAATTGCGTCGAACGCCGGGACCGCGGAACTCAGCTGTTGAGCTTCGTCTCAGTATTACTCAACTAAGCGATCTAAAAGGAAGCATTACCATATTCTGGTGGAGCGCAAGGACCATCGCCATTCGCTACCCTGTCGCCAATCTCCTTGTACCACTGATCCTTGCTCTTGCCTCTCAGAAGTGCAATGACGATCATCGTCATGTTGTCGCATCCTACGCCTCCAGTCTCGCTGTTCGAAGCCAAACAGTTGTCCATCATATTCTCGGAGATCTTTGAGAGCTCCTGCTTTGCTGCAATGCCACGCCTGACGAATTCTACCACGGCTTGCGAAGACTGGCAGTCCCAAATACCTAGAAAAGACCAATCAGCAGAACCCAGCAAGACAAGTGGAGGCCCCTTCACGCACCGTCACAGGCTATGACAAGGAACTCGTCGTCGTCCGTTATTGTATGAGCAATGACATCTGGGTAGGCAGTGACGATCTGCTGTTCAGGAGAAAGCTCGGCGCTCTTCTTGAACTCAAAGTCGCCAATGGCGCGGGAAAGGGCGAGGTTGCCGTTGACTCGACCGAAGTCGACAAATCCTCCTGCGGCACATATTCTTGCCTTCTCGCCTGATATACAGTAAGTAAAGCATCCGCAGCAGAACATTGTGCCACTCACCCTCGTTTTGGGGCTTGTGATCGTATGACAGGGGCTTCGCTCGGCCCTTAACACCAAGGACAGAACGTGAGTCACCGGCGTTTGCCTGTAGTGCGTTAAAAGGCCGTCATTGCGTAAATAGAGCTGCTAGACGTAGCTTACCACATAGATCGTCGTTCTTGAGATCAAGCCAACAGAGGCAGTGCATCCTGAAACTTCTTCCTCGTACTTTGGATCTGTCCCAAACAGTGAGCTACAGCGATTTTCTCTGCGTAGACGAATTCACCATTTAGGATAGCTCGATCCGTAGCGAGAAAGCCATCCTTTAGTGCCTGCTCAAAGTCCTTCTTCTTGAACGCTTCTTGCTTTGCCAAGATCTTGTGTATGTTCTCCCCAGCGAATAGTGCGACTTTATCTCCGCCATGACCATCGTATACGCCAAAAAAGCTGAGTCGGTCTTCCACAGAAGCGGCTGTAAACTCCTTATCCGCATCTTCTGCTTGTAGATCTAACACAGCAGCGTGTGCGTCCTCCATACTGATACGCCATCCCTGCATGGCAGACACGCCGAATGCCACTCGATCATCTTGACCGTCATCAGAGATCTAGACAAGCGAGTATTAGCGCTTGGTGGACTTGAGAGTGAATAGCGGTGCTTCGACACTCTGCAGGCATCACGCGACCTTGAGCTCACGACGTAGATCAAGTAACACCACGCACCTTCTCGACTACTGGCTCAGATAAAGTCTGACCCATAATGACACCAGCTAGAAGACTCTTCTGGTCACCTCGCACACTTCCTCATATAGCGATAAACGGCACTGGCAAGGATGAGCGGTCTGCCTTGAAGGTCGGTCGTGTGGGAGATAAGAAGGGGGTAGGACAACAAGGACGGTGGAGGCAAAAAACGGGGCGCCGTCGAGCGTCCGATGATGCACAGCTTCAGTTCTAGGCAGAGCGAGTAGGTAAATGCAGGGGCGAGAGATTTATCAGTGATTGTGAGTAGTGCCTTGTGAGGGCTGGTGTGGGGATCTGACGACTACCTCTAGTGCCTTTGGGGTCGAAATAGTTTACAAGAGGACCCTGATCGCCAATAAATGCAATGATGCAGCTGATTCCTTTATGTATAGAGTCCGCTACCCCGAGTCGACTGCATTAGACAGTAGATACTGACTACGAAGAGTTCGAGTTTACACAGAATTTCATGTGCTAGTCCAAGGCTGGTGGAAATGGCAAACCAAAAACCGTGGTCCATTGCCTAGCCTTCAACATCCAAGCCTTGTACTTCTTCCGGACGCCACAGGCTCTCAGCCAAGCGAGTATCAGACCTTGTGTGACTTTGTACATCCACAGTATCGTCTGCTTGCAAAGGAACAGTCCCTTCAACGTCTCAAGCAATACTTGTTCTCGATTCCCCGTTCTGGCCAGTGCACAAGTTGAACATCAATTACCATTCCCTCTCAAAGTCATCAGCTCCTTATTCAGCTGCTCATTCTCGTTCTCCAAAGTCTCCATCTTCTCAGTGATTATATCAATTTGGTCACTGGCGCCAGCACTGAATTCTTCGACGATTTTGAAGACGCGCCAAAGACGGAGGACAACCACTATACTTCCAGCTTCCTCAAGCACGCCCTTGAGACACACATCGATGGTGAAGCCTACCAGGATAACCGTGGCATCGAAGCAGTGGAATTTGGATTTGAAGAATCTTTAGAAGTATTTAGTATTGCTTCATGACCTGGGGTAACGGAAAGACTTACGAAAGGCCAAAAGCCCAGATACTCGCAACCAATTCGACCATGAACAGACAACTGAAAATTAGACTGACGATTCCAAGAATGTCCTGTGCCTTTGGCAGATCCGGATTGGCATCCTTGCCCTTCCCACACGTGTGATCGCAAAGATAGAGACTGATGAGGAAGTCCGCAAAGATACAGCTCACATCGAAAGAGACAAGGAGAAACACAGCATAATGACCGTATTTGGAGGACAAGAAGCGGCGGGTTCGAGCGCGTGTTGGGTTATCGTACGAGACTTCGACCTGATAGCCATGATATCCTCGGGCAACGGCCTGACGCCCCACTGCGTCGCCGTCTTGAAGGAGCGGCTGACCCTCGCCGCTATCCATTGTTGACGTAAAGGTCGGGTAGCGCAGTAGGTAGTAGGAACTTTTAGGCTTATCAGGGAGCGAGGATGTTGCTTAGGGGGTGGGAGTCGATGACTATTGCAACAGTGAAGGCATTGAAAGCAGAGATTCGAGCAGCTTTAGGTCGAAACCTAACGATGTTAGCACACATATCTATTGTAATCGCGGGAGCCCAGCACAGAGTTGTACTTACCCTGCAGGAAGCTTCATGAGGTTCAAGGAAAGGAAGTGGAGCGGGGCGCCAAGAGATAGCCAAGCCTTCAGCCTTATGCAGCTTGACGACTAGTGCGACTTGAATGCTCTCTTCATATTCTCCGAGCAGAGATTCCACCTTGTCGAATGTACACCGTACTCAAACATGTTTGGGTCAATTGCAGATATGAGTACGAAGTTGCTTCAGCCCTAGTACCTTAAATCGAATTCGACATTTCTCCGCTCAAGATGTCTACGTTATCCCCATCTTCAGCAGCCACCCCCCACCACCAACGGGAACCCCCTCCCTCCCTCTTCCTCGGCCCCCCCTCCCGCAATGCCTCCACCATCTCCCTCGCCTCCCCATCCGCACCACCAGATCCCAAACAGCGCGCCCCTCTGCTTCGCTCTCGCTCAAACCGTGGCCCAGAACCCGCAACAGCACCACTCAGTCGGCCACGTCTCCAACCCCCGCCGCCTTCCCAAACAGAAGGCGACCGTACCGATGCCCTCTGGGCAGAAATGCAAGCCACGCTTGCTGAAGTCGAGCTCAGTGCCTTCAGCAGCACGCATGTCTTTGGGTCGGCGCATAGTGCGGCGCTTGAGGAGTTGAGGGAGGCGCAAATTGCGTTGGCGAAGGCATGGGGGAGGGGAGAGCATAAGGAAGAGGACGTGGCAGTGGCGCTGGATGCGGAGAAGGGGAAGGGAAAGGAAGAGGGGATGAAGGACGCAGGGGTAGAGGGGGGTGAGGAGGAGGAAAGTGATATCATTGAGGCGAGGAGACGGAGGGAGGCGAATGAGAGATTTTTTAGCAGAGTTGGTGAGGGCGTTGTTGATGTAGTGGGGAAGTTGGAAGAGGTCGCGAAGGCAATGGCGAAGGTTGAGAGGGAGAGTAGAGAGATTTGGAGTGGGAGTGATAGTGTGGATTCTGAATCTGTTGCTGCTTCATGATGAATAAAGAATCCTCGAAGAAGTTCCACAAAGCAATAAACGCCAAGCGTCCGGCAAACGCGTCGCTCTGACTAGAATCTACTGTTAGACTGATGGAGCTCTGTGCGCGACTATTTCAATTCACCCTTCGACCTACTTCACATGTGACCCGTGGATTACGCCTTCCACGAACGGGTCACCTCATTCGAAAGCACTACCACATTTGACCATCACCCCTATTCTAGTGCCATAAATTGATTGCATGTCTACCACTCCGATCAATCAAAGATCCAGGCATCAACGCCAACTCACAACAGCCCCGGCGATCGCTATGCCTCCCAAAGCTGAAGACCCCACAGCGCACATTGATAAGAAGAGTAGAATTAGCCGGTAAGGTATAAAGTTGCATGAATGTCCAGCTCTTTGACTAATGCTGTTCCTATTGATACAGCAAATCATTTGACAATATTGTTCATATCACAGTGGGCCCACAGAAGGTGGCGTTCAGCATTCACATGAGCTTGCTCTGTAATACATCCCCATATTTTCGAGCTGCCTTCAAAGGCGGATTCTATGAGGGTGCAAGCCGGACCCTGGAGCTACCTGAAGAGGACGTAGACGTGTTCGAGCATTTTCAATTGTGGCTCTACTCTGGCAGCATACTTGAGAAGCATGAGCAGGCAAAGGATATCATTTGGGATGTACTCATCGCTCTTTGGATCTTTGGGGAGTCGCGTGGTATACCCGAGCTTCAGAATACTGCCATGGACACTCTGATCGATAAGACCTGGGAGATGCATACCCTCAACACCCACGTGCTACCTGTCATCTACGAAAGCACGCCTGAAAAATCCGCTTTACGACAGTTTCACATCGATTGGATGACATCCAAAGCAAACTTGACGCAATGGTTAAATGTACCAGAAGGCCGAGGGAAAGATTGCTATCCAAAACAATTCCTCTTTGACTTAGCTATGTCGTTGTATGAGAGGAGTAGAGGCACAAAACCTGTCGTTACAGACTTCAGGACTGTGCGTTCAATCTATCATGTCAAAGCTTTGCCCGAGAACCCGGACGGCCAAGCTACTACTACAAAATAGGGAGTAAGTCCGCTTCTGTGACTCCAGTATCCATCTTCTCCCCCCTTGCAAGGTAGCTGACAGGTGCACTCATTGTTTAGACATGAGTAGGATCGAGCGATGCGCGGCACGTTGAACAACGGGAGAGGAGTGAATATTAGGGCTTGCATGTTTGGGAAGTAGACGCTATGAAGTTAGGCAGAATTGCAGGAAGAGCATGGCAGGAGGTTTGACGATCAAAGAGCTTTAAAAAAGAAATCAGCAGATCACTGGTACTTGGACTTGCCAACTCCATTTATGAGCTTTACATTAAGAGTATGTGTATCTATGGTCGTCTCTCGGATGATAGCTTCTAGATCTTCACCAACGCTCGATTCAATCACTCTCAGCTCCTAACACAAAAGTTTGATTGAAATCCCATTCATCAGCCTCGCGCCGATATTGTTCGACTAAAACATCAGGACTACATCACCCTCAGCGACGGTCGAAGTACATGCAGCTGAGTCTTGACTTCCGTTCCAGACACCGGTCCCCTGAGTATGACTTTACTACTTATTCCAATCGCGACCCCTCTTTGTCTCAATACGGTAGCACCATCAGATCAAGGGAGAGGTACGCTGAAGACCTCGGAGAGTGTTGCATCGAAGTTTGTGCCTCCCCCGAGACCAGTGACACCCAACTGGCAAATACTCAATCTATCAAGACGAGCATTCTTAGCCCAAATATGGTCTTTACATTGTGCTCTAAGTCGACTGGCATCACCAGTGGGAAAACACTCTATTCTTACCGCCCGTCGAGAGACGTCATCCATCGATCTGTCCGTTATCCGTCTTGCTAAAAGCAGGATTGAGTTTTCATGAAAGCGACCGTGAAGGGAAGTAGCTCAGGTCGTCTTTCAAAGGACCCTCTGTATACTTCGAAAGACAGCCTCTAGAATTCAAGGCAGGAGCTACTTTATGATGCAAAATACCGAATCGATTTGAGGCAACGGATACTGTGAGGTTTGTTGCTACTTCGAAACCAGGTCTGAGGCAGCCCAAGCCAGAGATTGTAATTGCCAACAAGATAACCTTCGCCTTCAACGATCAAGATATTAGAGCGTTTCTCTAAGCGTATTAGCTCTGTCTAGTGTGTGTCATTTCCCCTGAGTGTCCGTTAGATTTGGCAAATCAAGATCACGCGGGATATTTTTGGCGGTAGCAGAGCGTCGCGGTGTATCCAGGGTCAACCCACTCCACACCGACAAGACAGCTTCCCTAGGTATTTCTCCGCTTGATTCAGGAATGTTGCAATTGGATCACAAAATTGAGGCAGCGAAATCGGCGTGAAGACTAGAATGCAAATGAAATGTGTGAGACTGAACTTCTGCGCAATGCTCACGAGTTCTTTCGGACGCGGCATCTATAATATACAGAGTGAGGGCTAATAGAGTCAAATACCTAATGTCTGTAAGAACAACAGAGGCATTTAAGAGTGGTTGTGGGATCGAAGGAGGTGGGAAATGAATCTGCGAGCTGTATATCTTGAATCAACCTCTCTAGGACCTCTGCCCAAATCCGAGATCAGGGTCTGCGCAGAGGCCATTAGGCTGACAACAGTTAGTCAGCTCAAGCACATATCTTAAGAAACAAGATAATGATGCATTGCCTCGATTGCTTCGAGATTCATTGGAACTAACCGAACTCAGGCCGAGGCTGCGGAAGGGCCTTATCGATAAGCATTCGTTTTCGAGGGGGTATTGGAGCTTGGACATTCTACTATTTTATTTCATATATGATTGAATCTGTCTTACTACTTCACAATATCTTCTAAAGATCAACCCCTGCCTTCCTCTGTTCCGAAGTCATCTGAATACAGCAGCTCGCAGACGATGGCTCAGCAGACTCAGATGGAACCGAAGGCTGCTCAGCAAGTTCGCCAATCATCGCAAATATACACTATGCTTCAGGGTGTCCTTCAAGCTCGAATAGCACCACTTGTGTCCCTCCGAAGAAGCATCAGCGACTACAGCCTCGGTTCACGAAGACAGGTTACCACCCTGGTGATGCACGGTCATTCCGAGAGTGAAAATCTTGAGCTGGTCCAGAAAAAGTCGAGTCAAATTCCACTAGATAGAAAAGACATGGAGAAGAGATATGCGCGCCATGGTAAGATCAGGCAGGCCGGTTTCTGAAGGCACTCATAGTTACTCGTTTAGGATCCGACCTCCTCCAAGCCGCACTTGCAGAGTTTCAATTCCAAGATCCCCAAAGGCAGGAGTTCTCCCGTCAGCTCTACATAAATGCTGCCTCATACGTACTTCAAGGCCTTCCACCAGAGCTTAATGAACAAGAAGTCGCACAGCTTCGGAGAGCTTTACCAAATCAGGTTGAACAGAGTTGTTCAACCAAGGCCACCCGAACTCAAACTCAAAAACCTTCTATCCTACATCGTGGAGTCGCAACCTCAATACTATTTCTATGCATCCTCCTCCGCATAGCTCTTCCGTATATAAGATATTTTCTTACGCTAGCATACAATTACGAAAGGACACATCACGTCGCTGAGAAAGCGCTTGCTATGAGCATGGATACTGCCGACTTGTTTGGGAAAAGAAGCATTGAAACCGCGGGAGTGGCTATGGATAATAAACTCATCATGAGCACCGTTACATATTGTGTGGAAGGGATATGCGGTGGACTCAATGAAGGCTTAGGCCAAGGCATGAAAGCCATTGAGGCTAAGGAGGAACCATGAAAAATCCATTGAAGCGCTTTCAAGTCCGGGTCTCATGGACATGCTCACTCTAGAACTGTCAACGATTCGACCCATCTTCCGAGAATCAGAAAAATTCTTAAGGAACTCTCCACACCTCTTACATCAAGTCGCGGTAGCCCGGACCCGAGAAGAGACTGGTTCTAGGCTTTGTAGTCCTCTTCAAGGGGCCTCTATCTTTGGTCTGTGGTGCCTGATAGGATGTTATCAAAGTGAACCATAAAGGATTTGGCTTCTAGGATCGATCATTACAATAAATAGAGACGACAAGATGTACGATGGCCATTTTTGCTATTTATGAATTCTCAATATTACGCTTGCGACCATAAAACTAGAATATGAGCTAGATAGATAATGGGAATTATCACACGATTATTTAACGATGTTGTCCTCTGTCAAGGAGAACATAGACCTGGAGCAAAAACACCAATGCATCAATCGCGAACTCTCAAAGTCTCCGTTAGGTTGTGCTCACCCTCTCATATTCTGGAAAAACCCGTTGCATCACGTTGAAGGAAAAGAGCCGTCTGTCTTCAATCGATCATAGCTCACTTATAGCCAGTAGATCGTCGCATCATAGAAGGGCCCAAGACTATTAGCATTCCGCAGACTTAAGCCTCCGCTTAAGGTAAGGAGAGGTTCGGCATTTGGATGGAGCCGAATCACATATCAGGTCTGACACAATTTTGGGGATGTCAGCCAACAAGCCGTTTTCCGATATACCAAAGAGATTTGGAACGGCAAAAAAGATCGAATTGGACATGTTCTTTCCTCGAGGACGACGGTGATCTCTTAGCGATACTAAACCTGGGGAGGATAGGCAAAAGCCATCACCAAACAACAAGCATAATCAGTTCATGAGAATAGTCAGAAGCATCATGCATTGCTTCAGTTCTCAGACACGCGGATGATTTCAATGGCATCTTTCTGATCGAGGCTTTTGAGCAAGCGGGCGCACGAGAAATCCTTGCATTGAGCAGTAAGATAGGCATTCAAGCCCATTTCAAAGCCAGAGATTACATAACAACGGCTCATCTTGAGAGCTCATATGGAGGCTCTCGGCCTCTTGTCGATTTTATTTTGTGCCAACGTTGCTCAGGGCCGCCATTTTCAACATGAATACAGACACAGCTTGGGACTGATACAGAAGAGACGGTACCTCTAGCAAACTCTAGCCTAGTAAATTCGCCTCGGGTTTGAGTGATTTGAGGTCTTGCATGCGAAGGGTGAAATGTGATGTTGAATGAGCGTGGGGGCGTCGCTCTTGCCAAAATAGTGGTCAATGAGGGCACAGAGGGGTCCTCCCAAGCGAAGCCCTAACGGGCCACCAAGAGTGGGGGCGAAAACTATTTTGGCATGGGCGTGACGGGGTCATATCCGCAACGCCGAAGCCCAAAGTCAATTCGGGCCCCGACATCTTCAGCGTCACAGCGCGCAAGACTCTCCACTGTTGATTTTAGCTATTCATGCCCATTTTCACAGCGATGTCTTCCTCTTCCTCTAATCCCTCAGTATCTTCAGCTGAGGAGGTCAAACATGAAGTTGTCGAGGCTTCAAAGCAAACGCTCTCAAGCTTCCGATCCCTTGCTGCTGGAGGCGTGGGCGGAGTATGTGCGGTTATAGTCGGACACCCGTTTGATCTGGTGAAAGTTCGAATGCAGACTGCGGAGAAGGGGGTATATACTGGGGCTATCGATGTCGTCAAGAAGACTGTTGCTCGGGAAGGAATGCGGAAAGTACGTAGGGTTGAGGGGAAAGGTGGAAGGGCGGTGCTGAATCTTTTCTTCTAGGGACTCTATGCAGGTGTATCAGCGCCGCTGGTGGGCGTGACACCTATGTGTAAGAAATCATCGCCCATGGTCTCTACGCACTGACTGACATCTTATCAACAGTCGCCATCAGCTTTTGGGTCTGCTTCATGTCAACACCTCACCTTGCGAAAAGTACTGAACGGTTTCGCAGGGTTACGACGTTGGTCAGAAACTTGTTCGCGCCTTTACTCCCGGTATGAACGACAAAACACCCTTTACGATCGGCCAGACTTCGACAGCGGGTTTCTTTAGTGCCATACCCATGACCTTAATAACTGCACCCTTCGAGCGCGTCAAAGTCCTCCTGCAAATACAAGGCCAAAAAGAGCTTAAGCCCGGCGAGAAGCCCAAGTACTCAGGTGGCCTGGACGTGGTCAAGCAGCTCTACAAAGAAGGGGGCATACGGTCCGTCTTCAGAGGGTCAGCTATGACGTTGGCAAGAGACGGCCCAGGCAGCGCAGCCTACTTTGCAAGCTACGAATACGTAAAGAGGAAGCTAACACCGAAAGATGCAAATGGGAACCCGAGTGGTGAGCTGAGTCTGACAGCTGTAATGGTCGCCGGTGGTTCAGCGGGTGTGGCAATGTGGATCCCTGTGTTTCCAATCGACACGATAAAGAGTCGGCTGCAGAGTGCTGAAGGACGACCAACGATCGGTGGTACAATAAGAGGACTTTACGCAAATGGAGGCCTCAAAGCGTTCTTCCCAGGTATGGGGCCGGCCATGGCAAGAGCGGTACCTGCGAATGCCGCGACGTTCTTGGGAGTTGAATTGGCACACAAGGCTATGAACAAGACCTTTGGTTAGAGCCTTTGGAAATTCAAGCTAAGGTCAACGCATGTATATATTAGGAGTAGGGGCGTCGGTGGATGCTACATTCGATAAGATGAGTATAATGGATACAATTGTGTACGCTTATTCGTAGCATCATCCTCTTTCTCAAAGAACGAATGCGTAATATTGCTTATTGAACAAGGCTATTACATCCCAGCTTTAAGGGTTAGGGTTAGGCGGAACTATACCGCATCCCCAACGCCTCGGTATTTCGAAAACTCTCTGAGCTCTCTTCTTCTCCTCCTCTTCATCAACAATCATCTCCACCATGATTTTGCAGACTTCAAAGCGGTTATACTCACAGCAGACAATGAGCCGTCCAGTACAGCGCGTCGCTCAAGTGAGGCGGCATCTCAGCACTTCCCCCATTGCAAGAGGGGAGATCCGAGATGCTTACATCCTCAGCGCTGCTCGTACTCCTGTTGGCAAAGTAGATGTTTTTGGCACTCTTGTCAGGATTACCCAGCTAACACAGTCTAGTTTAATGGCTCGTTAGTACCGGTCCCGGCCACAGAACTCGGGGCAACCGCAATCAAGGCTGCCCTGACGAAATCCGGTGTCCCGGCCGACAAAATCACGGATGTCTATATGGGTAATGTTCTCCAAGCAGCAGTAGGACAGTCCCCTGCTCGCCAAGCTTCAATACTGGCAGGACTCTCCCCTACTGTCGACGCCATCACAATCAACAAAGTATGCGCGTCAGGCTTGAAGGCTGTGGTATTCGCAGCACAGAACATACAGTTGGGTTTGTCAGAAGCACAGATTGCTGGTGGTATGGAAAACATGAGTCGCGTACCATATTATATGCCCAGAGCGAACCAACACCCACCGTTCGGCACAATCAAAATGGAGGATGGACTGATTAAGGACGGGCTATGGGATGTGTATAATCAGGTCCACATGGGCAACTGTGCAGAAGAGACAGCTAAGAAATATGACATCAGCAGAGAAGAACAGGATGAGTACGCGATAGCAAGTTTCAAAAGAGCACAGAAAGCCTGGGGCGACGGCAAATTCCAGGACGAAATAGCACCAGTCACTATTAAAGGGAAGAAAGGCGAGACGGTCATCTCGGAAGACGAAGGGTATAAAAATCTAAGGCAAGACAAGGTGCCAACGCTGAAGCCTGCGTTTGTAAAAGATGGCGGAACAGTCACTGCAGCCAACTCGTCCACTTTCAATGATGGTGCTTCCGCGCTTGTGCTTGGAAGCAAGGACGTCGCAATGGAATACGGCTCTGGAAGCCGTGTGCTGGCGCGTATCGTCTCGTCTGCAGACGCTGCAGTAGATCCTATGGACTTCCCAGTCGCACCAGCAAAGGCCGTACCTATTGCATTAGAAAGGGCTGGGATAACCAAAGATCAAGTTGCTATCTGGGAATTCAACGAAGCCTTCGCAGCCGTCGTTAAAGCGAATCAGAAAATTCTCGACCTCGACTCTGGAAACGTAAATCCGCTTGGGGGGGCCATCTCCCTTGGGCACGCTCTCGGCAGCTCTGGCTCTCGAATATTGACCACACTGCTACATCAATTGAAGCCTGGAGAATACGGCGTCGCAGCGATATGTAATGGTGGAGGGGCAGCGACTGCCATGGTCGTGCAAAGAATAGAGCAGGTTTGATGCTATTCAACGCCTTTCTCATACACTCTTTGTACATATACTTGAAATTCACGGGCAGCTTAAGACATCAAACCAGCACACCTCCTTGGCGATCCTTTTCGGGAAAAGCATTGCGAGGCCTCTGCTCAGCCAAGAATCCGTGAGACCTTGTCATTGGGAGCGGACTTGACACGATGGATTTATATTTTGATTCCATTCCTTAGCATTTTTATTACTGGCTTCATGACGTGGGTTCTATTCTTCTTATACCAAACTGTGTGCTGGGATCCGAGCAGGCTTCGACACGATCAATCTTCAGCCTCGCGGGTGTTAGGAACCGCTGCGGGCTCATCTGTCTAGAAGGAATGTGCCGAAGGATCTTCACCCATGCAACCACGCCGCACATTGATTTCCGTTCTAGGGCTGCTCGCCAATGGGAGTCTCACACTCCTAGCCTGTCGCAGCCTCTCAGAAAACCGGGCTCTACAAACAACAAGGGTGGCCCGACCCGACCGTTGTCACGATGAAGAACCTCTGAAGAAAACATCTCTCAGAGTGCGTGTTGACTATGAGCAGCGATACCCGGAGTAGCAGCAATAACCCTCGCCGTGGTTGCGTCCTTGACAACAACGAGACCTCCTGCGCCACTTACAACCATCTTCACTCCTCTGTCGACATGCCTGGACATAGTCACGTACGATGGCACTTCATTTTGGCAGAACGGCATTAGGCAAACTGCTGATGCGGGTTGCTATCCCTCAGGCTTCTATAAAATCTACAACAGCTACTATACCCTAGGCATATGTCCCCAACCATGGACGAGCGTTGGACAGGTCCCCCACAAGTCAGGCCTCGACCCCATGTGCTGCCCATCATTCGTTCCTTCAAGGCGACGGTCAAATTACGCAATTCGCTACCATCTATCCCCAACCCCTACCACCTCTTCACTACCGACTAAGGCATCCTTCAAAACGTCTGCGCGAGCCTCATCGCCACAGACCTGACCAATGTCTGGTCAAAATCGACACTTGCCGCTGGACCTTTGCCCAATGTTCATCCTCTCATTGCAATCACAAAACCAAGTACTAGCAACACAGTCTGGGCGGATGTGATACAAGTCCAATGGCAATCGAGTGATAAGAAGATCATAAGTCTCTTATCTCAGACAAACAGTGCGATGGATCCCTCATCAAAGGCGTCAAAGGCCGTCGCATCTAAGACCCCAGCAGTCGCTTTGTCCACCTCAACTGTTATACTGGATTCTGGTCCTGAGTCAAGCAGCTGTGGCTCTCCACAGGCGCAAAGGCAGGAATAGGGATAGGTGTAGCTCTAGGCATCATCGCTTTAGCTGTCCTCGCCTTCTTGCTGTTCATATGGAAGGAGAACAAGAGGAGATTCGCCGCATCAAAGAGGGAGGCTTTCATGAGATGTCAGGTGACTATCATGTACAGAATGCACCTGTGGAGGTGGATGCGAGGAGCGTGAATGAGCTGCCTGGAGGTGAGACGCGGGCGGAAATGGATCCCAAATGCCTTCAGAACGGAGGGGTTCACGTTATCGACAAGGGGGACTACACCGAGGCACAGTCAGAGGAATTCGTCATGAAATTTGGACGGGTTTTTGTTGCGACATCAACAGCAAGCGAGTGAGCATTAAGCGGTGTTGAAGCGTGGTGAGCATCAACGTTGCAACTTTACTTTGGTATTGTTTTCTTTTGATACCATTTTGATTTACTATAGAGCATCCGCATCTCTACGTTTCCAATCCTTCATGAACCTTCCTTGCGAGTCTTGTTTTCACTGTTTCTGGATTTCTCACTGAGAGCGAGCAGTGAAGGTTCCAGTTTATCGCCGTGGGGAGTTTCGCCCATCTCCGCAATTCACGCACTTAATGATCTTCATTCCGTACCTTAGAGCATGCATTGCCCTCTTCTCTTCTTCTCTAACATCTTTCCTCACGTCTTTCCACCTACATGGAATAATACTTACACATATATACTTACATGAATTATTTCTAAGTCGTTCCATCCACCATTCGATCTTATGCTCCAGTTCGTCTCGTGGACGCAGGATGATCTGGTTTATCCTGATTGATGGTCAGTATGCCCAAGATGCAATGGAAGGCAGTATTCAGTAAATCTCAGGCATGTCTGGACAGGGCGTTACTCCGAGTGGAGATGTTGTTGCCGGCGTTTATCCCAAATTGACTGCGGTCGGACAGCGAAATATGGCAGCAGGCCACTACTACGGTACGGTCTCATGCCACCTCAGCATGGAAGCATGAGCAGGACTTGGCCAGCTTGCTAGCGCTCTCTCCGTAATTTGGGCTGCGATTTTGAATGCCTGATGCTCAACACTGGGTTTTTTTTTGTCAATCTACTAACAGGAAGACCTAGCGTCGCTGTCTTGAGCTCCAATGGGACGCTCTATAAACGCACTATGTCTGAGGGCATCAGCGAATTGAAGTGAACATACTGTTACAGATACACTAGAGAAGTCAAGAATTCGAAGGAAAAACAACACGTTACAGATGGGTTTACTCGCAGCAAGCGTTGGTAGCTGTTTTCATTCCTTAAATTACTCCGCACCTTTTGCTCCTTCTGCTCCTTCTCGGCTTTCTTTCAACGTTTCACTTTGCCGCTGAAGCAAGGTGAAGCGCCATCGAATTGCAATGGAATATTTCCACAACCAAAAGCTCTACCGTGATTTTGAGGGCGCTTTCAACTGGAGAAGGTCGAGAGCGTCACATACTTCTAGATTTCGTATCCCAATTCTTATCATGTATTGATGCCTTCGATTTATGGCGCAATATATTCCGAGTGATAACGGGTCTTAATGTGAAGCTGATTGGCATGAATTGGCGTGAGGGCAAGTGGCCGGTGCAATGGCCAGAAGAATATGTTCGTTGACTATGTATATTCAGGCGCGCTAGAGCATGATCTTCTATTTTTGAGCCTCGTGCTACCAGCTTTGGAATAATAATCAACGTGCTACAGTCAAAGCTGGCGGCTCTTGACTGGCTTACAACCGTCGATGTAAATCAGATTCGAAAATGCCTATACATATTCACCACATCCTTCGCGGGGGAGATGAAAAAAAACTTGGAACAGTCAGGCTTTGGCTCTTCGTTGGCAGACACAGGATGCGGCAAGTGTTTGATCACCAAAGACAATAGAGCCGACCTTACCTTTCATACTGACTGTCCTGAATGCGCAGTGTGATTACAGGATCGAGCTACGGTACCAGGGCTTGCTAGTCGATCTCTTTGTTCTACGACACTGCGAACCTTGATCGATTCACGCCTGGGCCAAGTCACACTTCCAATTCGTCACTACATTCGCCAGGCGGATGCTGGCTTCACTAAAACACTGCATATCCCAGAGGACGAGAAGGATTCATCTGCCTGAAATGTTCTACGTCAGCTCTTGGTATCTCTGTCGTAAGGGATGGAAACTGTTCATCATGATTGAAGTATAGAGTGGCATTTATTGGCCTTGCATGAAGTTGGCTGGAGCAGCATTATATTTCGTGGCTATCGAGGAAGGAGCACACCAATTTTAGACGGACAAAATTCTCAGATACTTCAACGTCGTATGGGAATCGTCACAACGATCATCTTTTCCTACTTATCATGTACACGCGAATTCATCATCGAGGACCGCAAGAAATCGAAGTCCAAGTCACCGACAGTGCATTAATATCTATCTTCTAAAGCGCCTTTCAAGAGCCTTTTCACTGCGCCTCTCAGAGTCAACGATTTTCTCCTTCACTTTCAATGTATCACTCAAGCCAACAGCTGGTATCCTATACTCAAAAGAATTTTGACATTTTTTTCGCAAGGACATAGAGAATGGCACGTCGAAAATGGATATAATGGGTTTGTACTTGTTTGTTCCACGCTTAGCGAATTTAGTACTGCCTGCATCCACATATCGCAATATACACCAATGAACTACACTACCAAGTCTTGCCTCTGGTCCCTGTTGAAGCACCCAACTGATCAAACTCAGTGATGATGATTTTTCGGCGCGATTCTAGTGCTTCCTACGCCAATTCATTTCACGAACTTCATTTATTTAAGCAGCTGAAGTTCCTTATAACATGTCCAGAAAACCTCATGGACAATGGATATTGGCCGCGGTTCCCACGTTTCCACAGCCACGACCTCTGCGCAGTACACCCAGAAGGTGCATTGTATTAATACGGCCCTGCCTTCGACGCCTCTCGGGGCCTAGAAACCAACCCAGTCATGGATCCCCCACTCAACGGTAGTCTCTGCTGCTACGCCTGCTCGAATGCTTACCCTGCCTCCGGACCTCCAGATTGACAGCCGGCGATGTCAAAACGGCACCTTACGAGATCAAACTGAGCATCGGGAAAGGGTGCGAGGTGATGACTCAATCCCTTTCAAGTTCTTTGCTTACCGATCGACGATCATCCCTTAACGGTAACGGGACTCAAGTACCACAAGAGAGAGGAGATTAAGCACGTCTTCGAGCGGGTGAACGCGACTGCTGTGACTCGTGGTCCTCGAGTCCCTAAACGGAGCCATGTCAATAATGCTTTCGACCAACTGCTAGCAGACCCAGGCCTGACGATATCGCGGATGAAGTCGTTCAAGATGAGTCCTATATGGTCTTGGACATGGAATCCTACGGTCGAGCCTGGCTCACAGGCAGCTCTGACTCCCACCTATCAGACCGACCGTAAGTTGCGTGCAGTGGGATGATTTTTAATCTTTGATCTTTGCGCTGACTTTGCACGCAGTGCCTGCAGAATACCATGAGCCCGATATCCCAGAAGTGCCCAATGTGGAGCAGCCTACAGGGCCAGCAGTCGACGACGATGTGATTTCCGTCTCCAGCAGTGACAAATCTCTCTTCACCTACTACTTCGGGCGTCCACGTCAACGCCGTACGCCATCACCAACCACTCCTAGCAGTCCCCGACCGCATACAGCTCCAGAGTAGAGACATCGGAGTATTCGGAGCAAGCGACTTTGCAGAGTCTTTCAGGGGATACATTGGCGAGTTCCTAGAATCCCTGAGATTCAATGCTCTCCTCAATGACTGCTATGCGCCTGACTTTCAGCTAAGGCACAATATCAACAACATCCTTGATTAGATCGCGGATGAAAGGCAGACTTGGCCGGAGGAATGATGGAGCCGAGTGTGCACGTATCTTTCTTTACGCTTGTGTGGTCTTTGTATAATTCACCTTACCTTCATACGAATTTCTATTATTGTCAGCATGGCCTCAAAATATCCTCTCTCACCTACAAAAAAAGGAAACCGTCGTGGGCTGTTGGAGCAATTCCCAAATTTAGATATAGGCTCTTCAACCAACTCATCTGCAGAGGTGAAAAAATTGCCGTCTGTCCCAAAGGACAGCTTTGCTCGCCGTTGGTCACCATCCTCGTCGTCTCATTACGAGAAAGCACCTTCATCTATGACGTAAGACTTCTAGCCCTCGCATTTGGATTTTGTCATCGCTGCTCTGAAAGTTTGCTGGCTAGCATGCATTAACGGTGACTTAATGCCCATATAGGCCTGCATACAACGATTCTGGCCGGCAAATTTACGAGGCTAGCGGGAGATACAGGAGCTATGGCCAATTGTCATCGAGACAATCAGAAGCAATCCACAGCCCGCGCCAACTGTGGACGTCTCTCCGAAAACAGCTCCAGAGCAGCCAGCTCTGGGACTAGTTGCGGCCATGAATGGAGATGTAGCAGCTACACACCTATTATCAGCACTAGCGATACAGATATAGCTCCCGAGCTAGCCAAGTTGGACACGACGACTGACTCGATGCTCTACACACCAGGAGACAACGTGACAGATTGAGACGGAATCATATTCGACGAGGGCATAAAAGCAGAGGTCGCTTTGCCGAAGAACGCTGGAGTCCCTTATGATCGAATTGAGGGGGCTTATAGGGCACCTCCCAAGACATTCCGAGGACCAAACCTTCCTTCCGAACATTGGAAACCTGCAGAGCCTCTCCCTAGCGAACGGCCTATATCTCCACGACGAAAGAAGCTCGTCGATCGTTCCACACGAGACTGAAGTGTCGGCGTAGGGGAAAGGCAAGAGGGTGGCATCGAACAATGACCCGGACAGGGTCTTGCATGAGAGCTGAGAAGCAGGGAAACGATCAGCGCCCTTCCTCTTTTCCACCGTCCCAGTATTGATCAGCCTCCAAAGCCCCAGCAAGCTGCAGCATGTGTCCGACCACGCCATCTTTTCTTCATACGTCAGAAAGATCGTTCTCTGCCTGGTCTGTTGAACTTTGGATGATCTATTGAACAGCCATTGTTCGAAGAGCATGGCGCTCATCACATGTAAGTGCATCATAGATGAGAGGGGAGATGGCATCTTTGTGACAGCAGCCTCGCCCACCCCAGAGGTCGCTCAGTGAGCCCTGCTCGAGCGTGATATCGCTCAAGTAGTCCTAAAGAAGAACGTCTTGCAGACTCAAGAAATCGGTATTGCTGTGTTTACGAGGCACTTTTTCGCTGTCGATGAGAGTAAACCAGAAATTGGGTCAATTGGCCTAAGAAGGAGAAGGAGGAGAAGAAGATAGAGAAGAAGACAACAGAGGGAGAGTCTCATGATACGATGATGGAGCTTACCGACACACATCTGCTTCTGGACCATCAACAAGAGTATACGCCGCGGGACCAGGCTGAGCACCTGGACTCTTTCGCGGGCACCCCTAACGGGACTTGAGAGTATAGGGGACCGTTGACTCTTTCGATGGGTAAGAGGAGAGTTCGCGCTCTCCCCCTCTGCCACCAACAATGAGCTTGCACCTCTCCGTGGTGCTGGTGATCAACTCGCTCTTATTTCAACAAATAACAAGTGAGGCTAAGACAAGGCGGTGTAACACATTGATGTGCTGTGCTGGAACAGTCTCCCATTCCTACACCAGTCTTCCACATTGGGGTGTCCCTTCGACTATGCCAAGCACAGCTATGAGCCCTCTTTCAAGCGGAACGCAGCGACTGATGTCGTTCTAGACCTTTCCCCTGCGTCCGTCGCCTTTTGTGCCGTCACGAGATTGAGAATCCTATCACGATCCCGGCATTATCTTGCCGAATGGAGCCCGTCACCACCAACAAAGTTAAGTTTGAGACGTCGTCGAGCTCGCTGCACTCGCAGAGCTGTATGACAGCGATTTTCCCGATTTTTGGTTGGCTACGGTTGACCGTTCAATTGACCCAAACATTGCTCGCTGGAGGCAATCAGAAGGAGCTAGGCGCGTTGTGCAGTTGACTTGTTAAGGTTACCAGTAATTGGTATTTCTGGAAGAATGGGAGCAAGTGGAGACAAAGCAGGTGGAGAGTAACGCGGAGACAGAGGCAGCTTAGGCTCCTCAAAATTTGGAGCTTCGTCATAGGGTACACTTTCGCGTCTGACAAGGATCCATCGGTCAGCGCATTATATACGCCATTTGCGGCTTCGAGCGCCCTTGGAGCCATAAAGCTGCAAATGAACGAAGCACGCTGTTCACAGAATACTTCGAGTCATAAGAGAAACAGGGCAGCCCAGCTACTCGCCCTCAATTCACCGATCTTCGCGTTCGCGTGGACGATTAGCCCGAGTCTTGAATATCGGTTCTTACCAGGGCGAAGATCGACACCATTGGAAGCATTCGATTAATCCTTGCCCAATTAGCTTTCATATATTCCGTGAACCCGTCCGTTCCATCCTCTGGTGTGATTTGCTGCCGGAAGCGGGAAACCAGACGGACTGAGCGCATTTATGCATCGCAGGATACTTGGTTCGGAGACTTCAGCGGCGGGCTATGGCTATAGCACGAAGTCTCAGGTTTTTGGACTGGACTGACAGCAGAGATCCTCACGACGGGGTGTTCAAAGCAGGAGGTCAGGGCCAACCTGGACGCAGCAGGTTTGACAGAATAGGAAGAGGTGAGGCGAAGTCATGTAGATAGAGCGATACTTTAGAAAAAGCGAGCGTTTTTCAGCTGTTGCTAGGAAGATTACAGAACAGAAGGCGTGATCATAGAGCAAATCCCCACCGGAAATCTAAGTTTCAGGAGCATTGAATGCCAGGTGTAAGGTTAAACTAGAGTGGAAGAGGTATCTTCCATAGCCAATTTTGAGCTGACATCAAATCAAATTCATGGAAAGTGCTCAAGGAAGTTAGCATTTGACGATGTTAATGAGCGTCGATGTCACCGGGTTTGGAGAGTCGTATCATCCAAGTGATCAATGTCTGATTCCCCGCGTATTAACTTTGCTCTATTTTCCTTTTCGTGTGGACTTGGCAGGTCTGTGCTCGGACGAACATTTACCTATAGATCCACTTTCATCATTTTCCCATGCAGTGTATGCGCAGCGGTAAGCCGCCGTCGGTATCGAATCAGATTCGAATGCGAGCCCCCTTCACCTGATCTTCCCCGCTTTGCCTGATTCATAGATATTTGCTCTTTTCGCCGTTGTTAGTCCTGAGCTCTGCAATCTCAAGGCCTACCTACTGTTGTCGATTGCACTGGACCCAAACAACCATAGTTGAAGACTCTGAATCAAGATGCACAGATCAACTCAAATTCTATCGCTGCTTGTCCATTTGGTAGGCCCAATGCTTGAATTGGAATTCACTGACTCACGAGGATGCAGCTCTTGCTTGGCCTTGTTGCCACCGCAGTGTATGTCGACGTTTTTTGTCGCTATTCAATCAGGCTGACCAGAATTAGGATCGCCTTTTACAGGATTCGAGCCAACGGGCTACCCATCTCCATAGTCACCGCCACGGCAACCATGATCTTACCTGTCCTCACAGGCGCTGGTCTTCAGAGAGCCCACCGGCTGGCCTCGTCCTCCAATCAATATCTCGCCAGTGCCAAACCCTCGGTCTCATGGTCAATTTTGGTGGCGTTCATGCTGCTCATTATCTATGATACCGCGATTGCGACCCTAGCATTGACTCATATGGCACCACCGAACGATCTAATTTGCCCTCTCAAACGCCGATGGAGCCAGCTTTTTTCAAGCAAGAACGCGGCGATCATTCGGACGATTCAAGAACGGCATCAATGCTGCGGCTTTCGCAGCGTACAAGATATGCCCTGGCCTTTCCCTGATCCAAGTCATACTCCTCGTTCGTGTGCCCAAACTTTTGGTCGTGAGCGAGGCTGCCTTGGAGGGTGGAGACAAGATCAGCAGATCACGGCTGGCTTGATGCTCCTGGTAGCGGTCATGGTCTTTGTGCTGAAGGTGAGCAACATAACGAGTCCAAATGAAGCCCGCCTGAAGAGCTTGCTAATCCTGGGTCCCAGCTCGTGATGCTTGTTGTCTACCGAACTGGCAACCCTTTTGTTTTCTCTGCCTGGAGCGCCCCAACCGCTGTGGGCAGTGAGATCGGCGATTTCGACTCAACCCACGATGAGGGTCACGGAGACAACATCCGAGGACGGATCGAAGGCGCATATTATGACGAGCCTCTTCCTGTGGGAGACGTGCAGCTGGAGAGCTCCCAGTTAGAGGACAGAAATGCTGGCCAGGGTAATGCTCCAGGTCCAGTGATGCAGCCCTCAAGACTTCACAACGACGACAATGAGTGGCGTGAGACCTGATCGCAGGTGTTTCTGGCAAAAATTGGAGTTTGAAAGCCCATAGGAGGAATCCTTTTCGATTCTCGAGCGGGCGTTGGATTGGGGAGACGGATCCTGAAGGCATACTTTTCCAACGGCGGGTTTATACTTCAACAAGGACAACAAGAAAGAGGGCGAGTATGATTATTGACAACAATGCCAACATGCCTACGTGATACAAGCCTCCTGTGAGCGCTTTCCCTCGAGCGAGTAACCTTTGCTGCCTGAAGTACCTCTCGATGATGCCTCCACCAGCTAGTATTGATCCAAGGATTTTGCCCTTAGTTCGGTCCACGTCCTTCAGAACGAACAGCTGGGTAATGACAACGCCCAAGGTGACAACAACACTAGATGTTCGAAACCAGCCAAGATACGTTCTCTCAAGAGCTAGATAGTCGCGAGGGTCACCTCCAGTAGGGCCGTCAGACGTGTGATCACGCACTAAGCTGATGTTCTGGAACCACCAATGCTTTGCTTTTTTTATGTAGCTTACACATGAACCATTTCCCGTCCCTGAATCAGCAACTGTCCCATTCAGATTCTCATCCATTCGCTCATCCCCCACTTCCCCACAACCCCCACGAGTATAGTTTCTCCCCACAGTACCAGTGCCGTGACTGCTGGGTTCCCGCAGCTCCATTGCATTCCCTTGGCTGGGATGTTTCCCGGGACGTCTTTGCGGCATTTGGTTCTTGGCGCGTGCGTCTAGTCGTCTTCGAAACCCTCAGCGGGCCAAGCTTGACATTGCAAATACTCATGATGGATAGCGTCGCAAGATGGGAAGATTGTCGTGAGTGATTGTTTCAACCGTCGCCAAATGTGTCACCTGTCAGCAATGCCGGCAATTCTTAGCGGTCCCGCTTTATTTCTCCGATATCGTGACCTTCTTCAGGAACAATCTCCAAGCGTGCACTCATCCGTCAAACAGCAGCTCTTAGGACGATCGTAGAAAATTGGTTAAATATCGATCTTCAAGTCGCAGCAAACCATGTCTACCTCTGCGCGTAGACGGCTCATGCGTGACTTCAAGGTAAGCTTTGCATAGCTCGTGTGCTACCACTTTTCAAAGCTATTGCAAGATTTGACGCTGACAACGAGCTCCGACAGCGTATGCAAACAGATCCTCCAGCGGGCGTATCAGCTTCTCCCATAGCAGATAACGTGATGACATGGTATGCACCATTACACTCATAATATGGTGGTAATGATGCTTACACAAGCTGCCAAAGGAATGCTGTGATTATCGGTCCTACGGACACCCCCTTCGAAGATGGTACATTTCGCTTGGTGATGCACTTCGAAGAACAGTATCCAAACAAGCCTCCAGGAGTCAAATTCATCAGTCAAATGTTCCATCCAAATGTCTACGGTACCGGAGAGCTGTGTTTGGATATTCTACAAAATCGATGGAGTCCTACATATGATGTTGCTGCAATCTTGACGAGTATTCAGAGGTATAGACATTCCTTGATGGAGTGATTGCCTGAGCTAACGGATTCTTTGCAGCCTGCTGAACGATCCCAATACTTCATCGCCGGCCAACGTCGAAGCATCTAATCTCTACAAAGACAACCGCCGGGAGTATACAAAGCGAGTACGAGAGACAGTCGAAAAGAGCTGGGAGGACTAGACGGCCATTTTGGCGAAGTCTCACAGGCAGTCAGGAAGGAAGGTGAATGGGTGTATCTAAAACATGAGAAGATAAATTTCGAGCTTGGGAATTTTTGTTCATACAGACACTACGATACTGCTATTGAGCATGGCGAAAAGGTGTTGGCAGGCCGTATCGAGCAGCGGCCGAGGTCATCAAAGGATTTTTTCAGGCGTTGGGCGAGGATTATTATGTGATATCCTCTGCATGCGAGCAGCCTAGCCTAATGCATATGCATGCCTGCAAGCAGCCGGTCTTACCAAAGTTTTAGCAGCTATGCAGATGAAGCAGCTCCGCAGTGAATGTTGTAGATATTGAAAGTGATGATGCTATGAAAGTCGCTGCCCCGTGTTTATCGGCGCGTCACGGACCCCTGCAACATGCAACGGCCTAGACAACCCCTTCCACGTCAACATTTTACTTGTTCGCAACGAACATTCTCCGTCTCGCTTGGCTTGATGTACATGTAGGGGCGGCTCTCCGGCTTCTATAGCTTCGCAGGCGGACTCGCGATCATGGCGTTAGTACAATGAACTGAGGCGGGCAACTAACACTGCTAACAATTTGTCTTTAGGGGTACGGCGAGCAACACTATCAAAGGTCGGCAACTTCGAGCAATGAAGGTCATTCAAGATAGCTGATACACGGTCGTGTGTAGTGGTCGCGCGGTTTCGCCCTCCGAACAAAACAGAGCTTGCTAATGGAGGAAACTCGATCGTCAACTTTGACACGGAAGACACATGCACTCTCAATGTACGCAGGCTATACCCTCTACAGCGTCCTAGAAAGAGAATCATATCTTTCTGGCAGGTGGAATGGCACAGATTGACACCGCTAACAAATTCTACAGTCTAATGAAGCCGCTGGCGCTTTCACCTTTGACCGGGTCTTCGATACCGAGTCGCGGCAGACTGACGTCTTCAACTTCTCCATTCGATCGACAGTAGACGATATTCTCAATGGGTACAATGGCACAGTCTTCGCCTACGGGCAGACAGGCGCGGGGAAGTCCTACACGATGATGGGGGCGGACATAGATGATGAGGAACAGAGGGGAATAATACCGCGGATAGTGGAGCAAATGTTCGCCAGCATATTACGGAGTCCCGGGAACATCGAATACACAGTACGGGTCAGCTATATGGAGATCTATATGGAGAAAATCAGGGATCTACTGGTCCCCCAGAATGACAACCTGCCTGTACACGAGGAAAAGAGCAGGGGAGTCTATGTCAAGGGGCTCTTAGAAATCTACGTCTCGAGTGTTCAAGAAGTCTACGAGGTCATGAGGAGAGGAGGTGCTGCGAGGGCTACGGCGGCTACCAACATGAACCAGGAATCCTCAAGGTCACATTCCATTTTCGTCATCACCATCACCCAGAAGAATGTGGAGACCGGCTCGGCCAAGAGTGGGCAGCTCTTCCTCGTCGATCTGGCTGGTAGCGAGAAGGTTGGAAAGACGGGTGCAAGTGGGCAGACTCTGGAGGAAGCCAAGAAAATCAACAAAAGTTTGAGTGCACTGGGAATGGTCATTAACTCTCTCACGGACGGCAAATCTTCACACATACCATACCGAGACTCAAAGTTGACTCGAATTCTGCAAGAGTCACTCGGTGGGAACTCGAGGACTACACTAATCATCAATTGCTCGCCTGCCAGCTACAACGACCAAGAAACTCTAGGTACATTGAGATTCGGTGTCAGAGCGAAGGCAATCAAGAATAAGGCCAAGATCAACGCTGAGCTCAGTCCCTTGGAGCTAAAGAATCTGTTGAAGAAGGCCCAAGGTCAAGTAACCACGTATGAGAATTATGTGGCTAATCTCGAAGGCGAGGTGCAAATATGGCGAAATGGGGACACCGTGCCGAAAGAGAGGTGGGCTCCTCCGCTTCCTGCGGGTGCCGTAGCTGGAACACGAGCAGAGTATCAAGCACCAAGGCCGGGCACCCCGTCACGTCTACAGGAAATTGGTCGATCAGAGACTTCAAGCCGGTCAGAGTCACGGGTCGGTGATCGATCTAGTACGCCGAGCATTGTTCTTGAGAGGGATGAGCGCGAAGAATTCTTGCGAAGAGAGAACGAGCTGCAAGACCAGGTGGCCGAAAGGGAGACTCAGCTATCTGCAGCGGAGCGAGGTCTAAAGGAGGCCCGACAAGAGCTGCAGTACCTCAAGGAGAATGGCCAACGGACAGGCAGATCGAACGACAAGCTTAGCAGTGAGGTCAACGAATTGAAGATGCAGCTCGAGAGGGTGGCATTTGAGGGCAAGGAAGCTTCCATCACCATGGACGGCCTGAAAGAAGCGAACTTGGAACTGAGTACAGAACTTGACGAAGTCAAACAACAGCTCTTGGACGTACGCATGAGTGCGAAGGAGACAAGTGCGGTCTTCGATGAGAAGGAGAAGAAGAAAGCCGAGCGCATGGCACAGATGATGGCCGGATTTGACATCGGCAGCGACGCCTTCTCCGAGAATGAGATCAAGATTCGACGATGCATTGAGCAAGTCCAAATTTTGCATGATCTCAGTGCAGCTGGTGATTTCGTTGCGCCGGACGAGCTAAGAGAACTGAAGACAAGCTTGACCGAGGCTCAGAGGATTGTTCGACGAGCTGATGTGAGCCTACACGCAACGGCCGAACTAGACGGTGACCACGACCGAAGGAAAGACGGCCTGGAAGAGAGACTTGCTTCCGTCGAACAAGAATACGGAGAGCTTCTCGAGCGGAATTTGACTGACGAGGATATCGAAGAGGTCAAGAGCAAATTGTCAGAGCTCTACACCAGTAGGCGAGAAACGCAAGGCCAGATGATCAAGGACATGCGAGAAGACCTGGCGAGGAAAGACGAGGAGAACCACCGCCTCAGGATCAACGTCCGGGACTCGCAGCATAGCGCCAAGAACGCTACACCAAACGGTACCATTGCAACCGCGGCCGCTACTAGGACCGTTCAACAGCAGATCGCTGATTTTGACGTCATGAAGAAATCGTTGATGCGGGATCTTCAAAACCGCTGCGAGCGAGTTGTCGAGCTTGAGATCTCACTAGATGAGACGCGAGAGCAGTACAACAACGTTCTCCGATCGTCGAACAATCGCGCTCAGCAAAAGAAGATGGCATTTCTGGAGCGAAATTTAGAGCAACTAACACATGTGCAAAGGCAACTAGTAGAGCAGAACGGAAGCTTGAAGAAAGAGGTCGCTATTGCGGAGAGGAAGCTCAACGCGAGGAACGAGCGCATCATGAGTCTAGAGGGATTGCTGCAAGACAGTCAAGAGAAGCTGACTGCGGCAAATCATAGGTATCTTCGACATCATCTCACTTCTATCCAAGACGCTAACTGTGTAGCAGATTCGAAGCGCAACTCACAGCAGTCAAAGAGCGACTAGAATCCGCCAAGCTCGGCTCGACTCGCGGCATGTCCTCGTCATCTAACAATCCCGCAAGCTTTAGCTTCGGAGGAGCTGGCTCACGCATAGCGAAACCCCTACGAGGTGGTGGAGGAAATGAATACATCAACGGCGGCGGACCTAACATCCCGGTCTTAAGTGGACTGCAAGCGCAAGAGGCGAATGGCAGCCCCAGTGGCGGAGCGAAGAGGAGCAGTTGGTTCTTTGATCGAAGTTCGCGTTCATAGATTTGGCCTTGATTTTGGGCTTTGGGTATGGCTATGCTTTGGCGGCATGAAGGTGTCACTAAGGTATCACTCACGTCTGATGTACCGGTATACCCCCTGCATCGAGAAGGAAGCGCGTTTTGGGCATCCAGGGGTGCTTCACAAATTTGTTCTATCTGCTATAATGGATCAGATGCTAGAGAATGGCATTTCTACTGACGGCCCGGTAGAGCGCTACTTCGTCCTTCATTTGCGTTCAAGTGAACTTTTGGGCAAGAAGCCCGTCGTGGCTTCCTACACTTGGTATCGTACCCTTCTTTTCCGAATAATCAGCTGTGAGTCACCTCCGACGAGCCAAATCTACGGTAAGATAGCAAAGCATTCGACCATTACGCTTTATAAACGCCTTTTAAACAGCTTCTTCGACGGTATCATATCCAACATGGAAAAACGGTGGATGAGATTCCCCTGCGGCTGCACCCTCATCTTATGTCCTACCAGGCCCGGCGAGCAGCTACCGCAACGGCTCTACACCAACGCCAATAAACAACGCATACAATTCAGAGCACCATGCACATGCGCATATGACGCTTGCAGTACCCAAATTGCCGCCGAAGGTAGTATTGACAACCTCGAGGGGTTGAAAAGCGTAGAGACAGTGCTCCAATTTGTCTCTAAAGAGACGACTCCGGACATCTGGCCGCCACAAAGACCAAGACGCATTCAGCTCCGGGAAGTTCTTAAGACTAGTTACGACGCGAAGTTGGGATTGCCGATACTGGCTTTACTCGCAAATGGACAGGGGTTGGCAAGGGTAATTTCCGAACGGCAGCTGACTGAGCAGAGGGCAGCGCAGTTGGTGACTGGCAGGATGATGGGTATGCAACCGAGCAATGGAGTCAATCCTCAATTACCAGCCCCATCAATACAGGATCAATCAGGGGATCTTACCCCTCGACAGTCGTCTATTTCTCAACATCAACAACCTTCACAGCCACTTCCTGGGCATCATACCCCTCGACAACCTCCTATTCCTCAACAAGCCCCTCCGACACAATCCAGGTCTAGGGATCTTACCCCTCAACAGCCATCCAATGACAACACGATCCCCGATTTCGTGCTCCATACCGACTGCGAAGCCGCCTATGCCATGAATTCCTACCAACCTCGGCATAGGCCACAGTGGCTGTTAGAAGCGGACGGACAGCTGGCACTGTCAAAGGCACGGTCGAAGGCACAGCGTGACCAGGAAAAGCTTCACGCTACAAGCCAGCCAGACCTCCCACGGAGTCAACCTCAGGAATCCAGCCGCCATCCGAGGCCAGTGCCGCGATCGGTACCGGAATATCGGCACAGGGAGAATGGTAAGAAGCCATTGGGAAGTGGTCAGAGAAGATCGCGTTCGCCAGAAAAGTAGACCGCTTTCGGGTGCCTACCGAGGGGCCTGTTAGGGAGGAGCTCAAGTAGATAGAGAAGTGCCTTTCCAAAGATCATGCTAAGCTTACATGTGAGATCGGAGATGGTCACGCTCTAACACTCTCACAACCCCCCCACCATACCTCCTCCTCTCCAACAGTCCCCGCCATACAAGCAAACAACCCGTCGAGGTCCCTAATAGACATCATCGAAACAGACCACCTCAGTAGCGGCGGCTCACAGTCTTGCGAGAATGGGTTCTTCCCCATCAATGAAATGTTTTCCCACGGCTCATAGGCAAACAGTCTCAGTGATTACTGACAATCAAGATTCAATACTAGTAAAGATCTCGTCTTTTCGGTCTGGTGTTCGCAAAAATACCCCATCTTTTTGCATCTTAATGTCTTATTGTACGCCGCTCGCCGGCAAGGGACTACGTTGATTAGTTTTATTGATTGGTCGACCAAATCACAGTTGCAAGCGGGTAGCAGCGGTTTTGCCCTTTTTTCACGGTCAAACTTCCGTGGCCTCCGCCTTCTGGAATCAAATACCTATGGGTATCTGTCCACAACCTACTGAACAAAGGAATCTCCCATCCCAAACTTATCCAATACAATTTCGTCAGAACTACGAGAACCCATCGGTTCTCAATCACCGAAAGCGTACTGTTAGATCCGTGACCGTTCTCTGACTGGAGCCGACAAGGAGACACATTCGGTTGGTACTATACAGCCAATATCGGAACCCTATGGAGCATAGCAGAACCAGAGCTCCATGCGCCCGACGGACAGCTCAGACAGCTCGGACTATATTCTTCCCATCAGGCCGCCGGGACCGTGTGCTTTCAAGACCACTACGACTATCAGTCTAGTAACACCACTAGCCTAATTTGTGTGCTCAATGGTACCGATTTCTACGACCCAACAGTCTGGAAAGAGCCACTCGCTCAGTCAAAGGCCAGGGCATTGTAGGGTGGTTTAATGACGTCTTTCGCGCCGGTTTTGCTGAACATAAACGTCTGCATCCTAAAAGTGCACAACTTCAACGGTGGTTCCAGACTGTCTTAGCACAGTGTCTCAGCGGAGAAGGATTCCAAGAAAGCGGCGGCTGCTATCTTAACGCGACCGGAGTGCCTCAAAGTGCATCCATACCAGAATTTCGTGCCGATCCAACCCACCATTCTCAGTCTTGAAACTCGCATTCTCTGGGCACTGCTCCTCAATAGTGCTGAAGCACCCTTCTATATCTTCAGAAGCCTCGCCAGACATTTCATAAGCATGTGAGTCTTTCATACGGGCATAGGATACATTGAGAGTCCTCCACGCGCTTTTGGAAAGGTAATCGAAGTCCACGACTTTAGCACGTTCAGCTGCTGCAAGGCGGTCTGCCTCATTTTGTACGAGTGTTGCGATATGTGGGTAGGCTGTTGCTGCTATACTGAGCAGGTTTGCGACTGTGCTGGGAGGTAGGCTGCCAACAACCTTAGTGATTTTGGACAGGTCAATGGGCAGGTCTTGAAGATCGGAAGGGTTTGTTGAGGAGCGTGCGCGCTTTCATGGGCGAGTGGTCATTATGGCTGTTGTGTCGAAGTAAAATAGTTATTAGACGGATGAACTTGCGCCCTCTCTTTTACGTGTGGTACGCGTACCCCTGTCGCGTTTTCCAAAACATGATTAAACCCCTGTAAGAGACCGTTTCACTGCCTGATTTCACAACCGGACCCATGGCTCTAGATCAGCAATTCTCCTTTAGGGTCGTCAATTGTGTAGTCCTCAAGATCAATGCTCTGAGCTTTGTGGTTCTGCAATACGCGGACTTCAGTAGGCTCAAAGTCTTCTCGACCCTCCTCTGCTTGTAACATTGCATCCGGTCGACCTTCGAGCATGTTTGTGATTCTTCCCAACCCCCCGAAGCCACCATGCTCGTCCGTCATATCTTTCGTCCTGTACATCTATTCAAGCAACTCCTTCCTCGTTCCTTCTCTTCAAACATTACATTTGCTGTGCGGTGATTGAAGCCACGTTTTCCTCCTTGATAAGTGATCCGAGAATACATAGCATCCTATTCATTGAAATTGCATTACGCTGGAAAACCTTCATCATTGTGTAGCCTTATGGGGTGGCGCTGAGACACAATGTTCTGCGAATTTGACGTAGTGTGTCCAATCCACTTGCTTTCGTCGAAAAGCTCAAGCGTTTGTGGCAAGCTTCAAATATTGCCCCGTCTGTTTCTTTTGCGGCATTACGTTTACCATCAGTCGAGCAGTCGCCGGGACGCCCGCCCAGAAAAGACACTGGAGCCAATTGTCTGTTCCCCTTAAAGTGCCCTATAGAAGCAGCCCACCAAAGCCAATTCACTGAAGGCGCTTATGATATGTAAAGTTTACAGTGGCCTACTGGCAAGGCCGTCCGAAATAGAGGGACTGGTGGGGCAAGCCCCTAGTGGGACACCCGCCCGGAACGAGCCCCATGGCTACATTAATTACCTTATCTGAACGATAATTATGGTACCCGGAACTCCGCACATATGGGCGCATCTCAGGGGCGAGATAATTAGCTCCAGGGTCTATTAGGGGGTGAATCCTTCTACGCCAACTTTTCGATTCTCAACCAGCCGAAGACTGCCTAGAACCAACCTTCTTCATCATCAGCCAACAAGAACATACTGGGAAATAGGGTCCCCAGGTTCCTAATCAAGATGGACTCCCGAATTGTTGAGCTGGCAAAGAAAATTCTGGCCGACACCAACGAAGTGGATGGCTATCTGAAATCTAACAAACTCCCACAGCCATCCTTCAGTATCGACGGCCCTGTCGATTTTGGCATCAGCTCTGCTGAGGTTGATGTATCTCGAATATCCGCCTTTGAAGCTACTATGGAGTTACACAAGGTATGCTGACCAGCACAAAGCCTTTCGGATTGTTGATAAAGATTATATGTTTGCCTTCGCCATAACGAATACCAAGACTGGTGGTGGTGGACATGCCGGCCAGCGGTACCAGTGCTAACAGGATGAGCCAGTCGTCGGCCTTGTAGCCTGCGTGGTTCTTCCACCTGGCAACAAATCTAAGGAAAACTGCAATACAAAGGAAGCACCAGGCACAAAACAATAGTCGCGATCAGGTTTGGTTGCTGATTGTCGCTTGCGTGTTCTTCATAGTAGTCTAATTGCGCTGGTGAGATTGGCGCGGCCATGTTTATCTAGTGTGTAGAAACAAGAATGGCTCAATAAGACAAGAATGGGGGGAGGATGAAGGCAAAGGGTCAACTCTTTGATTTCAGCAGGAATGATGAATTTAGACAAGCAGCCGAGGGTAGAAGTTCGTGTTAATTGAAGGATTCCGCTCCTCGGCTCACCTCCACCCAATCCCTGCGAATTTGAAACCTTTGCCGCAGCGATCTGGAATTTATTGCATTGAAGTCGATTGGTCCCAGCGTCGAAGCGAATCGATGCAAGATTACGTATCTCTGGTGGCTGCCAAACGGATTAAGTAGCACACGAGGCACACCTTTCTTAGCTCTACCGCTTCTCAAATAAAGGAGCGCTGCCGCATTATTTCCTACGAAAGTCACCAACGGTTTCCCGGTGGGAAAACATTGAAATTATTTCAAGAGCAATTTGGATTTTTTCTTTCTTCTTCCACCCCGTGGGACGAGTGTTCTAGTACGATAAGCCTTAGTGACTGTGGGGTATTGGACATATAATACAGTGTGGGATATAAGTCTCAAGCGATCGATCTAGCAAGTGATCGAGCCCGCTTCTCTGACACGTTGGAAGAACTAACCTTACCAGCAATATGAGCACCCAAACCAAACCATCAGAGGTACTTCTTATAGGCAGTGGTCCTCTTGCCTCAGCTTCAGACTTCTTCAGCACAACCTCACACGCCGTCTCTAAACGTCTGCATCAAATTCCAGATGGAGAAACCGGCTTCCGTGGGAACTTTATTGCATGGCAGCACCCTGTATTCCCTATCACCATTGTTCAGCCACGCTGGGGAGGCCAATCCTCTCCAGAGAGCAGCGTTAAAACGTATACACTCGAGGACATCAAGCCAACCGGGTATGACGATCAGGCTATAGCCTCGTACGCGACCTTCTGCGAGCTCAAAGCTGCCGGAACGATACCATCTGATGTGCGTTTCCAAGTCTCACTGCCAACCCCACTATGCGTCGTGCGAGGGTTCGTTGAGGATGAACGCGTCTGTGAACAAGTTGCGCCTCTGTACGAAGAACGCCTGTTACAAGCCCTGCACAATTTGCAACAGCATATACCTCCAACCGAGCTGACAATCCAATGGGATCTTCCCGCCGAGATAGCAGCACTCGAATATGAGCGTGGAAACACTAACGATCGGTATTGGAAAGCGTACTTTTCGCCCGTTACAGCCGGTATCCTAGACTGTCTAAGTCGCCTGGCTACAGCAGTGGATCCGAAAGCTGAGATGGGGTATCATCTCTGCTATGGAGACTTCGGCCATCAACACTTTTTCCAGCCACCCGATACGGAACTCCTGGTTGAGCTCGCGAATACAATCATGGAGAATATCTCGTCGATTCATCCAGTTACCTATTTCCAGATGCCGGTGCCGAAAGACAGAGTGGATGAAGCCTACTTCAAGCCATTAGAGAATTTGAAGTTACATGAGACGAAATTGTTCTTGGGAGTGGTTCATCCGAATGATGAAGCTGGCACTCAGAAGAGGCTGGAGATTGCGCAGGCCATCTATCCAAAGATAGCTGGGGTTAGTACTGAGTGTGGTATGGGAAGGACGCCGCCAGAGGACTTGGGAAGCATACTGGAGATTTGTGCTGCTGTGACGGGTTGAAGTCTGAGAGATGATTATCTTTTAGAGCTCCACGGTTCATCTAGTGACTCAAAATAAATACAACAGTGTCTTATTACTTGAAATGTGAACTCAATTGCATGCGAGGGTTCTATGACCGGCTGTGGAAAGCAAGAATCGTTGTTGGTAGAGAAGGTCCAGGAACAGTTGTTCTTAGCGCCTCTAGGGGTCTAGTCCTTAGAGGATGGCCCTAAAGCTGCCCTACATATGCCTAAAGACTAGTCCCCGCGCGTGCTCTAAGATTCTTCGACTTCCCTACTTTTTCCTCTTGAGGACGCTGTGCCAGTTAGTGGCCGACCGAGCGCCAAAACGCTGCAGGCTCGGCAAGCTCCGTTGTAATATACATTGCGTTAGCAACGCCCATAGGTATGGTTCTTTCATATGTTAATGTAGTTCATTAAGGAGTAGTATCTATGGTAATTGCCAGTTATATAGGGACGTGCTACAGAGACACCCCCTTTGCCTACATAGACACCCCCCCGATCGCTACATAGACACCCCCCCCCATATTGGGTTAGTGGCCGCAGTTGCCGTAACAAAACATTGCAAAATTGGTCAGGCGACGCGGGCGCATAGTAGTGAGGCTGCTGCCTCATCCCCAACACCGTCAGCGACGACGACGTCACATATGTTAGCATTCTGAATAGGCAGATCTTCAAATATAGTGTGTAGCTAGGTACCATAGCGAGCGTTTAAGAATAGAATCGCTATGGAGTAAGTATAAACAGGATTTTCGTTGTTTTCCTGGCCGAAAAACGTATTATTGGGGCTGGCCTTAAGGGCCTGGCAACGCTGGAGCCGGACCCTGGAGCCGGTACCCTGGAGCCGGACCCTGGAGCCGGACCCTGGAGCCGGGCCCTAGAGCCGGGCCTGGAGCCGGGCTTGGGCCAGCCTGCGGTAGACATACTAATGGTTACGGCAACTATGGCCACTAACCAAACATAGGGGGGGGTGTTTATGTAGCGATCGGGGGGGTGTCTATGTAGGCAAAGGGGGTGTCTCTATAGCACCTCCCGTTATATATTATCTTAAGGGGTTTGCCCTAGCCCTAAACTAAGACCTATTTAGTAAGCTAGACTAAGCGGGAATAATAATTATAATCTAATACTCCTATTAACTACCTAATCGTTAATAATATTATTATAACGATATTATAGTTTTATACTAGTTTTAATATAAGCTCTAATATAGTATTAAAGATTATAAACTTTATAGGGCTTAAAGACTTCGTTAATTTATTTATAATTATAATTACCGTCGGTATATAATTAATCTAAAGTATATTTATCTCAGCGACTATTTCGCGAATAATATAATAATTAGAATTAATATACTTAATTATAAAGTAGTAGTATATTATATACACCTACGCCCCGCTACCTCTATAATATTATTACTTATCGATACGGGGTTCTAGCCTTAGTATCGCGGGGTTCTAACTCTTAATAATTCTATATCGAGTTAATATTCCCCCGTTTTATTAGAATCCTTAGAGATTAGTTCTATTATTAAATCTAGGATTTAAGAATTATCTAGTAATAAACCCCGTAATTACTTTATATTTTTTATATTATTACTAAGCCGCTAGCTCTACGCTAGCGGCTTTAGGTATTATAATTCTAATCTCTTAAATCTTTCTAAAGAAAAGACTTATTATTATTACGATATCGGGTTTAACCTCGGGACGTCTAAAAGAATTTAGTAATAATAATATCGATTAAACCCCCTCCGATAACCCCCGTCGTAAAGACGGTAATAAATTCGAAGGTATTATTACCCCCGAAGAGACCTTAAATATATAGCTTAAAGTTATTAAAGAAGAAAACCGTCGCCTTAAATAATAATAAAAGTTAGGGGTATTATAAATTTAAAATTAAAAGTTATATAATCCTATTACTTCTACGCCCGCTAGCGGAGCGCTAGCGGAATCTATTATTTATAGTAGAGGTCCCCTAATTATTACGCCTACCGGTAGAATAATAATAAGTTTAATTATACTTAATAAGGATATCCTTATTAGGGCGAAAACGCTATACTTTAATAAAATACGTTTTTATAAAGGTACGAGCGAAGGTAAATATTTATACTAGTTCCGCGACGTAAACATTAAATTTTTAATTAGTCTTAAATATTTTACTACTAACTATTTAAAGATCGTATATTATATAAACTCGTTAGAAGGTAACTCTTTAACGTAGTAATATAAATATTATAATTTATATAATTTAACTAGTATTACGTTCAGCTTTTTTAAAAAGTTTCTTTTTAATTTAATAACGGATTTAGTTAACCGCCGTCTCCTCGTTTATAAGAAATAGGAGGAAGTTAAGTAATAGCCTTACTAAAAAGTATTATTATTTAAAGCCTACTTTAAAGAAATAGAGGCCTAGTTACCCCCGTTTTCGGAGGAGTATAAGGTAAATTTCTTTTTAATTAAATTTAAGTTTAAGTTTAAAAATAAGATCCTTAATACCGGTAGTATATTTATTTAAAGAGAAGAAATTCTTACCTAGGCTATTATATAAAAAAAGAATTTAAAGTATATATAATTAATAGGTGGCTCTGATTTTAATTCGGGTTCCTAGTTAAAAAACCCTAATAAAGGAAAACTTATAATAGACCGAATTACTAAACCTAATACCGGCGATAACGTTAAATAGGTGTATTTAAAGGAGAAGGGTAATAAACGTAAAACTAATACTACTAATTCTTCGTACGATAAGATTATTTATTATTATTATAAAATAGAAGATTATATTAAGCCTAGATATCCCGATATAAATAAACTAGTTATATACGTCGGCGCGGTATTAATAAAAAACGATTAAACCTAATTTATACCTCGGAAGAAGGGTAAGAAAAACGATTAATAAAGATATACCCTTTTATTCTTTTTAAGGGTTAGATTACTCTTTAAGATAAAATTAAGTAACTTATTACTTTAATTAACTTAAGAGCGTAAATTAATTTAATCTTATAATAGTTCGTCGTTAAAAACGATTTAAAATCTTATAACGCTACCTTACCGCTAGCTAAAGTAATTAACGGGCAAAGTATATATTATTATAGCGCGTATTAATTAGATTATTAAATAATCGATAATTAGGGTTAAGGGCGTAAATATAATACTTTATTCTACGCTATAAACCTTAAAGATTTAGACGTTATTCTAGATATACCTAGGTTATATTAATTAAAGATATTAATTAATCTTAAGGCGGACTAATAGCGGTTTAAGGTTAATTCTAGTAATTTATAAATTAAGGAACCGGCTAAATTCACTAGTAATTTTAAAAACGAACCGAATATATTCGCGGTTATATACGCTATAGTATTATAAAGTAAATAGGAAGAACTTCTTAACCTAAAAGTTCCTAAGGAACTTATAAGGTTTTATAATATTTTTTTTAATAAGAAGGCGAGTACCCTACTTATTTTTAAATAAAGGGATTACGTTATTAAAATAAAGATTAATAAAGAACCGCCCTATAAACCTCTTTATAACTTATTTTAAATTAAATTATCGGAGTTTCGGCGTTATTTAAAATCCTTACTTTATAAGAGTTAAATCCGTTATTTAACCTCTTTAACTGGAGTACCGATTCTTTTTATATTTAAAAAGGATAATAGGTTATATCTTTATATTAATTACCGGGGCTTAAATATAGTAACTATTAAGAATCAATACCCGTTACCCTTAATTACCGAGATATTAGACTGTTTATATAGTTCTAAAATCTTTACGAAGTTAAACCTTAAGGATATTTATTATAGGATCCGGATTAAGGAAGGCGATAAATAAAAAACTATTTTCCGAACTCGCTATAGTTATTTCGAATATTTGGTTATACCTTTTAGGCTCGTTAACGTACCGGCGACGTTTTAAGTTTATATTAATTATACGTTTATAAATTTAGTAGATATGACGTATATAATATATCTAGATAATATCCTAATTTATAATATTAATCCGGCGGAGTATTAATAGTATATTAAATAAATACTTAAATGATTATATTAGTTCTAGTTATTTATTAACTTTAAGAAATACTAATTTAATACCGAAACGGTCGAGTTTTTAAGTTTTATTATATTTATTAATAGGGTAGTTATAAACCCGGAATACGTTAGGACTATTAAGGAATAACCTTAACCGAAAACTTATCGGGAGGTATAAGTCTTTTTAGGCTTCGTTAACTTCTATAGGTAGTTTATCTATAGTTATTTTAATATAACTACGCCGTTTACTAGCCTATTTAAGGGTAGTAAAGTAGGTAAAAAAATAAGTCCGTTTAAATAAATAGACGGCGCTACGGAAGCGTTTTAAATCTTACGAGATATATTCGTAAACGCGCCTTTTCTACGTTATTACGATCTAACTAAATAATTACGTATAGAGACGGATACTTCTAACTTTAACCTTAACTCTATATTATCGTAATAGGATAAGAATAATTATTAGCGCCTTATAATATTCTAGTCGCGGAAATTAAATCCCCTAGAATAGAATTATAAGACCTATAATTAAGAATTACTCGCTATTATAGCGGTAATAAAATAATAGCGATATTACCTAGAAGGTAGCCCTTATTATATTAAAATCTAAACTAATTATAATAACCTAAAGGGTTTTATAATATAGAAGGAGTTAAACTCTAGGTAGGCCCGCTAGGCGCTTAAATTAATTACTTATAACTTTAAGATCTTTTATCGGGCTAGAAAATTAAATCCTATTAATATACCGTCGCGGCGCTTTAATTATAAGGGAGTATCGCCGTTAAATATTAAATTATTATTAACGCTTTAAAATAAACTTACTCTTTAAACTAACGGTTAACTATCGGAAGAAGATAAGGAAATAAAAATAATTATAACCCTTACTTTTTAGATTATAGGGTTAAAAGTAGTAATTCTAAGGCGGGACGCTATAATAATACTTAAAACTATATATAATAATCCTGAAAGGCCTATTAAAACGCTGATTCGGGAATTATAAACCTATAATAATTAGGTAAACTCTTTTCGAACTAGAGCGAATATACTAAAGAACCGCCGTTATATAAAGAATAAGGTATAGGTTATAAACTCCGAGGGATTATTAAAATATAACGGTCGTTTTTATATACTAAAAGATAAAGCTCTAAAGGAAGAGTTTATAAAGAGATATTATAATAATCCTCTAATAAGCTACTTTAGCGCTGTGAAGTTATATAAATTATTTACCCGAAATTTTTTCTAGGAGGGTAGCCTAAAGTAAGTTACGGACTATATTAAAACTTACGATATATATTAACGGATAAAGGCGCCGCGATATCGTTTATATAACGAATTAAATTCGCTTCCTATTATTATTTAGTTATAGAAGGAAATTTCTATAAATTTTATAACTAGTTTACCGCCTAGTAAATATAAAGATATTATTTATAATACTATCTTTATCGTAATAGATCGATTTATAAAAATAGTTAAGTATATACTTATAATTATTAAAATCGATACCGTTTAACTAGCGGAAGTATTTTATTCTAAAATTATTTACCGCTATAATATACCTAATAGTATCGTTAACGATAAAGGCTCTGTTTTTACGAGCGCCTTTTAATCGGCTATATATTTTTATTCGAAAATTAAACGACGCCTAAATACTACCTTTTACCCCTAAACGGATAAATAAATAAAGTATTAAAATCAGGTACTAAAGTATTATTTACGTATATTTATTAATAATAAATTAATTAATTAGGCTAGATTACTACTTATAGTAGAATTCTTAATAAATAATAATTAGAGCGCCGTCGTCGAAACGACGCCGTTTTTTTATATATACGGTTATTATCTTAAAATCCGTTAAGAGGTCGAGGACGACTTTAGGGAAGAAAGAGTACTAATTATAAATAATAAAGTACGATAATTATAAACTCTAAAGAATAAAGTTATAGAGCGCCTTTAAAGCGCTACCGAATATTAAGTTAAATAATATAATAAAACGTATAAATCATAAAGTTATAAGGTTAGCGATTTAGTTATATTAATAATAAAGAATTTAAAGTAAAAGCGCTTAAGTAAGAAATTATCCCATAAGTTTATAGGGCCCTTTAGGATTATTAATAAAATAAGAGTATAAGTTTACCGCCTACTACTACCTCCTGCGTATAGAATTTATAATATCTTTCATATATCGTTACTTAAGTTATATTATCTTCGCGATTATATTAATACGACGGAATCTTTTATATAAGCCCCCGAACTTATTAATAATAATAAATTATAGGAGGTAGAAGAGGTAATTAATAAAGTTAAGAATAAAAAAAGTATCTAGTATAAAATTAAATAAACTAGTTAAAGCGAAGAATATAATTAATAATTACTAGATAAAGAGTTTATTAATACTAGTAAACTAACTAAAGCCTTTAAATAGGCGGGTAGTAAATATAAATATATAAATATATAAATATAATTAAAGAGGTTACCTAGCCGTATAAAATAATAAAGTAAAGTAAACGGAGCCGATATTAAAAATAAATATTATTATTTTTATATTAATATTTATATAACGGACGTTCTCCTCTGTATTTATAATTTTATTATACGGTTTTAGGGTATAACTAAATTTAATTTATTATTAAACTATTTATATATAATAACGATAAAATATCGTATTTATAAGAATATTTTTATTTTAGGTATAATCTATATAGACGCCTAGAATATATTATTAAATAATATATTTAGGTAAACTTAACTAGCGCCGATTTAAGAAAAAAAGAATTCGATATTACTACTATATTATACGAAAGATTTAATTATTATCGGAATTATTAGAAGAAGATATAGTCTCTTTAATATAATCCTTAAGAATATTATCTTCCTTAGGACTCTTTAGGTCCCGTTTATATTAACGGAAACTTTTAATCTCTTCTTCGAGAGCCTTATTTATCGCCTCTAATTCCTTAATATATTAATTCGCCGCCGTTAATTAATTTTATAGGTTAGCGATTATAGTAGGAGTTTACTTACTAGTTATTACCGTTTTACTATATACTTTATACTACTAGGTAATTTCTTTATTTATTAATTTATATTTACGTTCTTCTTTAGGAGTCCTATTACCGATACGGGTATACCGATATATAAATCTCTTTACCTTCCTTTAGAAAGACTTAAGGATTTATTACTATTAATATATACCGTTTTAAAACTTACGGTTATAACTTACCTTTACGTAACGGTCGATTCCGTAGCGATTAGTATAATAGAGTGTATAAGGAGGGGACGTACCTCGAATATAATTATTATTAAAATTACAGAAATAAACCCGGTAAAAGAGCGACGAAGTATAGTAAATTACTATTATAATTAATATCGCGCAGCCGCGCCAATAGCGGACTAGTTATATTTACTAGTATATTTATATCTAAAATAAATTAGTATAAATAAACTAATATTATCGGTGAATAGGAGCCATTTATAGAGTTAAAAGAAAGTTATATATAACGAGAGTACTATTTATATATTAATTACGATACTAGAACACTATTATAGAGCTAGAGTAATAATATATAAAAGAGGCTAAAGGAGTTACGAAGAGAGAAAATAATAAACGGGCGAGTTTATTTATATAATAAACCGTCGCGCTAAATACCTTAGTATTATTATACGTCGATACGCGCCTCCGCTCCGTTACCTTACTCTTATTAATAGTTACTACCCTTATTATAGTATTTATATTATTATTAATCTCCGGGTATAATATTAGGGCTGTACCGTTTATATATAATACTTTACTACTAGTATTTTTATAGTATAGTAGGAGTATATAGTAAGGGTGGCCACCGTTATTCCGCTACTAGTATTATAGGTACTATAGGAATAATCTAATATACTATATTTACTATAAATACTATAAGCGCTGTAAGAACGATAGTGTATATAATTTCGCTCCGTTACTATTATATATAATAATATTATAAGGACGAAAGAAATATTGCTTATTTAGTTACTATTACTATATATTAACACTATAGAGATAGTTTTATGAATATATTATTTATTTACTACTAGTACTACTATATAGTAGGGGTAGTTTAGTAGTATTACTCTTCCGCTACTAGTACTATATAATAATACTATAGGAAATAGTTTTATATCGATCCGCGACTAGTATTAAATATTAGCGCTATAGGACCGATAATATAAATTAAAAGACTCTTTTTCCTTATCCCCTTGTAAGGTTAAAGGTTTTTTAATAAACTTCGACTATTTAACTAAATACTATTCCGTGACTAGTACTATATATACTATAGGATTAAATACGCAGCCTTATACTTAGGTTACCGCTACGATAACGCCGTCGTATTAAATAACTCTTTTCCCTTATTTCCCTTTAGGGGTTTAAAGATTTTTTAATAAATATCTCTTAACTAAAGTACTTAGGTACCTAGGGACTAAGGCTTAAAGAGAGAGGTAATTATAAAGTAATAATACGTTATATACGCCTACGCCCCGCTAAAGACGTTAATATATTATATATACCTACGCCCCGCTACCTCTATAATATTATTACTTATCGATACGGGGTTCTAGCCTTAGTCTCGCGGGGTTCTAACTCTTAATAATTCTATATCGAGTTAATATTCCCCCGTTTTATTAGAATCCTTAAAGATTAGTTTTATTACTAAATCTAGGATTCAAGAACTACCTAGTAATGAACCCTGTAACTACTTTACGTCTTTTATACTATTACTAAGCCGCTAGCTCTACGCTAGCGGCCTTAAGTATTATATTAATAATAAAGTAATTAATAGGGTTAATTATTATTTTAATAACTACCTAGTTATTAATTATAAACTAAATAATCTCTATATCCTCCTAGATATATCCTATTACTATTAATAAAGGTACTAGGAATTTTAACTCTATAATAATATTTACCTCGCCGATATACTTTATTTCTATAATAAACCTAGCGATAGTCTTTTAATATTTTATTAACTAGTTAATAAATCTATTTTATAGGAAGTAAATATACTTCAAAATAAAATACCTTATATCTAAATAGTCTTTTTAGGACGAATCTATAAATCCTATTAATAGCCCTTTAATTCCTTCTTTAGGGTTATAGTATAGTCCTAATTTAGTTATTCTAACTAGGTAATTAATAATTCTTTTAAATATAATATTATAGATAGAAAGTAGTACTTTTAAATAATAACTATAAATATTAATTATATATACGATATTAGGGCGAGTTATAGTAATAAATTATTATAAATACTTAATTAGTTTCCTAAACCCTTCTAAATTTTCTTTATTAATAATATAATCGTTAATAATTACCCTTAATTAAATTAACGGATTTATAAAAGTCTTCTACTTTTTATAGTACTCTATACCAAGTTTAGTTAATATTTTATTAATATAACTAACCTAGTTTATATAAATAGTACGGTTTTAACGACTTCGTCTAATTTTTATATTAAAATAATACGATATCTCGCCTAAATCCTTAACACGGAAATATATACTTAGTTATTCTTTTAGTTATTCTATTAGTACTATTATTAAAATAAGAATAAATAAGTCGTTAATATAGAGATTAATTATAGAGCTATTTTTATAAACGAATACTAAATAGTCCTTTTTAACCCGTATAAAATCGATAGTTTCAAAGAATTCCCTAAAAGTTATATACTATTCTCGGGGTATTTATTTAAAACTATATAAAGTCTTTTTAAATAAATAAACTACGTTATCTTTTTAGAAACTATAAAGTTACTTTATATAAATTATATTATTAAATAGGGCCTTTAAGAATATAGTAATAATATTAATATAATAGATTTCTCGGTTAAATTTCGTACTAAATACTAGAAGTAATTTTATAACTATGATTTTAATACTCTTAAATATATCTCGTTAAAGTTAATATCTTTAATTTATCGGAATTCTTTTACGACCTAGCGCGCTTTATATCGAGTAATATTACTAGTTAAGTTTATTTTAATAAATAAAACCTAGCGGCCTAGTAGAATCTTCTTATTATTAAATACTAGTACTAAATCCTAAGTCTATTAAACTTTATAAGATCTAAGTTCTTTTTAGAGTACTACTAATTATTATTTTTTATCTAGGTTATTTAGAGTTTTATAAATAATTATAAAAATATTAGGGATTAAATTAACGTCTACTTTAATAACGCGTATAACGAAACCTCGCCTAATATTCTATATTTCATTATCGATACTTATATTATATATTTTACCCTTAACGGGCCTGATTTTCTTCTAGGGGTTATTTATAGCGGCGTAGTTCTACGACTTCTTATATATAAGATATAGGGTTATTTTACCCTTATCGGTAGAGAATTCTTTAGTTTTATAACTATTGTCTAATATTTTATCTTTATTTTCTAATAATTTATTTAAAAAAGTATACTATTCTTCTTTATTCTCGCCTAATTATCTAGGATCGACGATTTTATCGAATATTATATAGGTTAAAACGATTATCTTTTTACTATCTTATAGGCGGAATTTATTAATACTATTATATTTTATAAAATAGTATTTAATACCTTTATTATCGAGTTTCTTTTTATTAAGATCTTTATTATAGTAGTATATAATATATCCGAATATACGAAGGTATTTTATAAAGGGCCTATTACTTATTAACGCCTTATATAAAGTTATAATATTAAGACTTTTAGTCGGGTTATAGTTACGATAGTATATAACCGTCTTAATAACTTTACTCTATAGGGTTTTCGGAAGTTTAGAGTTAAATAGAATACTTTTTATATATTTAAATAATATATAGATATATTATTCTAACGCTCTATTCTAATTAGGGTTATATATAATAATAGGAATCTAGTTAACTTTATATTTAGCGAATAATACTTATATCTTTCTATTTATATTTTCACTAGTATTATTACTTTTAAAGTACTAAATAAACCTCTTAATATTCTTAATATACTCGAAGTAAAAGTCTATTATATTAATTATATCTAACTTCTTCGTAAATAAATAAATAATTAGTTCGTTAATAATATTATCGAGTAGAATAAATATATAACGTTTACCCTTTAGTATATATATAATTTAACTACCGCCGGCGATATCGGTATATATTAACTCGCTTTAATCGGTAGTTTTTTTCATCTAGTCGGATCGCCTAAATATATAAACGATAATACGGTATTAATACTTTATAATATATAGTTTATACTTTTTAATAAGTAGTTCTAGGGCCTAAAGCGATATAACTTTCTAAATATTTATTCCTTCTAATAAATATACTAGCCTTTTAATATTATTTATATTTAAATAATAAAGTCTTTTATATTATTAAATTTATAATCCGGATTTAATTAAAGAACTAGTAATTATAGAGGGTAGAAGAAGAGGATTCGCTCTAATTTTAAACGTAGATAAGGATTTTCTTAAATTAAACGAGTATCTAGTCTCGATATAGGTTCTAGATAAATAAAGCTCCTCTTATTTATTTAGAATATTTATTCTTTTATTAATTACTTGAAATTTATAATTATTCCGCTCTAGCGTTCCTAACGATAAGAGATTATATTCTATATCGGGAATATAGTATATATTAACGAGATCTAACTCCTTATATTTACTATTAATAAACGGGTTAAGAATAATAGTTTTAATATTATAAATCCTATACTAAGATTTATCTTTAATAGTTACGAATTTATATTATTTCTCCTTATATATAGCCTTATAGAATAAGGAGAAGTTATATATAATATAAATATTTATAGCCGAGTTTATCTAGAAGGTATTATCTTTATTATCGTCTAATATTTTAGCCTTATTTATATAGTTAGAAATAAATACTTTCTTAATTTTTTTAACTTTAATAGATTTCTTACCTAAACCGTTAATACGGTTTTTAGCTAAAAGGTATTATTTATTTTTATATACTTTCTACCCTTCGGGCCTTTTATTCTTATAGAGGTAATAGTAATTTTTCGTAAAGTAATATCTTTTATAGCCCTCGTAATTCTTTTTTTCTTTATACGACTTATTATTAAATCTATCTTTTCGATAATCTTTATTATTTTTACTCTTTTTATAACTAGGATTTACGGAGTTATTCCTAGATCCTAATCTATAATTAGAAGTATTACGATTTCTACTCTTATTATTTTTATATTTATTCTACTTTCTTAGTATTAAAGTTTTTAAATTCTATCGATAATTATTATATTCTAGGAGTTTATTAAGTATATCGTTTAAAATAAATATTATCTTATCTCTTTTAACTAGACTCTATATATTAATAATATATATATATAATTTAGAGTTAATTCCTACCCTAAAGTATAACGTTAATATTTAATTAAGTAATAGGGTTCTTATATTAACGAGCCTCTTTTAATATATCTTTATATAATTTTTATAATTTAGTAAAGACTTAAAATTATCCTAATCTTTACGAGTAATTTAATATATATATAAATCGATAGTTTATACGTTAGAATACTCGAATAGCTAGTATAGGATATTTATCGCCTTCGTATTATTCGTAATACTAGTAATATAAGTCTTTAGGTTTAGTTCTAGGTTAAATAAAATATAACTATATACCGTTTTATAATTATTCTTTTATTCGTTTAATTATTTTTAATATTCTTTTTTAATTACCCTATATTTCTTTTTCTCTTCCGGTGTAATAAATATAACTTTATATAATCTCCCTTTAATATCTCGGTAGGTAATTATTCTAGTTAACGGATTTAAAACGATAAAATATTAATATTTATCTTTATCGATAATATATCTCTAGACTTTTTTAGCCTCTAAAATAATAGTAATATCGATTTTTTATAACTCCTAGTTACTTTTACCTTTTAATTTAAGAATCTTTATATTACTATTATCTCCTATTATACCTAAGAGTAATATAGATAAAGAGTAGTTAATATTAAAGATTTTAGGGATTTTACTCCTAAAATAATAGTATAAAAAATATAAAATACTATTATTTCTTTAACGGCTCTCTAGCTCGCCCTAGGAATATATTAAATAAACTATATAATAAGTATATTATATACCGGGCTTATAACCCGTTAATAACGCCTATAGGTATAGTTCTTTTATATATTAATATAGTTCATTAAGGAGTAGTATCTATAGTAATTACTAACTATATATTATCTTAAGGGGTTTGCCCTAGCTCTAAACCAAGACTTACTTAATAAACTAGGCTGAGCGGGAATAGTAGTTATTACCTTAGTCCCTTAGACCTACCGAGCCACCGCTAAGCCCCTTCGGGTTAGCTCCCGTTCACTAAGCCCCTTCGGGTTAGAAATACTAACTTCGTAATTAAACGGCGGTAGGTCTAAGCGTAAATCCCTATATTTTTATTAAGTTCGTATTATTTTCGTAGGCCGCCTATATAAATTTTTCGGCTAACTTTTTTCTTTATTAATAACTAACTTTACGACGCGATCGTTATTTAATTATTTTAGAATAAGATTTAAATTAATCGCGCGCTGATACTTCTATATATACTCTTTCGAATATAGTTATCTATAATACTATCCATCGTATATATAGCGAAATAAATATAGGTTATCTAAAAATCCTTAATTATAACTCGAGTTTCGATTATTATTATAATGATAATTATTTATCGCTAGCTCTTATTCTTTATTATCGGTAGGTCCCCTTCGTTATAGAACCCTCCGCGAAATATATTCAGGGTTAAAACTAATATTTATTATAATAGTACCGTATATAGTAGGCGATTTCGCGTCTACGCCTATTATAGTAAAGATAGATAATTTATATAAGACTCTAGATCGAGAGTATATAGAAGGCGCCGCGATATATTACTTCGGGGTCGAGCTTAAGGAGAAGTAGTATAATACTTTAAATATATTATTAAATTAGAGAACGGATTTAATCTTAATTACGAAAACTAGATTTAGTAAAAGTATCGTCTTTTAGGCTTTACTATTAATGTTTTTACCTATTAAAGCGGTATTAATTATTATACCTTTAAATACTTTATTAGAAGAGTAATACGAGAAATTAAATCGTATATTTAATTACCGACCCTTCGTTCTAAACGGCGATAGTAATAAACCCGTTAATATTATAATAATATACTCCGGCTACTTTACCTACGGTATAATAATTAAACGCGATTTATAGATAGGTAGTTAATAATAATAGTCTTTACGAGTCCTAAAATTACTAGTTCGAATGATTTTAATACCGACGTACTGCGGTATACTAACTTTATATTACGGTTATATTTATTAATAATCGACGAGCTTTATCTAGTAACCGAGTAGAAGGAGTTTCGACTAGTATACTTTAGTCTAAGTATCCTCTAAAAGTAATTACCGCCTAATATCCCTCTTTTAAAAGTCTTTATAACGCTCGATATCGAAATATTTAAGATTATACGAGAGCGATATATTTTTACGGAAGATATTATTATTATAAAGACTCCGCTTAATCGGTTAGAGATATATATTTAAATTAATACTATCTATAATCCTATTAACGGTATATTTAACCTATAGTATATTTTACTATCGTAGATTACTACCGCCTAGGATATTCCGAAGACGATTATTTTTATAGATTCCGTAACCTAGGTTAAAGATATATATTAATTAATACGCGTATAAATAAGACGATTATCGTATCCGATCGAGGGTACGAAGTTAGTCGTACCTTTTTTCGCGGCGATAACTACTCGAGATAAATAAGATATCGCGATATATTTCGGTCTATTATCCGCTTAAGGTTTATCTTTATATATTATCGTTATAACGGATACTTATAGGCTAGGGGTTAATAATCTAGATATAAAAAGAGTTATTTAATAATTACTCCCTTCGTCTATTTAAAAAGTATATTAATATATAGGTCGCGCGATATATTATAATTAAGAGTAAACGTATTTTACTTTATTATATCTACCCTAGTATATAAACTCTAGAAGCGGTATATCTCTAGCGGAGCTAGCTTCGCTCGATAATATAATAACGAGATCTTTATCGGGGTCTAGAAGAGTTTATATAAATTATATAAATATTAACCGACGAGCTCGAATAATATTTAGTTTATACGATCTCCTTAACGTACCTAGGAGCGGTTATATTTATAATATCGGCCTCGCCTTTTTTAATAATACGGAATATAAAATATCGAATTATACGAAGTTATTCCCTTATTACTCGGTTTATAATCTAGAGTTATAGGCGCCTATTACTATTCACGCGGGGTTAAATAAATCGGTAAACGAGAATTTATTTAAACGTCCATAATATATATTTAAGCTTCGAGCTTAGCGATATTAAAAATTAAATAAGAAATTTATCGATTCGTCTTAGTATTTCCCTACGTCTTTAATAATACCGGATAAAATCTTAAAAGATTTAACGACGTAGGTAGAGAGTATTCGCGATAAACGAATTATATATTAATAGATTAATAGCGCGTGGTCTAGCCTTTACCTATATTATATTAAAATATTAAATATCCTAGAGTAGGGACGATAAAAAGAGTTAAATCGGGGTAAGGTATTTAACGCGTAGGTAATATATAATAATATTAAAAGAAAGCGGCGGCTAGATCCGTTATTTAATAAAGAGTAAACTAAGTTTAAAGAGCGGAGGGATAACTAGTTAATTAAAATAAAATATAAACTAGTAACTAAAAAAGCGCGTATTAAGAGTAGAACCGTAATTAATAAAGTAGGAGTTAAGCGACTAAATATACCCGCTACGAAGAGTAAATCTCGTATTAAAATTAACGCGGCGGAGAGTTAGCTTAATAAGCCTCGGAATATAAAACCGAAGAAGACCTAATATAAGGATAATAAATATTATATTATTAAAAAGTAGTATAATAGTAAAAGTTACGCCTTATAATCTAGCCTTTAAAATAAGGCGGGTAAATTAAGGGGGGAACTAACGATATTATAATAATTACACTAATTATTATAGGAGGTATCGGCGAATTAACCGGTAGAATTAACCCCCTCTCGATCTCGTTAGTATAAATAACGCCCTACGCGATTTTAAAATTAATTAATAAACCCGCGCCGCGCGGATTTATTACTAGGTTAATTAATAAATATCGTACTCGAAGGCTCTAAGATAGAAGTTAGGATTATAAAACTCCTTAATACGGAGTTATATTCAATCTTTAGCCTAGCCGCTAGAGTATCCTCGTATTTATCGTCCGCTAATAATATATACTCTTAGGTATACCACTCGTTATACTTTAATATATTTTTATTTAATCGCTTAAGTCCGGTATCGAAAAGGTTAATAATTAGGCTTAAAGAGAATTTATCCTATTTAATATAACGAATAAATAACTTATATACGAGGTTAAGGGTTATACTCTAGATATCCTCGGCCGCGCTTTTAACCGGATATATAGCCGAGGAGGGTTTTCCGAATATAAACTCTACTATCCTCTTTAACTCTAAAAAATATAGGTTATTAAGAGCCTAATTCTTAAGTAATATATTACTATACTTAGAATAATAGGACCGGTCGTATTAGAATATTTTAAGATTATTATTAAGTAGCTTAAGAAGGCGGTCGAGCTCGAAATTTATATCCGCTATTCCCCGTAGGTTTATAAGACTATTCGTTAATATATACTCTTATAACCTTATTATTACTACCGGTAAATTTATTATATAAAGTATATAGAGTAGGGCCTATATATATTTTAGGGTACTAGTAACGTCGGCCTAGAAAAGAATCGTAATATAGTATAAAGCGTAGCGGAGTAGGCCAATATTAGTATATTTAATAATATATCGCAGGGTTAAATAGATTTCGACGTATATATAGAAATATTAATGATTTTAGAATTATTAATCGCGAGTGGATAGAGGTTAGGTATATATAATTTTAGAAATCTTTTTTAATATACGAGGCTAGGTATTAAAGGTACTTTATACCGCGAGCTAGGATATAATATCCTTTATACATTAAGGGTCTATAGATTATTACTTTAGAATTCTAACCTAGGTTCCTATTATACGTACTTAATAACTATAAATAACTAGGTCCTTTAATATATAAAAGTCCGTTAGGTAAATAACCCTAGAGTGATCCTAACGATCGGTCGTATACTATAAAGTAAATAGATCCGTAGAATTATTAAGGCCTTAATAAATCTTATAGAGTAATTATAATATATTAAAACGAAGGTATTAAAAACTTAAGCCCGGTAATAACTAGTTAAAAGTATTAAATAAGAGCTCGGAAATATCGCTACGTAAAGCCTTAATAAATTATATACGTAATTATATCTTAAGGTTATCGTATATTAATCGAATATTAATATTAAAAATAGGGCTTTTATCGTCTAATCTAAGCTAACGTTTAAATATATCCTTTAATATATAAATATTATTAGCCGTCGTACTTTTATCTTTAAATACTAGTATTATTAAGAAGTATCTCGTCGTTACCGGGTCTAATTTCTTTAGGACCGGTATCGCTTTTATTTATAGAGGCTTTATATTACCTAAATAAAGTATATATACCGCCGAGATTATTAATTCGATATAATATAGCCGAATCTAGAACTCGGTTTCGTTAATATATATTAATTAATATTAAGGTATAAGAGGAAGAGTAATAAAATTAAAAATAAAGAACGTACCTCTATATCTATATCGGTGGGTATTAACTAGCGAGCGATTATCTCGGTTAATAATAATATAATTATTAGGTATTATATATCCTATTAAAGGGCCCCTTTATTAAAAAGACGCCCATCTAAAATTAACATAATAATAATTAATTAAAATTCTCGGTGGTCGCTTATTCTTTCTCTACGCCTTTTTTCTATATATTTAAAATTATTATAAATTAAAATAAAACTCGCGGCCTACTCTATTAATTAAACCTTTACTTCGGCGTCCTTTTTTAAAGTTACTATATATCGCTATAGTATTAAATATGAAATAATTAAACTAAACTAATATAGAGTATCGAGAACTCGTCGTCGTACCCCCCCTTAATATAAATAAAGCCCTAAAATCGTCTGAAAATTAGTCGACCTATAAGGCCGTATTAAATAATAGAGTATTAATAATATAAGAACGGCGGGCTGTTAAATAATAGGATTTATTAATAATAATAATAGATTATTTAGTTTATTTTTATAATAAACTCGGTAGAAGATATTAAACTACTACGGGGCCAGCCGTAATATAACTAGAATAATATCTTTAAATAGTTATAAGATACCGCCCTTAAACTCTTTTACAAATAAACGAAAAATATTAAATACTTCGTACTCCCTTAGGACTTTAATTTTTTATTAAAATATATTAACGACTAGCTAGCTCTACCTCCTAATTAACGAATCGCGCCGTTTAAATATTAATTACTTTTTAAATCGGGAATCACTAGGTAGCTCGTTATAAGCGAAATCGAAAAATTATTTTTATACTAAATAGAAAGTATAAATCTTACGTAGTTTATAGAGCGCTCTTAAAAATCTCTTTATATTCTATTATATATCGGTTATTATTATTAATATACTAATGATCTTTTCGCCCTCTATCTACCGTCGACGATATTTTTTATTACTCGCTTCCGTCTTTTCCGATAAATTATTACTACCGGTAGAGGTAGGAGTAGAGGCGGAGGAAAAACTCGGGGGGGAGGAGGTAAAGGCTAACCTATTTAAAATTATATAAAGGCGGAGGTTTAGGGTAGAGGTACGGCGCGCTTATTTAAATAAACGGCTTACGGTCTTTATATATAGCGGAGATAAACGGGGAGGCGATATTAAAGAGCTAGACGATAGATTAATAAATAATAACGTAGTTTCTATTTTAATATAATTCATAATACGGATTATTAATATTAAGGATTAATATTAATAACTAATATAGGATTATTATAATTAAGATTAAAATAACGGAGCTAGGCGAAACCGCGCCGCGCGGTTTTACTTTATAACTAATAATATCCTACGTTATTTATATAGTTTAATATTAGCGCCCTTTAATCTTATTATTCGCCTACCGAAAAAAATTATTTTTATTATAAAATCTTTTCTCCGTTTATTTTACCTTACCCTAGGCTACCCTAAATAACCTTAATACTTTTAAATAATATCTTTAGATAGCCTTTTATACGCGCCCTCGGTTAATTTTTAATAATAAATTAATATAACCCTAGACGACTAGGTCCTCCTAAGTTACTTTATATACTAATATTTAATTAACGGGTAATATTAGAACGAGTTAGGTACCGGCCGGAAATCGATAAAAAATTAAACTAAATTTATTCGGTAACTTTAATAACGTAAGATTTATTATTATTTACTTTAAATAAATAAAGGCGAGGTCTAATTATTTATCGGACTCCTTATTATTTAGGGTCTCGCTATTTTCCTTTACCTCTACGAATTATAAGAGGATAATTCTTCGGAGGGTAGTATTTAGGCGGCCTAATATTAAATTATATAATATTTTAGGCCGAGTAATCTTTACGTCCCTACACGTATATAATACCGGAACGAATTAATTATAATTAATTATATCTATTAACTCCTAGATCTTATTTATCCCGTATACGTAACCGTTTATTATCTTTCCCCGCCCCTTTACCCTCTTTTATTATTCGGCTATATTTTTATAAAAACCTAGAATAATCTCTATATAACTATTAGTAGTTTTATCGTTAAAAGATATTAATCTCTATATAATATTAGCTCTATACCTATAGGCGAGATATTTAAATATATTTATATCGATATATTAAAAAAAGGTCGAGTCTTTAGGCCGAGTATATTTAATATAATAAAGATATAAAACTAGTCGGTAATTACGATTAAGTCGTAGGTATATATATAAAGCCTAGTATATCGGATCTTACTAGATAATTTATTATATTAATAAATAAAATATTATCCGTAGTTACCCCTTATTAGGTTATCCGTTCCGCTTTATTTAATAATAAAGATATATATCGAACTCCTCTATTATAATATCTCTAACCCTAACCTCGGAGCTACCCTCTAAATTTACCCCCGTTTATAATTAATTAAATATACCTTTAATAATAATATTACCCGTCTTTTTTCAGGTATCCTATACTTCTAGCCCTCCTATTTTACGAACGATAGACCGCGATATTTAATCGGTTAAGAATACTCTAATACTCGCTTTAATTATTCGGTATTTATAAACCCTATATTTATTATCGTTTATCTATAGTCGGGTTATTATCCGTTATTAATTTTTAGTAGTTACGCTAATCTTAAAAGTATCTATATTACTTCGATAACGCTAGTATTTAATTAATCGTAAGCGGATACTCTCTTCGTTTAATAACTTAGTCTATAAACCGAAATATCCAGTTATAGCGTATAAGTATATATAATAAATATATCGTAAATCGGACCCAGTTTCTATAAATACCCGGAGGGTACCGATTTAACTAGCCTCGCTATCTATATTAGTAGCCTTTAGATTTTTCTTTATTACCCGTTTAAGAGAATCAGCCGATAGGCCCGTATAATTATAACCAAAATACTTAACCCGATTATTTATTCCTTGATCCTTATCGCCGCCATCGTCGTCGCCGCCATCGTCGTCGCTATTATCGTCGTCGCCATCATCGTCGTCGCTATTATCGTCGTCGTTATTATCGTCGTCGCTATTATCGTCCTTATTAAAGTTACCGCTCGAAGGTATTATATCTTTATTCTCCGAGGTATTACTTAAATTATTATTATTAACTTTATAATCTACCGACTCAGGCTTAGTCTCCTTATTATTAATAATTCGACGGTTATATCTCCTACGTTTTCCTCGTAATAAAAGTCCTTTATTATTATCTATTCTTAGCTTTACTAGATACTTTCGATTAATCTCTAGTTTTATTAATTATTTATCCGTTAAGCCCGATTTAATTAAAAGAGTACGAGCGTTAATTTTATTTAAGTTACTTAACGTCTACTAGTCTTTCGGGATACTTTTACGCGTAGATCCTTATTTATAATCGTTCCGTTTTAAATAATTAACCGTTAACTAAATGATTATAAAATAAACGTCGTTATAGATAAATTTCTTGGCGATTTAATTTATATAACCGAGGTGATTTTCTTTTATAGTATTAAATTATTAATTTTATACTACGGTCCCCTATATATTTTATATACCTTTAACGTATTTCTCTTTTCGTCTACGATTGGCTATCGCCTATTTTCGGATATTTTATAGAATCGTCGAGTCTAGCGCTTTATACGCCTTTTATTTACTCCCGAATCTTACTATCTAAAATCTATCGTTTATTAATATACCCTATACCTCCGTAATAATCTCGTTAGTAATCTCCGTACTATTAACGAACTTTTCTAGTATATCCTAGATTAGATCGACTTATACCTTTAGTTCTCCGGCCTAATGTATTATTTCGTTAATCTTCTAACGTATATTTACTAGTAATCTATTAGAGGCTCTAAATATAAACGCGAGGATCGAGGCTCTAGCGACCGTTAAGGAAAGAGAATCTTTACGAGATACTAACGAGGATAATATTATAAATAGTTAAGTAATAAGTTAATAAAAAGTAAAGAGAGGTAAGGAGCTTTAATAAATAAAAGTAATAGAGGTTTGAATAAAACTAATAAATAAAGTGAAATATTATACTACCGACGATAATAATAATAGGGTTAATACGGTAAATATTAATAATAATACTAGTAATAATAATCGTTAATAAGCCTTACGTACTGAATCTTAATATAGGAAGTTATTACTTTAGAAGATTATTTTGAAATTTGAATATTTTTAGCTAAGAGGTAAAGCTTAAATAAATATTCAATACTAATTAATATACGAAGTTAATACTCTAGAAGATTATTTTAAAATTTGAATAGTTTTGGCTAGGAGGTAAAGCTCAAATAAATATTTAATATTAATTAATATACGAAGTCAATACTCTAAAAGATTATTTTAAAATTTGAATAGTTTTGGCTAGGAGGTGAAGCTCAAATAAGTATTCAGTATTAATTAATATACGAAGTCATTACTCTAGAAGATTATTTTAAAATTTGAATATTTTTGGCTAGGAGGTGAAGTTTAAATAAGTATTTAATACTAGATAATAACGTTCTAATCTAATTTCTCTATTTAATACTAGTAACGGCTGAATCTTAAACGTCTTTAAACTAAATAAGAATTTAAAATTCACTTTTAAATAATAAAAATTCACTTTTAAATAATATAATTACTAATAATAATATTTAGGCGCCCCTAGCCTCGCCTAAAAGTCTTTAAACTTCAAAATTATTTCTTAAACTAGCTCCTATTTTAATTTTTACTTCTTCTTTCTCCTCTTTAAATTAATTTTCTTAATCTCTTTATCTAATCTTTATACTTTAATATTAATTATAGTAAGAGATAATAGTATTTATAATTTAGTATTAATCACGGAGACTAACGATCTCTTAAACGATATAACTTACTCTAACGATAATAATAACGAAGGGGATCTATTAAATAAGCCGTCCTCCGATAATATAAATATAGGGATAACCTTAGGCGAGATATTTAAAACTAAAACCTTAATAAGTCCTACTCGTTAACCTCTATCGTTTATTATATTAATATTATAACTAGAATTACTTTACGGAGGACTATAAACTAGTTTTTAAAGATAATAATATTAAGCCGAAGTATAAAGGGCCTACCCCGAAGCTAGGTATAAAACGTAAATTAAATAAAAATAACGCGTTAGTCTTAAAAGCTAAACCGGCGGTATCTAAGGCTTAAATAATTAAGAAGGAATAGTCGACTTATAATAAAAAGGAGAAGGAAAAGGTAGATAAAAACGACGATAACGATATACTAATCGATAACGACGCTATATTAATCGATAACGACGTTAATTATAATTATAAGAATATAAAGAATTAACCTAATAACGAGGAGACGCTTATTAAGTATAAATAAAAAATATTTATTAAGTCTAGAAAGGATAAGGCTATAGGGTTTATTAAGGGAACGCCTATAAAGTAAGGGAAGAAAAGAATAAACCTTAGAATTAAAAGAGACGAGGACTTTAATAGATCTATAAAAAAAAAGCGCGATATTAAAACCGCTAAATCTCTAACCTAAGGAATAACGATATATAATACTACTTATTACGACCTTTATAACCTAACTAGAAAGAATATTAATAGACCCGCCGAGCGCCGATATATAACCTTCGCAGCCTATAACTACTTTATTTTATTTATAAATCTAGGAATTTTAAAAGTCGATTAAATCCCTAAATCTAGTATCCGCTTAGATAATTAAACTATTTTATTTATAATTAACTAGTACCCGGCTAGAATCCTTATAAATTAATTAAGCGAATTCGATCTAGCTGGAATAATATATAGTTTAAAATACCCTCTCGGTTATACCGCTAAATAATAAAAAGTGGTAGGGGATATAAATATCGACGGGAATATATTAATAACGGGGGAGGAGGGATAATACTATATATAGGCGAAGGGCCTATATATATTAAATAAATAAAAGGCGCTTAATATTAACCTATATTTTAAGCGTCCGGCTAGGGAGAAGATCCGCTATTAAAAACTAGTATAAAAACGATCTTATAAGGCGATCGTTTAGTTTATACCCGGATACCCTAATAACCCGACCTTCCTAACTCTATTATTATATATTAAGTTATTATTATTTATAAAGAGGGCCGCCTAGGAACCCTCCTCTTTAATCGCGAATAATATTATATAAACCGAGATTAATAAGGTAATAATAGTAATCTAATAAAGTATTTTTAAATATAATTATAATGATCTTTAATAACGGTTAGAAAGCTAGTAAATCCGCGCGGCGTAGTTTTACCGCGTCGTTTATAATAGTCCTTTAGATAATAATACTAAGCCTACGAATAATTATAATAAAGTTAAAATTTCGAATTTACTATTAGAGTTTAAGACCGTAAATATATTAACTCTATTTTCTATAATTATAAGTATATTAATATTAACGTCCTAGATTTCTAGATAATAATAATAATTAAAGCTTATATATAATAACGATAAAACTACGATTATAATAATAGTAAATCTAAAACCTTAATATTAAATAACTAAAGTTTTAATTTTAGATAATTAAACCCTTAAGTTTAAATAACCTTAGGCTCGATCTTAAGGTATATTTACTACTAATTATCCTTAAGGGCTTAATATTAGAAGGCTAGCCCCCCGCCTAAAACTTTTAAACTTTTAAAGTTATTTCCTAGACTAGAGCTTAGTTTTAATAAAATTTTGGATAATCCCTTTTAATTATTAATCCCCTTTCGATTATTAATTTATAATATCGGAATTATTATTTAAATTATTAATACCCTCTCTTCCTAATACTTATTATAATATAACGTATATATTAATTAATTTACCTTATAGTTAAAACCTATCGGACTATTATTATATTATAGTAATATTCGAAACGCTTCTAAAAAAGACCCGTAACTAGATCTACGGGTATTATTTTATTTACGCCGAAGAAATCATCCTTTACCTAATAAAGGACGAGAGGTTAATACTTAAAAAAGGTTTTTATAAACCAGTAAAGTATAGTATAGGTAAAGATTACGATATCTTAATCGGAGACCCCGAAACGCTCGGGGGGGTTATTTATATAACGGATTAATTATATATTACCCTACTCGGCGTTAATAAAGCTATTCGTAAAGATATAACGAGTATTCTTTTTAGGTATAATATCTAGCGTTTAGATTATCCCGATTACTCGATTAATAACGAGTATAATAAAGATCCCGGATTTATAGATATATAGTTTTATTTTAGTTATTATTTCCGTTATATTAAAGTTTATTTAACGATAAATAATAATCTTAATCGTCTTTTTATTATAATGAATACTCGAGCGGAGTAGCGAAATATAGGATTCGACGTAAAAGATAAAGTTTACGGAGCCTTAATAACGAATTTAATAAACTTTTTTAGATAAAAGAACGAGCGTCTAATATAAATAATTTAACTATAATCTTTAACTTTTAACGTAGAGAATTTATTTTATCTAAATAATTACTATCGTAGGGAGGCTTTATATAATTTATATTATTATATAATTTAAAAGGGCCCTTAATATAAAAAGGAGTTTAAGCCGGCGAAGTTTTATAGTTATATTAAAATTAATAATATAATCCTTAATAATAAGGATATACTAGATATTAAGGTAAAATTTAAAACGGACGTAAAAATAATCGGCCTCGATATAAACTAGGATAAACCGACGGAAGGGGAAAAGGGAGAAGACGGGGTAACGGATAATAACGGGGATAATAAAAACGCGATCTTTATAAAATTCTAGGGTTTAGATATATCGTACTTTATCGGGGGGGCTAAATAAAAAATAGTCTTTAATCTTTAACGATAAATATATACTCTTTAATATTTAATAGATAACGATAATTAATTAGTTAATAAATACTTTTAGTAGGATTTTTATTACGCCGGTATTATAATCTTATAAATAATAATAAGAAAATCTATAAATAATCGTTTATAACTTAAGTTCCACTAATATTAAAGTAATTATTAATTATAATATTTCTATGCGCGACTATATTAATACGTAATAAATTTAGATTTTATCGCTAAGATTACGGTATTAATCTAAAAGTAGAATGGTACGGGTATTTTAATGATCGATAGTTAAAATAAGGCGAACTAGACGTAATATTCGGATTTTACGCTTAGACGTGCTACCTAGAGGTTCCGTAATAAGTAGAAGGCGCTAACCCGAAGGGGCTTAGCGAGCGGAAGCTAACCCGAAGGGGCTTAGCGGAGCTTGGCACATCTGAGGGACTGAGGCAATGGTAGTTACAATCCAACGCATTGTTACTGGAAGAATAGGGGCATTTTCAGGGGGTGCCTTCTCTGGCTCCCGTTTGTATCCATTGCCTCAAGTTAGTGAGACCTGTCAAGCCGGTGCATATGCTTTCCCGGATTTCTGGAGAACTACTTGTGAGCGTGATTTATCCTTTTGATCCATTTACTTCCTAGCCCAAAAAGAGGCACCAAAATGGGTGAGAACAGTACAATTGCTTGGCCCTCAGTAGGCCAGTCTCCAGTGGCGGTTCCAGCCCACGCCAGCAACCTCAAGAAAGAGATTCGAGAGCTCCTGAAGTACAGCGAAAGGACTGGGGGAGAGGGAGGTGCAGTCACTGCCATGGCTATCCCTCATAACGTATTCAAGGACCTCTCCAACAGCGTTGTCATCTTGCTGGACAAGGTCATTGACCAGCCCAACATCAAAGACCTCGTAGAGGCCATCGAGCGCGTCGATAAAAACACAAAAATGATCTTGACCAGTGTGCAGTCAAGCAAGCAGCCCATTCGAAGTAGCGATACTTCTCCAGAGCCAGTGTCAGCGGCAACGCTGGCCCAATCAGTGCCAGATCCCGTCGCCGCACTAGAGGAAGATATCCCAGGCCTAGGTCCCTTCCGCCAAGAGACGTTGGAACGCTTGAAGACCCTGCCCCCGCCAACAGTAGAGAAAATCATTGTGGGCAGACGCAGAGGAGCAGCCGCCGTTCTGGCAGCAAGAGGACAGGTAGGAGCCGGGCGTGGAGAGACGTCAAAAGCGACGCCGTGCAATGCCACGGCGATTGCCCAGCCTGGTGGAAGGTCTTTGAAGCTGGTCCTTCAGAGTCAGACTGCGGAACAGGGAAAGGTACATGAGAAAATCTACAGCCCGCTAGACAAAGCCAAACGGGAGATTCGACTGATACAATTATGTCCCGACATTGATCCAGAGTATGATGTGCGCTGTGAAATGTCCGCCGTTTCGCTCGACATACGCCCAGTTTACAAAGCATTATCATACACATGGGGAAATCCGAACGACACTGTTCCGATCACTCTCAACGGGCAGCGACTTGCTATCACGCGAAATCTAAAGAAGGCCCTTCAACGCCTTCGTACTATCAATACCAAGACTCCAGTCTGGATAGACGCTCTCTGCATCAACCAACTCGACCCCGCCGAGCGCATGCATCAAGTTGAAATGATGCGCGTCATCTACGAAAATCCGAACGAGGTAATTGTCTGGCTAGGGGATGATCCGCGGCCTCTCCCTGGCGACGAACATTGGGATGCTAGCTGTTTTCGTTGGAGTGGAGATGAAGCCGACATATCAAGTATCAACCCGATTCTAGCATATGCAGAGGCCTATGGCGATACATATCCGGAACAGCCGGACGCACGCTCTGCAAACCCGCTAATGCTGGGATTTTGCCTGATACGCTTGCTGGCGGGTGATGTGCATTTAGCGGACATACCGCTGTTAAGGAGCATAAATTTGCGTGAGCAATGCATGAAAGCGTTTAGCAGTTTGGTCACGCGGCCATGGGTATGCAATACTGAATTCATAAGTGCGCTTTTTTCATGAAGAGGAAGAGTCTGATATGTTGCTTCCAATAGTGGAATCGAATTTGGGTGATCCAGGAGGTTACCCTCCCTTCAAAAGTCACTGTCGTATTCGGCCGGTTCACAGCTCCTCTCCGTATGTACGCCCACGCATCCTCCAATTTCGAGAGTCACAGGGCAACGTGCTGTGTAGGAGCTTTGCCTACAGAAGATCGCACTTCTTCGCCTATGGAGGACTTCTGCCGCAAGATGCTGATAATTGTCGAGGGCGGGAATCTCTGGCGAAAAAAGGAGAGTGTCACATTACTGACCCTTCTTCGTCTGTATTACTCGAGAGATGCCACAGATGCTCGGGACAAAGTCTATGGCCTTTTAGGTCTTGTCACAGACTGGGGTAACAGCAGAGCAATAGCCCCTGATTACACGCTGCGTACATCTGAGCTCTACCAGGAAGTCGCGTCAAGATCCATAGAGGTTTCTGGCTCGCTCGCCATCCTCGCCTTCCGCACTGAGAGAAACTATCACAAAATGATAAGAGATCTCCAGAAAATCAAGGAGGGTGTCACGTACCACAAACTCCTGCTACCGACAGCGTCTTCTAGCGAGGAATATATGCAGGACGCGCTGCGGAAGAAGCATAAATCAGTCCCCGACCCAATTGAGCTCGACATGCCCAGCTGGACCCCCGATTGGGAGACTATAAACGAAAGGGACTTTGAGGTCGGGACCTCCGAGCGCATAAACCGCGCCTTCATCTTCGACGCCTGCGCCAGCCGCCCAGCCCCTCCCTTTCCCATCCGCTACACCTCCTCCTCCATCCTCACCAGGACGCGTATACTCACACTATCAGCATTGCGTATCGGAACCGTCGATGACGACAAGTTCAGGCACTTCATGCCATTCATTGTCAACCCCGCCTCAGCGATCAAATTAGATAACTTCCCACTTCCCTCGAACCCCAACGACCTCGACCAGCCATACGTCGCAGGTGGAACCAAGTACGACGCTGTTTGGCGCACCGTGTGCGGCGACTCGTTCTTCGCAGGCAGCCACAGCTCTGCGGGACTTGACGGGCACGCAATGTTCAGACGCACAACGCCCGATGACAAGGCCGCAGTGCAAGCGTGGCGGCGGTGGCTCGGGCGTCAGAAGACGAGAAGCGCTATCCACCGCTCTCCCGCTATGAAAGATTTCTCCTCGCCAGAGGAACACGCAATGGTGACGGAGGCGGATCGTGCTATCAGGTCGGTCGGCTTGCAGCGGCGATATTTCGAAACCGATACGGGATACATGGGTATGGGGTCTTCGGCGCAGGCGGGCGATGAGGTTTTCGTGCTTTTGGGGAGTACAACTCCGTACCTGTTGCGCTCGTTGGGAGACATTGGTGTGGAGGGACTGAGAGCGACACAGTTGTATACGCTTGTTGGCGAGGCATATGTTCAGGGCGTCATGGACGGCGAGCTTGTAAAGGAGTCGGAGGTTGAGATTCAAGAGCTGCTCGTGATATAGATGAGGGTTTAGTCGATTGATTGGACGATAGGGGAAGTAGAAAGGGTTTATCTAGTGTCTTAGGGTGGTGTCCTAGTTGACTTGTCGTCGATTGAAGACGTCGAAAATCCTACATGCGCATTCTCAAGCCAAATGTTATGCTTTTCTGCAGATGTCAGTGTATTAACATACGCGTATCATAACAACGGTAATCCAATCGCAGAATTTCCTCATGAACCGCCCCGCCAAAGTTTTGGGCGACCTCCTGCTCCAATTCGCCAGCCTCCACAGCCTGTATTTCCGTAACCAAATCAACAATCTCTGGTAAATCAATCCAGATATTATGACTCTCAAATACTGCCATCAACGAACCTCGACTTTCAAATCAAGTCCACCTCTTTCAAATGATCTCGACGATCCTCATAATGTCGGATACAGCCATCAACGGAACTCGATACAGAAACATCCATACAGACGATATCCACCATACCGTCCATATTCAAATGAGAATAATCTTGATGATGAAGGATATAGCCATCCACGACCCCAATAAGAGAACATCTATACCGACCTATTTTAAATGACAACGATCTTGAGGATGTAAGGTACAGCCATCCACGACCCTCAAGAAAAAAACGTCCAAATCGACGATCTTCGCCCGATTTTGACGACGCAAGCGACGACGGGTATCAACAATCCACGAAAACCGAATCAAGTCCATTATCTAAAAATTTATCCGAAAGATGCGACCCCAGCATGACCCATCCCTTAGGCTTCAAACATGACGAAGACATGTATTCCTGGATCAAATGGTACTGCGGGACCTGCTACCGCAACTTCCACATCCCCAAAGAATGGCATAAACAGGTGCACTGGTATGACCTTTGGCGACTAATCCAAAGGTCACATTGCTCGGATGGAGGGTTTGCGTGTGCGGAATGCGGTGAATCAGTCAGTGATCGAAGCTCCGATTACAGGCGGAAATTCTTTTTGCATATCTTGCACGAGCATCCAAGATATGCGGACTCGAGACATCGGAAAGAGGTGCAGGAACAGATCAAACCAGGATAAATAAATAAGGTTCTCAGAGCGGTCGGGGAAAAGTGGCGCTCTCTAGTGAATTGAGGCTGGAAATGGTCACGTGAGATGGAAGGTGTAGAAGGAAGTTGAGGTTGGTCGTACACTTTGAGCCCTCACAATGTAACTTCTTGGTCAGCTCGCAGCGGTAAAGGTTTTCCAGTGAGCGAACGTAAGGGAGTAGAGACGGAGCAGATGGAACAGACGGCGAAGTGAAGTGGACCACCTACAAATTTATTAAGAACGTCTACAATTATCACTCGCCGAAAGCTCATAAATTGATCTGTTTGGCCATTGATAACTTGCCAGCAGGTATTAATTCTGATCTTTCTCAATCTGCTACTTTCTCCTAGTCCACACCCCGGAGTTCGCAGCAATCCAATGCCGATCCCATATTAGGCGAAGATGATAGTCAATAAAGCTTTATAGCCTCGCAAGTAGTTACGCCGACCACATTATTCACCCAGGCAACGGAGCCAGCATTCAAGAAGCCAAGTAAAAGGCGAGCTAGTGGGCAGTAGCGCTGACGCGCAAGAATTTACATGTCCCCGCCTTGTTCAACAAATCAAGCAGTCAGTCTACTTGCGCCCTTTGCATGACATTTAATCTGCTTTAATGCGAAAGGGTGCAGGTCACCATCAAAATGATAATCACAACTGGGCCCAGGGCGACAAAATCTCAGATGTAGTGGCTAAAGAAACCGCTGAGTGTGAATGTTTTTTTATTGAACAAGTAGATTATAGATTGTAAGATTTAGATACTCACTCCGTATAACAGGATTTGTTAAGGATTCAATTGATGAAGAGCTAGAATGGCCCATCCATCACTGTCACTAGACAAATTGACACTTTACCGAGACCTTGTAGAGATCAGGATCGATATACTCGACAATAGCAGTGTGATAGAGCGCAAGACTCAGCTTTTCTTAGGCTGGCGCGACCACCATGAGTATAGCAATAGCTTTGCAAATCTTACTGGTTGTCATTCTGCTATGATTTTCGTGTCACTTCTAGCAAAAGGCGGCCTCCTTAATCCTCCAGCAAGGCAATCACATCCATGGCTTTGACCTCCTTCGCGCAGTCAAGAGCTGTCTGACCAGATTCATCCTTGATACTCTTATCCGCTCCATAACGTAGCAGCAATTGAATACCTTCAATATCATCGTTGTACGCAGCCATGTGCATGGCTGTCTGTCCGCCATACTCGTATGTCACGTTCGGACTCAGTTTGCCCTCTCCCATGCCGTCCTCGCCCTTCAGAAGCGTCTCTGCTTCAATGAAATCCGTCTGCGACATAAGTGACAGAAAAACTTGAGCACGCGCAACATCCGGGTTTGCTTCCAGGAACGCTTGTTCATCGATATCCTTTCCCAGGTCCATGCTGCCGGTGTATCCATTTTCGGTTTTGATGTTAATGATATATCGGCCACTGTTGTCGAGAACATTAGCGCGGCACATAGCGCATCGTTCGCGTGCGCTTGGAGATGAAAGAGCGTATTCCATTATGCAGCTTTTATGGAAGTGGTGGCCGCAACGGAGTTGCACGTCATCGGTAACATAGGATGGCTTTGATGGTTCGTCGTCATCATTAGGGACGATGAGCGGCTCGTAGCAGATGGCACATTGATCTTCGGAATGTATTTCAGGCTTCGGGGGCGGTAAAGTCATGATGATATGGAAATGATGCAGAACTTATCACTATTGACAGGACTTTTGAAAAGGGGACAGTTTTTGATGTGAAGGAAGAGCTGTTGTGATGGAGAAAGTTTTTGCAACATCGAGGATTGTTGTAACATTCGAGCCTCTTGAATACAGTTGATTTCAAAACCATTAAGAATTGCGCTAAGCAGATGGCCCGCGCACCAAAAATAGGCGGGGCAACCACCAACGTCGAGCAGATACATACAGTAGATTTCATTGCCATTGGCGCTGACGCTAAACGGATGGCCCGCACACCTTAATTCATATAGGGGAACTACCAACGTCAAGTAGAAGAAGATATAGACCTATAATAAGGCTAAAGAAAGATTTGTAGTAGGTTTATAAACTAGTATATAGTAACTTCATAATAGGGCCATTATTAATAGTATAACAACGTCGGCAAAACGAAAAGTGGCTCGATCGTGGCTCAGGGCGCTCGACGGGCGCCCCGGGAGCCTTAAACGCGACACCCATCTACCGACTCGAGGTGCGCCCGAGGCATGCAGCCAAGGGGCCTAG
>JAABUK010000433.1_pt1 | contig 88831 bp, 93 predicted proteins | sample 5559141 | NCBI WGS metagenome assembly JAABUK01 (sample SAMN10711869, study PRJNA513367) | rock metagenome | isolation source: Antarctica rocks | place: Antarctica: Victoria Land, Pudding Butte nord | collected 2016-01-03
AGCAGGGCACAGAGAAAGAGTACGTGCGCTTGCACTCCCAACAGATGGAGCTATTTTGACCCCGTTGCCGCAGGACAAGCCTGCGTGAAACGTGCGATACCTCGCAGCTTGCTGCGACGTAGTTCATAGTCAGTGAGAGAAGGCAAAAAAAGCCGAGAAGATGCGGAAGCTGGCTTTTGGCATGAGGTTTGGTTGCGTGTGGCAAATGATACCGCTCTTGTTTACCAGAGGTTTGAGAATGAATGAGCTTTTTGTGTTGGACGAGGAATCACATATCCCTATTTTCAGTGAGGTGTGCACTTACTGTAGCCATCTTGACTTGAGTGGAGACCGGAAATGTGTTGCCTTTCCCGGCGGCATTCCTCTTCCTATTTGGCTTGGTGAGAACACTCACCGCTTCCCATACCCCGGAGATCATGGAGTCCAGTTTACGCCCATAGGATCAGGCAAACGCAGTAAACCGCGAAAGCAGCGATACTTAATCAGACCGTATCGGGACGGCAATGCGTCTCTCCGCACTCGTCTTTTGCAAGACCCACAAATTCGAAAACGGATCACTGAAATATTGGAAAGCAACTCAAATATTTCTGTCGCTAGCCAGACTTCAGATACCAAAATCCACTGGCTTGACAGTACTACCTTCAAAGCGAAGGCGCAAAAAAGAAAGCGAACTCCGACAAATGAACCTGCCCGCTAATGCGGGCAGGCTTTTTTATTAGGGCTGATTTTCTTTGTGCAGCCTGCTGTGGTGGCGACTGTAGCCGAAGTAGACGACGAAACCAATCAGCAGCCAGACAACCAGCCGAAGCATTGTTTCCAGTGGCAGGCCGCTGATGAGATACAAACAGGCCAGAATGCCGCCAATCGGGACATACGGCACGCCGGGACATTTGAAGGGACGCGGCAGGTCCGGCTGCGTCCGGCGCAGATAAAGGACGCCCGCGCAGACAAGAATAAACGCGAACAGCGTGCCGATGGAAACCAGCTCACCTAAGAGAGCCAGCGGGACAAAGGCGGCGACCAGAGCGACAATGCCGCCCAGAAGCCAGGTGGCGTACACCGGGGTCTGAAACTTTGGGTGCAGACGGCTGAACACGGCGGGCAAAAGTCCGTCCCCGGCCATGGTGAAGAAAATGCGCGTCTGCCCATAGAGCAGTACCAGCATGACTGAAGTCAGGCCCGCAATGATGCCGACTTTGACGATGAGCGTCAGCCAGGGCAGGCCGGTCGCCGCCACGCCGACAGCGATGGGGTCGGCGACGTTAAGTTTGGGGTAGGGGACCAGTCCGGTCAGCACCGCTGACACGGCGATATACAGCACGGTGCAAAGAGCGAGCGAACCGAGGATGCCCACCGGCATATCCTTCTGCGGGTTCTTCGCCTCTTGCGCGGCGGTAGACACCGCATCAAAGCCGATGTAGGCAAAGAAGATGACCCCCGCACCGCGCAGGACGCCGCTCCAGCCGAAGTGGCCGAAGTGTCCGGTGTTCGGCGGGATGAACGGATGCCAGTTGGCCGGATGTACATGGCCGATACCGAACGCTAGAAACAGCCCGATGACGCACAGCTTGACGACCACTATCCCAGCGTTCAGGCTCGTGGACTCGCGCACCCCGAAGGCCAGCAGAGCCGTCACGCCCAGCACGCCGAGTAGGGCCAGCAGGTTAAAGCCATGCAGGGCGGGGAGCGTCAGTCCGAGGTCGCGCAGGAAGCTCGACACGTAGCCTGCCCAGCCGACGGCGACCGTCGCCGTGCCGAGCGCGTATTCCAAAATCAGGTCCCAGCCAATCACCCAGGCCACCAGCTCGCCGAGCGTCGCATACGAGTAGGTGTAGGCGCTTCCGGCGATGGGGATGAGCGCGGCAAACTCGGCATAGCACAGCCCCGCGAACGCGCAGGCGATGCCGCCGAGAATAAAGGACAGCATGATGGCCGGTCCCGCGTACTGCGCCGCCGCCTGCCCGGTCAGCACAAAAATCCCCGCCCCGATAATTGCCCCGACCCCGAGGGCCAGCAGACGCCAGGGTCCCAGCGTGCGCTTCAGGGCCGTGCCGTCCGTCTTTTCGGTTTGCAGGTCCGCCACACTCTTTTTTGCCAGATACCGACTTCCGCTCATCTTTTTTCCTCTCGCGCTTAGGTTCCGCCTCAGTGTACCACGACTTTTAGTGGTATAATAGCTTAACTTGACAGACAAGGATGGTATTCTATGCGCTCACGCTTTGCCCTTTATTCCTGCGGCCTGCTTGCCCTGCCGCTGCTGCTGTCTGCCCCGACGGGCGCGGCTCCTGCAACAGAGACAGTACATGAGCAGTTTGCTCAGAAAGACGTCACGATTGCCGAACTGCGACGCCAGGTCGCCGCGCTGACCGCCCAGGTGACGATGCTGAAAGCCCAGGCGTCGGCGTCCGAGACCAGCGTGCCCGACAGCAATGGCATGACCTCGCTGATGCTTGCTATCCAAAGCCGGAACGTTGAAAAAACCGAGCTTCTGCTGGCCCAGGGCGCGGATGTGTCGGCGGCAGACAAAGGCGGCAACACAGCTCTGATGCTGGCCGCGCAGTGGGGGCAAATTGATGTCGTTCGGGCGCTGCTCGACAAAGGCGCGGCAGTGGATGTCAAGAACCAGCACGCCCCCGGCGACAACGGCGGCGGCGCGACGGCCCTCATGTGGGCGGCCCGCTACAACCATGTGCCTGCGGTAAACCTACTGGTTGACCGGGGCGCGAGCATGACGCTCGGCGACAACGGCGGACGCGGCGGGGCGCTGTTCTGGTCGGGGTCCTATGGTCAGGCGGCGGCGACAAAGGCGCTGCTGGACCGGGGTGCACCCCTCAATGCCAGAGATAAAGACGGCAAAACGGCCCTCTACTGGGCGAGGCGTCCCTATCCGGGCGTTCCCGATGGCGCACGCGATGCGACCGTAGAAGTCTTGAAGAGCGCAGGAGGCACCGAATGAAGAAACAAAGTCGTCGCGGATTCACGCTGCCCTCTCGAGGGTTTACTTTGATCGAACTGCTCGTCGTCATCGCCATCATCGCGATTCTCGCGGCCATTTTATTTCCCGTCTTCCAGAGCGTCCGCGAAAATGCCCGCCGGACGGCCTGCCTGTCCAACGAGAAGCAGATTGGGCTGGCGTGGACGCAATACACACAGGATTACGACGAAGTGCTGCCGAGCCAGGCGTGCGGCGGGTCGGGAGCGGGCCGGGGCGGCTGGGTCTTTTACAGCGTCTTCGGGATGGCGGGCACAGTGCCGGTGTACGACGTTTCCAAGGGAAGCGTCTACCCCTACATAAAAAGCAAAGGGGTGTACTTGTGCCCGGACGATGGGCCGGGCCAGAGCGCAGGTAATTCCTACGCCGCCAACGGCTGCCTTGCCGCTTCCGATGCCTGCACGTCCGGGCTGGGCGCGGGCAAGTCGCTGGCCGCCATCGACTCTCCGGCGCAAACCATGATGCTGAACGAGGAGATCGACGGCGGCGGACCGGGCTTTGCCAGCGACGACGGCTATTTCAGCTTGACTGCAAACACTTTCTCAGACCGACACCGGGGCGGCTGTAATGTCTGCTTCATGGACGGTCATGCAAAGTATTACGGCCATCCAAACACCGCCGCCAATGACCTTGCCACCGGCGGCGGCACTGTGCCGTGTTCCTGATCACCCGCGCATGGCTTCCACAAACGCCCGGACAGCTCCGCGCCGGGCGCGGGTGGTTTTCAGAAGCAAACCCGTGGGCCGGGTGAAGGCATCTGGCCCGGCCAGCGGGACGGCACAGAGCGTTCCCGCACGGACTTCCTGCTGCACCGTGTCGGCGGGCAGAAGGCTCAGGCCAGTGCCGATTTCCACCAGATTTTTAATCGTTTCAATGTTGTCAAACGTCGTCACGACCTTGACGCGCACCCCCGCCGCCTTCAGCTTTTCGTCCACCAGCCGCCGCGTCGGGATGTCGTCCGCAAAGCCGACAAACGGCTCGCCGTCGAGCCGCACCAGCGTCGTTTCCGCCTCCCGTGCCAGTGGATGTTCCGGCGCACAAACCACCACCATATCTTCCTCGGCAAAGGAGATGACTTCCAGCCCGCGCCGGGCGGCGGGGCAGGCAACAATGCCCACGTCAATTACGCCCGCCGCCACATCATCGGCAATGCGCTGAGTCTGCGCGTATTCCAAGTGAACATTGATGCGCGGGTGCGCGGCCAGAAATGGCTTGAGGCGCGGCGGCAGGGCATGGAGGCCAACCGAGTAGACCGTGGCGACCCGGACGGTTCCCGCCGCGTCATCGGACAGCTCCCGAAGCTGGGCCTCGAGTTCCTGCGCCGCCCGCAGCAGAGGCCGAGCGCCTGCATAGAGCGCCTGCCCGGCGGGCGTCGCTGTCACCTGCCCGCGCCCCTGCCCCCGGTCTAAAAGCACCTGCCCATACTCCTGCTCCATCACCCGGAGGCGCTGCGAAACCGCCGACTGCGAGATGAAGCTTTTGTCCGCCGCCCGCGAAAAGCTGCCGGTGTCCACGAGGTCCACGAAAAGCTGCAATGTGTCTAAGTTTATCATAAGCCTGCCTTATGATACCCGCAAACACAATTCATTTTACTTTTGCCGGGCAGGCGGGTATACTAGGTTATCACACAAGCGTGAGATTTTTAAGAGGTTTTATCTATGGCAGTTGCCCCCCCTGACCCGACGTCCCGCGAAAACGAAACGAGCCACGTCAAGAGCCGTATGCACGACTCCTATCTCTGGCACCGGCTCCATTCAGCGTCCGGGATTTTCCCCATCGGCTTTTTCCTGCTTCAGCATTTAATCGCAAACTCCTACGCCCTGCGAGGCGAGCCGTACTACAACGGGGTCATCAAAGTTTACGGCGGACTGCCGTTCGTGGCCGTGCTGGAAATCACGCTGATCTACCTTCCTATTTTGTACCACTCCATCTACGGCTTCTGGATTACCGCCTACGGACAGCCTAATTTAGGCAAATACCAGTATGGCCGCAACTGGAACTACGTCATGCAGCGGGTCAGCGGCGTGATCGCATTCTTCTACATTGGCTACCATATCTGGAACACAAGCCTGCACAAGTATATTTTGCTCTGGAACCATGTCCCGCACCCGGATCAGGTCATCAGCTATGCCGCAATGGCGCAGCAGATGGCGGACCCGGCGCATTATATCATTCAGGCCATCGGCATCATCTTCACAGTGTTCCACTTCACCAACGGCTTGTGGAACTTCTGCATCCGCTGGGGCATCACGATTTCGGCGCACGCCCAGCGCATGAACCAGTACGTTTGCTGGGGCCTGTTCGCCATCTTCACCGGTATGGGCCTTTGGACCATCATTGCCCTGCACAACGCGGGCGTCAACCATAATTATACGCCAACAACTATGGCATCGTATGTGAAGCATTAAGCAGCCTCACCCAAAGGGAGGGCCGGACAATGGCAATCGCCGAGCGCGAACTCGCCCCGCAGGCGCGAAAGCAATTTTACACGGAAGACGAGTACCTCGTGCGAGAAGAAGCCGCCGAAGAGCGGTCGGAGTACGTCAACGGAGAATTGCAGCCAATGTCTGGTGGTACAGATGATCACGCACTGATTTCCGGGAATGTTTCTGCGGAGCTTCGGGCGATACTTCGCAGGGGCGACTGTAGAGTCTACGGTTCCGATCTGAAGATTTACGGGGACGGCGCGATGCGCTACCCGGATGTGTCCGTCGTGCGGGGGCCGCGTATTTATCATGGAGCCAATCGCACCGTGGTTTGCAACCCACTCCTGATCGCGGAAGTGCTTTCCCCAAGCACCGAGAAAACGGACCGAGGAGCAAAGTTTCGCAACTATTCTGCCATCTCTACGCTTCAAGTCTATCTGCTGATCAGCCAGAATACGCCGCGTGTGGAGATGTATCTGCGGGGCGAAAATGAGAACTGGGATTACTCAGAAATAGTTGGCCTAGACGCTGCTCTGAGCATTCCGACGCTGTCCGTATCGCTGCCACTGAGCGAGATTTATGATCTGATTGAGTTTGACTAGAGATTTTGACTAGGGAGGCGCACCGTGGTAGTCGCAGAACGTGGGTTTTCAGCGTCGAGGCACGGTGGGTTTCACACGGCGGCTGAATATCTTGCTTGGGAAGATTTGGCTGAGGAAAAATCCGAGTACATCCACGGCATTATTCGAGCGCGTCCGGGTGGCACTTACCACCACGGCCTCGTGATGGTTGGTTTAGGATGTGCTTTCCATCAGGCTTTGCATGACAGCGATTACCTCAACACAATTTGCGACCTGAAAGTTGGCGTCCGGGACATCATTTATTACCCGGAGATATGCATTTTTGTTGAACCACTCGAATTTTACGAAGGCAACAAGACTGTCATTACAAACCCATTGCTCACGGCAGAAGTGATTGCACCAAAGACTGAGGCGCGGGACCGGGGCGAGAAGTTTCGCAACTATCTTTCCATTTCTTCGCTACAGGTATACCTTCTTATTAGTCAGAACGAGCCTCGTGTAGAGATGTATTCGCGCAGTGATAGCAGGCACTGGAGTTATCTGGATGTTACGGGGTTTGACAGTGTGTTGGAAGTCCCTGCCTTATCGGTTTCGGTCGCTCTGAGCGAGATTTACTGTCAGGTTACATTCGATGACCATGCAGATAACAAGCAGCCCGCTTGAGAAAACAACTGCTTTGAGCCTATCATCTCGACGCGACATTATTACGGCAAACCTCATAACTGCGCTGTGAGATGTCTCGCAGCAGAATGGGTGTTTTGTCTTTGGCTCTGACGTCAAAGTGTGGGTTGCGGGCGAGGTATTTACCCCAGAGGTGAGCGTCGTCTGTGGCCCCGTGAATTACCACGATGGAAATCAGACGATCTACACAACCCGGTTTTAGTGGCTGACGTCATCTCAACAGATGTTGCCAATGACGACCGGGAGCAAAGATTGAAGACAGTCCGGTCTGTCAAATCTCTGACTAATTACCTGCGAGTGAGTGACAGTGAAGTTCATATTGTGGCATTCGGAGGCAGATGGAAAAGTTATTGGTTTCGCTCCGAAGAGACCAGTCTCAGTGCGCTTTTATGGATTTCTGAAATCTCTGCCTCAATCGCAGTGGCGGACATCTATCGAGAAGTCAATTTCAGCGAAGCGGAACTGTGAATAGTTAGCGGTTGTTAATAAGATAAGAGGCATTTATTATGGCGACAGTAGCGAGCAATACGAAACCGAAAGTGATTGTGGTGGGCGGCGGGCTGGGCGGGCTGATGACGAGCATCAAGGTCTGCGAGGCGGGCGTGCCGGTAGATTTGTTCTCGTTCGTGCCCGTCAAGCGCAGCCATTCGGTGTGCGCGCAGGGCGGCATCAACGGCGCGGTCAACACCAAAGGCGAGGGCGACTCGCCCGAAGAGCATCTCGACGACACCGTGTACGGCGGGGATTTCCTGGCAAACCAGCCGCCGGTCAAACACATGGCGGACCACGCGCCGGGCATCATCAACCTGCTGGACCGGATGGGCGTCATGTTCAATCGCACCGGCGAGGGCCTGTTGGACTTCCGCCGCTTTGGCGGGACGCAGTACCACCGAACGGCTTACGCGGGCGCGACCACCGGGCAGCAATTGTTGTACGCTTTGGATGAGCAGACGCGGCGGTTTGAAGTGGAAGGCAAGATCAAAAAGCACGAGTTCTGGGAGTTCCTGGGAGTCGTAAAGGACGACGACGGCACCTGCAAAGGTATTGTCGCGCAGGACCTGCGGACGATGACCATTCAGGAGTTCCGTGCCGACGCCGTGGTGCTTGCCACCGGCGGGCCGGGCATTGTTTATAATCGCTCGACCAACTCGGTGATGAACACCGGCACGGCGGCCTCGGCGGTCTATCAACAGGGCGCAACGTATGCGAACGGCGAGTTTATTCAGGTGCATCCGACCGCCATTCCGGGTCTGGACAAGCTGCGGCTGATGTCCGAGTCGGCACGCGGTGAGGGCGGGCGCGTCTGGGTCCCCCGCGAGCCGGGCGACAAGCGGCGCGGCGAGAATATCCCGGAGAACGAGCGGTACTACTTCCTGGAAGAAAAGTACCCGGCTTACGGCAACCTGGTCCCCCGCGATATCGCCACCCGCGAGATTTTCTCGGTCTGTGTCGATGAAAAGATGGGCGTCTTCGGCGAAAACCAGGTCTATCTGGACTTGACCCACTTGGACAAAAAGCAGATTGACATCAAGCTCGGTGGCATTCTGGAAATCTACGAGAAGTTCGTCGGTGAAGACCCGCGCACGACGCCAATGCGAATTTTCCCCGGCGTCCACTACTCGATGGGCGGCCTGTGGGTAGATTTCGCTAAGAACGAGACGACGGGCGGCTTGACTGAAGGCGACCCGCGTAACCATCAAACGAGTATTCCAGGGCTGTTTGCGGCGGGTGAGTGCGACTATCAGTACCACGGCGCAAACCGTCTCGGGGCGAACTCGCTCCTGTCTTGCCTGACCACCGGGCAGGTCCTCGGGCCGGGCGTCGTGAACTATGTCAAGCATCTGCCGAAGAGCGTGGACGATCTGCCGTCGTCGCTGTTTGAGCGCGAGCTAAAGCTTCAGCAGACCAAGTACGAGTCGCTGGCGGCGTCGGTTGGGACCGAGAACCCGTACCGTATCCACGAAGAGCTGGGCGATACGATGACGGAGAACGTCACCGTTGTCCGCTACAACGACCGCCTGAAAGCGACCGATGCCAAGATTCAGGAGCTGCTGGAGCGCACTGACCATGTCTCTATCGCGGACAGCTCGAATTGGACCAATCAGCTCATCCCGTTCACGCGGCAGCTCAAGAATATGCTCCACCTGTCCCGTGCTATCGTCAATGGAGCGCTGGCCCGTGATGAGTCACGCGGCGCACATTACAAGCCGGACTTCCCGATGCGTGACGATGAGAAGTTCCTGAAGACAACGCTAGCCCAGTGGACCCCCGATGGCCCCGTGCTGTCCTATGAGGCCGTGGATACGTCGCTGGTCAAGCCGCGCCTGCGGAACTACGCCGCTGAGAAGAACGAATCCGGCACGGCTACGCCGACCACCGAAGCCGCCAAAGAAACGCTGATTGTCACCACCAACGGCAACGGCTCTAACGGCAATGGCAAGAACGGCAACGGGCATCATGCGAACGGCACCGGCTCAGGGACGAACGGCAAAAACGGCGTACTGGCAATGGGCGCGGGCCTGACCGGCGCGGCTGTGCAGGAGATGCAGACGGCGGCAGGCGCAGGCGTCAACGGCGGCGGTGACCAGCTTTCCACCCGCCCCCCGGAGGCCCGCCGCGATACGGCTTACGAAGCGGACAAAGCCGAAGTCAGAGAAGCCGACGACAACTGGCTGACGGGCCGAAACGACGCCGACGATGCCGACCCGGTAAAGAAGTCCAATCCGGTGGCAGTTGCAGGTGAAAAAGATGTTGACGCACAATAAGCTGGCAATCTTGGGCGCGGCAGGGCTGCTTCTATCGGCTCTGCCCGCGCTGGCTGTTCCTGACCCACCATTGAAGCCAACAGACGCTTTGATCTATAACAGTGGCTCAACCAATAGCCGGGGATATACGATCTATCTTTCTCCGCAAGGTATCGTGACTTTCAGCAAGGTCCATGGTCCCGTTATGTCCACCAATGTGCCTTTTTACGGTCCTTACAGTGGAGCGGCCATAAAAGCTCAGGCCCGGACCTTCTTCCATGACCTTGCCGCCGCTGGGCCGTTGAGCAGTCTGCCGGTGCATCACGGAATGCGGAGCGTTTCATTTGGCACAAGCACAACCATACATTATAAAGGGCAGTCGTCACCTGATTTGACGAGCGGTGGCGACCCGCGTGTTGTTGCGTTGCGAAACGATATTCAGGTCATTGCACGGACTTTACACCTCGGCGGTCTAAATCGCCCCTTTACTCGAATAAACCGTTAGAAAGACAAGAACCATGTCTGACAAGAAAAGTATCCTTCTGAAAATCAAGCGCCAGAAAGACCAGGACTCGGCCCCGTACTGGGAAGAGTTCGAGCTTCCGTGGCGGCCCGCGATGAACGTCATCTCGTGCCTGATGGAGATTCGTAAGAACCCCGTGACCCGCGACGGCAAGCAGACCTCGGCCCCGGTGTGGGAAATGAACTGCCTCGAAAACGTCTGCGGCTCCTGCACCATGCTGATGAACGGCAAGGTCGGCCAGAGCTGTGCGACGCTGGTGGACAACCTGCCACAGCCCATCACGCTGGAGCCGATGTCCAAGTTCCCGGTCGTCAAGGACCTCGCCGTGGACCGCTCGCGGATGTTTGAGAACCTCAAGAAAATCCGGGGCTGGATCCCGATTGACGGCACGTATGACCTCGGCCCCGGCCCGCGCATCGCCGAGCGCGACCGGCAGGAGGCGTATGAATTCGCCAAGTGTATGTCCTGCGGCTCGTGCCTGGAAGCCTGCCCGCAGGTCAACACGCATTCTAACTTCATCGGCCCGGCGGCCATCGGTCAGGTGCGCCTGTTCAACAGCCACCCCACGGGGAGCATGAACAAAGAAGAGCGCCTAGAAGCCATCGCCGGCGCGGACGGCGTCACAAGCTGCGGCAACGCGCAGAACTGCGTCAAAGCCTGCCCGAAGGAAATCCCGCTGACAAAGGCCATCGCCGAGATGAACCGGGATGTCACGCTTTACAAATTCAAGCGGTTTTTCCGTGGGAAATAGAGGGAAAGTAGCAATTAATTAGATTGGGCGGAAGGATGCTACGATGTTAATCTTTCCGCTTAATTTTTGTCCCATTGGTACAACCGCGCCAGCAATGGGTGACACAGAGTACTATAGGTGCTTAAGCTCGGAAGGGAAAAGATGCAATTGGTTATCGAACAATTAATATCAGAGGTTGATGATCTTAGTAAAGTTGAGGGCCTTACAGATGAAGAATCAGAAGAAATAAGTTCTGAATACTCTATTACAAGCTATGGCGCTGACTACCCTGTTGATGGTCTGGTGAAAAGGATTAATGAGGAAAGTATTGTAATACCGCAATTTCAGCGCGATTTTGTCTGGACAATCAAGCAAGCGTCTCGTTTCGTTGAGTCGCTGCTTTTGGGCTTACCTGTCCCTGGTGTCTTTTTCTCTAGAGAGCAAAACAGCCAAAAACTTCTTGTTATAGACGGACAACAACGATTGAAAACGCTACAGTTTTTCTATGGTGGAGTTTTTACTCCAACCTCAAGAGCGTTCGCTTTGTCCGGCCTAGAGTCACGTTTTGAACACTTTACATATAAAACACTTTTAGATGAAGATCGTCGTAGATTGGATGACGCTATACTTCACGCTACTGTTGTTAAGCAAGACGAACCGACCAATGATGATAGTAGCATATACAATATCTTTGAGCGGCTGAATACTGGCGGAACATTACTTGCGCCTCAGCAAATCCGCGCATCTATTTATCATGGCCCATTTAATGACCTCTTGGGTGAGTTAAACAAAAACTCTGATTGGCGCTCGATATTTGGTGCTACAAACAAATATATGAGGGATCAAGAGCTTATACTCCGTTTTTTTGCATTGTACTACAACGCGGAAAACTACAGGCAACCAATGAAGGGCTTTTTAAATTCATATATGGAAGCAAATAAAACATTCAAACTCCAGTCATCGAAAGAACTCACAAAGATTTTCGATTCAACAATCGAGGTCATTAACGTTTGTTTCGAAAAACAAGCTTTCAGGCCAGAGCGTGCCCTCAATGCAGCAGTTTTTGATGCCGTTATGATCGGTTTAGCAAACAGGCTTCAACTTAATGACGCTGTGAACTTTGAACTTATCAAGTCTCAGTATGAAAAGTTGGTTCAAGATAGTGCCTTCAAAGCTGCGACAGAGCGAGCCACAAGCGATGAAACTCGTGTATCTCAACGGCTCCGCCTCGCCAAAGAAGCGTTTAGTGCGGTCTGATGCGTACACGAGATGTGACCGATTACAAGCGTCGCTTGGATGGTCTTTTTAAAAAGCATGACAGCATCCCTTTCGATGAGCTAGAAATTAGAGCGCATTGGGCTAGGTACTTGTGTGTTCTCATATCAGGGTTCATCGAGGTTTCTGTAAAGGCTATTTATATAGATTACAGCCGACGAAAAGCCAGCCCTCAAGTCAGCAATTATGTGGATGCAAGGTTAAATAAGCTCACCAATGTAAGCATGAACAAGCTTTTGAATTTGACACGGGATTTCAGCCCGCAATGGGAGGAAGCTTTGCGTAGCGTTACAGAAGGAGAACTTGCTGCTGCGGTTGACAGTATAGTGGCTCTACGCAATCAGATTGCTCATGGAAATAATGCAGCCGTAAGTTACAGCAACATAAAAGACTACTATAAGCGTATTCTGCAAGTAATCGAGCTTTTAGAGCGTCAGTGCGCTTAGTTGGGTGAGTTTAAAATCAAGAAAAAAAGAGACGCAACCGGAAGGTGGGCGTCTTTTTTATGGGCAGGATTTGAGCGGGCGGTAAGTGAATGGGATATAGGAGTAACTTAACTATGGGCATTCACAGCAACGCGCTCAGACAACTGGCTCAACAGATATTCAGCGTACAAGAACAGCGCCAACTTCTATCCATCCTCTCAACAACACCCTTCCCGCTGGAAGAAATGATTGATTTTGACCTCATTTTGGGTGGCCCCAGCATGGCACGAATGGACTGCCATAATTCAGGACGCTACCATGTCAATGACCGTGCTGTCTTCCGTCCACTTCAGTATTGCGGCTCCTATCTAGAAATGGCAGATGGCGCAAAAGAGATTGTCTGGTTGACACGCGAAATTGTTCACATGAGCGGACTACATCTGGAAACGACGCTAAAACGAGTGGGGCAAACGAGCATGCCGTGGCCGTTAGGACAATTGCTCTACGACAGGACGGTAAAGAGCAAAGTTGATGCAATTCTCAGAGGGCAAATCGGCCAGTTCTTGCGCGTCTACAACGCCTCTAAGCACGACGTAGACCAGCCCAAAGATACACATCTTTTTTCCTTAGAGGACTCGATTATAGCCTACGCAGTTTCGCGCAAGATTGGGGTTCAACTCTACCCACACGCTAAGCTTTATACAAACGTTGCCATTTTTGAGACAGATTGCCCATCATAGAGTCATTCCGGTACAGGCACTTGGAAGGCGTTTAGCACGGCGCTGCTCATCAGGTACAGGCCGGACAGCATGACGATGTCTACGACGCCTTTGTCGCCGAAGGCAGCTTGCGTGCGGGCGTAGGTGGGGGCGTCGACGCGGCGCGTTTCGGCAAGCTGGCGGGTAAACTCATTGGCGCTGGCTTCCTGTTCGGAGAGGCCCTCGGGGGTCTGCCCGGCAATGATGGCGTCAATGACAGATTGGGACAGGCCGACGGATTTGCCGACGGCGGTGTGGGCGTACAGCTCATACGCCGCGCCCCACGCCGCGCCGACGGTGAGTATGACGATTTCATGGACGCGCTCCGGCAGGCTGGTGTGTTTGCGCTCGGCGGAGAAGTAGTCCAAGTAGGCCCGGCCAACTTCGGGGCCGTAGAGCAGGGCATTGAATGGACCGAGCAGTTGCCCGTCGGGCGTCGCGGCTTGAAACCCGGCTTTCTCGGCCCAGGGGATTTGCTCGCCCAGCATTTGCTGGTGCAGCGTCTTCTGGGCCGGGGTCAGCGCGTCCGGCATCAGCAGGGGCAGGCGGTTGTCTTCGGTGTAGGGGGTGTCGCTCATGGGGTGTTCCTCTAACGCTGTTGTTGCCGAAGTGGCAGGGCTTGAAACGTCGGGAGCAGTGATTGATAACAGAGTGGGCGGCGTATGGGCGCGGGCTGGGGCTGGGTGCGAGCTTGATTGTGGCGATTGGCGCACAGAATGCGTTTGTGCTGCGGCAGGGACTGAAGCGGGAAGGGTGGCTGACGGTCGCGGCGGTCTGCGCGGGCTGCGACGCCTTGCTGATTGCCTGCGGTGCGGCAGGATTTGGCAGCGTCATCGCCCGTTTGCCCTGGCTGACGTCAGGTGCTCTCTGGCTGGGGGCGGCGTTTTTGTTCTGGTACGGTTTCAGCGCATTCCGCCGCGCCCTGCGGCCCGAAGCGCTGGCACAGGCGGCGACGCCGGGCAGTAGAGGCAGCCTGGTGTTGGCGGCACTGGCCCTGAGCTTGCTGAACCCGCACGTTTACCTGGACACGGTGGTGCTGATTGGTGGCCTGTCCGCGCAGTATGCACTCATGCCCCGCATCTGGTTTGCGCTGGGGGCCATCACCGCCTCAGTGGTGTGGTTCTTCGGGCTGGCTTATGGAGCCGCGCTGCTCGTGCCTCTGTTCCGCCGCCCGGTGACATGGCGCATTTTAGACACGCTGATTGGCGTCCTCCTGTGGAGCCTCGCGCTGTCGCTGGTACGGGCGGCGTAAGCAGGCGGGCGGATGGGTACACTGGCGCTAAAGGAGAAACTAATATGGCGCTGCCGATTTCTTACGACTATGGTTATTTGGCCCCCGATGTGGATTTAGAGGAAGTGAAGGCGTTTCAGGCCGATGTGGACCTGGCGCACAAGAAAGTCACGCAGGGCGGGGGTCTGGGCGATGACTTTCTGGGCTGGGTAGACCCCGGCAAAATTGTCAGCCCCGACGAAGTGGCGAAAATTAAAACACTGGCCGCGCAAATCCGGGATGACTCGGACGTGCTGGTGTCGATAGGCATTGGCGGTTCTTATTTGGGCGCACGGGCGGTGATTGAAGCCCTGGGCGAAGGTGACGGGCCAGACGTGTTGTTTTCAGGGAATTCGCTGTCCGCGCATGACCAAAAGAAGACGCTGAAAGCGCTGGACGGCAAGAAGTTCTCCATCAATGCCATTTCTAAATCTGGCACGACCACCGAGCCTGCGGTAGCGTTCCGGCTGTTCCGCGACTTGCTGGAACAAACGGCGGGCAAAGAGGAAGCCAAAAAGCGCATTGTGGCGACAACGGATGCCAATAAAGGCGCACTGCGGAAGTTCGCCGAAGAGGAGGGCTACGCGACCTTGAACATCGCCGACGATGTGGGCGGGCGCTACTCGGTGCTGTCCCCGGTCGGCCTGCTGCCGATAGCCGTGGCGGGCATTGATATTGATGCCCTGCTGTCCGGCGCGAAAGACGTGGCCGCAGCGACGGCAACTGCCGACGTTACCAAGAACCCGGCCTATTTCTATGCCGCTGCCCGTAACCTGCTCTATCGCAAGGGCTACAGCACCGAGATTTTCGCGTCATTCGAGCCGCGCCTGCATTATATCGCCGAGTGGTGGAAGCAGCTCACGGGCGAAAGCGAGGGCAAGTCGCATATTGGCCTGTTCCCGGCGTCAGTGGATTTGACAACCGACCTGCACTCAATGGGGCAGTGGATACAAGAAGGCCGCCGCAACATCATCGAGACGTTCGTGATTATCGACGGCGGCGAGCCGGACCTGAAAGTGCCGAGCGCTGACAATGACCTGGACGGCCTGAACTACTTGCAGGGCCGCCCGGTGTCTGATGTCAACAAGGCAGCGTACACGGCCACTTCGCTGGCGCACCGCGACGGCGGCGTGCCGAACGGGACTATCCATCTGGAAACGCTGGATGCCTATTCGCTGGGCGCTTTGATTTACTTCTACGAGCGGGCGATTGGTGTGTCGGGCTATCTGATGGGCATCAACCCGTTCAATCAGCCGGGTGTGGAAGCATACAAGACGAATATGTTTGCCCTGCTCGGCAAGCCGAAGTTTGAGCAGGCCACCGAGGATGTGAAGGCGCGTCTCGCGGCGCAGCCCAAAGATACGACGGTGAAATTCTAAACAAACAGGCAACCGGTACTGGAAGTGCCGGTCTACTAGTGAGCGGAGAAAGTCGCTCTGCGACTACTGACTAGCCCAATACAGGCCGGTCCTGAGTCGCGGAGCAGATACGCAGTAATGCCGTCTTCGGCATACTTTCTCGTTTTACTAATAGCCCGGCTCTTCAGAGCCGGGGGTATCTTTCTTTGCCCTCGGGTGCGCCCCGGCGTAGACTTCCTCAAGCCGCTCGGTGGTGACATGCGTATAGCGCTGTGTGGTGGCGACGCTGGCATGGCCGAGCAGTTCTTGGATTAACCGCAAATCCGCGCCGTTAGACAGCAGATGCGTAGCAAACGTGTGGCGCAGGACGTGCGGGGTGATTTTCAGATGCTCCGAGGCCGCGCCGCAGTAGCGGTCAAACAACTTGCGAACGCCCCGGTCGGACAGCCGCCCGCCGTAGCGGTTGACAAACAGCGCCCCGTCGTCTTTGTCCGCAAGGGCCACGAGCGCAGGCCGCTCCTTGCGAACGTATCGCTGCAAAGCAAACACCGCCTGACGGCCCAGCAGCGTCATCCGCTCCTTATCCCCTTTGCCGATGACCCGGATCACCCCCTCGTCATAGTTCACGTCCCCGACAGACAGCGTGACCAACTCCCCGGCCCGCATCCCCGAAGCATACAGCGTTTCCAGCAGCGCCCGGTCCCGCAGACCGAGGCGCTTGTCTGGGTTGGGGGCGGCAAGCAGCGCATTGATTTCATCGGGCCGCAGGAACTTGGGCAGACGGTGTTCCTGCTTGACGGTCCGCAGGCCGACCGCAGGAGAGCGGGGGAGGAGGGAGCGCCGGGCGGACCACGCAAAAAACGAGCGCAGGCAGGCGGTCTTGCGGGCGCGGGAGGCACGGGCGAGACCTTGCTCCTGCAAGTGGGTCAAGAACGCCCGAAGCAGGGGCGGAGTGACGGCGTGGATGTCGGTGACGCCGCGTGTCTCGGCCCACGCGATAAACTGCCCGAGGTCTTCCGCGTAGGCTTTGATTGTGTGCGGGGAAGCTCCCTGAATGGTGTCCAAAGAGTGCAGAAAGGCATCGCGGGCGGCTTCAAGCATGGCGTTAGGCAATAGGGCGAGCAGGAACGAGGGGTTGAAAACCTCTCGCTCTTTGGCTGTTTGGCTACAGCGTCGGCAGCACCGCGTCCAGCGCGGCGAGGCCGCGCTCGGCGAGCATTGTGTTCTTTTCTTTCTTGTCGCGGATACGCTCCGCTAGGGGCGGGACAATGCCCCAGTTGGCGTTCATCGGCTGAAAGTCCTTGCCCTCGTAATGGGCGACATAGGCCGACAGCGCCCCCAGCATAGTTGTTTCGGGCAGGGTAATGAGCGGCTGCCCCAATAGGTGCCGGGCCGCGTTGCGCCCCGCCAGAATGCCCGACGCGGCGGACTCGACGTAGCCTTCCACGCCTGTAATTTGCCCCGCGAAGAAAACATTCGGGTACTGACGCATTTGCAGCGTGTCGTTCAGCACCTGCGGCGACTGAATATAGGTGTTGCGATGGATGACGCCGTAACGGACGAACTCGGCATCTTCGAGGCCGGGGATCATGCGGAAGACGCGCTTCTGCTCGCCCCACTTCATGCGTGTCTGAAAGCCGACCATCGAATAAAGCGTCGCCGCCCGGTTTTCCTGCCGAAGCTGCAAGCAGGCCCAGGGGCGGTGCCCGGTGCGCGGGTCAGTCAGTCCGACCGGCTTCATCGGGCCGAAAGACAGCGTCTTGGGGCCGCGTGCCGCCAGCACTTCAATCGGCAGGCAGCCCTCGAAGTAGGGGACTTTGGCCTCGTGGTCGCCCAGCGGGGCCATCTCAGCGGCTAGCAGGGCTTCATGGAATGCCTGATACTCGTCTTTGGAGAACGGGCAATTCAAATAGGCCGGGTCGCCTTTGTCGTAACGCGAGGCTTTAAAGGCGATGTCTAAGTTGATGGTGGAAGCGTCGATTGCGGGCGCGACGGCATCATAAAAGAAGAGCTGTGACTGCCCCGTCAGCCGCCCGACATCGGCGGCCAGCGCATCTGAGGTGAGCGGGCCAGTAGCGACGATATGCACCCGGCTTTCGTCAATGCATTCAATCTCGCCGCGCTCGATAGTGACATTCGGGTGCGACTCCAGCTTGTGCGTGATGGCAGCGGCGAATAAATCTCGGTCCACAGCCAGCGCCTCGCCAGCGGGAACGCAGGCGGCGTCCCCGGCGGCGATTATCAGCGAATCGAGCCGCCGCATTTCTTCTTTCAGCAGCCCCGCGCCGTTGGTCAGCAGGTTGGATTTCAGCGAGTTGGAGCAGACCAGCTCGGCCAGCTTGTCGCCGACATGAACCGGGGTCGGCTTGACCCCGCGCATCTCCCACAGGCGCACCTTCGCGCCTGCGTTCGCGGCCTGCCACGCGGCTTCACTGCCCGCCAGTCCGCCGCCGATTATGGTAATTTCTTCTGTCATTCTGTTTCTTTCAGCCCAATGGCCCGAAAAGACTCGCTCTCAATAGGCTTGTTTGCGAGTACGCATTCGGCACAGTACACTGCCACGCGCTTTCGCCAGAGCCAGCGCTGCGCTTGCGGGCTTTGCAGGTCATCGGGTTTTTCGTAACTTAGCGCCCAAATCGCTTTGAGCATCAAAAAATCGTCAAAGTAAATCGACAGGGCCGGAAGGCCCTGCGCCGCAAAAATCGCGTCGGCCTGAGCGAGAAATGCGGTGATCTGCGAGTGATTGAAGTTCCAAAGCCGCATTGTCCCGATACCGTTGGGCGTTGGATGGTCCCAGAGACGGTGAAACGCAATCGCTGTGACGGCATCCAGCCCGGCAGGGGCAACAAAACGTTCCTCGAAGTCAATGACGCCGCCCGGAAGGATATTGAACGGGGACAAATCGCCGTGCGTCAAAACTAGAGGCAGATTTTGTAACCGTTGCTCGGCCCTTGCGACCGCCGGCTCAAGTAAGCCCGCCAAATCCGGGTTTCGATGCAGAACATTCGCCAGTTGAATACCTGCCCGAAGTTCTGACGGCCCCCGTTGGCGACAGGGCAAACTGACCTGAGCGGTCAAGAAGTCAAGGCCAACCCTGAGAAAGACGCCAAACGTTTCGTCGCTGATGGTGCCGGTCGCGGCATACTCGCGTCCAAACGAGTCTGCAAAGTTCTCCGTACCGGCGGACCTCTCAATAAAATAGCCTGAGCCGCCCGGAAGCTGTCCGATTTCTGTCAATTCCGGCACAGGGAAACCATTTTGCCACGCCGTTCTGACGAACGCCGCTTCACTCTCAATCGCCGCCGCTTCCCCCGTTCTCAAGTACAGACTGCCATCAGAGGAACGGTAAACATCGCCGCTATGGGCAATCGCTCCGCGTTGTTTAACGAAAGTCCAATCCTCAAGATTTGGCCCGTCCTGCGCCGTCACAAATCGTACTCGTCCACGGGGGAGAAGTAGACCACGGTGCAGATGTCGCCGTCGGTGACTTCGCGGCCATAAATACGGCCTAAAAGCGCGATGACCTCTTCTTTGGTGCGAAGGTCGGGATTCTCCCGCTGCACATCGCGGGGAGACAGCTCGCCGCAGGGCTTGACCTCGACGGCGTCTAGAATAGCGCAGAACATCTTTTTGCGCCGGGCGAATCGCTGCCCAACCGTCACCCAGACAATCTGCCCATTCTGATACTTGTCGCTTTTGTCCCCGAGGCGAATCGTGGCCGACTTGCGGCCCTTCTTTAAAGCATCGCCGTAGAGTTCCGAATAAAAGTTCAACGCTAACATAACCGTGTCTCTGCTCTTTCGCTAGTTTTAAGTGCCTGTTCTAAACAGCCGCCAGCTCGCGCTCGGCGGGCGGGGCGTCGGCGTCGGTACGCTCGCCGAGGTCGTCGGTGTCGGCATCCTGCTTTTTGGGCGGGGCGGCTTCTTTGTAGTCGCACTCGCTGTTATGGCACTTGATGCCGGAGACGCGGCCGCCCCGGAAGGTGTTTTCGACCAGCACTGATTCGCACTTGGGGCAGTTGCGGCCCACGGGCTTGCCCCAAGCGACGAAGTCGCATTTGGGATAATTGTTGCAGCCGAAGAAGACCGCGCCTTTTTTGCTGCGCTTCTGCACAATCTCGCCGCCGCACTTGGGGCAGGGGACATCGACGCGCTGCGCGGCGGGCTGCTTGGTCGTCTTGCACTCCGGGTAGTCGGTGCAGGCAATAAACTTGCCGAACCGGCCCGCCCGCTCCAGCATCGGCTTGCCGCATTTGGGGCACTCACCCTGGGACTCAGTCGGCTCCGGGCGCACGATGGTCTTGCACTTGGGGTAGTCCGAACAGGACACAAACTCGCCGTAGCGGCTTTCCCGGATGACCATCGGCTTGCCGCAGGTGGGGCACTCGACCCCGGCCTCACGCGGCGGCTTTTTGACCGTCTCCATGTCCGTTCCCGCGTTTTTGACATCTATGGCAAACGGATCGTACCAGCGGCGCATCATCTGCACCCAGTCTTCCTTGCCCTCGGCCACGGCGTCAAGCTGCGCTTCCATGCCAGCGGTGAACGTCACATCCAGAATGCCAGGAAAGTGCTTGACCAGCAAATCATTGACCGTCAGGCCAAGCTCAGTGGGCTTGAATTTCTTTTCAGCCAGCTCCACATACTGCCGGTCCTGAATGGTGGCGATAATCGACGCATAGGTGCTGGGCCGCCCGATGCCTTTCTCTTCCAGAGCCTTGACCAACGTGGCCTCAGTGAAGCGCGGTGGCGGCTCGGTGAAGTGCTGCTTGGGGGTCAGTGCCAGCAGCTTCAGAAGCTGTGCATCGGTGAGCGGCGGCAGGGGCTGCTTTTCTTCATCTTCGACTTTGGCGTCATCTTTGCCTTCGGAGTAGACGCGCAGGAAGCCGTCGAACTTGACCGTGGAGCCGGTGGCGCGGAACGTATAGCCCGCCGCGCCGATGTCTACGGTCACCACATCAAAGACCGCTGGGGACATCTGCGAGGCGACAAATCGCTGCCAGATGAGCTTGTATAGCCGGGCCTGCTCGCTGCTGAGAAGCTGCAAAACGCGCTCGGGCAGGCGGCGGACATCGGTGGGCCGGATGGCTTCATGCGCGTCCTGCGCCGCGCCGGCCTTCTTGAACTGCTTGGCCGTGCCGGGCGCGTATTTGGGGCCGTAGGTCTCCACGATGAGCTGCCGGGCGGCAGCCTGCGCCTCGTCGGCAATGCGCGTCGAGTCGGTACGCATATAGGTAATCAAGCCCACATGGCCTTCGCCCGGCACGTCCACGCCTTCATAGAGCTTCTGGGCGACCTGCATGGTACGCTTGGCATTGAAGCCGAGTTTGCGGGAGGCTTCCTGCTGCAAGGTGCTTGTAATAAAAGGAGGGGCGGCGTTGCGGCGCTTTTCGCTGCGCTTGACGGTGCGGACTTTGTATTCCGCACCGTCCAAATCTTTCAGGATGCCTTCGGCAGTGTCTTGATTGGAAATGGTCAGCTTTTTGCCGTCCAGCCCAAGCATCAATGCTGCGTCAAACTTATGCTTTGCCGTATCGGGGGTTAAGTTGGCCGTAATAGACCAGTACTCAACGGGCTTGAAGGCCAGAATCTCGCGCTCGCGGTCGGCAATCAGCCGGACGGCGACGGACTGCACGCGGCCTGCGGACAGCCGGGGCCGCACTTTCTTGGCAAGAATGGGGCTGATTTTGTACCCGACAATGCGGTCCAACTCGCGCCGCGCCTGCTGAGCATTGACGCGGTCCATGTCAATCTCGCGTGAGTTCAGGAGCGCCGCCTGCACGGCGGGCTTGGTGATCTCATTGAACTGAATGCGCCGGGCGTTTTTCAGGCCAAGTGCCTCCTGCAAATGCCATGAAATGGCTTCGCCCTCGCGGTCCGGGTCGGAGGCGAGGAACACTTCGCTGGCGTTTTTGGCCGCCGTCATCAGCCTGGCGACTACGTCCTTACGCTCTGGGATGATAACGTAGGTAGGCGCAAAATCATTTTCAATATCAATTGACAGTTTCTTTTCGGGCAGGTCGCGGACGTGCCCCATGCTTGCTTCCACTTGATAGTCGCTGCCCAGAAACCCCTTTAGGGTTTTGGTCTTGGCGGGCGACTCAACGATGATCAGCTTTTTTGCCATAAATTAGTACTTCCCGCAATTCCTCGGCGCTCGTTTGCCGGTGCTTGTTTCTATTATAACACTCAATCAAAGTTTTTTGTTACCCCGCCTGTGCTTCACGTGGAAGATAACACTTTGGCACGAAATTTGCAGGATAATTTATCAGCGAATTCAGTCTGCCGGGAACATTCTTGTTTTTTACAAGTCTGAACGCTAACACACAAACAAATTCCACAACTTGTGGTATCATTGTGATAGTCCTCGATTTTGACTGCCAACACTGGATGTGAGACATTATGCCACGAATTTTTGCTGCGTTTTCTTTGCTCAGTCTGGCCGCCGCTGCGCCGTATCTGGTGGTTCCGGCTGCGGCGCTGCCCCATGCCCCGGTGCCGCCGGATTCGTTTATTAACTATCACGCGGCCACGGTACGTGAGCTGTCACAGGAAGTTACCCTGGACCCCACCGTGCGAACCCGTCTAGCGCGTCATTTCCATGTCACGCCCAAGCAAATGAAGACGTATGTGGACAAAAATCTGGTGCTGACCCGGCTGAAAGCGACCGGCTCCTATCGCGTCGCCTGCGTCCGCGCCGACGGCTCCGAATACTGGGTGCAGGAGCGTTTGCCGGCGGGAACCCCCATTTTTGTGTCCCGCGCCACCGGACAGCCCATCCTGAAGCTGGCCTGCGGCAACCCGATGGTCGGTGCTCTGCCCCCGGCAACCAAAGTCAGCGACAACAAAACGCTCTATACAAACCCCAAGCTGGCCTCTGTACCGTCAACACTGGCGACACCAATACCCGCCGCGCCGCTGCTTGCTGGGGAGATCACCCCGCAGTATGCCTTTACCACCGATGCGCTTACCGTGCCGCCGGTGGTGCAGGTGGCGGACATCATCCAGAGTCTTCCGGTGCGCGGCGGTGGCGGCGGTTTCCCACTCGGCTACCTCGCTGGCATTCCGGTTATTGCGGGCATTTTGGGCACTCACGGCGGCGGCGGCGGTGGAACCTCCAGTACGCCAGTTGTTCCGTTTGTTCCTATCATTCCAGTTATTCCGGCAGTCCCGGTTGTTCCGGCAGTCCCGGAGACCTCTACCGTAGTTTCTCTGGGCGTCCTGCTGACAGGGCTTGGCGTACTGGCCCTGCGCCGCAAGCGATCCGTGCAAAGCTAACGATCAAAAAAAGCCCCCGCCAGATGGCGGGGGCTTTTTTGTCATAGTACCCGCACAAACGTATTGCCGGGGAGGCGCTTGGCGAGGCCGCGCATTTCCAGCAGCGTGAGGATTCCCATCACCTGCGGGGCGGCGAGGCCGCTTTCGCCGATCATGCCTTCGAGCTGCCGGGGCTGGAGCGTCAGCAGGTCCAGCACGCGCCGCTGCTCCGGCGGCAGAGGCGGGGTGGGAGCGGAGACGGCGGGCCGCTCTTCGGGCGCATCTAGAGTCAGTACGCCCAGCTCGCTTAGGATGTCATCGACTGTCTCTACCAGCTTTGCGCCTTCCTGAATGAGCCTGTGGCAGCCGGAGTTGTGGCCCATGCCGACAGGACCGGGGACAGCGAACACTTCCCGGTTCTGTTCGCCCGCGATGCGGGCCGTGATCATGGAGCCGCTATCGGCGGGGCTTTCAATCACCAGCGTTCCCAGCGTTGCTCCCGAAATGAGCCGGTTACGGGCCGGGAAGCGCCAGGGTTCGGGCTTGGTTCCCATCGGGAACTCGGAGACGACCGCACCGCGCCCCTCGGCAACCTCCCGGAACAGGTCCCTGTTGTCGGGCGGGTAGCAGATGTCTACCCCGCAGCCAAGATAGGCTACGGTGCGTCCTCGGCCTTCCAGCGCCCCGTGATGCGCCGCCGTGTCCACCCCCAGCGCCCCGCCGGACACGACGCTGAACCCTCGCGCCGTCAGCTCCCGCCCGAACTGCCGGGCCAGCGTCAGGCCGTAGTTGGTCGCCCGGCGGGAACCGACAATCGCCACGCTGAATTTGTCTTCTGGAACAAGCGTGCCGCGTACCAGCAGGACGGGGGGCGCATCGGGCAGAGAGCGGAGATTTGCAGGATAGTGGTCATCGCCCACGGTAACAAGTGCCGCGCCCATTTTCTCGAGCGCGGTCAGGTCCTTGCGGATATCCTGCGTCCGCGCCGCCGCCAGCTTGTCCCGGCGCTTGTCATTTAACAGAGGCAGGCGCTCGCGCCAACCGGTCGGCGTGTCGGTAAAGAGAGCTTCTAAATCGCCATTGTAGGCTTCCAGCATGGCGTGAAGACGATACGGGGCAAGCTCCAGCGAGTTCAGCCGCAGCCAGAGTTCGGTGCGGTCTGTTGAAGTATAATTGAGCGTGTGGGTAGGGCAGGGGCCTTCCATAGCCATAAGCGTCTCTTTCCGTGGGTTGAATTGTTTGCTTTAGAACGGTGTGATTGGCGGCGGGGGTGGCGGGGCGTTCGGATCGCGCCCCCCGCGTCCGGGATAGTCGGGGCTGAAGGGGTTGAAGCCGCCTCCTCCGCCGCGCCCGCCCCCACCTCGCCCGGAGCCGGGGTTGTCATTCACGCGGAAGGTCCACGTCTGCGTGGCTTTGTTGCCGCGCCAGTCTGTGGCGGTGACAGAAATTTTGTGTTCGCCTTCTTTTAATGCTGTCGTGGGGGTGTCGGAAATGGAGCCGGGACCGGCCTGATACAACGCTTTTGTGTCCGGCTGGCCGTCCACGCTCATGCTCAGTGTCGCCGGGTTGATGCCGGAGCCTTCATCGACGAGCAGTGCCCCGTAAGTCAGACCGCCGCTCGGGACCGTCTGCCCTTCCGCCGGGACGAGCTGCGGGAACTGCGGCCCAATGTTGTCCGGGGCCGTGGTGCGAAAGGCGCTCAGCGTGCCGTCATCGCTGACCACATACAGGGTGCCGTCAGCCAGCATTGGGGCGCTGACCTGCACCGTCTGTGCCTTTGGCTGACTATCTGTGGCACTGGCCTGGACGGCGTACTGCCAGATCAGCTTGCCCGTGCCAGCGTCATACCCAGAAACGACGCCGCCCTGCGTGGGAGCCAGAATGACGCCGCCCGCCAGCAGCGGCGGCGCGGAGGAAGCCGAATCCAGGGTCACCTTCCAGCGCACGCCGCCTGTCGGCCCGAGAGCATACAGCACATTAGACTGCGTGATCGCATACAGCCCGGCGGTGCTGACGGTCGGCGGCGCGGCCAGCAGCGTCGGGAGGGTCACGGTCGGGCGGCGAGCGCCGCTGCCAGGGTCCAGACGGGCCAGCACCGGCCCGGAAGTGACATAAATATACTGCCCGTCATACGCCATCGCCTGCGTGCTCGGGTCCGGGTCAAACGACTGCGACCAGACTTTGTGCCCATCGCGTGCGCCGAGACCGTACACATTGCCGTCGGCGGCGGCGAACGCCACAATGCCGCCAATCACAATCGGGGCCGTCGTGACCGCACCGGCGGTCTGCTGATCCCAGATCGTTTTGCCGGTGTCCGCGCTTAGGGCGTAGCAATGGTTCGCGCCGCTGCCAACATAAACAGCGCCGCCGTTGACGGCGGGGGAGGCCCGAATGGCCCCTTCCAGTTTGGCGACCCAAACGGCTTTGCCCGTCGCGGCATCCAGACGGGTCACCTGCCCGGTGTCATCGGCGAGATATAGTCCCGTGCCGTCAAGGGTGGGGGTCGCGCCAAAATTAGCTTGCGGCTTGCCGTCAGCAGGGTACTGCCAGCGCGTCGTGCCATCCGCCGCGTCCAGTGCGTAGGCGACCCCGCCGGAGACAAAATACACCACGCCGTTGCCGTAGACCGCCGACGCCGGGTTGTTCTTGGCGGCGCTTGCCGTATGCCGCCAAAGCAGTGTCAGCGGGGCGGTCAGCGACTCTTTGGAGACGCCCGTATGTCCGGGGTTGGCCCGGTAGTCGCCCACGGGGGCGGCGGGGGCCACCGGGGGCGTCTGCGCGTGAACCGCACCCCCCGTCAGCATCAGTGCGACCATTGCGGTATAGCTTTTCAAGACACTCATCCTCGCTCCGTTCCTCGGCGAACAGATTTCGTCGTTTTTGCGTTTATCGACGGCGCTTTTCATCATCGCGCCATTCCGGCTCCGAGCCAGACAGCCCGGAGTTCTTCCACAGCTTTTCCAGCCGCCGCCGGTCCCGCCAGTCCCGCAGGCGTCCCCGCAGATCAAGCGCACTGCGCTTCTGCGGCGAGCCGTCCAGCGTCGTGCGGAATGTTGGCCGGGACTTCGCCGTGCCGGAGCGCGGCTCGCCCAAATCCGGGCCACGAAATGCCTGCCGGGGGGCACTGTAAGCTCGGCTGACACCGCGTCCCTGCCGGACATAAAGATAGGCTGCCAGCAGCCCACCCAGCGGGAACAGTCCCAGCAGGGCGTGTCCACCCTGACCAAAATAAATCCAGGTAAACAGGGTTGTGAGTGCCGCAAAATACTTGGCCGGAATGGGAAAAAAGAGGTAATTAATCGTCTCTTCCGGCTGAATGGTGCAGAAAGCGACCACAACGCAGGCAGTTGGCAGAATAAAGCCGTCAATACCAGCGACAGTTTTTAACAGCAGTGTCCCGGTCAGCAGCAGCGAAGATGCAATCAGCCCGGTCAGAAAATAAAACAGCGCAAATCGCTGACTGCCCCAAGATCGTTCCAGACTGCCTCCAAAGCTCCACAACAGCCAGCCGCAAAACAGGAAGTTGAAAAATCCCTGTATCGTAGCGTCCAGATAGACGACTGGATAAGTCACCAGCGTCCACGGGCGCAAAAGCGCAACCAGAGTGTCGCAGGCAACCCACTGAAAGAAAAAATTGCCAATCGCAGGAAGCATGAACGCCAGCAGGAACGTCACCGCGTTCACGATCAGCAGTGCCGTAGCGACAGGAGCGCCGCCACGGAACAGCAGGCGCTGAAAGTTTTCGCTGGGCGAGGGAGTATTGTAACGCATTGCAGTTTGCTTTCCAGAAAAGACCGCGCCGCTGCTCAAACGATGCGCGGCATACCCCTATTGTACCCCCGTCCTGCCCCCTTTGTTCCCTTCTCTGCGACTCTCACCCCCAGAGCTTGCGGTCCAGCGCCCGGTACTGAATGGCTTCGGCGACGTGAGCGAGCTGAATGTCCGGCGCGGCGTCTAAATCGGCGATGGTGCGGGCCAGCTTCAGGATGCGGTCGTAGGCGCGGGCGGACAGGCCAAGCTGCGTGATGGCGGCGCGGAGCAGGTCTTTGACGTCGTCGCCGACCCGGCAATGCTCTTTGATCTGCCGCGCTCCCATGTGCGAATTGGAATGCAGGGCGGTTCCCGTGAAGCGTTCCGCCTGACGCTGCCGTGCTTCCATGACGCGGCGGCGGATGCTGGCGGACGGCTCGCCGGGCTGACCGCCGTGAATCATTTCGTCCTGACGCAGACGCGGCACTTCAATATGGATGTCAATGCGGTCCAGCAGCGGCCCGCTGATGCGCTGCAAGTATTTGGCGATGGTCGCGGGCGAACACGCGCAGGTTTTGACGGTGTCGCCGAAATAGCCGCAGGGGCAGGGGTTCATGGCGGCAACCAGCATGAGCTGTGCCGGGTAGGTCATCGTTCCGGCCACTCGTGCAATGGTCACATGGCCGTCTTCAAGGGGCTGACGCAGGACTTCCAGCACATCGCGCTTGAACTCGGGCAGCTCGTCTAAAAATAAAATGCCGTGATGGGACAGCGAGACTTCGCCGGGGCGCGGGACGCTGCCGCCGCCTGCCAGCGCGGCATTGGAAATGGAATGGTGCGGCGACCGGAAGGGCCGCTGCGACACGAGGGAAGTCTGCGTGCCAAGCAGGCCACCGACTGAGTAGATTTTCGTGACATCGAGCGATTCTTCCAGCGACAGCGGCGGCAGGATGGACGGAATGCGCCGTGCCAGCATGGTCTTTCCCGAACCCGGCGGGCCGACAAGAAGGATATTATGCCCCCCGGCGGCGGCGACTTCCAGGGCACGCTTGACGTGTTCTTGGCCTTTGACTTCGCAGAAGTCTGTGTCGCTGCTGCTGGTTCCGGCTAGCAGTGCTTGTGGGTCGGCAGTCAGGGGCGTCAGCGAGTCAGGCTCATTGAGCAGCATGACAGCTTCCGCCAGCGATTTGACGCCATAGACCTGCACCTCGCCGACAATCGCCGCCTCGCGGGCATTGGCTGCGGGGACGACCAGAAAGGGACGCTGATCGGCCCGCGCTTTAATCGCCATCGGCAGGACGCCGGACACGGAGCTGACGCTGCCGTCGAGCGCCAGCTCGCCGACAAACATTCCCTCACTAATTTTGTCGGTACAGACCTGCCCCGTGGCGGCCAGAATGCCGATAGCGATGGGCAGGTCAAAGGCCGGACCTTGTTTTTTGATGTCGGCGGGAGCCAGATTGATCGTAATCCGGCGCAAGGGGAATTCCAGCCCCGTGTTTTTGATCGCGCTCCGCACCCGCTCCCGCGACTCCTGCACGGCGGCGTCGGGCAGACCGACAATCGTGAACATCGGCAGGGCCGACGAAATATCCACTTCCACGCGCACGATGTACGCATCAATGCCAAGAATGGCACTGGAATCAACCTGAGCTAGCATCTACTGTTCCTCCTGAACGACGGGCAACATCCTGTCGTACTTCTTGTTCTGGCCTGTTATTCTCTAAATGGCCTCTCAATTCCTTCCTGCCGGGTTTAAATTTTGCAAAAACAGGTAATTATGTACTAACGAAGTTTCTGGCAAGCGGCATAATTACCGGTAGACGGCCATCAAGCCGTTATCCTTCGCAAGCGAACAGGGCAAACCGTCCGAAAGGGCGGGACGCAAAGCTACGGGCCTGTCTCCCACTTCTCCGCTATGAGAAGCGGGGCAAGGCCGCCGGGCTACCGAACTGCGAGAACTACGAAGGAACATCTCATGCAAGTAAAGACCCTCGGATACCTGATGACTGCCTTGACACTCTTCACGCTCGGAGCCACGGCACAGGCCGCGCCAAAATCCGCCCCGAAAGCCGCTATCGTGAAGGTGACCGCCCCGCAAGACGTAGTTGTCGTCAAACTCGGCTCGGCCATGCAGGAAGAATACACCGGCGGAAACTCCGCCAATAGAACCACCACTTACCTGACCGGTGAGACGGCTCAGAAGCCAGCGGCCAGAAAGTCCGCGCCCAAGCCGCAAGGCTAATCGCACAGTAAGTTGAGATTAGGGAGGCCTTACGGCCTCCCTTTTTTTGTGCCTGTTTGTTTCTTGCTACCCATTCAGTGGCAGCACCAGAGACGGGGTCGGGATCGTGTGGTCGGGGCGCGTCGCTATGATGCTTGTGCCGACGGCGAAGTATTCAATCACATGGCTGCCCCAGCCGTGGGAGCTTTCTTTGAGCGTTGCGCCGACAATGCCGTCCGCGCCAATCTGCTCGGCTTCCGCCTGCATCCGGGCCAGGGACAGCTCGCGGGCATCGTAAATGGCCTGCGTGTACGTCGGCATTTCGACATTCTGCCCAATCTGCGAGAACCACGCTTTGACGCCCTGATAGCCGACATGGTAGACGCAATTTCCCATCACAAACGATACGGGCCGGTAGCCCGCTTTGGTGAGCGTCCAGAAGTCCTGCCCGCTCAGGTCGCTCGTGAAGGGACGCCCATTGGGGGCGCGGTGGCTTTCGCCGTTTCGTGCTTTGATCGCCGTACCGATGGCGATGAACTCGGCCAGATGCTCGCCCCATTCCTGCCGCCCGACTTCCAGCCGGACGCCGACGATGCCGTCCGCGCCGATGCTGTCCGCTTCTTCTTCCATGCGTGTCATCGCAAGCTCGCGGGCATGGTACATAGCCTGCGTCAGCGTTTCCAGCTCCATGCTCTGGTTCATGGCCGGTTTCTGCCAGCCGATATGATAAATCGACGAGCCGACGACAAGGCCAAGCGGGTCAAATCCGGCTTCTTTGACAAGCAAAAATTCGTTGACCGACAGGTCACTGGTAAACAGGCCCTTCTGGTTCGCGCCGGGCTTCATCGCGGCGAGGCGGCCTCGGGCATGGGCGGGCAGGCCCTCCTGGGAGCCAGGGGTGTACGGGGTAGGCATAGTCTGATTCTCCTTGTTGATGACAGCGGGCCGAGGTATTTTTCTTTGTGTTCGTCCGATTATCCTTCTTTGGCTGACAAAAGCTGACTAAGAATGTTCGTCTTGCCCACATCTTCGTAGACTGCTGGCCAGCCCCACATCCCGTCGAACTCCTCCATGTCCAATTGACAGTCTGAGCGGAGGGGAAGTGAATCAAAGACGCCTTCAGCGGCGGCACTAAGCACAATAGTACGCAGCGCATCGCCGAAGATAGCCACCACTGCCTCCTCATCTGCCGCTTCGGACGACAAACTGTGAGTTTCACCCGAGGGCAAAACAACCGAAATACCTTCGTCATTAGCGACCTCGAACGCCTCGTTCCAATGCTTTATTTCTAAAGTTGGCTCATCTTCATATGCCGCGCTTGACCAATTGCCGTCCCGTAGATGATTGTCGCGTGTGTCGAAGTGCAGGAATAAGTGGCAGCTCTGACTCAGTCGAAACGCGAACTCGACAGCACTGATCTGCTCGCTGACGGCGGCCTGTTCGCGGACGCGGGTGGCAATAAAGTCTTTGATTTGGGGCAGGTCGCTGTTGAAGTTGACAAACATAATAGGTTTCCTTTCAGAGCGTGCTATTATGCCAGCGGCAGGGCGTACTCAATCGCGGGAACGTCGCTCCCGGTGGACACAATGGCGGTTCCATAGGCCGCGAAATCCACAATTAAATCGCGGCGCTGCTGCTTGTTGACCTCGACTTCGTGGATACGAATGTTATCTTGAATGGTCATGCCGACGACGCCTTCCGCCCGCACCTGCTTGGCTTCGTCGGTGAGGCGGCTGGTGGCAGCATGGCGGGCGGTGTAGGCCGCCTGCGTGTAGTCGGTCAGCTCCATGTTCCGCACTGCGCCGCCGCCGAAAAAGCCGCCCTGCCCGGCCCACTGTGTGCTGTAGGAGGCGACGCAGTAGTAGGTGCAGGTCCCGAACGCGAAGCCGACCGGGAAGAAGCCGCCGCGCCGCAGGGCATAAAAGTCCTGCCCGGAGAGGGCGCAGACAAAGGGATGCTCGGGAACGGGACTGTCCGCAAGAGCCACGGCGGTTCCCTGCGCGGTTAACTCAATCAGATTTTCGCCCCATTCGTGGGACTTGCGGATGAGCCGGACGCCGATGACGCCGTGAGCACCGAGCAGCCGTGCCTCCTGCTGCAAGCGGGACAGGGCCAGATGCCGGGCCTGGTACTGGGCATGGCTCAGGGTGACCATTTCGGTACTCTGGTAAATAGGCGTATACTGCCAGCCGACATGGAAGATGGTGCTGCCCATGACCTGCCCGAGCGGGCGGACGCCTTCGGCGGACGCCAGGGCAAACTCATTGACGCTGAAGCTGCTGGTAAAAAACGGTTTGCCGCGCAGCTCGCGCAGGCGTGTTTCCGCCCCACGCGGCAGGCCGCCCTGCGCGAGACGCTGCTGATCTTCCCGGTCTGCGCGGGCCGCGTCCTCCTGCGCCGGGTCTCGTTTGCCGAACAAAGCCATTGTCTACTCCTTATCCGCTCAAGGGCACAGCGTAGTCTAGAATCGGCCAGCGGTCCCGGTGCGCGGTGATCGCCGTGCCGAGGGCGAGAACCCGGACAATGAGATCATACCGGCTGTAGGCACTCTCGGTGTCCGTGGTGGCTGCCGACAGCTTGGTGTCCAGATATAGCCCTACCACGCCTTCGCCCAACCCCTGCGCCGCATCCTGCCGCAGCCGGTCATTCGCTAGATAGCGGGTCTCTTGAACCGCAGCCGTATACTCGGCGAACTCTTGATTTTCCACTGGCCCACGCCCCATCCGCGATGCCCGAAGCTGCCGCAGGGCAGGGGAGGTGACGTGATACCAAACGCACGCCCCCAGCGCAATTCCGCAGGGGCGGTAGCCCGCCCGGCGCAGGGTCCAGAACTCTGAGGCGGTCAAGTTGCACAAAAACGGACGCGGGGGCGGCTCGCCCTGTGTCATCCGCACGGCGGTTCCCGTGGCCGAATACTCCAAAAGCTCCCCGCCGCCGTCTTCTTTAACTGTGCGCGTGCTGAACTCTAGATTGACACCCAGAACGCCGTGCGCTCCCAGCAGCGCGGCCTCCTGCTGCAAGCGGTCTAAAGCGCGGCGGCGCACCTGCACATGGGCGGCGGTCAGCACAGACAACTCGGCGCTCTGCTGCATCGGCGGCCAGACCGTGCCGACATGGAATACGCAGCTTCCCGTGACAATGCCGACTGGCAGAACGTCGTCCCCGGCCAGCAGGGCAAATTCCCGCGCTCCCAGCGTCGCCGTGAAACCGGGTGTCTGTGCGTCGTGCCGCAGGCGCTGTTCGGCCCCCAGCGGCAGCAGTCCGCGTGCCAGCCGCTCCAAATCCTGCGCGGTGCTGCTCATCCGCGTCTTGTTCCGACTACCGAACAGGGGCATACTATTCCAGCACACTCTTCAGAGCGAAAAACGCCCGCTCGTTTTGGCCGGCGCGGGCGGCGACGTGGGCGCTGAGTTCGGTCAGCCACTCGTCGACAGGCACGGTTTCAGTCTTCAAGACAATGCCGCGCACGACTTTGACGCGCTGGGCGGACAGGGGGCCGCGCCCAGTGTCTTCCATCGCGTAGGTGGTGTCACCGAGCGTGACTGCGACTTTTTGGATCGGCTTCTGCCGGACGAATAGGCCGCCTTTGCGCGTGATTTCCGTCTCTTCCGGCAATGCTCCTTCCAGTACCACGGCCAGTAGGGGCAGAAAGCCGCGTGTGTCGCGGGCATAGGCCGAGGCTAAGGCCCCGGCGACCCCTAAAGGAGAAAACTCTTCGCCATCACTTGCCAAATCTTTTATTCCCTCCAAACGCCTGCTCCCATCGTATCCAGAAGTCCGGGAACGTCTTGGCGACGCAGCCGGGGTTGTTAATCACGACGCCCGGTATTTTTAGTCCCGCCACGGCAAAGGCCATCGCCATCCGGTGGTCGTCGTAGGTGTCTATCGCCGCGCCCATGTATGTTTCGTTAGTGGACGGGTGAATGGTCCAGTCGCCCTGGCCTTCGTCCACGCGGACGCCGAGCTTTGGCAGCTCTTTGGCAACGGCGGCCACGCGGTCGGTTTCTTTGACCCGCAGGCTGGCAAGATGGGTGAGATGAGACGGGCCATCGGCAAAGGCGCAGACAACGGCCAGTGTTTGCGCCGTATCGGGGATGGCTTCCATATCGGCCTCAATCGCGTTCAGCTTGGCCGGGCCGGTCAGCGTGATCTGCGGCCCGCGCTTCACTGTGCAGCCCATGCGCTCCAGCACGTCCACGAACTTGATGTCGCCCTGGATCGAGTCCGTGCCTAAATTGTCCAGCGTCACCGTGCCGCCCGTGACGGCGGCGGCGGCGAGGAAATACGACGCATTGGAGGCATCGGCCTCCACGGCAAACTCCCGCCCCGCGTACCGCTGCCCGGACGGCACGGACAGCCGACGGTAGCCGTCATTGACCATCTCCACGCCGAACGATGCCATGACCGAGCGCGTGATGTCGATATAGGGCTTGGAAATCAACTCGCCGACAATCTCAATTTCCACGGTTGTGTGGGCATACGGAGCCACTTGCAACAGGGCCGTCAAGAACTGCGAGCTGACATCCCCGCGCAGGCGGCACGCGCCGCCGGGCAGGCCGCCCCCGCGCCCCCGCACCGGCGGACAGCCGCCGCCGTTCAAGCATTCGGCATCCACGCCCAGCGTCAGCAGTGCCCCCACTAAGTCCCGAATAGGCCGCTGACGCATTCGGGCCACGCCGTCCAGCACCACATCCGCCCCGGCGGGGGCCAGGCAGGCGGCGGCAGTCAGAAAGCGCACGGTGGTTCCCGAGTTGCCGATAAAAAGCGTCTCTGCCGGGGCGGAAAACTTGCCGTCTGTGCCTGTGACCAAAAAATCGCCGTCCGGCTGTTCATCCACTGAGACGCCGAGCGCCCGGAGTGCCTGCGCCATGTAAAACGTGTCTTCGGAATGCAGGGGGGCAAGGAGTCGGCTTTGACCGTCGGCCAATGCGGCCAGCAGAAGCGCCCGGTTGGTAATGCTTTTGGAGCCGGGGAGCCGCACGGCGGCAGAGACAGGGCCGGAGGCGGGCGTGAGGGGGAGTTGGGCAGGGTAAGTGAGAGAAGCTGTCAGCGAGTGCGCCATGCCGCCATTCTAGCACACGCAGGCGCTTACGTCAATCGGAATTTAATCACTGATGTCACGCATCGCCAAGTAAAAGAAAGGCAGTCCCCGTAAGAGCTATGGGAATATATTCCTCGGCTGTAGGGCGCAGACGCCGTCTGTCCGCCTTCGCGGACAAAGAAAAAGATAACGGTTCCTACTTTGCTCCTTCTCCGCGAAGGCGGAGACATGGCCGCAGGCCGCACAGCCGAGGAGTTCACTCCCACGGCTCCTCTGGCCCACGGCGTTCTATAGGATCAGAGGGCAAAAGTTAGTCAGAGATTTCTGTAGCCGCGAACGCATCACGCAGAAGCCGAAAGCGGGGCGGACGGGGCGGGGCATGAACGACTTCCACCACATCAAAGCGGCAGTCTACATCGTCCAAATTATGTTTGGCGAGGTAGGCAAAGGCCAGCCGCGTGAGCTGTTCCTGCTTGCGGGCATCAATCGCTTCGGCGGGCGTGCCCTGCGCTCCGTGGGCCGTCCGGCGCGTCTTGACCTCGCAGAACACCAGAAACGGGCCGTCCCAGGCAATGACATCAATCTCGCCCCGCGCCCGCCCGCCTTCGGGCCGAACATTGACATCCACGACCTTGTAGCCCTGCGCTTCTAAATAGGCCACTGTTTCCGCCTCGCCCGCCGCCCCCGCTTCTTTGTTGTTCATGGAATCACTCCCCGCAGGAGTCGATCACGCTCTTCGGCTCCCTTTCCACCAGTCCATAGCGATAAAGACACCCCCCACATCCCTGATGAGTACGAAGGTTCACGCCGTCAACACATATAACGCCAAAGCCCCACTCACTTGGAGGCAGAAGCCGCAAGCGGTCTCCCTGTGACTGCCAGTGCTTTCCGATGCCGGCAGACACAAAGACCAACACGATGAGCAGGAGACCGATGCCTTTCCAGACATTCGGCCAGAGGCGGTTTTTCGAGGTTTTGTACAGGGGCATGAAATTATACCTCGGGCACAAATGAGCAGAGAGGAGGGCGGGGGAACCCCGCCCCTACATATCCCGCACACTTGCCGCGACCGGTGCGAACGAGCGGCGATGAATGGGGCAGGGGCCATGCTCGCGCAGGGCGGCGAAGTGCTTGGCCGCGCCGTAGCCTTTGTGACCGGCAAAGCCGTATTCGGGATAGACTTCGTGATAGGCGACCATCAAGCGGTCACGGGCGACTTTGGCGACAATGGACGCGGCAGCGATAGAAACCGAACAAGAGTCGCCCTGCACAATCGCTTTCTGCGCTGGGCCGGGGAAGTCGCGGACGGGGAGGCCGTCAATCAGGACGCAGTCCGGGGCCGGGGCAATCTGCGCGTATGCCTGACGCATGGCGGCATGCGTAGCCCGCAGGATATTGATTTTATCAATTTCGTCTGCTTCGATAATCCCGAGGCCCACCGAAACAGCTTCGGCGCGGATACGGACTTCGGCCCGCTCCCGCTGCCGCTCGGTCATCTTTTTGGAGTCCCGAATGCCTTCTACATTGAAGTCGGGGGGCAGGACCACGCAGGCGGCCATGACGGGACCAGCCAGCGGGCCGCGCCCGACTTCATCAATGCCCGCGACGATCGTGTAGCCCGCCGCCCAGGCTTCGCGCTCGTAAGTCCAGAGTGGCACTAACGGTGGCACTAACGGTGGCACTAACGAATGACCCCGAGGCGGGGCAGGGGCCAGAAAATAAACTGAGCGCGGCCCACCACGCGCCGGGCTTCCAATGGCCCCCAGACGGTGCTGTCTTTGCTGTCGTTGCGGTTGTCGCCCATCATCATGTACCGGGCGGCAGGCAGGGGCTGCGTAGGGCCTGCCCACAGCGTGTTGAAGCGGCTCTGCGGGATTGGCTGACCGTCCAAAATCCAGATTCCGAAGCTGTAATCGTGCTTTAGCGACTCTCCATTGTAGATTTTCAGGTCATAATCAGGGTCTTCGGCGATGAACGGCTCGTTGAGCGTCACGCCGTTTAAAATCACAATGCCGGGATGCACGGAGACTGGGGCACTTTCCATACCGGTAAAGATTTTAGCAAGCTCTGCTTTGGTGACCAGATGCGTGTCGGCCATGACGCCGTTGGAAACGTACTTAGCGTGATGATCAGCCTGATCCACGTCGCCGACCGCCTGCGCTTCCGGGCCGAACACACCCGCTTTTGCCAGCTCCTGGCGCAGCTCCGGGTGATTGATGCGCTTGCTGCCCGCCATCATGTACCCGCTGCGGACTTCCAGCCGGTCGCCAGGCATCGCAATCAGGCGCTTGATAAACTCGGAATCATCGGGCAGGTCGGGCCGCGTCGCAGCCAGCGGGGCGAGAAAGACAACCACGTCGTCTCGGTGCGGCTTGTCCACGCGGTACTCAAACTTGTTGACCAGAATACGGTCTCCACTGTTGTTTTTGCCCAGCAGGGTCGGCTCCATAGAAGGGGAGGGGATGTAAAACGCCTGCAAAATGAACGGACGGATGATCAAAAACACAAGCGCGACGGCGATCATTCCTGATTCAAGTATCTCAGCCACCGAACGGGCTGTGGGATTACGGAGCGGGACCAGGGCCAGACGCAGAACGGTCAGCACCGCGACAATCGCCAGAATGTAAAAGATGTTAAGGTTCGCAAGCGTTTCGGTCAGACCGGGCGACGCAGAGGCTTCAGGGGGCATAAAGTTACCTAAAAGAAAGAGTCCGGGCAAAAAAGAAAGCCGCCGGGGGATGGCCCGGCGACTTGTTTACGCGGAGTCTACGAAGAGAAGTTCCGCTTTTCCTTGATGCGAGCCGCCTTGCCCACCTTCTTGCGGAGGTAGAACAGCTTGGCGCGGCGCACGAGGCCACGGCGGGTCACTTCAATTCGATCAATGCGGGGGGAATGAATGAGGAAGGTTCGCTCCACGCCGTAGCCATTGCTGATCTTGCGGACCAGGAACGCCGAGCGGGACATGCCCTCTTTACGGAAAATGACGGTTCCTTCAAAAATCTGGATGCGTTCTTTGCCGCCCTCCACAACTTTGACATGAACGCGCACGGTGTCGCCCGGTCCGAAGTCCGGCACGGACTCCTTGCGCTGGGCTTTCTCAATCTCCTGAATTAACGGATGCATCGGGCAGGGTCTCCTGAACGCCTTCCCCGGCGGGGGCAGGCGGGTGTTCGTCTCGAAGCTGCGTCAGCAGCTTGAGGTCGGACTTGGACGGGACAAATTCCGCCCAGAGGTCGGGCCGACGCGACTGCGTGCGGCGGAACTGCTCCTTGCGTCGCCACTTGGCGATCTCGGCATGATGGCCGGAGAGCAGAACATCGGGCACGGCCCAGCCGCGAAAATTGGCAGGGCGCGTGTAATGCGGGTATTCCAGAAGGCCCTCGGAAAACGTATCGTCTTCCGCGCTTTCCGCGTTGCCGAGCGTTCCCGGCTGAAGACGGGCGACGGCGTCTATCACAATCAGGGCAGGCAGCTCGCCGCCGGTCAGTACGTAATCGCCAACCGAGATTTCCTCGGTGGCAAGATGCTGCCGGACCCGCTCATCAAAGCCTTCATAATGCCCGCACAGCAGCACTAAATGCGGACAGGCGGCCATCTCCCGCGCTTTGGCCTGCGTGAACGTCTGCCCCTGCGGTGTCAGCAGGGCCACCCGCGTTTCCGGGGTGGGCGACAGGCTTTCCACAGCGTCAAAGAGCGGGCCAGACCGCATGACCATTCCCGCGCCGCCGCCGTAAGGCGTTTCGTCGGTGGAGCGATGTACGCCAGGTGCCCAGTCGCGCAGGTTGTGAACGCGCACATCCAGCAGCCCCGCGTCCCGCGCCCGCTTCAGAATGCTGTATTCCAGCATGGCCTGCACCATGTCTGGAAAAATGGTGATGACATCTACTCGCATCACTCGGGCGCATCAGCCGGAAACAGCCCTGGCACATCGCGCACCGTGATTGTTTTCGCGTCCAAGCTGACATCCAGGATAAAGTCCCCGGCGGCGGGGATCATCGCGCCCAAATCGGTGACATAGACATCGTGCACGGGCGTCGTCAGCACATCGGCCAGGACGCCGAACGAGCGCCCTGTGTCGCCGGTGACCGGGAAGCCCAGAATCTGGTCCACGTAAAACTCGCCCTCGGGCAGCGGCGCACGCTCGCCTTCTTTGATATAAACCGCGCAGCCTTGCAGGCCCTCGGCTCCGGTCCGGTCGGTCACTTCTTTGAAACGTCCGATCCAGACGCCTTTCGGCTGACGGCGCAGAGCAGCCAGCGTCAACTCGGTTTCAAAGCCGTCCGAGTCGCGGCGCAGACGCACGCGGCTGCCGGGCCTCAGTGACCGTGCGGCGGCGTTGTCTTCGCCTGTGTCCTCGCCGGGCTTCGACGCCCCGACGAGGCGCAGGCGCAGACTGCCGCTGACGCCGTGCGCCCCGGCTAGGTCCGCCGCCAGAACGGTGTAATCGTCTGTGATTTCAGGAGAATTAGTGGCAGGCATAGGAAGCTAGGCTACGATTTCGACGTAAATCTTTTTTTTATCTTTCATCGCCACGGCTTTGGTGACAGTTCGCAAGGCGTTGGCAATGCGGCCCTGCTTGCCAATGACTTTGCCGAGGTCGCCGGGCGCAACGTGGACTTCATAGGTGGTGGTGTCATCGCCGGGGATTTCAGTCACGGTCACTTCGTCCGGCTCATCGACAAGTTCCTTCACGAGATACTCGATCATGGGTTTCAAAAAAACTACCCCTTCACTCTCTTTCGCCGCCTTGCAGAGCGCCCTTCAGGATAACTCGGGCACACAACCAGCGAAAGTCTTACACTTTGTTTGCTCTGGCTTATCCCAGCCAGAGTGCTGCGTTCCGCTCAGGCGGCGGCTTCAGCGAGAGAACCGGCCTTCGCGGCGGCCATCTGCTCGTACACGCCCTGCTTCTTCAGCAGTGCCTCAGCGGTTTCGGTGGGCTGTGCGCCGCAGCCGAGCCAGTAGGAGGCGCGGACATCGTCGATTTTCAGCTCGGCAGGCTCCACGCAGGGGTTGTAGTAGCCCAGGGTTTCGATGAAGCGACCATCGCGGGCGCGGCGGCTGTCGGCGACGACGAGGCGGTAGAACGGACGCTTTTTCGCGCCCATACGGCGCAGACGGATTTTGACGGACATTGTTGCTCTTTTCTTGGTCGGTGTGTTTGGTTGTAATTATCGGCGTCCAAAGGGAAGCTTGAAGTTCGACGGCTGTTTTTTCTTGTTCTTGCTGGCGGCGTTTTTATTGCTGCCCGCGTGCTTGCCGCCCATTGCGGCCAGCGACGGCATTGCGCCGGGCTGCATATTCGTGAGGCCGCGCATCATCTTTTTCATCTGCTCGAACTGCGTCAGCAGCCGGTTGACATCCTGAATAGTGCGCCCACTGCCGTTTGCAATCCGGCGGCGGCGGCTGCCGTTGATCAGACCAGGCTCGCGGCGCTCGCCGGGCGTCATGGACAAAATCATGGCTTCAATATGCGCCAGATGCTTTTCGTCAATGTTTATGTCTTTGAGTGCCGCCGCCCCGCCGAGGCCGGGGATCATCTTGATAATGTCGCCAATCGGTCCCATCTTCCGCATCTGACGCATTTGATTCAAATAATCTTCGAAATCAAATTTGTTGGCGCGAAGCTTCTTTTCCAGCTCTTCGGCCTGCTTGTGGTCTAATGCCTGCTCGGCCCGCTCAATCAGCGTCAGAACATCGCCCATGCCCAGGATGCGCGAGGCCATCCGGTCCGGGTAGAAGACTTCCAGAGCGTCCATCTTCTCGCCGACGCCAACGAACTTGATGGGGCGGCCCGCGACGCTTTTAATGGACAGTGCCGCGCCGCCGCGTGTGTCGCCGTCGAGCTTGGTGAGAATAAAGCCGGTCACGTCCAGAGCATCGTTGAAGCCCTGCGCGACATTGACCGCTTCCTGCCCGGTCATCGCATCCACAACCAGCAGGATTTCCTGCGGGCTGACCGCCGCCTTGATGCGCTTCAGCTCCTGCATTAGCGCTTCATCGATTTGCAGACGCCCGGCGGTGTCCAAAAGGACAACGTCGTGGCCTTTGCGGTCCGCTTCAGCAACGCCCTCGCGGGCGATCTGCTCGGGCTTTGCGTCCGGCAGGGTGAACACCGGCGTTTTGACCTGCTCGCCCACAATTTGAAGCTGCTTGATTGCCGCCGGGCGGTAGATGTCGGCGGCCACCAACATCGGGTTCTTGCCCTGCTTGCGGAGCCACTGCGCCAGCTTTCCGGCATGGGTCGTCTTGCCCGCGCCCTGCAAGCCGCAGAGCATAATCACTGTGGGCGGGCGGGTAGCAAAGACCAGCGGGGCCTGCTCGCCGCCGAGAAGCGCGGTCAGCTCCTCGTCCACGATTTTGATGACCTGCTGGGCCGGGTGCAGCCCTTCCAGAATATCCACGCCGACGGCGCGGTCCCGGATGCGGGCGACAAAATTCTTGACGACCTTGAAGTTGACGTCGGCTTCCAGCAGGCCCAAGCGCACTTCGCGCATGGCCTCGGCGACGTCCGCTTCGGTCAGCGCCCCTTTGGCGCGGAGCCGTCCAAACACGTTCTGTAGTTTATCTGCGAGACTTTCAAACATAACATTTAACAGAGGAGACTACGGAGTATACTTCGCCGAGGCCGAAAAAGTCAAGTTCTGCCCTGCCGGAACCTAGAGAAACGCGGGCATCCCGGCAATAATAAGAGCAGCAAATGGAGTGCAAGTGTTTGTCAAATTGTGGGTAAAACCAGATGACACTCATGCTCTAGAAGGATTACGGACTTGAAGACACGAACGTTACCTAAGAACAACACGAAAAAATTGACCCCTGACAGCGTCAAGCTCTGCGCGTTGTGCGGGGCGCTGAACCATAAAAATAATGGCGAATGCTGGACCTGCCGCTGGCACGGGGCGTTCCTAAAAGACCCGTCACTGCTGACGATGGCCTGGCTGCGGCTGGAGCATCAGTTTGAGGAAGTGCGGATGGAGCACGTCACCTCCCGACGCCTGCCCGCGCTGGATGAGCGAGGAGCGCCCTGCCCAGTCTCAGGGTGGGGGAAGCTGACGGCCCAGTGCCGATTGACGTGGGCCAATTTTCAGACGGCGCGGAACCTGCGGATGGCCCAGCGTGATGCCCGCCTGCGTTCCCGGTCTGCCTCGAAGCCGGATAGCCTCGGCGTCTGATCTGAGTGTTCAGGAACCGGCAATCCGCAGCCAGTCATGGAAAATATAGTACATTCGGTCAATTAAAAGCGCCATGCGCGTCATAATGGTCGAGCCGAAAATCGCGCCGAACGAAAACATCAATACCCAGCGCCCGAACTGAGCCGTCCCCAGGACGGCTTTGTTTTTTTGTTCAAACGCAAACAAAAAGTAGACTAGAACAGCTACGACGATTACCAGAAACAGGACGTTGTTCAGCACGAACGACATTTGATGCAGGAAAGGGAAGGCATCACCCGGCGGCGGTGGGGGAGGGATCAGCGATTTTTTGACCGAAAACGACTCTGTAACCTGCGGGATAAACCGCCCGGCGAAGTCCTGAAACACAGTTCCTGCGGTCAGCCCGAAGAAGATGCCAAAAATTAGCCGGCTCATCCATTGGAACCGCTGCGTGTAAACTCCGTAGAACATCAGGCCCACCGGCACAGTCATGATCCAGGCCCATTGCCCGCTGGCAGTCATCGGGTCCCAGAAATCCGGCTTCAAGACCAGTGTCCAGGTCGTCTCCAAATCGTAGCCTAGCGCCAGCCCCAGAAAGATATGCTCAAAGAGCCGGTACATCCGGTTTTCCTTAAACACGAGCGACAAAATTGCCACCGTGCCCAGAGCGCCGAACAGCAGGATGGGGTTGAACAGATGGTGCAGATAATTAGCCATCAGCGCTGTGCCCTCCGCCGTGCGGCCCGCGCCATGTAGTAGCCGAGATTGCCCAGAATAATCAGCAGGATAATCAGCGCATAGACAACAGAAAGCGCCGCTGTTGCCTGCGTCCCAAAACTCTGCGTGCCGAGAAGCTCCTCATAATCGCCCGCGCCTTTGATGCCGGTCAGCATCCCTGCCATTTGCTTGGAGTCAAGGTATGGGTAGTACGTCGGCGCTCCAACAGCCGTTAAGGCAACCAGGAAAGGTGGGTTGTCGTTCTGCTCAAACAGGCCCATCCAAGTTTCCGGGGTCTTGCTTGGCGTGATGTCGATGACTGCCGCCACATCGGCGCGGGTTTTGATGGTTTTCATCACCGGGATTTGCGTCAGCGGCGTGCCGTTGGCATCGGTTTTCAGTGTGCCCGGAATATCTGTGACAAGCCCCTTAATAGTGAAAGAAGCCACTGAGGCCGGTTTGAAGCCCCAGTTGACGTAGTCACGACCGTAGACATAGCCGTACTTTTTTGCCAGTGGCTGCACCACAGCATTCTGCATAATCGTGTTGTTCTGAATATCAAAGGCCAGTGTGGCAAAATGGATATGGCGGCGCATCAGGTGCGTCACAATGGCTTCCGCCTGCCACTGGTTTTCGCCTCGAGTACTCGGCGACCACCATCCGTCAATAATGACGATTTTGTTGGCTGAAGCCGGGTCATCGCCAATCTTATCAACAGTGTTGTAAAAGTCGATAGACTGCTTGGCCGGATAGTTGGGCAGACTGAATTTCAAAGACAGGGGCACAAGAATAGACACGAGCAGCGCGGCGTAGATTATACGTCGGTCAATAGTCTGCATTCGGTCCCAGAAAGTTGGTTTCATAATTCTTTATCAAAGTAAGCGCCGCGCTCTAAACTGAGCCAGTAGCGCAGTGAGGTTGCCAGGAGGCCCAAGTCCAGGCCGAACAAGATGCCGCGCTGCGCGGAAGCGTTGACTTCCAGCAGAAGCCACTGCGCGATGTTTTCCAACCGCAGGTTCGCCCACGGGTTGTCCGCACCGCCCGGCAGGGTGGGGGGGATGGCGTGGGTAATTGCCGTGCCAAAGCCGACCGAGCCGAGCATGACAATCAGCGCGGCCACCATCAGCAAAGTGGCTTCCAGCGAGCGTATCCGAAACGCCCGGTACGCTGCTGACGCAATATAAAACGCGATCATGGAGAATGTCGCCGCGCCGAGGTTGGACAGCCCGCCGCTGAACAAAAAGCGGAACATCCCATGCGCGTTCTGACTGGCCCACAAGCCCGGCACACCCGGAATGATGGTTGTCGTGCCAGAGTACGCATTCATCAGTCCGAACACAGCCATTGCGATGAACGACACCATCAGTACTAGGCTGTAGCCCCAGCCAGGACGGGCGCGGGCAATGGTTTTTGTGTGAAGCTGGGCCAGAGAGACAACGCCGAGGCCAATGGCAAATGACCCAACGACAGTGGCGATGTTGGCGACAACCGGTTGATAAGGGGACAGGAAGTTTTCGCCGGACGCTTTGCTCGCAGGCCAGAAGAACTCGGCGGCGTAGTACAGGCCGCCGAGGAACGTGAACACGGCGATGATCACTTTGCGGGACCGGCGCGGCGCGGCTTGCAGGGCAGCCAAGATGGCGAATACCAGCACCAGACCGAGGGCAAGATGGCCGTAGTAGCTGCCATTGTGCGCCTTGATGGGCGCGAAAAATGTTTGCAGGGCGTTCAGTCTTGGCTCCTCACTTCACTTTCAGGAAATTGGTAATCCAGTGCAGGACCGGCAGGAGCGGGCCGCCATGCACCACCGCCAGAAGGCTGATGCTAGCAACGCCCACCAAAATAATCCCCAGCAGGAGCAGCTTGCAGTAGTCCTGCCCGACAATGCTGCCCAGAAGCGTCGCATCCCGTGAGAGATAGGCAGAGGCGGCATAGAACTCATCGCCGATAATCACATAGTCGCAGGCGGCGATCAAAAACGGGATTTGATTGGTTTCCGTCGTTCCCGCCACCTGAATGGCCCCGACCTGCTGACCGACCTCGGCAAAAATCAGCGATTCGGCAAAGAATGCACCGAACAAGAACGACGCGGCCACACGCTCCCGAATCAAAATGCCCGCAACGCCCGTCGCAAACGCAAACTGCTGACCAGTCAAGTAGCGTACATCGCCGTCGTCAAACAGCTCCGGGCGGCCCGCGTCGGCATAGGCATCGCGCAGGGTTTCCTGTCCGATGCCGGTCACAATCGGGTCAATCGTCGCCATGATGGACTTGTTGCCAAAGCGGGCCACAGCCCGGCCCACATAGCTGAAAATGGACAGCGCCTGAAGCGTCACCACATCCAGCCCGCTGATGCCGGGGACCATCAAAACAGGACGGCCCATCTCGGTGGCCCGGCCTACGGCCTCATCAATGGCGTTCAAACCGGGGATGCGCCGGATATAGGGCAGCTTGCCGCGCTGCGCGGACAGGATTTTGCCGATAATAATGAGCGACAGCAGCACAATCAGGCCGCTGACCCACCAGTTGTCACTCGCGTGCTGCATTTGGTTCCGTGTTCGTCTCTGAGTTTGTTTCTGTGTCCATTAAAAGATCAATCAGCCGCCGCAGGTTTTCAGGCCGCTCCAATAGCTTATGCAGCCGCTGCACATCGCCGAGGCCGCCGGGCAGGGCGGGGGCCACAAAGGGCGAAAACGCCACAAGTCCCTGCCCGGCGATGCGCCCGAGCGGGGCGCTCGACTCGAGAAACAGCGCGACTGGCACTTCCAGCCGCCACTTTCGCACCGCTTTGACGGCCCCGTTTAAGAGCTTGTCGCGCTCCTCGTCAGGCAGCGGCGCGTCCCAGTCAAATTGGAGTATTCCATTGGGCATATTAATTCTTGGGCATATCAGCTCTGTGCGTCATCGCGCAGGCGGCGCACAGAGGCAATAATTTCGTCTTTGTCAGAGTCCCCAAAGCGCAGAAAGACGCCCCGGAGCGGCTCCCACCGGGCATTACGCGAGGTGAGGGGACTGAGCTTGATGCCGTCTTCGGCCAGATAGGCATGGCGAACATCGCGCCAGGGTATTTCCAGCGTGGTCAGACCAAAACTTGCTTTTGCAGACTGCGTTGTCAGCGTGTAACGAGCGGGGAAGAGGAATTCGGACAGTGAAAACACCGTTGCCAGAGCGGGCAGCAGCGCCAGCCAGGCGGACCGAAACAAAATCAGGCTTAAAAAAAAGACGCACACTACCGCCGCCATAATTCGCGGCAGCCGCTTGGGCTGCTCCTGGAGAAGGTGAACGTGCCAGGTCAGCACAGGTTCCGTCTGCGCCGACTCGGGGTCGGCAGGTTTGGTCGGCACGGTTTTGGTCGGCACGGTAAGGCATTATAACGATTTTCAGGCCCCTTGTCAAGAGACTGGAAGAGAGCGTATCGCCTTGTCAGAGTCACGGCTTTGGGGTATAGTAGGCTATGTCACTACTGGAAGTGCGCGACTGCGTCAAAAAATTCGGGGGACTGACGGCGGTAAACGGGTTTTCGCTGACGGTGGAGCAGGGCGAAGTCGTCGGCCTGATTGGCCCAAACGGCGCAGGCAAAACCACAGCGTTCAACCTGCTGACGGGCGTATACGCGCCGACGACCGGCACGATTGTGTTCGGCGGACAGTCATTGCCGGGCAAAAAGCCGCACCAGATTGCACAGGCGGGGATCGCCCGGACGTTCCAGAATATCCGCCTGTTTCCTTCGCTGTCGGTGCTAGATAACATCCGCGCCGCCGCGCACCTGCATTACAAACCCTCGGTGGGGGCGGCGATCTGGCGCGGGGCGAAGTTTGCCGCCGCCGAGGCCGAAGCGCAGACAGAGGCGCATCAGCTTTTGGCCCGCTTCGGGCTGGACAAATACGCGGACGAGCCAGCCCGCAGCCTGGCTTACGGCGAGCAGCGGCGGCTGGAAATAGCCCGCGCTCTGGCAACCCGCCCGCGTCTGCTGCTGCTAGACGAGCCAGCGGCGGGGATGAACCCGCAGGAGAAGAACGACTTGATGGCGCAGATACGAAGCCTGTGTGCGGATTTCGGGCTGACGATTTTGCTGATTGAGCATGATATGAAAGTGGTGATGGGCATCTGCGAGCGGCTTCTGGTGCTGGATCAAGGGCAGGTAATCGCGCAGGGGCCGCCCCGGGAGGTGCGCGAAAACCCGCGTGTGATTGAAGCCTATCTGGGCGCGGCGAGCGCGGCCTGATGACACAACCGGCAATGCTGTCTCTGGAAAATGTTGACGTCAATTACGGGACTATCCGCGCCCTGCAAAGCGTCTCTTTGACGATCAGCGAAGGCGAAATCGTGACGCTGATCGGAGCGAATGGCGCAGGCAAAAGCACGACCCTTCGCACGATATCCGGTCTGGCTCCGGCGCGGAAAGGGCGGATACTGTTTCGCGGTGAGGACATCACGGCGCGGCCTGCCGACAAAATTGTCCGGCTCGGCATCGGGCACTCGCCGGAGGGGCGGCGCGTATTTGCCAATATGTCAGTGCGCGAAAATCTGGAGCTTGGGGCCTACACTCGCCGCGACTCACGCGGCATCCGGGAAGATTTGGAGCGCGGGCTAACACTGTTCCCGCGCCTGAGGGAGCGGATCGGGCAGAATGCCGGGACGCTCTCCGGCGGCGAGCAGCAAATGCTGGCAATGGCGCGGGCGCTGATGGCCCGGCCTTCGCTTCTGCTTTTAGATGAGCCTTCGCTGGGTTTGGCCCCATTTCTGGTACGCGATATTTTCAGCATCATCAAAGACATCAACGCCCAGGGAACCACAGTGTTGTTGGTGGAGCAAAACGCCCACATGGCGCTTGGCATTGCCCACCGGGCCTACGTTTTAGAGACAGGCCGCATTGTGCTGGCTGATGCCGCTTCGGCGCTGCTGGCAAACGAGGATGTCAAAAAAGCCTATCTGGGCGAATAAAGTTGTGACACAAACACCGCCCGTGCGGTATGATACAGTGAGTTCCGGTGAGCGGAACAGGGGAGCAGCGAGGGAAACTCATGGCGCGGAAAATTTTAACGTGTGACGACGAAAAGCATATTGTGCGCTTGATCCAGGTCAACTTGGAACGGCAGGGTTACGAGGTGGTAACGGCATATAACGGCGCAGAATGTCTGGAAAAAGTCGCGGAAGAAAAGCCTGACTTGATTGTGCTGGACGTGATGATGCCTGAGATGACTGGCTTTGAGGTTCTGGAAACGCTAAAAAAGAACCCGGAGACGGAAAATATCCCGGTGATCATGCTGACGGCTCGCGCTCAGGACGCGGACGTTTTGCGCGGCTGGCAGTCGGGCGTGGAGTGTTATCTGACCAAGCCGTTTAACCCGATGGAGCTGATTGCGTTTGTGAAGCGCATTTTCTCGATGGAGGAAGGAGTTGCTGATGAGAAGCGATACGACCTTTAAGCGTCCCAGCCGTCTGGTTATGGTCGGCAGCGACGCTAACCCTGATTTGTGGGACGATGCTGCCGTGGACTCGCGGGAGGCACGCGCCGCGCTTGACGCAACCGAGAACGTGCAGCAGATCGGCACAGTCATTTCGATTATGGTGTCCATCAGCGCCGCCTGCGCGGCGACAGCGGTGGCGACTGGCGCGTATGCGCTCTGGCTATCCCGTCACCGGGCGACGCGCCGGGCGCTAACGGATGTAGACGACATTCTGCGTTCGTGTCAGTCGCGGATGCAGGAGCTGGAAGCCGACCTTCAGCGCCAAACTGGCCGCGAAGGCTGAAAGCAACAAGAGAGGCCATATCCGCGTGGATATGGCCTCTCTCTTTTTGCATCAATTTGGTTCCGATAATGGATATTATGATAAAATTGTGGAAATCGCAGGGGCTTGCGCCAATGCCTCTGTGATCTGCTTGACGGTCGCCGTAGGGTCAGAGACTTCCACAATCAGTTGGTCGTAGCGGTCGTCGTGCAGGTTGATGACGACCGCGTTAACGGGATTGTGTACATCCCAGAAGATGCGTTTGCCTGCGTGGCGGATCGTGCCAGCGGTCAAGACGCCGGGGATGTGAGTTCCCTGCTCGCGCCACCCCTGCGGTTGGCTCGCGGCCTCGGGGTCAACCTCTACACCACGAATATGGCGCAGGGGGATGTCGATTCTCGTCTTCAATGCCCAGAGTTTGTCCAGACCTTGTACTTCCAGCGTGAGGGTGTCCGAGCTGATTGTCATAATAACCATTTAGCGTCTCCTTGTCGTGTTATAAGTGTTTAGACACACGCTCCGGGTTTTAGTTGCAATCACCTCGCACGAGGTTTGGATGTAACGTTTTAACTTTGTCGCGTAGCAATCTAAACAGGAAGCAGTCCAAAGACTTTCTCCATGTTATGAACGAAGGGCCGATCTGCTCTTGGCCCTAAATCTTTCCAGCCCTTCTTCAAATAAAAACGAATGGCGCGATGGTTCTGTGCAGTAACACTGAGACGCGCAGACTTGAAGCCTTGCCTTTGAAGAAAAGCAGAAGCATAATCTTTGATCAGAGACGCGATACCTGATCCTCTCCACTCTGGAATGACATAAAGCAAGTTAATGTAGCCGACATTAGAATCAACAAAATCAGGATCAACAAGGTGTCCCAAGTGGAGTTGGCCGACTATTTGTTCATTCTTCCAAATGTGAAGACAACTCTGCGGCTCATCAGTAAGCCGTTTTCGGATGCGCTCAATAAGGAGTTCCTCGCCGTGAATATCATCGGCAAAACTATCCATAGAACCAAAACTACACAAATGAGTGTCACGAATGAAAGCAAGAAATAGCTCACGATGCTGATCTAAATCAATCGGCCTGAATACCAAATCGAGAGTTTCCATGTGCGAATTGTACCATAACTCCTTTCCTAGCTCTTCGCTCATAGACTTTCCATGCTGATAAAATCGTCTTCTGTTTCGTCTGTGACAACAAATCCCATGCGCTCCTAAAGACGCCGCGCTTGAGGGTTCACTTTCAACACTCGCAACCGAATGATTTTGCCCTGTACCCGTGTTTCAGCTAACAAGCTCGCAAGAACCTGTGAGCCAATGCCCTGCCTTTGATACTCGGGCAGAAGGTACAGGCCAGACAGATAAAGATGGTCAGGATGATGCTTTGTGATAAGCGTTCCGGCTGACTGCCCCGCAATCGCCAGAGTTTGATACGTCGCAACATCAAACTCTTCTTGCTGACGCTGAAGCTGCGAAGCCTCATTCCACCCCCACGTTGCTTCTACATATTGCTGCATGGCTGCCTTCCACACTTGAAAGGCAAAGTCGCGGTCAGCAGCAGTAGCAGGCCGGAGGTCAATTTGTAATCTGCCCATTATTTGCATTATTTGCATTCCACTTCAAGAAAAACCCTATATCATCACTGGCCGCTTCCGCTTGGCCGCGTACAAACTCGCTTTGGTCTGAAAGCGCCGCTGTCACAAGCGGCTCAACCGTTTGCCTGTCCAGCCTCCGAAACCGCCGGGCGAGATGCCCAAACCCGAGAATAGCATTGCCGCGCACAGTGGCGTCTGGGTGCGTCGCAAGGCGCATACAGACAGCCTGTGCCCACTCATAGTCAGGAGCATAAGCGAGACTGCAATAGAAACCGTTGCGAGTTCGTGAGGCTCATTCCGCAGAATAGCTGCTTCCGTCTCAGCAACCGAATTGAAATCTATTTCTTCGTATTTCATAAAGCGTGCCAGTTACATTTTACATTATACCCTTTTAAAGGAACCAGTCGATTTGCATTTCAAGGTCTATTTATGTAAGCTGTATTAACTAATAAATTAAAGCTAGAAAGCTAAAGACCAAATAAGAGGGTGTCATGCTTAAAGCGTGACACCCTCTTATTCCTAGTGATGAAACAGCCGCAGGCCGGTAAAGGACATTGCCATGTCGTACTCGTTGCAGGCGGCAATGATGTCATCGTCCCGCAGGGAATGACCCGGCTGGGCGATGTACGACACGCCGCTCTGCGAGGCCCGGTCAATGTTATCCCGGAACGGAATAAAGCCATCGGAGCCAAGCGAGACGCCGCTGAACCCGGCCAGCCACTCGGACTTTTCCTCGGGCGTCAGCCGCTCCGGCGTGCGGTCAAACAGCGGCAGCCAGGCGGCTTCTTCGGCGGGCGACAGGTTATCTAAGAGGTACAAGTCAATGCCGTTGTCCCGCTCCGGGCGCGATAGCTTTTCGCGGAACGGCAGGGCCAGCACTTTCGGGTGCTGGCGCAGATACCACTGGTCCGCCTTGCCACAGGCGAGGCGCGTACACAGAATGCGCGACTGCTGCCCAGCGCCAATGCCGATCATCTGACCATCCCGCGCCAAACCGACCGAGTTGGACTGCGTGTACTTGATGGCGATGAGAGCGACTAGCAGATCGCGCTCTGCCTCCGGGGACAGGTCTTTTCGCGCCGTCACGCGCTCCTGCAAAAGTTCTGTCGTGATCGGCGTCTCGTTGCGTGTTTGCTGAAACGAGACGCCGAAGACTTCCCGCGTCTCCGTGGAAGGCGGCGTGTAGTCCGGGTCCATTTCCAGCAGAAGGTATTTGCCGCCCTGCTTCTTTTGCAGGATTGCCAGCGCCTCCGGGGTGAAGCCCGGCGCAATGACGCCGTCGGAGACTTCGCGCCGCAGCACCTGCGCGGTCGCTGCGTCTACCACGTCGCTGAGGGCCGCGAAGTCTCCAAACGATGCCTGCCGGTCCGCACCCCGCGCCCGCACATAGGCGGTTGCCAGAGGCGACAGGTCTGCCGTACCCACCGCGTAAGACTGACGCAGCGCGTCGCTCAGAGGAACCGCCACGGCGGCCCCGGCGGGGCTGACGTGCTTGAACGAGGCCGCAGCCGCCAGCCATGTGGCCTGCTTCAGCTCGCGCACGAGCTGCCAGGCATTCATCGCATCCAGTAAATTGATATAGCCCGGTGCGCCCTGAAGAACCGTGAAGGGCACTCTGCCTTCGTTCATGAAAACCCGCGCCGGGGTCTGATGCGGATTGGTTCCATAGCGGAGTGTCAAATCTGTCTGGCTCATTTTGCTCCCTCATGGTCGCTCAAATATTTGGCAATCGTGGTATCATAGGCCGCCGTGTGGGCAAACGCCGCCGCCGCCAGGTGGTTCCGCGTGGCCTGCGACACTCCCCCACCCTGCGCCTGCATTTCAGCCAGCACCGGGGCGTAATCGCCGGGCGAGACAACCACTGTCACAGACGCATGATTTTTGGCCGCCGAGCGGATCATAGACGGCCCGCCAATATCAATATTTTCGACGGCGTCTTCGCGGGTGACGTTCGGCTTGGCAATCGTCGCAGCAAACGGATACAAATTGACGACAACAAGATCAATCGGCGTGATGCCATGGTCTTTAATCGTTGCCATGTGTTCCGGCTTGGAGCGGTCCGCCAGCAGCGCCCCATGGACCGCCGGATGCAGCGTCTTGACCCGCCCATCCATCATCTCGGGAAAATGGGTCACATCCGAAATGCCGATGACTGTCAGCCCCGCGTCAGTCAGCGTTTTGGCCGTGCCTCCGGTCGAGATGATCTCCACACCCATCTCGGCCAGCCCGCGCACGAACTCCACCAGTCCGGTCTTGTCTGACACGCTCACCAGCGCACGTTTTATTGGTGTTCTCACTTTTATTTCTCCTTTTGTTCTCAGATTTTACGCACAAAAAAAACCGGAACACCTGCCCCTGCAAGTTCTGCAAAGAGGTCAAGATGCCCAGGCGGACGGCCAGTGCCAGAAGATGCTTCCTCAGAGTTAAGTCTCTGTACGCCAGTCGCACCTTCACTTGAATTATTCTTAGATTCTGCCACTATTATAGCACGGCGCACAAAGCAAGTCAATTCAGAAAAAATAGCGGACAGGCAAGGAAGGAATTGTTTGTATCGACGGAGAATACACTGTAATCCCATCAAACACTCTTGGATGTTCAGGGACGTCGTATAAAAAATCGCCAACTCGGATCGAAGGAGATGCCCGCGTGAATGGCAGTCTGACGGTACATACATCACTGAGCCACCCGGCTGTTCCCTCGAGTCAGTATCTCGAGGAATCTCTGTACGCGCTTTTGGACGTGCAGCCGGTCGCGGACCCGCAATCTAGTGGCCGACCGCCGCTCAATCTTGTTCTCGTGATTGACGCTTCAGCCACCATGCACCATTTTCATCTGTCGGATGAAGAAGAGGAATACTGGCTTGGCGTCGCCATCTCCCGCGATGAATTGCAGCGCGGCGAGGCCGACGAAGCCGAGGCCGTTTACTGGACCGGCCAGACCCTGCTGGAAATGCAGAGCGTTGCCCGCACGGCCATGGCGCAGGCGGTAGATGCGATCAAGACCCTGCTGGATGCGCTGCGGCCCGACGACCAGATTACCCTGATTGCCTTTGCCGACCGGGTGCATACCGTGTTCACCCGGCAGGACTGGGCGAACTTCCCCGACGGCTGCCTGACCCAGCTTGACCTGCTGAGTGAGCGCCGCCTGCCGGTGGACATCGGCACCGGAACACACATGGCGGAAGCTCTCCGGCAGGCTCAGACCGCTCTCAGCCAGGCGCAGAGCGGCCAGAAAATCAGCCGCCTGATCGTTATTTCCGACGGCATCGTGCAGGACGCCGATGAAACCATTCAAACGGTGGAAGAAGTGCAGTCAGCAGGCACGGCGATTACCACCATTGGCGTCGGTGAAGAGTTTGACGAAGAGTTTCTCACCCGCATTGCCGACATCACCCGAGGCGAGTATCACTACGCCCCGGTGAGCGCCGATATTGCCGAGCGGCTCACGCAGGAAATGGCGACGCTTGCAACCACTTCGGTGACGGACCTGTACCTCGCCGTGCGCGGCCTGGAAGGGGCCGTCGTACAAGACATCTTTATGGTCCGCCCGTCCATGACCATCTTTGAGGAAGTCCATACCGAAGATGGCTGGCTTCGTACCCGTGTCGGCGACATTTCTAGCACCGCACCGGCGGGCATAATCGTTCAGTTTGCCCCCCCGATTCTCCCGAAAGGCGACCACGAGCTTTTGGAAGCTCTGCTGACATGGACTGGAGCCGGCGGCAATGACCGCGCCGTGGTCAGCGCAGCGTTCACGGACAACGCCGCCGAATGGGAGCAGGTCAACCCGGCTGTGCAGGATTTGGTGGACCGTTTCGCCGTGTACCGCTTTGAGCGCGAAGCGCAGCGTGCCCAGCAGAAAGGTGATTTGGAGACAGCCCGCGAAAAGCTCGGAGCCGCCACTCGTCAGCTGCACCATCTGGGCGAGGAAGCGCTGGCTCAGGAAATGGAAGGCCAGCTTGCCGACCTCGGAACCAGCCGTCCCGGCGACGGGGCGCGGGTCAAGCGTATCAAAGCCACCACGCGCCGTCTTGCCAGTCCGTCACCGGCACCAAGCCAGACCGCTGCGCCGGTAAAAGCGTCAGTGGAGACAGCTTCAGTAGGGACAGCGTCAGTGGAGACAGCTTCAGTAGGGACAGCTTCAGTAGGGACACATGACTGATTGGGAACTTGGATTGCAAGCCTTCCAGGAAGGCCGGACCAGAGAAGCTGCGGATCGTCTTCAGGCGGCTTCGGCGGAAACAGAGCTGACGGTCTCGCAGACAGTCCGATTTGATACGCTTGCCTATCTCGGTGTGGCGCTGTACGCTCTTGGCCGTCCCTCAGACGCCGTCAGGGCGTTTGAAGGCGCGTGCCTAGTCAAGCCGGGCCGCACAGCCCCTGCCGAGCTGCTGATGAACCTCACGCATGCCTATCTGGCATCAGGATGCCGCCCGGAAGCACGTCAGACATTAATCTCCCTGCTCGGGGACTATCCTGGTCATGTGGCTGGGCGAATGCTGTTGCACCGGCTGGATAACACACCTTCTCATCAGCCCGTCACAGGCGCGGTTCTGGGAGACTCCGTGGAGAGTGTCCGCCACTACCTGCACACGCTGACCTTCGAGGTGGTCAGCATCGGCGGCTATTCCCCGGCGCAGGTCCGCGAGGCGCTCTCTCAGATGGAACGCTACATCAACTCGATGGTTCAGCAGCTTGTCCGCACCGAGGAGGTGGTCGGCCAGCAAAAAGATGAGATTGTCCGTCTGCGTCAGACCGAAGAAGCCCTCATTCAGAATATGGTCAGCGCCTGGCAGACCGCTGATGGTGTTGCCTCCGACCCTGCCCCCGGCAGCGAGTCCCTGTCTCCCATTGAAGTTTTGTTCCAGCAAAAATCTTGACCTGGTCATCACGGAACCAGAATATGAAGGTCCCGCGCCTCCTTGCGTCCAAATTAGAACGCGTGCCGAAGACAAGAAAGCGCCGCCTCTGCCATGAGGCAAAGGCGGCGCTTTGCTCTGGTTCCCTCAGAATTGGGGGCGAGGGGGCGATCCGGGGGCTTTTTATACAATCTCTGAGCCGAGATTAAATTTACGCGGGCGCCTCAAACAGCCGCCGGTACAAATTGGTTTGCAGCCTGTTCTGCGGGTCATGCTCGCGCTTCAGGGCCAGAAACTTGTCCACTCGCTCTGTTCCCAGCGCCTCTCGCGCCGAAATCCGGTGCAGGGCGCTGTCTTTGGCGAAATAAAACCGCCCACCAGCATCTAGCACCAGCCGGTCCATCTCGGCGGCCAGTGACAGCAGGCCACCCTGTTTGGCGGGCGTGACGGCAAAATCCAAAGCCAGCGAGTAGCCGTCGACGGCGTGGGTCATCAGAAAGTCATCGGGCCGATGACGCTTGAACACGCCCAGATATGGCACGATGCCATACGCCTGCGCCAGTGTGAGCTGCGCCCTGAAGACCGCCTGCGCGTGTTCTTTGGGCACGAAGCTCTGATACTGAATGAGGCCCCCCGGCTTGTACGTGTGCTTCCAGTTCGGGACGTAGTCTAAGAGAAACGCAAAGCCCGCGTGGGACTGCGTATGCGTGTGCCCATCCCCGAGCGTCGTCGCACTGATGGATTTAGCAACGTTCAGCAGGCGCACACCGGGGTCATTGACCAGCGGCTTCATCAAGCGCCATATGAGAGACTTGGGTACGACGCCGAACAAGCTGTCCGGCAGCTCCTGGTTTTCCACCCGCAGCGTCTGTGCCGGGGATAGGTCTTCGCCCGGCTTCAAATAGTTCGCCTGATGGATTTGCCCCCGCCCCAGAGCGTCCCCAGCGGCAAAGCAGTCCAGCCAGCCCACTAAATAGTCCGACTGTGGCAGTCGCTCTTCAAATGTGGCAAACATTTCACCCAAATTGCGAACGCCAATCGGCGTGACGTTCAGCAGGCCCGAATGGATTTTCTTGAGCTGCAAATCCAGCCGCGTGATGACGCCCAGCATTCCAAAGCCGCCGATGACCGCGTGAAAGAGCTTGGAATTCTCGGTGCGAGAGCAGATTTTCAACTCGCCGCCGACAGTCAGCAACTCAAGCTCCGTAATCCAGTCCCCAATCGGCCCGGCCTTCCAGTTGTTTTTGCCGTGAATGTTCATTGCCGCCGCGCCGCCCAGCGTCGGAAACATCGTCCCTGAGACGACATTCGGCCACCAGCCGTCTTCAATCGTGTACTGCCAGACCTGCTGAATAGTGACGCCCGGCTCGACCCGGATGATGCCCGTCTCCGGGTCCCAGCCCAGAATGCGCTTCATGCGCGTCAAATCCAGCGCAATCCCCTCGGCATTCAGCGAGGCATCCCCATAGGAACGTCCCGCTCCCCGAAGGCCAACCGACAGCCCGGACGCCCGCGCCCGGTCAAATACCGCGCACACGCCGTCGGTGTTGACGGGTCGGTACACATAGCTAAGGGCAGAGGATGACATCCCCCACCCTTCCAAACGCTCTAAATGATCTTGCGGTAACTGCATAAAGTTAAATGAAGTCTAAATCAGATGCTATAGGTTTTCCTGTTCCCATAGTTTCAAATCGATACCCAACTGGCTAAGACAGGTGTTTGCACGGTTGCTGATTTTCTGCCAAATGGGGTCCTGCCAGATTAGTGATTGATTGTCAGAATCTTCCGGGAGCAGAGTTGCACTGTCTTTGATGAAGTCCAAAGTTTGAGCGATAGTCAGAAACTCATTTTGCGAGAGCGCAGAGAAATGGTCAGGCTGTTGCCGTATCAGATCGGAGAGGCTGAAAACGTCTTCCAACAAATCATTTACGAGAATGTAACGACTTGCTGTTCCGCGTAATATGTATCTATTTTGATAAGCACGCGAAGCAAGAGGAGCCAAGACATTAGCAATACGCTGATTTATCAATGGCAGACTCCTTCTTGACTGTCAAATATTCAGATACTTGAAGATCGGGGCGGGGATAGCGCGGATAACGGCCATGATGGGCTTCCATTTGCCCGGCACGTAGGCGACGCGCACGCGGTCTTTGGCGGCCCGCAAAATCTCTGCCGCCGCCTGTTCGGCGGAAATCATGCCGGGCATTTTCAGGCCCTCGGTCATCGGCGTTTTGACTGGGCCGGGCTTGATGGTGACGACAAACGCGCCGCGCCGCTCAACCCGGTTCCGCAGAGATTCCAAATAAGCGTTGAGGGCCGCTTTGGTCGCGCCGTAGACGGGATTGCCGCGTCGGCCCCGGTCCCCGGCGACGCTGGAAATGCCGACAATCGTGCCGGTCTGGGCTTTTTCGAAGCGCCGGGCGGCTTCGTTGAACCACGCGACGGCCCCGGTGAAGTTGGCGGCGATAATCTCCGCGTCTTTGGCCGTGGCATATTCTTCGGGGCCAACCGGCGGCATGATCCCGGCGGCATAGATGACTAAATCTAAGCCGCCCAGATCGCGGGTGATGGTCTCAAAGAGCGGCGCGGCGGTCTCAGGCTGCGCCGCGTCATGGACATAGGCACGGGCCAGCGGCGTCTCGGCGTTCGCGTTGAGCTGCGCGGCCAGCGCCTCCAGCTTGTCCTGCCGCCGGGCAACTAGCGCCACCTGCGTGCCGTCGGCGGCGAGGGTGCGGGCCAACGCCGCACCGATGCCGGACGACGCGCCCACAATAATCGCTCGTTTCCACTGTGTCATCGGTTAACTCCGCCGCGCACACCACAGAACGCCGTTGTGCAGGATGCGCTGTACGTTGGGGTCCAGATAGGTAGGGAAAACCTCGTGGCCGGGCCGGAAATAAAAGACGCGGCCCGCCCCTTCGCCCCGGTTCGCGCCTTTGCCGCCGCCGCTTGTAAAGGCCGGGTCAATGCCCTCGCCCACGGTGGTTGTAAACGACGGGAAGTATTCGCCGCCGAGCGGGAAGTAGGACTGGAAAATAAGGGCCGTGGGGTAGGGAATGCCGAACGGTGCTCCGTACATCTCTTCCTGCGGCAGCGTGAAGCTGCTGACGCCCTCAGCAATCGGGTGATGCGGGGCGCACAGGGTCAGCTCTTCGGTGTCGGCAGGGTCCGCCTCGCGCCAGCCGCCCATGAGATGCCCGGTGCAGTCTAAAACCTGCCGGAAGGGCTTGGAATAGTGCGCGGAGTGCAGCGGGATAAAGCCCAGCCCTTTGTGGACCGCCGCTTTGATCATCTCGGCTTTATCATCGGTCAGTTCATCGTGCCGGGCATGGCCCCACCAGAGCAGCACGTCGCAGTTTGCCAGCGCCTCGGCAGTGATGCCCTGCTCAGGGTCGTCTAAATTGGCAACGGTGGCCGCAATTTTGCCGTCACCCATCTTATTTAGGCCGTCGGCAATCGCGCCGTTGATAGACTTCGGGTACACCGATTTCGGGGCATGGGTCGGGGCTTCGTCCCACACCAAAACGCGCACAGGATTCTCAGACATAAGGTTCTCCGCTTAGTTTATTCGCCGCCCGCGCCAACGCCTGGCTCGGTCATCTTGCGGGCATCCAGCAGATCGTCAAGCTGTTTGGCAGGCAAAATCTGTTCAGACACACATAAATCGCGCACGGTACGGCCTTCGTCTACCGCCCGCTTGGCGAGCTTGGCGGCGGCATCGTAGCCAATCACGGGGGCAAGACTCGTGACCATGCTCATCGACCATTCCACAAGGCTTTCCGCCCGCTCTTTATTGGCCGTCAGGCCACTGACGGCCTTTTCGGTGAACACGGTCACCGCGTTTGCCAGGAACGTGATGCTTTCCAGCACATTGCGGGCCATGACAGGCAGCATGACATTCAAATCCAGATTGCCGTGCGTGTTGGCCGTCGTCACCGTCACAGCGTTGCCGATGACCTGGGCGCAGACCATCATTAATTGCTCGCACATGACCGGGTTGACTTTGCCGGGCATAATCGACGAACCGGGCTGCACAGCGGGCAGGGACAGCTCTCCGAGGCCGCAGCGCGGGCCGGAGGACAGCCACCGCACGTCGTTGGCGATCTTCAGCAGGCCGCTCGCCACCGTAGACAACTGATTTGCCAGCTCCACAGCCCCATCCTGACTGCCCTGCGCTTCAAAGTGGTTCTCGGCTTCCACGAAGGGCAGGCCAAAACGCTCTGCTAGTTTCGCGGACACCGCCGCACCGAAGCCTTCCGGCGAGTTAATCCCCGTGCCGACCGCCGTGCCGCCAATGGCAAGCTCCATCAAACGGGGCCTGACGCTTTCCAGCCGCGCGATCCCAAGCTCGACCTGGCGCGCCCAGCCGGACGCCTCCTGCCCCAGTCGAATGGGCGTGGCGTCCATCAGGTGCGTGCGCCCGATTTTAACAATTGCGTCCCATTCCCGCGCCTTGGTCGTCAGCGCCGCGTGCAGGCCGCGCAGAGCGGGCAGCAGGCGCGTTTCCAGCTCGGTGGCCGCCGCGACATGAATAGCCGTGGGGATGACATCGTTGGAAGACTGGCTTTTGTTAACATGGTCGTTCGGATGCACCGGCGACTTGGAGCCAATCACACCGCCCATGATCTCAATGGCACGGTTCGAGATCACCTCATTGGTGTTCATGTTAGTGGACGTTCCCGAGCCGGTCTGGTAAATATCCACCACAAACTGCGCATCTAGCGTGCCGTCAATGACTTCATCGGCAGCAGCGTAAATACCTTCGGCAGTTTTCGGGTCCAGCAAACCCATTTCAACATTGACTTCGGCACAGGCGCGTTTAATCGCCCCAAGCGCCTGAATAAACGGACGCGGAAAGCGGACGCCGGAAACGGGAAAGTTAGCAGCAGCGCGGGCAGTCTGCGCCCCGTAGTAGGCATCGGCGGGGACCTTGAACTCGCCCATCGAGTCTTTTTCAGTGCGTGTGTTTGTCATAAAAAATTATCTACTTAGATATTTCACGGGATAAATGGTATGAAAGCACCGCGAGTTCCTGCAAGAACGAGACGTTGCGAACCACAATTCGCTCCGGGACACGCAAGATCAGCGGTGCGAAATTTAGAATCACGCGCACGCCCGCCGCAATGGCTTCCTCGGCGACCGCCTGCGCGGCGGCGGCAGGAACGCACAAAATCGCCATGCGCGCGCCAATCTCGGCATTGCTGCGGCGCAGGTCAGCCACATTCTGTATCACCAGCTGGTTCTGCCGCTTGCCGATTTTGGCCGGGTTCGTATCAAATGCGGCGGCAATGTGAAACTTGTGATCGCCGAGGCCGGGGTATCCAATCAGGGCACTGCCGAGATTGCCCGCCCCGATGACTAATATGGGCTGCATCTGGTCGATTTTCAAAATCCGGGCAATCCGATTTTGCAGCTCCAGAACATTGTAACCGACACCCGGCTTGCCGAACTCCCCGAAGTACGACAGGTCTTTGCGAAACTGCGCGGCATTGATTCCGGTCTGCTTTTCCACGTCCGTGGAAGAAATTGTCTCCACGTCCGAGGCCGCCAGATCAATCAAATAACGCAGGTAGGTTGCCAATCGCTCCAGAGTCGGGGTAGGAACCTTTGGACTGATACTGTTCACAATGAGGTTCTCCCAATAAAATCAGGACGGGACTGAAAGCGCCCACCAGGGGTTCGTAAACAGCGCGTCCACCTGCGCGTCGCTGAGGGCCGCCGGTGCAGAGGAAAGGGACGCATGAGTAACGTCGCCCACGAAAACTAGCGTTCCCGCGCCGCGAGGCGCGGGCAAAACGCAGCGCACCGTAAAGTCAGACATCGTTCCCGTGGCCGCCGCCAGTGCCGCCGTCAGCGCCGCTCGCTCAACACTCGCACGTCCCGCCGCCGGAGTTCCCAGCCCTATGGTCAGAGTGTTCCGTCCACTGCGCGGGTCAATCTGCACATCGAGCGCCGTTGCACTTTGTCCGCTTACGGCCGGGGCCGTGTTGAGGCTGTCCAAAAGCGCCTGCTCAGCGCTGTCCCGCACCGGCGCGGCCTGCCCAGCGGCAGACGCCACAACGACGGGCGCGGATTTGACTTCCGAATCGAGCGGTTTGGAAGCCGCATGACGACGAGCCGCACTGAAGGCAAAACCCGTAATCAGCAGCACCATCAGCACGGCGGCAAGGGCCAGGGCACGAATCATCTGCTCCGGGACCGCCGGACCCGGAAGCATAACCACCGGGGCCGCAAGGCCGGACGCCTCCTGATGACCGAGCAGCCGGTCCAGCTTCATCCGGTCGGCGGCGCTGTCCGGGCTGCTGTCCAGTGCCATCCGGTACCACAGCGCGGCCTCATCCAGATCGCCCTGGTTTTCATAAATGTCTCCCAGCAGGCTTTGCGCCGCCGCGCTGTCCGGGGCCAGCCGCAGGGCGGCCCGGCAGGCATCCACCGCTTCCGGCCAGCGCCCACGCACCCGCAGCAGGTTGGCTTGCGCTAGCAGGGCATACGCCTCCCGCGACAGGTCGCTGTCCCCGGCAGGCAGAGCGTCGGGGCCGCCGTTATTGACTTGTTTGACCTGCTCCAACACCGGTTGACCCAAACCCTCCCGTATTTCGCGGCGTCTCTGTCAGCGTCTCGGTTTCCTGCCAGACAACGCGCACAATTGGCGCGACGACAAGTTGTGCAATCCGGTCGCCACGTATCAGAGTTACCGGCTCCTGCCCCCAGTTGACCAGAATGAGCGAGATGAGGCCCCGGTAATCGCAGTCTATTGTGCCCGGTGCATTCAGCAGTCCCAGACCCAGCCGCAGGGCCAGCCCGCTCCGGGGCCGCACCTGCGCTTCATAGCCTTCCGGCAGGGCAATTCGGATGCCAGTAGACACCAGCGCCCGCTCCCCCGGCAGCAAGGTCAGAGGTTCCGGCTGGGCGGCGTACAGGTCCATTCCCGCTGCGCCCGCCGTGGCATACGACGGCAGGGGCAAATCACGCGCCTCAGGGTCACGCTGTATGACTATTGGAATAGGTGTCTGCATCGGCCTCTTCATCCGTCAGGGCGTCGTCCTCGCTGACCGCACGGCGGACAGGAAACGTCAGCAAAAACGTCGTTCCCCGGCCCGGCTCGCTTTTTTCCACATCGACCGTGCCGCCGTGTCCCTCGGTCAGGGCCTTGACCAGCGCCAGACCAATGCCGGTTCCGCCAATTTCCCGGTTGTCCCGGTTGTCCACCCGGTAAAACCGCTCAAAAATCTTCGGCAGATGCTCCCGTGAGATGCCCATGCCTTCGTCGGAGACGCGCACGCGCACGGACGGCGGCGACATCTCCGGCAGTACCTCGCCAACCACCTGCACCGGCCCGCCGCCAGGCGCGTACTTGATTGCGTTGTTGACCAGGTTTGTCAAAATCTGCTCGATTTTGTCCGGGTCGGCCTCAATGCGCGGGAAGCCTTCGGGAAAGTCCGCCGACAGCACATGGTCACGGGCATAGGATCGCTGCGTCGTCAGCACTTTCTCGGTCAGCGCGGCCATGTCCACCTCGGCCCAGTTCATCTGCATGGCGTGGCCCTGCTCAATCCGCGAAATATCCAGCAGGTCCTGAATCAGCCGCGTCAGCCGGTCGCACTCCACGTCGATAATGCCGTAAAACTCGAGCCGTGTCTTTTCGTCATAGTAGCCTTCCGAGTCGGCCAGCAGAGTGGAAATAAAGCCCTTGATGGCTGTCAGCGGCGTTCTCAGCTCATGCGACACTGTGGAAATAAACGCCGTCTTCATCCGCTCGACGCCCCGAATTTCGGTGATGTCGTTAAAGATCGCCACAATGCCCGCCTGCGAGCCGTCGTCTTCGCGTACTTTGGCGCACTGCACCTGATAAATCCGCTCCTGAAACTGATCTTCCGGGGCGCTGTCTACCACCGGGAACGCCACTTCATCGGCCACTTCACCGCTGGCAACAAGGGCGCGGGCGATGATTGAACGAACTCGCGGGTCCTGTATCGCATGCGTATAGGGCGCATCGATCAGCGGCAGCGACGGCGCGATGCCGAGAATAGCGCGGGCGGACGGATTGATTTGCAGAACCCGCCCGCTGTTGCTGACCATCAGCAGCCCCGCATACAGGCTGTCAATGGTATGCAGCAGCTCCTGCTTTTCCTGCACGACTTCGCGGTACATCTCCGCCGAGGCGATCACCGCTGCCCCCTGCCGGGCGAGCTGCTCCAGCAGCCGAACGTCTTCCTCCATAAACAGCCCGTCGTACTTCTTATTAAAAACGTGCAGCACGCCCACAGTCGTGCGATCCAGCACCCGATTGTCTTCGTCTCGCTTTTCCACAATCAGCGGTACGGACACCGCGCTGCGGACGCCGTAGCGGGCCAGCCCTTCGGCGGCGGCGCGGGGGTCCAGCGCGGCATCGTAAGTAATCAGAGACGTGGTGGTGCGAAAGACTTCATTGGAGACGCCTTCCGCAGACACGGGCCGCTCCATCGCGGACATCTGCTCCTGCGTCAGCCCCAGCGCGGGCGATGTGGCATACAGCGTCCCGGCGGCGGCATCGTGGAGAAAAAACACACACTTTTCCGCCTGCAAAATCTTGGCGATTTTGTCCACCAGGCGGCGCAGGATGTTCTCGAATTCGCCGGGCGACGGCAGGGGCAGGGCGGACGGCGGCAGGGGGGGCGGCGGAACGGGCGGCGCGGCGGCCTCCACGGCATGAATGCGCTGCTCCAGATAAATGTTGGCTTGCTCCAGCCGCTCAATATACTGCTGGTGATCTTCATACACCGGCGGAAGCGAAGCGGGGATGGCCTCGGGCTGATCGGACACGGGCTGATCGGGCAAGTTCTGCGACATCGTGAGCAGCGTACCTCATCAGCATTATAGCACGGCCTACGCCGCCGCGTCAATTGACCGCAAAGAACCGCAGAAAACTCGTCGGGCACTTGCCCGCCCTGTGCTGAAAATCTCCAAAATCTCCCCTCAAGATTACCAGGACACTTGCCGATAAAATTACCGGCACAGCCTGCCGCCAGGCTTTACTTTTTGCAATTCCCTGAACTCTTGCGTTCGAAAGGAACGCTGAACCCGATGACCGTCACCGCCGCAGGCACGGCCAAACATCACCGCCACACTCAGCGGCGTCACCTCCACGCCCGCAGTGCTCACTGTTGCTCCTGCCCGGTTACCTAATCCTACCAGGCACTGTGAAGCAGCTCCAACGGCGGCTTCTTCGTCTGGAATGTCGCCCTCGGCGGCGGCTTTGACCCCCATGACTTCGATGCCGCCCCAGGCTTCGCCGCCCAGTCCGTCACTGACATACCCGACGGACACGTCCATGTCCTCCTGACAGCCTCCAATGGCGCGGTGAAGTTCGATGACACTGTGATCGCGGGACTCACCCGCCAGCACAACACTAGCACGCAGCTCTCCTACGAACCCTTCAACAGCTGGACCGCACGCCTGCTCTCGGTGGCTCCTGACAACACGGTCCGCGTTCTCTGGACCAACGCTGCTGGCAAGATGTCCTTCTGGGTCATGGACGCTCAGGGTCAGAGTTTCGTGACGTGGAACCATGCTGGCGACGGCTTGGTGTCTCTGTGGGGACTGCAGGACAGCAGCCCGTTCACGTTCACGGACTTCGGGCCGTACACAGACTGGACGGCGGGCAGCCTTGCGGTGGGGGCGGACAGCACCCTGCATGTGGGCTGGACGCAGCCAAGCGGAGCAGTCTCCCTGTGGGATTTGTCGGGCACGGCGTACCAGTTCAGCGTCTACGACCCTGACAGCACCTGGCACTTGCAGGGCCTGACCGCAGCCCCTTGACCACCCTATTCTAAGCGGCGGTCAGTCAAGAAAAGAAAAGCCCGGCATCTGCCGGGCGGGACGGAACTTGCCCTCAGCAAAGACATCACCCTCGCTGGGCCAGACTCATGGTTCTGTGGACTCGGTTACGGCGGTCCCAGCTTGGGATCGGGGCAAACGATCCGATGCTGTCCGCTTTCTTATACCACCTAACGAAGATCAGCTTTTGTGCCTATAATAGAGGTGTTGCCGGGCAGAGCGCCCACGGTAACTGAATAGAGACGATTGGGGAAATCGTTTTTAATAGTATTGCAGATTTCAGCTTTCTTTCCTGGAGAGGTTAGAATGAAAGAGACGACCAAATGAAACTTATCTATAACGCGGGTGTCTCCGCGCTTCTTCTGTCGGTCGCCAGCGTTTTTTTCGCGGCCAGTCCAGCGCGTTGTTCTACGTACACTGTCACCAGTCTGGCGGACGACGGCGGTCCGGGGCAGTTGCGGGCGGCGATCAGCGCGGCGAACGCCGACGCAGGCAGTACGATCACATTTAAGAGCGGCCTTTCAGGCACCATTTTACTCAGCCCCACGCTTCAGGCGCTTCCGGTCATCCTCGTAAACACCATCATTCAGGGACCGGGCGAGTCGCTGATCGCCATTGATGGCAGGAGTACCTACCGTCCGTTCGAGATCAATGCCCCTGGCGCCAATGTTGACCTTTCCGGCCTGACAATCCAGAATGGGAGTGATCCGGGTGCCCTGGGCGGCGGCGGCATCCTCCTGGATGCCGGTAATCTGATACTTACCCACTGCACTCTCTCCGGGAACAGCGCAACCGGCGCAGGTGGCGGCCTGGCGAACTTCGGTACAGCCACAATCACCAACTGTACCTTCTCGAACAACCATGGTTATAACGGCGGCGGCATCTACAATTACACCTACTCCAACAACGGTGGCCTGACCACGCTGACGAACTGCACGCTGACGGGAAACAGCGCCACCATCAACGGCGGCGGGATTTACGATTACACCTATTCCGGCACCGGCGGCAGTACCACCCTCACGCGCACCAAAGTTTCCCAGAATACTGCGGGCGGCAACGGGGCTGGTATCTACAATTATAGCGAGTCCGGCAGCGGCGGGAATGCCGTTCTTACGAACTGCGTCGTCACGAAAAACACCAGTGTCTACGGCGGCGGCATATACGACTACACTTACAACGGCAGTGGCGGCACAGCCACCCTCACGGACTGCACGGTCGCAGACAACAGCGGTACTTACACAGGTGGCATCTACAATTACACCTACTCCGGCAGCGGCGGCACAGCCACCCTCACGGACTGCATTCTTTACGGGGACACTGGCGGGGAAATTTTTGGATCTGCAATCGCAGTCTACAGTGACATCCAGGGTGGTTATCCTGGCGCGGGCAATATCAATGTCGACCCACTGTTCGTAAACACAGCTTCAGACAACTTTCACCTTCAGCCCAACTCTCTCTGCATCGGCGCGGGAACAAGTACGGGCGCTCCCTCTGACGACTTCGAAAGCACGACACGACTGAACCCACCTACCATCGGCGCGTTCGAGTACGTTGCCCCCTTTGTTCCGTTCGGCTCGGGCTACCAAGCGCTCTGGGACAAGACCGACGGCGGCTTCTCCGTCTGGGATGTCGCCCTCGGCGGCGGCTTCGTGCCCCATGACTTCGACGCCCTCCCCGGCTTCACCGCACAGGCACTCGCCGCCACTCCCGACGGCCATGCCCACGTTCTCCTCACCGCCCAGGACGGTTCCGTCACCTTCGACGACGCGGTCCTCTCTACCCTGACGCGCGAACACAACGCCGCCACCCCAGCAAGCTACGGACCCTTCAATGGATGGACCGCACGCAGCATTGCCGCCGGCCCCGACGGCGTCCTGCGCGTACTTTGGACACGCACCGACGGCATGCTCTCTCTCTGGAAACTGCACGCCGACGGCACCTACGACCACAGCGAGTACGGACCCTTCGCCGGATGGACTGCACGCTTCCTGTCCGTTGCTCCTGACAACACTCTGCGCGTCCTGTGGACCAACGCCTCCAGCCAGGTCTCCTTCTGGGTAATGGACGCTCAGGGCGGCTACACCCACAACGAGTATGGTCCCTACGCCGGCTGGGCACCCTCAGCCCTCGCCACCGGTCCCAACGGGGTTAGCCACCTGACCTGGAACCATGCGGGCGACGGCCTGGTCTCACTGTGGGCACTTCAGGACAGCGGCCCGTTCACGTTCACGGACTTCGGGCCGTACACAGACTGGACGGCGGGCAGCCTTGCGGTGGGGGCGGACGGCACGCTTCACCTGGGCTGGTCGGAGCCGGACGGGACGGCGTCCCTGTGGGACGTGAACACGGCGTCCTCCTCCTTCAGCGACCTGATCTATGGTCCTTACGTCATCTGGCACTTGCAGGGCCTAAGTAGGGGGTCATAAGTTCTTGCAGACGCCAAAATGATTTTCACGGTGGAAAGCCTGACAGAACCTGCCAAAACTTCCGCAAAGACTTATGACCCCCTACTTAGCCGCCGCGCCCCCGCTTCTGTAAGCCTCAGAGCGTCAGCGCACAGCACAGAAACAGCCTCCGCTCTTAAGTGAGCGGGGACTGTTTCTTTTGTCTTTGCTAAGAATACAGAGCAGGAAAAACCTTACGCCAGCAGCATACGCCCGCAGTTTTCGCACGTCTGAATGGCCGCGTTCTCTTTGACCGTCTTGATGACCGTGGACGACAGCGTCATGTGGCAGCCGCCGCAGGAACCGGCTTCAATTTTGGCGATGCCCACCCCGGCGAGCTTCGCCCGCAGGGTTTCGTAGCGTTTCAAGGCCGATTGGTCTTCGACCAACGCGACTGCCACTTGCCGCTCGGCATTCAGCCCGGTCAGCTCTTGATCCAGCGTCGCATAGCGGGCCTGAAATGAAGCCACAGTTTGCTTGTGATGCTCCTCTGCCTGCGCCGCCTTCGCTTCGGCCAGCGTCTGCGCTTCCCGCGCTGCCTCTGTCTCTTCCATTAGCTCAAGCACGCGCCCGTCTAAATCCGAACGCTGACGGCCCATCATATCAATTTCTTTTTCCATGTTCGCCAGCTCGCGGGCATTGGTGATGCTGCCCTGGTAGAGCTTCTGCTGATAGTTCTTGCGCTTGGTTTCCAGAGTTTCCAGCTTCAGTTCGCTGTCTTTCAGCTCTCCGGTCAGGGTGTGCGCGGCGGCGGTGCGGCGGGAGGCTTCGGCGTGCGCTTCCGTAGACGCGGCAGCGGCAGCCATGCCATTGTCAAGCGCGACCTGCGCTTTTTTACCCCGCTGTATGAGTGTATCTTTCAACTGCACGGTGTAAAGTGCGTGCAGGGTTTCGGGTACGGTTGGCATAGTGTATTGATTCTAGCAGACACAGCCTCAGATGTCAAATAAGGTACAATAGAGACAGGAAAAACTATGGCAAAAACGCTGACACGCTTTGTCTGCCGCAACTGCGGCAACGAAAGCGGCAAATGGTTTGGGAGCTGCCCGCGATGCGGCGGAGAAATGGAAGAAACGCAGACGCTGGCGCTGCCCAAATCCGTACAGGCACGCGCCGCCGCGCCCGCGTCGTTTGTCGGGCGCACCCGCCCGCAGCGGCTGGACGAAGTCCCCTCCCCTGCACAGGAAGGCCGCATTCTCAGCGGCATCGGCGAGTTTGACCGTGTGCTGGGCGGCGGCATCGTGCGCGGGGCGCTGACCCTCATTGGCGGTGAGCCGGGCGTCGGCAAGTCCACTCTCCTCAGTCAGGTCGCCGGACATCTGGCAATGCACGGCGGCAAAACACTATATGTCTCCGGCGAAGAGTCGGCGACTCAGATCAAGCTCCGCGCCGAGAGACTGGGCATCACCGGCGGCAATTTGCTCCTGCATAACGAAACCGATGTCACACTCGTTGCCGGGGCCATTCTGTCCGAGCGGCCCGCGTTTGCGATTATCGACAGTATTCAGACCATGCAGCACCCGGAGATCGAGTCCGCGCCGGGCAGCGTCTCGCAGGTGCGGGCGTGTACGGCGCAGCTCGCACAGGTCGCCAAAGGCGACGGCATCCCCATCTTTCTGGTTGGACACGTCACCAAAGAAGGGACGCTGGCCGGGCCGCGTGTGCTAGAACACATGGTCGACACCGTGCTGACCTTCGAGGGCGACAAGAACTACACGTATCGCATCCTGCGGGCCGTCAAAAACCGCTTCGGCTCCACCGATGAGCTGGGGCTGTTTGAGATGCACGAGGAAGGCTTGGTAGAAGTCCCAAACCCTTCCGAGATGCTGCTGGCCGAGCGGACGCAGAACACGGCAGGCTCCGCCATTCTCGCCACCGTCGAAGGCACGCGGCCCATGCTGATTGAAGTGCAGGCACTTGTCGCCCCGTCGTTCCTTGCCAATCCCCGCCGCACCGTCGCCGGAGTAGACACAAACCGCGTCAACTTGATTTTGGCCGTGCTGGAAAAGCGCGTTGGCATCAGCCTTGCCAATCAGGACGTGTTTGTCAATCTCGCAGGGGGCGTCCGCGTCGAGGAACCCGCCGCAGACCTCGCCGTCGCCGTCGCTATTGCCTCCAACTTGCAGGAGCGGCCTGTGGACCCTTCCACGGTGTTCGCGGGCGAGGTCGGCCTCGGCGGCGAGGTACGGGCTGTCGGGCAGGTGGACCTGCGCCTGCGCGAAGCGGCCCGGATGGGCTTCAAGCGAGCAATCATCTGCGCCCGCAGCAAAGCCGCCCTGCGGCGGACGCCGGATTTGAACGTGATCGGCGTGGACACTGTCCGGCAGGCGCTCGATGCCGGGCTATCCCGCGCATGAAACAGTGGCGCATAAGAGCTTGGCTGCTGCTCCTGCTGGCGTTCCCGACGTTTGCACAGGCCGCCCCAAAGCGCGTAGTCGTCGTGCTGCTGCCGGGCACAAGCCTATCGCAATGGCGCACGGCAGATGCCCCCGCTCTGCACCGGCTGATGGCGGCCGGGGCGCTGGCCGTAATGAACACGCGCACCGCCCGCCTGGCGAGCGACCGCACCCGCGAGACGCCGGAAAGCGCCCTGCTGACGCTGAACGCTGGCTCCCGCGCCGCCGCACCGTCCGGGACACTCGTCGGGGCTGACTGGCCCAATCTAATGCATCAAAATCAGCGGCTCGGGTATGATGTCCGTCTGGGCAACTTGACCGACGCGCTTGACTCCGCCGGTGTCGCTGTATACGTAGGGGGCGGGCCGGACACCGCGCTTCTGGCAGCTTCCGGCACGGGGCAGGCAATGTCCGTTCCATCAGGCCTCGCACCCGGCCTGACAGTCTGGGACGCCGGGCCAGACCCTGCCGCCGCAGACGCGCTTCTGGCCCGCTTCGCCGTCGGCATTCAGAACACCGGCGGCAGGCTGGTCGTGCTTTCGCCCTATGCCAGTGACGCCGACTACCGCGCAGGCCGCCGCCTGACGCCTGTTCTCGTCTGGGGGCCGTGTGTTCCGGCGGGCCTGCTGTATTCGCTGTCCACGCACCGGGCCGGACTGGTGACGAACACCGACTTTGCCCCGTCAATCGCCGCCGATTTCGGTCTAACACGCGGCGACTTCCCGAGCCGCCCGTTCGGGCAGGCATGGACTGCCGAAGCCGCGCCGGATGCCGTGGAGACGGTGGCACGGCTGAACGCTGAAGCCGTCCGGCAGGCGCACAGCCTGGCAATTTTGCCCTATGTCGCTCTTGGGCTGGCGCTGACTGCCGCGCTGGGGACTGTGCTAGCCCGGCGGCAGCAATTGCCCGCGCTGTGGCCGCTGGCCGTAGCCGCCCTGCTGACCGCTCTGCTGCTGGCGGCAACGCCAACAGAGGCGCTGGCTGGCTTTCTGCTGCTGGCCGTTGCCGCCTGGCTCGGGGCGCGGCGGTTTGGCGCACAGGCCGCGCTGCTCGCCCTTTTTGGCCTCATCGTGGCGGCGTTGTGTGCTGATATGCTGACGGGAAGCTGTCTAATGCACCACAGCCTGCTGGGCTATTCGGCGATTGAAGGCGCACGGTATTACGGCATCGGCAATGAAGCGATGGGCCTGCTCGTTGGTACGCTGCTGGTGCTGGCTGCCCGGTTCTGGTCATCGGCCCGAGTGCGGCAGGGAGCGATTATCAGCGTACTGGGGCTGGTCTGCCTGCTGCTCGGAGCGCCGAATGCGGGCGCGAAGGCGGGCGGCGTTCTGGTGTCGCTTCTTGCCTTCGGGGCACTGCTCTCAATGCTGCGGGGCGAACGCTGGTCCGCCCGCATGGTTCTGAGCCTGGGTTTCGGCGCGGCGGCTCTGCTGGCCGGGGCCATTGGACTAGACCTGCTGCTGTCTCACGGGCACGGGCACTCCCATCTCGCAGAGGCGACCCGGCGTATCGGGGCGGGCGGCTGGGGTGAGGCGCAGAGTATCATCGCACGCAAGCTGGCCGTGGAAGCGCGACTGGCCTGGCACAGCGCGTGGGCCGCGCCGCTTTGGGTAGGTCTTGCCTGCGTGCTGTTGGTCAAGCGGCAGCCGGGGGCGACAGCAGACCGGGCGCTGCTGGGCGCGGGGCTGACCGCCGTGGCGGCGTGCGTGGCGCTCAATGATGCCGGGGTTGTCGCAGGCGCGTTGTGTGTCCTGCCTCTGTGGTGCGGTTTTGTGCTTTCAGCGGCAGACGCAGAAAAGCCCTCTGTCCGCCAAAGCGGACAGAGGGCGCAGGAAAAACCGCTTTACTGAGCGGGGGCAGGAACGGGCGTGGTTCCGTCAGCGGGGGGAGCCATGGGCGTAGTTCCGTCAGCGGGGGGAGCCATGGGCGTAGTTCCGTCAGCGGGGGGAGCCATGGGCGTAGTTCCGTCAGCGGGGGGAGCCATCGGGGTCGTGCCGTCCGCCGGAGGAGCCATGGGCGTAGTTCCACTGGCCGGGGCAGCCATGGCATCCGGTGGCATCAGCACGGTGTCAATAATGTGAATGACACCGTTGGTAGCGCGAATGTCGCCTTTGGTGACTTTCGCCCCGTTGACCATCAGTTGACCCTTGCGGCCTTTGGTCACTTCCAGCGTGCCGCCTTCCACAGTGGGAGGCGAGGTCGGGCTGGTCATTGCTTTGGCATCCGCCGCCATGATTTCAGCGGGGATAACATGGTACGACAGGACCGACTTAAGCATCGCGGGATCGGCCATCAGAGCATCCAGCTTGCCAGCGGGAAGCTTGGCAAACGCCTTGTCATCCGGCGCAAAGACGGTGAACGGGCCTGCCGTTTTCAGCGTGTCCACAAGGCCAGCGGCCTCCAGGGCTTTGACCAGCGTGGTCAGGTTCTTCGCGGCCATCGCCGTCTCGACAATGTCCAGGGTCGCCGTATTTGCCATCGGCTTGCTGTCCATCGACTTGCTGTCCATGGGCTTCGCGTCCATCGGCTTGCTGTCCATCGGCATGGTCATTGGCATAGAGGATGTATCGCCGCCCATGGGCATCATCGGGGGCATCATGGCCGACTTCAGACTGGCCGCATCATAGGCCGCCATGTATTCATTGATTTCCTGCTTCTGTTTGTCGTTTTTGTAGACATCGGACAGCTTGATGTTGTACTGACCGGCCAGGTACGGAAAGGTCTGACCGCGCTCGACGGCGGCGGAAACAACGTTGAACGGAACGTCGGCTTCTTTGGCAATTTTTGCCGTGGTCGCAATCTGATTGTCGGATAGGCCGCGAGCCTTCGCCTGCTGCAAGTCTACGTAATCGTAAATGCCGTTGTTCAGCAGCGAGAAATTGGGCATCGCGGTGTCGGACATGGAGCCGCTCATCGGCATCGAGTCCATCGGCTTGGTGTCGCTCATGGGCTTGGTGCCATTCATGGGCATTGTGCTGTCCATCGGCGGTGTCATCGGCTGGGCCATGGGAGCTGGTGCACCTGTTGTATCAGATGTTCCAGGTGTCGTTACCGCGCCGGGAGCCGGAGGGGGCATGGTCGCGTCCTGTGCGCGAACACCGGACTGGGACGCCGCCAGCATGGCAGCAACAGCGGCGGCCAAAGCCAGGCTGCTTGTTTTTCGAAATTGCATGGGGGGAATGCTCCTTTTCACTGAGAAACTTGATGGGAATGTTGAAATGTGGTTCGTTCTGCTCTCGCTTCTCCCGTTATACCTCGCAAATCACCGAAACAAAACAATCCTAACGTCTCTTAGAAAAAATTCTTTATGTCTACACGTCCCTATCTCCCGCGCTATCTGTGTCCCAAAGGACTTCTGCAAAAATCTCTGCCCGCATTCACTGCCCGCCCGCAGCAGCTTGCCGCCGCCGAAGCCGTTGAAGCCGCCCTCTCCACATCGGGCGGCGTGGCACTCATTGAAGCAGGCACAGGGGTCGGCAAAACACTGGCTTATCTGCTGCCCGCCTTGCGTCATGCCAAGCCCGATGCCCGGATTGTGGTGTCCACGCACACGCTCGCCTTGCAGGCGCAGCTTGCCGACAAAGACGTGCCGCTGGTGCAGTCTATCTGGAAGAGTCAAGTAGACGCCGCCGTCGTCAAAGGACGCGGCAATTATCTGTGTTTGCAGGACTTTGATGCCGCACGGAGCGACCTGTGGACGGTCGGCGACCCGCAGTTCACGCAAATCAGCGATTGGAGCCGCCGGACGGGAACGGGTGACGCGGCAGAATTAGAGTTCACCTACCCCGGTTGGGCCGATATTCGGGCCAACGCCGATACGTGCAAGGGCCAGGAATGCCGCTTCTTTGACCGCTGCTTTTATTACCGGATGCGCCGGGAAGCGGCGGACGCCAGCCTGCTGCTGGTCAATCATGCTCTCTTCTTTTCCGACCTCGCCGTGCGCCGCAGCGGCGAGCCGGATGCCAAGCTGCTGCCCGATTATGATTTCGTCATCTTTGACGAAGCGCATCATCTGGAAACCGCCGCCGCCGCTGCGTTTGGTGTCGCATTTTCGTCGTCGCGCCTCCCCACCCTGCTGGACAAAATCCGGCGCACGGCGCGCGCGTTAGATATGAATATGGACCGGCTCAAAGCCATTGAGAGCCAGTCGCAAACACTGTTTCAGCCGTTTGTGGCAGGCGGGCGCCCCGAGTTCTTTGTCTCAGACCTGCTGCGAACCGACGGCGAGATGCAGTCCGCCCGCGCACAGGCGGCCGGCATTGGAACGCTGCTGGACGCCGTCGCCACCGAGCTTTTAAAACAGGACACTGGCGGGCAGCCCGCCCTGAAAGACCGGATCGACGGCCTGCGCCGTCAGTGCGTCCGCGCCAAAGAGGAGCTGGCCCTGTCGCTCGGCGGCGATGACGAAAACTTTGTCCGCTGGGGGTCGCTCGCACGCGCCACCCGGCGAGGCCCGCAGGCCACCATACACTGGACGCCCATCTCCGTTGCCCCCATTTTGGAGTCCGCCCTGTGGAAACAGCCCCGAAAAATCGGCGCGGCTCTGGTGTCCGCGACGCTTTCCACCGACGGCGGCTTCGGCTACGTTCGCACGCGGCTGGGCCTGCTGCCTGAAGACCCCAAAGTGACGGAAACCATTGTCGGCTCGCCGTTTGACTACGCCAAAAACTGCCTGCTGTATATCCCGCGTCACCTGCCGGTGCCTTCCGACGACCCCGGCTATGCCTACGACACCGCCAATGAGATGCTGGCCCTGCTGGAAGCCTCACGCGGCGGCGCGTTTCTGCTGTTTACATCGTATCGCGCCCTGAACGCTGCCTACGACCACCTGACGCAGTCCGACCTCCCCTACCCGCTTCTGCGGCAGGGCGAGATGCCGAATGCCCGCCTGGTGCAGGTCTTCAAAGAAGAAAAGAACGCGGTTTTGTTAGGAACGCAGTCCTTCTGGGAAGGAGTAGATGTGCCTGGAGCCGACCTGCGGCTGGTTGTCATTGACCGCATCCCGTTTGCCGTCCCGGACAGCCCCCTGCACCGGGCGCGGGTGGATGAAATCACCAAAGCCGGTGGCGACTGGTTCAGCGACTTCGCCTTGCCGCAGGCCCAGCTCCGGCTGAAACAGGGCTTCGGGCGGCTCATCCGCACCCACGAAGACCGGGGTGTGGTAGCGATTTTGGACACGCGCCTCGTGCGTAAACGCTACGGCGAGCGGTTCGTAAAGTTCCTGCCCCCGGCCCGCCGCGTGTTCGACCTAGCCGAAGTGCAGGCATTTTTTGATGCTGACGGCGGGGAGGATTTCACCGGCCCGGCGTCGAATTAGTTGACACGACCACATAAAGGAGTCACACCCACTATGGCATTTGAAGTCCCGGCCCTCCCCTACGCCTACGACGCGCTAGAGCCGCACATCGACGAAACCACTATGCACCTGCATCACGACAAGCACCATCAGGCGTATGTCACCAACCTGAACGCCGCGATAGACAAGCACCCCGAGCTGGCCTCGCATTCCCCCGAGGATTTAGTCAAAAATCTGGCGACCCTGCCCGAAGACATCAAGGCCGCCGTCCGCAACAACGGCGGCGGGCACGTCAACCACACGATGTTCTGGGAAAGCATGGGGCCGAACGCAGGCGGTGAGCCGACCGGCGCACTGGCCGAGGCGATCACCTCGACGTTCGGCTCGTTTGATGCCTTCAAAACGCAGTTCAACGACGCCGGCGTCAAGCGGTTTGGCAGCGGCTGGTCCTGGCTTGTCAAAGGCACAGACGGCAAGCTGGCAATTGTCAGCACCGCCAATCAGGACAACCCCCTCACTGACGGCCAGACCCCCCTGCTGGGCAACGATGTCTGGGAGCACGCTTATTACCTGAAGTACCAGAACCGCCGCCCCGAATATCTGGCCGCGTGGTGGAACACGGTCAACTGGCCCGTGGTCGCCAAGCGCTACGACTCAGCCTAATCGCACAGACAAACGGCCCCCGGACAGTGTCCGGGGGCCGTTTCTGTTTGCTACGGGCGCGTGACCGGCCCGGTTTGCGACGTGCGAAGCTGAGACAGGAACAGAGGATCACTACAGCGCAGGTCGGCCCGGAACTGCCACTCACCGCTGCCCTGCACCACCTTGACAATGAAGTGGTTCCAGCCGCGCTGAAGCGGCATTGTTTTGCATTGAAGCGAGCCGGGAACCAGCGGGTGCGTGCCCCGGTCTTCCTGGATTTGTTTGGCATTCAGCCAGACCTGGCAGCCGTCATCTGAGCCGATGAGCATGTCCAATTTGGGCAGATTTGGCTCCAGCAGCAGGTTATCCAGCGGTCGCGGGCTCCATACCCAGAAGCTCAGATACACAGCCGCGTTCTGCGAGGGGCCGGGCAGGCCCAGATGCAGGAAGTTGAAAATCCCATCACTGCCTGCCGACTTCACCTGCCATTCCCGGTCGCCCGACTTATCCCCGGCCTTCGGCTGAAGCGTGGGACTGATGCCGACGGCGTCGGTGTCATAAGCCGTCTCGGCGCTGGCCGCTCCGAAGCTGCCGCAGACCAACGCGCTTTTCAGAGTGCCGAACGCATCAAACGCTTCATCGGCCTGCATTTTGCGCTCTACCAGCACGACACCTTCGTTGGTTAGCATTTTACGCAGCAGCGCCAGCAGATCGGGAGCGCCGGAGTTGGTGTCCAGGGCGCTTACCAGATAGTGCCCCTTGCCCTGGTCATAGCGCATCAGCGCGGCCCCGCCGGGTTTGGCTTCGCGCTCGCTTCGCAGCAGCGCCGCCGTTTTGATCGGCTCCGCCTGATAGTTCCAGCGCCGCCAGTTGGCAGGGCATGGCAGGACCAGCGTCTGCCCTGATTCCACAAATGGCCCCGCCAGGCCATGCGCCGTGACAGTTCCCGGCTCGGTTTCGGTGAAATAGAAATCGGCACTGGTCAGCCCGGCTAAAATTGGATCGGCGGCCTGAATGACATACGAAGAAGCCGTGCGGGCGGTCAGAATCAGCGGCTTCGGCAAGACGGTGTTGATCCCAGCCAGCGTGTCCGGGGACGCCCCCCAGACCAGGCAGGTCGCGCCGCCGTCCACCCAGCGCTTGATCTTTTGCTGCACGGCTTCGGGGACAGTCGCGGGCAGGTTGGTTCCGTCCACCACTAAAAACTCGGCGGCGTCCACGCTGTCAGCGGGCAGCGCCGTCGCGCCGAGGGCGTTGAGCTGCGCCGCCAGAACCGAACCGGGTCCGGCCAGCACGGCGATCTGTTTAATATGAGTTGGCACGGGCATCGCGGCAGGTCCCGTGTCCATCAAATGATGATCCCAGGGAGACTGCCCAGGGCCAGTCGGCACGTAAGCCGCCTGAATGGCCTCAAACAGCGGCCAGGGCCGGTACAGCGGCAGGCGCGGGTCGTAGCCGGGGTTCAGTGTGGAGCAATACGGCCCCAGCCGCTCTGGCTGCACGCCTGGCTTGCCGTCTTTGTAGGCTCCGAAAAAGACGCCGTCCGTAAGCGTGTAGGATTGGGACGTGTCACTCAGGCCCAGTTCCAGCGGCTGCAAGCCGTACCAGACCAGATTGAACACGCTGGCATAATCTGTTTTCTGCTGCCGCTCGGTGCTAATCAGCTCATACGCCTGCACCGCCACACCTTCCATACGGCCCCGGTCGGACGCATAGGCACGGGGGCCAGCATACGTCGCCATTTGTTTGGGCGTGTCTGAGTACGCCCCGCCCGTCTCGCCCATGCCGTAGGGCTTGCTCCCTCGCGCCGCCCCTTCCAGGCTGGCATAATGCAGGACAACGGTAGGCATAGCGCCCTCGCCGTCCCCATCGCCGTCGGTGGAGACCCAGGGCCGTGTCGGGTCCAGACGGTGCGCGGCGGCGGCCCAGTCGCGCCAGCCCTGCGTGAGCCGGTCGAACTGCTCCGGGTGCTTGTCGCGGTCGATAAACCACGCCACTTCGTTGCTGACACTCCATCCGAACACGGAGGCATGATTGCGGTCCCGCAAAACCAGCCGGTTGACCTCGTCATTCGCCCGCGTCCAGAACTCAGGGGTGTCGTATTTGTTCTGGCCGTCGCTGCCCCAGTTGGCAGTCTCGTCCAGCACGCACACGCCCATCTCGTCCGCCATGTCTAAATACAGCGCCGGATAGGGCTGCGCGTGCAGGCGGACGGCGTTGCCGTGCGCGGCTTTCAGGGCCGTGTACCACGCCCAGGCATAGCGGCGCGTCATCTGTGGGATGCCTAAAAAGTGCCACGAGTCGCCGCGCAGCTCCAGCGGCTTGCCGTTCAGAAGCTGCCGGTTTCCGTCAAACGTAAACTCGCGCCACCCAAACCGTGTGTACTTGCTGTCCACAGTTTTGCCGCTTTGACTGACCCCCACCGTCAGCCCGTACAGGTGCGGTGTGTCCGGGGTCCAGAGCTTCAGCGTCCCGCGTGTGGAAGCGGCCAGCGTCACGCGCCGCGTCTCGCCGGGAGTCAGCCGCACACTTTGCGCGGGTACTGTTAGCACGGCAGCTCCTCGCTGCCACTTCGGCTCGGGGGCTTGCGTCACGGATTTGCCCGCCAGATTGATCCACGGGGACACCATGCCGCTGACACGCACCGTCTGCGGGCCAGACGTATCGTTTCGCAAGGTCACTTCGGCGCGGAGTATGCCCGACGAGACCTGCGGCTCAATCAATACGTTCTCAGCGTGAACGGGCGGCAGGGCCAGCAGAAACACATCCTGCCAGATGCCCGCAATCGCCTGGCCCCAGAACGAGCCGCCGGGGTACGGGCGGCTGCCCCGCGTGCGCGTGTCGTTGAATAGTGACGGCTTGCGGACACCGACCTGCACAGTGCTGATGCCGCCGTATTTGACAGCCCCGGTGACATCGCACTCAAACGGCAGGAACGAATCGAAGTTGTGCCCGACTTCTTTGCCGTTGACCCGCACCACAGCGTCCCCGGCCACGGCCTCGAAATGCAGCCGCAGCCGCCGCCCACGCCATGCTGCCGGGACGGTGAACGTCCGCTCCATCCAGCCCATCTCTGCCGTGTCCCAGGACGCCGGGTAGCTCGGATAGCACCGGAAATCGCCGCCGTCGCCCCGGTTGAAGGCGTTGACATTCCAGGGCGAAGGGATTTTGATGGGCGTCTTCGCCCAGCCTGTCGCTTTGGGAGATGTCAAGGCCGGGGCCGCCCCCCGGTCATGAACATAGCCAGGCGGCAGGGCGACCGGCTGAAAGCGCCACCGCCCATTCAGGCACATCTCTTCGCGCCAAGGCTGCTCGGCGGGGGCGACCATCCCTTCAGACGGCGCGAAGTCACGCGAAAAACTTGTCGCCGCCCGTGCGGCGAAGCCTGTCAGAGTGAGGGCAAGCAAAACGGATGCCGTTAAAAAGGGTTTGAGCATGGCAGTTGAGGAGAGAAAAAAGATGTCCCGGCGGCTCTGAGAGTCCGCCGGGGCCAATCCCAAAAGGCAGTTGAACAAAAGACGAGCGAACACGACCTAGTGCGCCTTTACATACGCTTCATCGGCCAGCAGGGCGTCCATCAAATCCTGCGTCGCCGGACCGGGGGCGGTGTCGCCGGGGGCAGTCGTGTTGTTGACGTTCCACATATTCATCGGCGTGCCGGTAGTGCTGGGGTGCAGCGATTTCACATGGCCGTCGCAGAACAGATAATTGGAAAAACCGGCATGAGGCTGTGTCCGCATATCTTCCTGGTTGGTCCAGTAGTCCGGGTCACGGCGGGGATTTCCTGCGGCGGCCCCGGAATTGGTTTCGCCAACTTCAATGCACGACGCTGGGTTGGAAATCTGGGCCAGAATCGTCGCCGAAGGCGTACTGTCAATGGCAAAGGGCATCGGACGGACGCCGCCGAACCAGTGCGAAGAGCCGGGGTCTGTATCACCGCCGTTGGCGACATACGAGACCGGGATCGCCGGAGCGCCAATCGAGGTCACCGGCGTATTATTGATGAACTTGGTATTGCCCGGATTGTCCGGGCAGGAAAAGACACCGGTGCTTTTGATATACGTGTAGGCTTTCGCCTGCCACGGGATGTCGCCATCAGCATCGTTGCGGCAGTACATCAGTTTCTCGTCATAGTCCTGAGTATACTGCGTCAGGGCCAGTCCGATTTGCTTGAGGTTGCTGACACAGGCGGTGCGGCGGGCATTCTCACGAACTTTTTGGAAGACTGGGAACAAAATCGCTGCGAGAATAGCGATAATAGCAATTACTACAAGAAGCTCGATGAGCGTGAACCCCTGGCGGCGCGGATGAAAAGTGAGCATGATGATGTTTCTCCTCTGGCGGAAATTCGGCTCTCGAATTGTGCATAAAGGCCGTGTATAATATTATCACTCATCAAGACATCCCGCAAGAGACATATTCACTGACACGATTGGAAAAAATCACCATGTCTTTACTCAACTGGCAGCAGCTTGTGTGGCCGATCCCACTCGGCAGCAGGCCCGAAATTGTCGAAATGGTGCAGGGTCTGCACGGCCCCAACCGCACGGAATACCACTGCCTGACCGATTTGTGGTCCCTGCACCTGTGCCGCTACACAGCAAGTATTACCGTCAACGGCATTGACGCTCCCATCCGCCCCGGCTTCGTGCGAGTCCTGCCGCCGGGAACGACCACGGTTTGCCGGTACAGTGAGCGAGCGCTGCATCTGTGCGCCCACTTCGCCTTTCCTGCCGAGGCTGCCGACAGCGGCGTTTCTATCCAGGCCATTCAGGATTTGGGCCAGGACTTTGGCCGCATAGAGCAGGCATTGGAGGAAGGAATTGCCTGCTTTGCCGCAAACCGGCGGCGGGCGGAGGTGCGACTCTGGGATATTTTGTGGCAGCTTTGCCGAGAGCCGGTTCCGCCGCGACTGCCGCTCAAAGCGTACCCGTCTGCCTATGAGAAGGCCAAAGACATCATTAAAGAGCGTCTCGCCGAGCCGCTCAGCATCGCCGCGCTGGCGGCGGAGGTCGGCGTGTCGCACAACCAGCTCACACGTTTCTTCCGCTTCCATGACCGGCAGACCGTGGTGAGCTATATCCGTGACCAGCGGATGCAGCAGGCCAATTATCTTCTTCGGCACACAACCCTGCCGGTCAAAGTGATTGGCGAGCAGGTCGGCTTTGAAGACCCCAGCTTTTTCAGCAAGACGTTCCACGCCGCCTTTGGCGTGACGCCATCTTGCGTCCGAAAAACAAAAGAAACGCCGGGGGCATAGCCCCCGGCGTTTATAACGGTTTGCTTATTTAGCCGACGCCACCTGTAGCGACCCAGCCTCGAATTGATGCTCCCACGGATATTTGGCGCGGGCCAGCTCTTCGTAGCGCCCACTGTATGGCTCCATCTTCCAGCCCATGAAGGCCCAGCCGACGTAGTTGCCGACATCCCAGATTTTCTCAGACGGGAGCTGCCCCTTGAACTGCGGCATGGCACTTCCGGGAATGCCGTACAGCACCACATAGTAGATAGCGCCATTGGAGATAGACGATACCTGGTTCTTACGGTAATTATAGTGGTAGCCAGGCTGCCCGCCCTGCGGGTTGGCCCCCGATGCCTGCACCAGTGTGAAGTCCATTGGCGGCGGGTTCAGGTAGAGCTTTGCCGGGCCGCGCCCGTCGCCATGCTCCCCGTGGCAGCCCGCGCAGTAGGCCACATACAGCACCCGTCCGCGCTCTACGGACCCCTCCGTCACCGGCTCCGGGTTCGGCATATCCAGCCAGGTTGACGGCAGAGTGGAGTTCAGGTACGCCAGATTCGCCGCCGGGCCTTTTTCGTAATACTTGACCAGGTTGACCTTCAGGTCCGCCTGCTGCGTGGCACGCTTCTGGCCGTCTCTGCCGCCGAGGCACTGAATGTAGGCAATCAGGTTCTTGCGCTCGTCGCCCTGAATGTAGCTAAAGGACGGCATGAACGACTGCGGGCGAGTGTAGCGCGGGTTCTGGAAATGGGCGTCATGCCAGTCATCCGGGTGGTAGCCGCCTTCGCGGAATAGGTCCGGGCCGTTGCGCGAGGAGCCGATCTCATGCGGCGAGTCGAAGGCATAGTCACCCGGCTGGGCCGCCAGGCCGCTGCCCTCGCCCCAGTCCATCGCACGGGTGGCCTGGGAATGGCAGTAGACGCACCCATTTTTGACATAAATCTCGCGCCCTTTAAGCTGCTGAGCCGTGTACTGCACAGCATTGGGCGTGGGAGCTGGATGGAACACGGCGGCGGGCAAAATCGCGTTCAGGAAAATAAATGTGAACGCAATCGTGGCCGAGCCGAAGAGAACGGTCAGCGGGGTCATTTTCATGGCAAGTAAAAGTTTCTAACATTCCTGCTGGCGCTCAGGAAGCGACACGGTCATCGTAATGATGCACCGGCGCGGGCATCTCCTGCAAAGCGGCAATGCTTTCCAGACGCTTCCGCTCGCGGTTGGGAGCGGGCAGCCGCACGGTCTGGATCAGGTTGATAAGCTGCATAATCACGCCGACGACAATCATGCCGCCGAACAGGGAGCGCAGGATAAAGTAGAACTTCAGGACGGGATAGGCTTTGACGACCTGCTCCCCCAAAGTTACCCAGGCGCTGGCCTGCGCCAGACCTGCTGCCGTGATGTCCCAGAAGTAGCCGTTAATGCCAAGCAGTATCAGCCAGTATGTTGTGTCTGCAAGGTTCCGGCTCCACAGAGGCCGCTTCATAATCTGGGGGACCATGTAAAGCTGTGCGGCAAGCGCCACAAACCCAAACCCACCGAGCAGCGTGATGTGCGAGTGCGCGATGGTCCACTGCGTAAAATGGACAAAGCGGTTGACCGACATGAACGACTGAATGGACCCCTGGAACGACCCGGCCCCGTAGAAGAAGGCCCCGGTCAAGACGTAGCGAAGCGGAATATTTTCCAGCATCTGCCCCCACTGCCCGCGCATGGTCATTAGGATGTTGATACTAAACGTAAATACCGGAATAAACAGCGAGATGGAGCCGATGATGGAAATGACTTTCAGCCAGTTCGGGATCGGCGCCTGCAAAAGGTGGTGCTGGCCGGTGCTGGTGTAAAAAAGAGCGATAGACCAGAAGCCGATCAGCGACATCAGATGCGAATACAGCGGCTGGCGCGAAATCTTCGGAACCAGGTAGTAGATAATCGCAATGCCGCCTGTGGTGATATACAGGCCAAAGACGTTGTGCCCGTAGAACCAGTTCCAGACCGCGTCATCCAGCCCGCGAAATGCTCCCGTGCGCTGAAAATCCATTGTCCCCGGCGGCAGACCGGAAGCGTTGTTGTCCCACAGAATGTGGCTGTGACCGTCGGGCGTCAGGTACGTCGTGAACGGATGCCACATGACATTGCCGATGAAGTACATCATGGCGATCCAGACCACTGAGCCGCCGATATACCAGAGCGACACAAACAGCTTCGGCTCGCGCCGGGCGGCGATGGTCTGGAAGACAATTACGCCGTTGACACACATCAGCAGCAGGATCGGCCAGTCCACCCACCACGGGAACTCCGTGTATTCCTTGCCCTGCGTGTCGCCGCAGGCCAGCGCGATTGCTCCAGCCACCACAGCAAGGTTCCAGAAGAGCAGAAGTAGGTTCGCCATGCGGTTGGAGCGCAGCGGCGTTTTGCACAGGCGCGGCACGATAAAGTACCAGCCGCCGAACATAGCCGTGGACAAAAAGCCGAACAGCACAATGTTGACGTGCGCCGGGCGCAGGCGGCTGAACACCAGCGCGGGGATGCCTGAAAACAGGTCCGGCGCGACCAGCTCATTGGACATGAGCAGGCCGTACAGCACGCCGACAACAAACCAGACCGCGCCGCTCATCAGCCCGTGCAGGGCAGCGGAGTCGGGTCGGTCCAGTTTTTCCCAGAGCGTCTGGGTGCGGGACGGGCTGGAGTCGGGATCGGTCGGACGCGAGGGCATCAGGGAGGTGATGGACATGGCGGGCGAGACTTCCTAATCGGGTCAGGGAAAACAGGTCGGACACAGCGGAGTGCGCCGCGTGCCTTTATTGTACCTCACTAGAGCAAAATCTTGACAAATCGCAGCATCGGGTTTATAATCAATTTGCTGGAAATTTAAGGAATGAGGATCGATGATGAAAGCCACGTTTCTGCGCCTCCGGTTGGGCTTTACACTGATTGAACTTCTTGTCGTGATCGCTATCATCGCCATACTTGCAGCGATTTTATTCCCCGTCTTTCAGAGAGTGCGCGAAAATGCCCGCCGCACATCCTGCACCTCCAATCTCAAGCAGCTTTCGCTGGCTGTCGTGCAGTATACGCAGGATGCCGATGAATTGATGCCTGCGGCTGCCTGCGGCGCGGGCAATGCGCCCGGCGGCGGCGGGACGCTGACCGGCGGATGGATTTATTTTGAAGCGCCTGGGGGGCCGAACCAGCCCGCGTACTTCGACCCGACACGTGGCTCTCTGTATCCATTCGTGAAATCCACAGGCGTATATGTCTGCCCCGATGACGGCTCCGGGGCCAAAACTCGTATGCGCTGAACATTTTGCTGACTCAAAACCCTCTCACATCCGGCTGCAATGCCTATTCGGGCGGCATTTCGCTGGCCCAGGTGGATGAACCCGCCAATGTTGTTCTGTTCAACGAAGAACAGGATGGCTACCAGGGCAGCTCGGATGATGGCGCAGTCATTCCCGCCAACGATGTCAGCAAGCGCCATATCACCGGTGCGGTCTATTCGTTCATGGACGGCCATGCAAAATACTATTTTGATCGGACGCTCGTGTACCGGAACGGGCCGCCCGCCGGTGTCCCCCACTATCAGCCGTACCTGCCCCTGCCGGGCTTTTGAGAGCGGGATTTTTCGCTGCGGGGCGTTCTCGGGTACAACACTACCTATGAGCCTCATTCGACTAAACAACGTGTCCCTGCGCTACGAGGACCGAACTGTCCTGCGCGGTGTATATTTTAAGCTGCGTGCCGGGGAGCGCGTCGGCCTCATCGGCAAAAACGGCACGGGCAAGACCACCGTGCTGAAGCTAATACTGGGCCAGCTAGAGCCGCAGTTGGGGACTGTGGAGCAGGAGCCGTCGCTGAAGCTTGGCTACTTTTCGCAGTTCTCCGCCCTCGACGGTACGCAGTCGGTGCAGGAGATTTTAGAAAGCTTGTTTGCCGACCTCAAGGCACTGGAAGCCGACTTAGACGCTGTCGGCACACAGCTAGAGACCGTGGAAGACCCGGACGAGATGGACGCACTGCTGACGCGGCAGGCGGCAGCCCTCGACGAAATGACCCGGCGGGACGGCTGGGAGTACCCGCGCCATATTGATACGGTGCTGACAAAACTCGGCTTCCGCGCTGAGGACCGCGCCCGGCCCGTCGGCCAGCTTTCTGGCGGCTGGCGCAACCGGGCTGCGCTGGCAAAAATCCTGCTGGAAGCGCCCGACGTGCTGCTCTTAGACGAGCCGACGAACTTTTTAGATGTCGAAGGGCTGGCGTGGCTGGAAGGCTGGCTGTCGCAGTTCGGCGGCGGCCTGCTGCTGGTCTCGCATGACCGGCAGTTTCTGGACGGCGTGGTGACACGCATTGTGGAGATTGAAAACTACACGTTCCATGACTACGCCGGCAGCTTTACCGACTACATCCGCGACAAGCAGTTTCGCTTCAAGACTCTGGAAAAACAGTTTCAGCACGAGGAAGAGCTGCTGACACTCGAAGCCGAGGCGATTACCGACCGCGACGACCTCAAAGCAAACCCTGGCGCGGCCCGCAAGCTCGCCGACATCAAAAAGAAGCGGACGCCCCGGCCCACCGATTTGATTGTCTCCGCGCTCTATGAGTCTCTTCGCATCCCCGACCGGATGCTGTCCGCCGAGCATCTCACGAAAGCCTACGGCCCGCAGACGCTCTTCTCGGACCTCACGTTTGAAGTCGGCAAAGGCGAACGGCTGGCGATTGTCGGCCCAAACGGCAGCGGCAAATCTACTTTGCTGCGCCTCCTCATCGGTCAAGAAGCCGCCGACGCGGGCACAGCGCAGTGGCCTGGCGGCACGGCCTGGGCGGACTTCAATGTGCTGCTTGCCGCGCTAGACCCGAAAGACACGGTCACGCACGCCGTCAACACGGCGGGGACGCTGGCGACCGGGGCACGGCGCAAGCAGATCAATCACTTTCTGAGCCTGCTTCAGTTCTCCGAAATGGACTTAAATCAGAAAATAGGCACGCTCTCCGGCGGCCAGCAGGCCCGCGTCGCCCTCGCGCAGTGCCTCCTGTCGGGGGCGCAGACGCTGGTTTTGGACGAGCCGACCAACCACCTGGACCTGCCCAGCACGCAGGTCATGGAGCGGGCATTGGTGAACTTCCCCGGCGCGGTGATTGTCGTCAGCCACGACCGCTTCTTCTTAGACAAAGTCGCCACCCGAATGCTCGTCTTCGGCCCCAACAGCACCGTCACCGACTTCGGCGGCGGATGGACGCAGTGGGAGGCGGCGCGTTCAGATGGCTAAGAATGCCCCGGCACGTTGCCACCCGTCCGCAGGTAGTCGGCGAAGTATTCCGGCAGCCCCGCCGCCAGCAGCAGTGAACACGCGGCTTCCACATCGTAAGGCAGCCGGATTTGCTCTGCACTGACGCTGTCGGCGTCAAGCGTCAGAACACAGTAGCCCGCTCGCGGGTCGCCGTCTTTGGGACGCCCCACGCTTCCCGTGTTGATAAAATCCACACCGTCTACGCCGCGATGATAGGGAACGTGCGTATGACCGAACACAATCACGTCGGCATGGGCATCATGGTTTCCACCTGCCGTGAACTTGCGGAGGTAGGCGTCGGAACGGGTCTCAAACAGGTACTCGGTGTTGGAAGTCGGGGAGCCGTGACAAAGCAGCATCCGCCACCCTTCGACTTCTAAGGAGATTGTTTTTGGCAGCGTTCGCAGCCAGGCTTTGCTTTTGTCCGTGGTGTGTTCAAGCGTCCAGCCAAAGGAAATGTCACTCATCTGAATATCAAACGGCTTGACATAGTTGCAGCCGCAGCTTTCTTTGTTGAAGCCCACGCCTTCGTCGTAGTTCCCAAGAAGCGTCGGGCAGCCCATATCTTGAATCATCGCCTGAACTTCGTTTGGTTCCGAGGCATAGCCGCCAAGATCGCCCAGGCAATACACGCCGTCATAGCCGCCCTGTTTGATATGTGTGGCAACCACTTCCATTGCTGGCAAATTGGCATGAATGTCAGAAAAAATCGCTAACCGTGCTGCCATTGTAGGGTTCCTTTTTGCCGTCAGTGGGCGGGTTCCGCCTGCTGCTCGATTTCCGCCAGTGCTTGATACAGATCATTCGGCGCACCCTGCGCGTGCTGCTCACCGCCGCGTATAAATTCATAGAGCCGAGCGGCCACGACCGCGCCCAGGGCCGGGCCGACGACGTACACCCAGTAATTCGACAGCGCGGCAGGACTGCCAAAGAGAGCCGGGCCGAGGGAGCGAGCCGGGTTCATGGAGCCGCCCGTCACGGCCCCGCCGATCATCACATCGAAAACGACGGTGAGGCCAATCGCCAGCCCAGGGACAGCGCCCGCAACCCGCTTGTCAGTAGCGACCGCGATAATAACCAGCATCAGGAAAAAGGTAAGCACCGTCTCCACCCCCACGGCGCGGGAGAGTGGACCGGGGGCTGGAATATGCACACCATGCCCCCGGCCAAAAAGCAGCGCGGCCAGAGCCGCCGCCGCAATCGCGCCCAGGAATTGCGCGGCCCAGTAGGGCAGTACGAAGCGCCAGGGAAAGCGACCAGCGACGGCGAAGCCGAGCGAAACAGCCGGGTTGAAGTGTGCCGCCGAGAGAGGACCGAGCGCATAGATCATGGCGAGGACGGCCAGGCCGGAGACCCAGGCCGCTGCTGTCAGGTTCGCAGCCGCGCCGGGGAAATGAGCCGCCCCGGAAAGCGCGACCGGCGCGAAGACAATCCCAAACGTGCCGACAAACTCCGCCGCATAGCGCCGAATCATGGCGTCATTCATAGCGACCCCTTTGCCCTATCCGCAGCCACCAGGGCCGCAGCCGCAGCTTGCCGCTCCGCCCGCCGCCATCAGGAGGGCAAATGAGTTCGGTACACAGAGTTCTTTTGCCAGGCAGTCTGTGTGCTTTCCCGCCAGAGTAAATACAACGGCGCTTTCGGAAACCGCGAAGCTTTCCACCGTATACTGAGAGATGGCCGAGTCCTCATACTCAATTTCTACGTCCAGGTCTTCGGCGTCAGGCAGGACACCTTTTGCCCGCGCCAGGTTCAGCGCCCCAGCCATCTTGCCTGCGAGGAGGCGATGCTGGGTGTCGGTGTAAACCCAGGCTTGCAACTGGCAGCTTTCAACTGTGTGCAGAGTTCCGCCGCAGTCGATAAACGTTTTGGTGACATGACCGACTTCGGTAATGTGAAACGAGACTGGCACGGTGTTATCCCCCGGCAGCACCAGATGAAAAGGCGTCTCAGGATGAGTTTCCAGCAGGTTTGTAAAGTGGCTAAGTTTCATAGGTGTCTTTCTATTCGTCGCAGCAAATGCCGCTTTTATAATCAGGAAGCACGTTGCCCAGGGAGGCGGCCAGAGCAGCCACAGCCTCATGGTTGATGCCGCAAATCATGTTCTTTCCGCGCCGCTCTACCGTGATAAGCCCGGCCAGGCGCAGCTCTTTCAGGTGAAACGACACCGAGGACGTGATCTTCTCCGCCCCCGTCACCCGGCAGCAAACTTCGCCGACGGTCGGCCCCGAAACCGGGCGTACTTCGCCGGTCTCTTCCACCGCGACGGGAGCGCAGCAGGCACGTAAAAACTCGAAAATCCGCAGGCGCGTCGGGTCCCCGAGCGCCTTGAACATGGCGGCTCGCTCCGTTTCGGTCAGTGAACAGTGCAACATTTCCATAATTATAGAAATAATACTCTGTATTTGCTTTTCTGTCAAGGCGGCTAATTTTATTTCCGGGAAGGACATTGCCGCCCTCACCGAGAACTACACTGCCAGATACAATCTCAGGAGGCTATACTACTTAGTGAAAGAAACACTGCTTATCGGCATCATCGGAACCGGCGGCATCGCTGGGGGAAAGCATATGCCCGCGCTGTCCAAGCTGGACGGCGTGGAAATGACCGCGTTCTGTGACATTGAAGAGGGCAAAGCCCGCCGGGCGGCGGCCAAATACGGCACGGCGGACGCCAAAGTCTACATCGACTACAAAGAGCTGCTCCAAGACCCGAACATCGACATCGTCCATGTGCTGACCCCGAACGACACGCACGCCGAAATCACCATCGCGGCGCTTGATGCGGGCAAACACGTCATGTGCGAAAAGCCGATGGCGAAGAAAGCCGCCGACGCCCGCGCTATGCTGGCCGCCGCCAAGCGCTCCGGCAAAAAGCTGACCATCGGCTACCAGACCCGGCAGTCCGCCGAAAGCCAGTATTTGAAGAAAGTCTGCAAGGCGGGCGACCTCGGCGAAATCTACTTCGCCCGTGCCAATGCCCTGCGCCGCCGCGCCGTCCCGACCTGGGGCGTCTTTCTGGACGCCGAAAAGCAGGGCGGCGGCCCGCTGATTGACATCGGCACGCACGCCCTCGACCTGACCCTGTGGATGATGGACAACTACGAGCCGAAGTCCGTGATGGGCAACGTCTACCGCAAGCTCGGCGACAACGAAGGAGCCGCGAATGCCTGGGGACCCTGGGACCCCAAAAAGTTCACCGTGGAGGACTCGGCGTTCGGCTTCGTCACCATGAAAAACGGCGCGACCATCGTGCTGGAAGCCGCCTGGGCCATCAACCTGCTGAACACGACCGAAGCCAACTGCACCCTCGCCGGCACGAAAGCCGGAGCCGATATGCAGAAGGGCCTGCGGATCAACGGCGAAAACAACGGCCAGATGTACGTGCAGGACATCCAGACCGACGGCGGCGGCGTCGCCTACTTCAGCTCCGAAGGCGTCGACCTCGCCTTTGAAGAAGCCAAGCAGTGGATAGACGCTGTCCGCCACGACACCAACCCGACAGTTCTTCCCGAGCAGGCCCTCGTCGTCTCCGAAATCCTGGAAGCCATCTACGAGTCCGCCAAAACCGGCCAGCCGGTCATGTTCGACTAGCAAAACCAGAAGTGGGGGGGGGGGGGAGCCCCCCGCCC
>JAABUK010000434.1_pt1 | contig 88742 bp, 80 predicted proteins | sample 5559141 | NCBI WGS metagenome assembly JAABUK01 (sample SAMN10711869, study PRJNA513367) | rock metagenome | isolation source: Antarctica rocks | place: Antarctica: Victoria Land, Pudding Butte nord | collected 2016-01-03
TTCTTAATACTTATTATAACTTAGGCCTTAAGATTATTAAATATTACATAAATAATAATCTCTAGGTAGGATTATAAAATATTATTTAATTTATTATTATAAATTCTTTTAATAAAGTTATTAATCTTTATTAATATAATAGTTTTTTTTTTAATTAATTAATATAACTTACTTAGTTATTATAAAAATTAATTATTATATTTAATCTTAATTTATTTTATTAATAAGATTAATTATTAATCTTATTATTTTAAAACTTTTAAGGTAGGGATTTAAAACTATAATTAAATTATTATAATTATAGTTATTATTACTTATCCTAAATAAAATTTAAGATATAATAAAATATAAAAGAGTAGTAAGAAGAAAGGGGAAAAGAGAAATAAAAGGAGAGAAATAAGAGGGGAGAAATAAGAGGAGAGAAATAAAAGGGGAGAAATAAGAGGGGAGAAATAAGAGGGGGAGATATATTTATATAAATTAAAGTAAGATAAGATAGAAGCTTAATTATAAGCTTACTAGTATATAATTTAGCTTATAAATTAACTTATAATATAACGCTTAATTTATATTAAAAATATTTAACTTATAAGATTAATATAAATAAAAACTATAATAAAATAAAATATAATTATATTAAATTACTTAGAAAGACTAGCTATTAAGGTAATTTAAAATTATATATATTATAATATAAATATTTTATAAGTTAACTTATACTAGTTTAAAGTTTTATAAATAATAGCTTAAGGATCTTATAAATAGGCCTTATTACTTAGGAGAGATATTATAATATATATATTATAATAATTATTCTTTATAAGTAAAGTTATAGGCTAGTTTATAAGGTAGCTTAAAGGCTAATATAATATTCTATTTATTATAATAAGAGTTCTTTATAAGCTAAGTTATAAGCTAGTTTATAAAGTAGCTTAAAAGCTAGCGTAATATTCTATTTATTATAATAAGAGTTCTTTATAAGCTAGGTTATAAGCTAGTTTATAAGGTAACTTAAAGGCTAGCGTAATATTCTATTTATTATAATAAGAAATCTTTATAAGTTAGGTTATAAGTTAGTTAATAGACTAGCTTAAGGTTCTATTTATTATAATAGGAGTTCTTTATAAGGTAGTTTATATATTAATTAATAAATTAATTTAAAAATCTATTTATTATAACTAATCCTTCCTTATAAATTATTAAATCTAAGGCGAAGTTATAAGCTAATTTATTAGAGTATAAATTAAATAAAACTAGCTATATTTATTAATATAATTAAATTAAGATAAGTGTAATTAAGTTTATATTATAAATACTTTAAGTAAATTTATTATATAATCTTTACTCTAGCTACTAAGAATTTCTTATCTATAAAAATATTTATAGATATTAATTCTATTCTTGAAGGCTATATAAGTCTCTAACTTTATATGTATAATTACGCCGGAGTTAAAATACTTTATTAAGGTATATTATATAATTTCTTTATTAATTAACTTATTTATTAATTCTTTAAATATACTTAGTCTTAAAGTTTATTCCCTTATATTTATATAAATAATAGGCGGTCTTTTATTATATCCTTTATAATATAATTATAATACTTTATTAATTATAATTATTAATAGCTAGACTATTATCCTTAATAGGATTTAAAGTAATTAAAATATAAGGATAATATATAATAATATAATTATTAAATAGCTTAAATAGTATATATATTAAACTCTTTATTTTATAAGTATTAAGACTAATTACTAGCCCCCCTTCTTAGGGGATTCCCTTATCTATATATTAGGAAAAGGGATAGCGTAGTACTACTATAATACTATAATATAACGTCTAAGCTATATTACTAATTAGTCCTTATAAATATATACGTATATAATTAGAATATATATAAAGAAGTAACCTTTAAAAAGGATAGTACTATTATAATTTTATCTCTTTTACTTATAATTATACTCCTAATTACTTACGCTTATATCCTCCTCCTAGCTAGGTATAGCTTAGAGTTATTAGGTAGCCTCTTACCTAGCCTAGCCTCCTAGGATAAGCTTAGGGCTACTAGTATCCTAAGAGTGAACCTACCCCTACGTACGCAAGCTACTTACGCATAAGACCCCTGGATATTAGGGCGCTAGAGCGTGATAGCGCCCCCTTAGCAGGCGCTAGGCTTTATGACGCCCACAGTACGCCTGGGCTACTAGGGCCATTAGTGCGCTATCCGGGGCTACTCGGGTAGGTGTTCCGACTTGCCGCTTGGGGTGTAAGCGTAGGCGATTTGGGGGGGGGTAATCACAATACTACCATTTAAAAATGATCAGACTTTGTTTTCTTAGTCGCCTCAATTGCAATTCTACTTAAAATCGCTGACAAGCAATTTTCGCCAGAGGCCCAGACGAAAGTACCGTTCGTCGAGTTGCATCAAAGTTCTTTGCTTTCTTTCTGCATTTTGTTCAAGGGGATTACTCGTCCAGTTGTACGTAGTTGGCAGGGAAGAGGCCTTGCTGACCTCGGTACTCACCGGACCACCAATCCTCATCCGGAAATTCCTATAGCCACAATCATTAGTAGCCACAACGGATTTGTAGTCACAAACGACTTACGACGCTCGTGATTCTGGCATTCTCGGGAAAGCTCAACTCATTTCCCTCCGCTGCTTCGTAGTCATATAGTGCTGTCGCAGTAGCTCCCTGGCTTGTCTCAGCACTAACACTGTAACTTTGTCCAGACTCAGGCTCAGGTTCAGGCTGGATGTCGGCTTTTGCTTGGTGTGATAATTGCCAACCGGCATCAGCATCACCCTCTACCAGCTCCACATAGTTGCTTGGAAAGAGTCCTGATTCACCGCGAGGATTTTGGCCCATCCACCAGTCATCATCCACCATTTCTATATTGGTGACGTACTCGCCCTCTCTCAATTCCAGTTCATTATCCTCGGCCTTTTCGTAGTCATACTGGACCAGCGCACGTTTACCGCTCTCATGTGCTCCTGGTTGTGCAGATTCAGCTGCCTGTTGGCCAAAGGCTGCGGTAGCGGTTGCTTCACCGGCGCCGCGGGCAGGGTCATGCCCGGTGGGTTCTTCTGTGAGGTTATCCTCGTGAGGTATTGCCTGAGCAAGTGAACGCGTAGGCATTGATGGTGGAGGTGAGAACTGCTCCTCACGTGCGTCTTCGACCTCTTGTTTGTTATGACCTCGACCAATGGGCATAGCGACTCGGATCGGAGAGTCCGCATTCATAGCTGGAGGTGAAGGAGGCGTGGGGCTTCGTGGTGGTTGCGCAGGCGGCGTCGGCAGTCTAGGCGCCTCATGCTCTTCATCTTGTGGCTGTGAAGGGGGTGTAGGAAGGCCGGGAATGGGGACACCACGGCCCGCATTGGGCTTACTGGATGTATCTAGCGGTGGTGGACTGGATGCAGAGGCGCTAGAGGCGACATTCGCAGCGCCCATTGGAGCCACACCTTTAAAACGGCCTCTCATAGCTCCAATACCACTAGCAGGCGAAGACGGGATAGCTTCTTCAGCTGCTTCCTCCTCTCCCTGAGCTGTCCGTTTTTGCCCCAAGTTACTGGCTGATTGTCCTGTCGGCTTGGTTTGGACAGGAGCCCAACTTTTGCCTCCGTACCCACTCTTCCACTCTCCAGAGCGTTGATCCGTAATAGGAGCTGCAGAGTCTCCGATGCCGGGAGGAGGGTTGTCGCTCGCCCCGCTAAGTCCTTGCTCCCGCGCCTTCTTCTCGGCCCATAGTTGTGCTGGAGTCTTGCCGCCTTGGTCGGCAAAGGTTCGGCCAACACCAACAGGTGGGGCAGCGGGGGCTTGTCTAGATTCCAAGCCGAACCCACTGGGTGTAGGAGCCTTGCCTCCTGTAGAAGAACTGGTGCCGGATCCAAAGCAATTAGCAACTTTAGATTTAGGAAGAAATGTAGGCCGCTCAGACGTTGAGGTTGGCGCTGATCGATCCGGAAGTGATCTTCGCGCTTCATCTTGACCGTTACTTCGGCTTGAGGTGCCAGTAATCGTAGGGGATATGCTGCTCGGAGGCGAAGCCGTGCCCTCAGATGGCTGCTGAGCTCGAGCCCTTATGGCAGCCATGTCAACCTTGCCGACCGGCTCGTATGATCCTTTCACGGCGGTTGGTCGATCGTCATGCTTTTTTTGAGCCTGTCTCCTTAGGGCAGCAATATCCACCTTGCCAACAGGTTGATAACCACCCTTAACAACATCGCTGTTTCCTGATTCGTTGTTATCATTGCGGCTGCCGTCGAAGCGTGGAGTTTCATGTGTCTGCGAGCTAAGTTCGCGCATGTTGACCTTGGTGGGTTGATACGAAGGTGGGACCTTCTCGAGCTGTGTCCGAGTGACTGCTGGAGCATCTTGACCCCAACCATCCTCATCAACGTTGGTGTCCTTGGGGGCACTTGAACGTATTCGTGGCCCAGCGAGGGGATTAAAGCCTGCCGCGCCCCCACTATTTCTCGTGGGCGTGAAGGCTGGCTTGGACGAAATTGGAGGTGGAGGACCGGTAGCTGCAATGGCAGGGCCGTCACCAGAATACCTCGAGCCAGACGCATCAGACACTTTTTTTATTATGGACTCGGGAGTGAGATCCCGATCTGAGCGGGCGGTCACTTGGACGTGGTAGCCCTGCGGCGTATCAGCCTTCACCATAGCTCCCCCATTGTACTATCGATGCAGTGGCTTACATGAAGAACCTTCGAAACAGCGGCAAGGTAATTTGTAAAGTAACCTTTCGTGCGCTCAGGGACACCTTCTCCGCACCAGCCAATGAGCACCAATTTTGGCAATAGTGTATTTGGGTCTTTGATTTTGGCAAATGCAAATTGAACCCTCCCGTCAGAGAAATCGTCTATAAGGTCCACCAGCTCGCCCTCTAATATTGGGTCAGCTTTTTTCTTACACGATATCCGGCAGCACAGCCATTACCGCCAGTGCTTTGCACTTTCAGCACACTCTCTTTAATGCCGGCGTCTTGTTGGAAGGCATTGGGTAGTGGGGTAGAAACAGAGAAGATAGCCCAGTGTCCATATGTAGCAGACTGCGCAGCATTTCCAGAAGGTGTACGAGCGTCAATGACCGACTTATAGCTATTTGATATCGAGGGGCCGTTCGTGGACAGATTCAAGGTTGCCATGTTGTGCGGAGGAGGCAGGTCGTATGTTACGATGTAGAGGTCTCGCAGGGGGAGATTGATTGATGATGGTGTATTGCCATGTATGTGTTACCTTGTAAACCTTGTTGACTTGCGTGAGTACACACCTTGGATCAACCGTGGTATCATCATAACTCTACTAAATGAGAGTATGAATAGCAAGGTAGCAATTGCATCTGTCCCCTCGGTCAATGTGTTGTACCGTAGTGGCTTGGCAATCTGGCAAGGCGAGACTTAGAACTAGCGTCGCTCGCCTCATTTTCCTTTTGCTAAAAGTAAAGTCGCCAGCGTCTGCAACGAAGGACCTTTCCCTCCACGTTGCTCTTCGTCTCCATCTCGAGAGTCTCTTTTGTGCAGCTCCTTCATTTCCTAATATTCGAAGGCATCTACCTAGCTCGCACTAGCTCAGGCAGCTGACTTCATATCGTACTACGTGCCCCGAGGACCGGACTCGCCCTGGAACTGTTTCCGTGGCCATTGCTGTTGTCCCCTCTTGGCCTCCCTTGATACTAAAAGTGGAAGCCTTTGCGTGTATGTACCGTCATTGGTTCTTACCTTTTCCTATTATCTCTGGGGGTCAAAGCCATCCGCAAAGCCAGACTCGGAGTCTCGCTACTTCCTATCGTAGGTCTTCTAATATACCCACTGGAGCTTGCGCTATGAACTATATTTTCAATTATGGCAGCGTCCCCTCGAAGCACGGTGTCTTCGGATCTGTATTGCCTGTCAGAGCCAGCACAGCCCAAGGTCGATGCCCAAGGAGGTTCATCCAGGGGGGACAGCAACCATCATCCATTCCATGATCCACATGACAATGCAGAAGAATCCGGGAATTCCGACACAATGCAGGGACTGGAATTTGCGGGTGAGGATGCTTCCAGACCGTCCAGCGCTGCGGCTGGCTCTACCACGAATGGCGTGTCGCCCGAAACAACCCACAAACGCAAGCGTGACCAGGATCCAGAAAGCGGGCAGGTCACAGAAGATCACACAATCAGTGGTGACGGTTTTGAAGAGAAGTCAATGCCTGGCAGGATTTCCAGTTATCGTTCCATGGACAGGAGCTCTTCTCAGTGGCAGCACAGAGGAGCACAGAATGATCTATCTGGAGTAAAGCGTTGCAAAATCAACGGACCGTCCCCAACTTCTGTTCAGGATAAAAAAGTTCCTTGCAAAGTGTCTACATTGCCTGCTGCGCTCTGGCAGTACATATTCTGTTTCGTTCCTCCCGTCTTTCTGGGACATCTATTGTTCGTAAATCACGCCTTCAAGTCCTATTTAACTCCGGGCGAGGAAATTCCGCAACCGGCAACCACGGCACGCAGTATCGTGCAGCCATTGACAGCGGAAGCGATCTGGGTGGCCTCTCGGAGACATTTTGCTCCTGGATTACCAAGACCAATCCATGGCCTGCGGGAATTAGATATGTGGAGACTTTTGGTAGGCAAAAAATGTCAGAGGTGCGGCCACGTTGGCAATATGGTTTCCGCTTACTCCTTAGAAAAGCCTTGGGAGTCTGGCCCCGGGGCATCCGGCGTAAGGGTTGTTTGGCCTTTTGGCGTGAGATGCTGCGGACCCTGCCTTCAGCATTATTCCATGAAGGTACCGAGCAAAATGATGCTGATTCGCCATCATACGCGGGACGTGCACTAATCTACTGAATAGGAGATGGCCTTCTACCTTTCCGCAGGATGCCCATCATTTCTACTGCAGGCTGTTCCTTTCGCTTGCGTGTCGACAGATAACCATTACGTTGGCCACAATATTCTTCGCAAGCAATCAAGCCCCCCATCCATATGGTTGACCAAACACTTTCACAAGCCAACAGTCGAGAAATTGATGCACCAATTCGAGGATGTAAAACTTCTTGGTCCTGCTTCCATAGAGGAATGGATCAAAGGCTTGGCTCGCCAGGGCCAAGAGCGTCTTGAGGACATCATCCGCTGGGAGCAATGGGAATCCAAAGGGGGCCTGAAGAAAGTGAACGCCCGGCCCCATCCCAAGACAATACCCGCTGGTGCTGTGACCATTGGTAGGAAGGGCAATTTCACCAAGGAAGATAGCCATTCGGACCGGTCCACTCCTCTGAGCACGGTTGCTTCCACAAAGGACTGTCAGGCCAGTCAAGGAGGGCCCCTCCTCATGGAGTCAGCCGAGATCGCACCAATCATGGACATGAGTAAGTAGATTATTTCCCATTTAATTCCAAAAGATATACTGACTCGTACATTTGTCTCATAGCCCCGGCTCAGCCAGCTTGGAGTGTTGCCGCTCATATTGCAATTGCTATACCTGAAAGGCGGCGGACCCCAATCAGCCTGCCACGGCCCGAACGAAGCATAAGAGATGTCAATGCAGCCAAAGCAACTCGACGAGCAGAGATAGAGCGCCGTTGTGCGGCGTTGGATCCACCATTGTTGCCCAGCGTTTTGAACCATATGGAGTCCTTTCAAGCGGCCATGCAGATAACGCAACCAATGACTGCCCAAGCTTGGCAGATCCTGCAGCCTCGACTTCTTGCTCAGCTTCCATACGCCGAGCGCAAAGAGAAGGAGCGAGTGCAGCAGAAGGAATTGCTTGAAGAAGAGTGTAGACAACGGCGACTTCAGGAAGCTCAGCTAAAAGAAAACAAGGAAAGCTTCGATCGGGAATGGGAAAATTTCCAAAATCCAGTCAGGATTCGACTTGGTGCTATGGCCGACGACGTGATTGAATCCAGATGGGCGGGCGGCAGAAGCGTCACAAAAGACATCAGTCCAAAATTTGCGGCAGATGTTCTGCTTAGTGTTCGTCAACGGTTCTATGCTGAAATATCCGGAGAAATCGAAGCTGCTGTTCCGGCTGGTGAGAATGTTATGACGAGCCCGCCCAATGGACCGCCCACAAGATCACTGATTCTCGAGAACATGAAATGGTTGTTTGATACAAAGATCAAACCACTGACGGACCATTTCCAAAGAGAATTGTTTCTTTGCAATGGATGTGACGGCAATTTCAAGTTCTACGGCTTTGAGGGAGTGATCCAACATTATGCTGCCAAGCACACCACGACGCTTAGTATGGGAAATATCGTAGTCCACTGGCGTGCCGAGTGGCCTGAGTGTCCTCCCTTCAATCCAAATCCTAGCGTTGCTATATCAGCTTACTACAAAATACCAACGCCTGCCAATTCTATCCATGGTCCAATTGCTAGAGACATACAAGGGCCTACATTGTGTGGCGGCATTAGTCAAAGTGGTGAGACAGACTTACTAACGGTTTCTCAACGACAAGAAAGCCTACAACGCTCCACGGATACCTACACGACCCAATACACAGGACAACCACAAGAGGGCCGTCCCGTATTACCAGGTCAACCATATCTGTCACAGTCGACATACGGCGTGGGTGCTGGCTACCCGGGGGCTCCAAATGGTTACGCAAGCAGTGCTGCTAGTTATAATCCTTACACCGCCACACAACAACCTCAAATACAGCAGCCCTTCAGCTCCTCATACTCAAATCAGCAGTCGTATCCGGTGTTTGCACAAGAACAGACTGCCCCAAATCCACTGGGCTATCTCCCAGGTCTCAACAATGAAAATTATGGAAGTGGTCAGCCAATACCTTTCAAAGCGAATTTTCCAAATGGACTCTTGCCCGCCCACGCACCCAATGTTCCCGGTCAGGTCTCCGATCTCTATCAGCGTCAGATGGACGACATGGCCAAGCATGCTAAGGATGTTTTTACCAGTATCGGCGGCGTCAAAGATCTACCAGGCAGCGTCAGGATCTACGTTGTGATACAACTAACGGTCACCAGATTTAAAGCCAATTTTCCCAATGAGCCTAGTCTGTCAATGTTTATCGATGGCCTTGACCACAATCCCACCATGAGACCCGTCAGAAGCGTAAATGGTCTGGGTTGCAAAACCTGCATGAGGAGTGGTACAGGCGCGAAGCTGTTCACTCTGCCCCATTTAGTCAACCACTTTAGGACGGTCCACGTCGAAAGCCCGCAGGTACTTGGCCATCCGCAGGCGCCAGACTTAGATTGGAAAGTTGATATGATAGATCTTCCCGATGCCTCTATTATCTCTAAGCTCGTCAATGCCGTTGGTATGACCGATACCAAATTGGCTCTCATGGCTTCAGTATTTCATGGATTATTCCCGTCTCCTCTTCCCAATTCGAGAGGCAGGCCAAATTCAGGGTCCATGGCGACTCTCAAGAAAGAAGTCACCTTGAACCTCATCGGCGCATCCAAGGTGTCAACGAAGGTGATGACCGACGCTCCCACTCAATATCCGAATCCTCCAAACGATCAACCTCATGATCATCCTTGTAGCGGCTTCCAATCACTGTCCCGAGGACTATCGTCCGAGCCCCTTGAGCCTCCTGGGGAGGATGAATACGACCCTCACCGACCCGCACTTCTTGGCACGATCGGCGAACCAGGGGCCAATAGTAGTCCGTCTCATAAGCTTGTGAGGCCTTCGACCTTACAAAACGGTCAAGGCTCTTCTTTGCAGGTTCAGTACGAACCGAGTCGTCATCTATTATCTAGGCGTATGGATGATGAGCAAACATTTGCCAACGGAAATTCAACACCGAGCAACGGCGGCGGTAGGTACCCTGGTGCAATTCATGCTCAAGATCAAGATGCAACCCACCCTCCATCTCCAAGAAATAATCTCGCACCTCAACCAAGAGGGCGGCTAGACATTGGAGCTGAAGGACAGAGCATGACCCAACATCGGAACCAGTTCAATATTCCTCACACATCCATGGAGTACAACACAAGGTATCATCATACCCTTGACCATGGGAGCCTTGATGCCAATCCAGGCTCCAGCGAACGTGTGGCAAGGAACGCCTCACCACAAAGGGTGGCCGATGTTGCAGACCGTTTCCTGACCAGCCTAGCGCCCAATGCGGATGCTGGTCACTCGGGTGAATCCCACCCTTTGAATCGCGAAACAGAGCCCTGTTCGCAAGTTCCGTGGGAGCAAGCTGGACTTCCGCTCAAGCGCCGCCAACAGTATTTTGGACACGATGGTGCTTATGATCAGTGGTCAAGCGACGAAAGTTCTGTTGAAAATCGGCGCGCAGGGCCTTCAGAAGTACGGAGTAGCAGCCAAGTGGATGCTTTGTGTAAGACGGGATCTGTTACTCGATATATGGAAGATCATCGCCCATCGTCGCATGTGCAGATACCTCTCAAATCGCTCAGAGCTGACGAAAGTCCAAACACGCGCTATGACTCTCACCCAAGTATTATTCAAGAAAGACACGAGATGATGGGCAGTGCCCCCAAAAGAGCTCGCAGTGGCAGCCATACGTATCCAGGGACTCGTATGTCGCAATTGCGCCCTGCATCTGTATCTTCGAACGAAGCACCTGCAGACACAGCTCTCTATCGCCCAAGAAGTCCAGTAGAAGAAGACAGAGGTGATTCGATGTACCTGGCGCGCTCGCCTTCCGCACTTCGACATGATCGCCCGCAAAGGATTGTCAGCTACGAATACCCACCGCAAGCTCGGTATGAATACATTGATGATCATGGTCTACGGGAGCCGCAATATCAACAACGAGTCGAGTACGTTCGAGTACCTGTCGACTATGAAGGACCCAGACTCCGGGAGCCTCCCGCTCGCTATTTCGTGTCTCGGCCTGTGGAGCAAGTGGAGTCTGAGTACGTCCGCTATGAGCAAAGCTATACAGGTGATCCCGTTTTCGAGCGTAATGGTCAGATCTACCATGCTCCCCAGAGAGGTCATCAGGCTCAACCTAGCAGAGCAGCTCCATCATTCGCTCCGAGCTACAAGTACTAACGGAGAGGTAGTGTGTGAGCTCGATAGCGGCATGATCGCCGCATCTTTCATCTTTTGTACGACTCTGCAAGCTTGTCGCAGGTGTAAGATTCCTAATTGGTCATGCCAGTCATGGCTCTCTCTTCTCATAACGTACAACTACTCCTTCCAAAGAACGTTAAGATGTCCTGCGCCCCGCATGAGTGACTCCTTGGAGCCTGCTCGTTGAGTTTTCCTTGATTTATTGTCCTGACTTCCTGAGTTGCTTGCTGACTGGAACCTTGCATGTGTGGCGCATCAACCCAAGAGGAGACGGATGCCTGCACTCCCAATGCTGTTCCGCTTCTTACCCGACCCCGACCTCCGTTTCTTCATTTCATGTCGTTGGTTCCATGGAACCACTTTGTGAAAGAGCTCGGGCCTGTCACGAACCATAGCAACATCATTCTTAGCTGTATATATTGTGATAATCTGTATATAGACACAGGAAAGCCTACAGTGCCTCGACTGGGGAGGATATTCAGGCTTGAATAGGTGGTAGGACACAATATGCCCCATCGTGCCTGTACTTTGCTCCTCGCCTTTTTCAAAGGGAAGCCCGTTATTAGGCCATAGTTCTGCCTAGATGTAGACATTCCATGACAAATCCAGTGTGATCAGGGGTCATGACAACTTCCAAGTGTGTAACCTGTTTTATTCGGTGATTCTATTTAGATTGCCAGTACCGTGGTAGCTCCGGAATTCTAAGGCGGTGGGCTTGACCACAACTCGGCAAGTCCGCATGCCTTTCTTGCCTCTATTTCTGCGCATCCAATATACCAGCAATCCTTGTGGTCTGGTTATAGAAGCCTACAGACTGAGGAGCAATGCAATTGGATGACGAGGAAGATCAAAGGGCTGGTGCTCGTGGACACATAAAGCATAAGCCAATAGCAGAGTCCCAAGTATCTACCGCGGATGCGGCCGACAACACAGGAGAGACCACGCCGCATAATGAATTAGACGAAGACAGCAGTCAAGATTTTCGTCAAGTGAAGACGGCCTACTACAATGCAGCTTCGGAGAAATCAATCAGTCACGAGGAAGCAAAACTGTTCTACCAGAGACATCAGCTTGAACAATCACAGCTAGAGTCGGAGAATTACAGCCCCGTTTCACGAGCTAGAACGTTCTCCTCGGCTGCTGATGGTGACGGAGGACTGAGCCGGACCACAAGCATCGCTTCACGTAGGAGTGGCCGGGATCGGAGGCTTCCTATACCTGCACCGGATCCTAATTTGCAGTTCCCAACTCTCAACGGCACTGATCTACCTGGCACAGACGAAGACGTCTATTTGATAACAGACAATGCAGATGCGGAAGGAGATGAAGGTGCTGGGCGCGGACTTGGACTTGGTAGCGATACTGAAGGTCCTACAATACCAGGCTCAGACATATCTCCAGAATTGAGCTCCATCTCCATCAACATCAAGAAAGTCCTAGATATAAGGCACAGATTCATCAATCTGTCGCTACAAGGACCCAGTGATAATCCGAAAGATGGCCGGGACTGGAAAATTTACCCACCTCCACCAAATCCAAGTTGGGATGCCAACAAGAACCGGCCTAAAGGTCAAACTTGTGATGGGATCAGCCTAACTAACAGCAGGGTACTACCAGAGGAGTCGCAATCTCCCAGAATTCAACGACTGTCATCAAACTCTCTACCGCCTGTATCGCCCACAGTGGAACCGAGGAAACCGGGTCAGGACATTGGAGAAGATTTTGAGATGTCAGACCTGCTACCCCTACCCGGTAACGACGAGAGCATATCATTCGATCTCGGCGAGGGTAGTGTGTATCAGATCTACCAGACATTGAAGACTTCGCAACATAGCGTTCCCCTGATTCAAGTGCCAACACTACGGGAGTTCTACAAGGATATGGACGAGGTCCAGAAGATCTCTTCAGACGGGCCCACCAAGAGCTTTGCTTATCGGCAGCTGGATATCATAGAGGGAAGATTCCACCTCTACTTCCTAGTCAACTCGTATCAAGAAACGGCAGATTGCAAAAAGGTTCCACACAGGGACTTCTACAATGTCCGAAAGGTGGACACACATGTTCATCACTCGGCGTGCATGAACCAGAAACATCTGTTACGGTTCATCAAGAGCAAAATGAGGAAGTCTCCAGATGAGATTGTTATGTTCCGTGACAATATGGAGTTGACACTGAAGCAGGTTTTTGAGAGTATCAAGCTAACAGCATATGACTTGAGCATTGATACCCTTGACATGCACGTAGGTTTCCCTGTGGCAGTGCTCATCTTTTAACTTAGATCTATGGCGCTTACGCTGGACGCAGGCTCACACCGATTCATTTCATCGCTTCGACAAGTTCAATCTCAAGTATAACCCGATCGGCGAATCAAGGTTGAGAGAGATCTTCCTCAAAACTGATAATTATATCAAAGGACGCTACCTCGCTGAGATAACCAAAGAAGTCATATCAGATCTAGAATCTAGCAAGTATCAATTCGTTGAATGGCGTGTTTCCATATATGGCAGATCCATGGACGAATGGGACAAGCTTGCTGCCTGGGTCATTGAAAACAAGCTCGTATCGCACAACGTACGCTGGCTCGTACAAATTCCAAGGCTCTACAGCTTGTACAAAGCCAATGGTCAGATGGACTCCTATGAGCAAATCCTTATCAACATATTCCAGCCGCTTTACAGAGCCACCAAGGATCCGTCGAAGCATGAAAAGCTCCACGTGTTTCTGCAGCGCGTCGTCGGCTTTGATAGCGTTGATGATGAAAGCAAGGCGGAAGTTCGCCTGTATAGAAGGTATCCGCCGCCGAAGGAATGGAATACTAAGCAGAACCCTCCATACACGTACTGGATCTATCATCTCTTCGCTAATATGGTTTCTCTGAATCAGTGGCGGCAGCGACGAGGGTTCAACACGTTCGTGCTTCGACCTCACTGTGGTGAAGCTGGCGATATAGACCATATTGCGGCGGCCGTCCTTTGCTGCCATAGCATTAGTCATGGACTTATGCTCAGAAAAGTGCCTTTGTTGCAGTACATTTTTTATCTTGATCAGATTGGAATAGCCATGTCGCCTCTCAGCAACAATGCTCTCTTTCTTGCGTACGAGAGGAACCCATTCCAGAAGTACTTCAAGCGAGGTCTTAACGTTTCCTTGTCGACTGACGATCCTTTGCAATTCGCTTTTACGAAGGAGCCTCTAATAGAAGAATACTCGGTCGCTGCGCAGATCTACAGACTGAGTGCCGTTGACATGTGTGAGCTGGCTCATCACTCAGTCCTACAGAGTGGCTTTGAGCACGAGCTAAAGCAGAGATGGCTGGGACCCAACTACCATATCCCAGGTGTGGATGGGAACAACGTGGCCAAGAGCAACGTACCTAACATTAGAGAGAAGTTCAGATACGATACACTCACGCAAGAACTTGATATGTGAGGATTATGTGCTCCAATTTTCCAGATGGGCTTCGCTAACTCCACGAGCCAGGCTTGATCGATATGCCGCCGCATTCGGTCCCGGCGTACAAATGCGTACGCCCGTCAAGGCGCCTTCGTCTCCATCTACCGCGATGCATTCAGCCACCAATCTCCCACCACGATCCCGAATCCCAAACTCTCAGTCGAACAGTGATGTCAAGAATTTTGATGGGCAGCAAGTCGGGCAAACATCAAGTAAGCTACCCCGGTCTTCGTCGATGATCATTTCACCATCTCAAGCACATGGTGCTTCTTATTGGAATGAGGGGATCCCTCCTCCGCCTAGAATATTTCCAGGTGTGGTGCATGAAAGAACGAGGAGAGGAAGCGTAAGACATGGAAGCAGCTCGGAGAAGGACTTCAATGCTTTAGAACGCCCTAAGCTGTCGGCATGGGAGCGAAACGACAAGAGCCTCTATGACGCTGTGCCCGAGGAGTCAGGTGAGCAAGAGCAGAGGGAGGGGAGCTCATGACGAATTCACGAACGATAGATCAGGATACCTATTGAGGTGGCACAACAGATGCAGAGTGTAGAGGTGGTCCATTCGCGGATTTCCACTACCGCCTCATGGTGCTTATGGGTGCTAAAGGTACTCAAATCAGATGAGACCTTCGTTGACGAGGTTGTCTCCGTGATTCCGCCTTACTGTGCGAACAAAGGTCAGGCCACAGTATTTGGCATACTCGTCTACAACTTGGCTTCTACTTCCCAGCCTGCCTGCAAAAGGTCGACATAAGTAGGTTGCCCGATTGACATGATTGATGGCTCGATGCTACACCATGTAGCATCGAAATAATACCTCATAGGAAGCAGAATGCCCACTGAGTCTGGTTTGTTGTGATCTGAAATCCCCAACTGGGTATTAATACGCAGATAAAGCTTGCGTAAGCACTACTTATACTCATAAAACGCGATGAACGATTACGAGCAGTCACTACTTTACGCGGATGCCACTTGAATCACATGGAGAACCTTTATCATTACTTCTATAGAATCCACGACGACAATTCCTTCCGACGCATCATCTGTTGCCCGAGGTAAGCTATCAGGTGGTGTCTCAATCCGTCGATGTAGCAAACGATAGAGATAAATCCGAATCAGCCTCCGAATCCGACCCAATCGACGAAAGGCACACCTCGAAACCTCCGAATCAATCCCTCGAGCCCCACCACACCCACTCTTGTAACCCCACAGCTAGGAGCCTTGCCACATAGAATGCTTAAGGGGTTCCTAGCTTTCCCCTCTGTGCCTGCCAACCCATTGAAGTAGAAACAAGCCAGGTTTTTGCTCCTATCGCCTCAGTATTAGAATACCCCGAAGAAGTCGACGAGCAAGGAGGCTTTGCCTGATTACGAGCACGAGACTACAGAGACGGAAAGGAAGGAGACGGGTGGTGAAAAGGATGGCAAGTGAAAGGGGTCAGCAAGTGGGGTTAGACTGAGGTCTTGTCAAGCTGAGCGTGGCAAGGAAGTATGGAGAGGAAGGTTGGGTGCTCGTGCTGTTGACGGTTCGTCACGCTGATTGGGGGGTTCTGACAGCACGGTGGGGGTAGGGGAAAGGGCTTTATTGCTGCAGGGTGCCATAGCCTATTAGAAATATCATGCTTCAATAGAAGCTCTAGGGTATCAAACGGTCAAAAGCTCAAGCTCCCACAAGACGGATACCATACGCACAGAGATTTCACCCTACATAGCTCCATCACAGACGGACATCGGTGGTCTTAATCTTCAATGTCATCGTCGCTGAGAAACATCTTTTCCACCTCCGCTTCCACTGGGAGTACGAGTGTGTTTGCATCCTTTCCTGCTTGTCCAACGCCTAGCAGTGGAGTCGCCGAGCTTGCAGGTTTAAATTCTCTTGGACGATCTGTGGTCCATTCAGCGACAGGGGCGAAGTCGTTGGCATCCTCATCATCGGAAACCTCGCTGCTCGGAACTGGGATGCCACGAAATTGCGTGATCTTTTCCAAGTCATGGAGCAAAATAGAGGCTGTACTGTGCTGCTCGAATTTCGTAATATATGGTAGTCGCTCAAGGATCAGCTCCGCCTTGGTGCAATTCAGACTTGTGCTGACGGGCTCTGGCTCACATTGGTCTGGCTGCTGCGGAGGATGATGAGTATCAATTGAAGCCGACTGCTGTCCATTCGACAACACACTTGCACACTGGTGGGTACGGTTGCGCGCAGGCTGTCCCAGGAGACCGCTACCGAACCGAAGCCGATGAGTCCACTGGTCGACCAGGCTGTCAACCTCCTCCATCTGTCGCGAAAGTCTCATTGAAGTGGGGTAGAACATGCGGTAAGAATCATGCTTCCCTCCACTCTTTCCGGCAACTGGATGTGCACGTCGTTTAACAGGATCCGGCAACGAGAACAGCAGGCCCCGAACGGCAAGCTGGAAGGAGATCTCATCTTGCCGTAGCGAGTCTGATGCCGTCCCCTGGGAATAGCGACCTCCGTATTCTCCACTAGAGCCAAACCGGCCACCCCGTGGCGATCCTAGTATGTCACTGTCAGACAGAGCATCTAGACAGCCATTGATGGTGTCAATGAACAAATTGCCTTCGCAAGATAGTACACAGTTCTCATGCAACGCAGCAATGAAGGTTCCCGTATCCGTGCCTGTCTCATCAATGAGGCGGTCGACAGAAACCTGAGGTACCCCTTGTCTTGCACAATCCGACAGATGGCCTGGGGGCTGGAGAGGAGCCTCTTGAGATGCACCTACCTGATCACGCTTATTGTAGACCACTTTACCCACAGCGTGAAAAATGCCAAGGCTAGACTCTCGTTGAGTGACCATCTCTAAGGACTCCTTCTCCATGTTAGTGACTGCAGTCGACGCACTAGCTCCCTTCCGGGCCCTTGAAGCGACCCTTCCTCCCCAGTCATTGCTATTGTCTCCTCGTAGGCACAAGAACTCTAGCGATCCAATGGCACTGCGTACGTCACCGACCTCGCCCAGTTGCTTCAGCACTGATGGACCAGGAATCCTGCGCCGTCCAGACTGCCTGGCTTCTTTTTGTATCACGAGGTCAAGGGCTTTGGTAAGTAATGTGGCGGCCATCGGGTTGAAATCGATAACGCTTACGCCTGGATGGCTCAAGATGTCGGAGCCCAGAAGCCTATGAACAGTAAAGCTGTCACTGACGGCAGTCGTGGTAGTCGATCGAGTCTCTGTGACCACGATGACCAGCGGCGCGACGTTGTCTACGAGCGTCTTGGATAGCACAGCCCCTGATGACGGCGTATTGACTATGAGATACTCCAGTATATTGGAGCGGAATGATCGTAGCGCACTCGAAGTACTCAGGAAAGTATTAGGGAACTCCTCGATTAAAATAACCTTTTTTCGAATGCTCTGACTCTGTGTGAGCGGGATGGCGTCCTCCGTTTTGCCCGCACTGCCCACCAACTGCAATCCGCCAAATCTTCCACTTCGGCCAAGGAACTCTTCAAAGTGAGCAGCCATCGACAGATACCCCTCGGACGAAAATTCCGACCCCACAGGATTTCTCCATTCGTATAATTCAAACCCCATAGCTTTGGCTAGGGTAGATATCGTAGCAGTTTTCCCAGCACCTGAAGGGCCCCTGAGAATCAATATTCTCTTTCTGCAGTCAGTTATTGAAAGGTGAAGGTATGGAAGGTAGACACACCTTAGTGTCCCGGCCTTGCATTACATTGTCCAGCCAAGTCTGTACATCCGAGACTTTCCTCTTGTGCACCATTAGCTCCTCTAAGTTGCTCGGACCATATCGCTCTGCCCATGGCGTCAAGTGGACGTCTTCCCTTGAGACTAGCTCATCGGCATCGTTTTCCGTAGCATTGCCTACCATCTTGAACCTCCGCCTTCCACTTGGTACATTGTCCTTAGCTTTCCCTTGTCTCTTTCGACGATCGAGAACCGTGTCAATCTTGCGCTGCGCCCTTAGCAGTTCGTCCAGCTCCTGGATTTGTGAATCATCTTCTATTAAATCCTCTGCCTCATTTTCCACCACCGGCGATGTAGCTTTGGAGATCTCCTGGCGGTGTAGGAGCTCCAGTTGGGTTGCAGCTCCGAAGAAAGTCGATATAGGCTTGGACCCTTGAGACATGATTGAGGCCTTCGATTTACGATTAGATTTCTTTTGAGAGGCATCTAGGGATGTTGGAGTGGTCCGAGTCGCTGTATATGATTTGGATCCCTTGACAATGCTTCCCATTGGCTTTGTACGGGATCTTGTAGGGAGAGACTGCTTTGCAGCGTCATTACTAGATGTTATCCTTGTAACATCCTTCCAGGCCTCATGCTTCTCCAACTTCGGAGGAACAGGAACATCGTCGTCGTCGTCGTCCGAGCTCAGAACGATCACTCTCTTCTGCCTTTTAGCCGGTGGCGGCGCCATGCCTGCACGCAGTATATGAAGGGGAAGGAAGAGTGGGAGTGAGATTACTCATGATGATCTTAACCCAGATCTTTCTGCGGTGTAGCTAGTTGAGGCACATCGTCGGATTGAGGACGGATTTGGTTAGTGATATAATGGGTAGGGTGTTGTCATCCATGATCTGATTTATCTAGGAATAATCGTTGTCACATCAGAATATCGATGACAGCGTCCACCTGTTTTCGCGCCATGACATGGGGAAACGACTTTAATGAGTCCTAGGATCGCAGTAGGGTCAATGCATTAGTGAATAATACTGTAATTTAACTTCGCTACACTAGCGTGTACAATTCCGTAAAATCGAAGCTTTCGGGTCTCGGGGACCAGAACTAGTGCTATTTCAACAGCCGCAGTGATCATCAAGCAACCGGTGTCGTGATACTGTTTCCATCTTAAATGAGCCCTTGCAAACGTCTCGACCAGCTGATGGCACCCTATGTGTTACGCTCGTTCCCTCTCGGCTCATGTCCTCCACATCACCAATAGGTCACCATACCTGGTGGTCCTTCCGGAATGCTTGTTTTGGGGCTCGTCCTCGCCTTTGTACTCGTCTTTGGATCCGAGTTGCTCCCAGGGCTTTTGTTCATACTTCCGACCAGGTCGATTCTTGTCACGACTTCGTTGGCCAGAGCATATAGATCTTTGATGATCCCTTCGTCAATGATCATCTTTGGACTCCATTTGCCCATCTCGCCGTACTCTACTTCCTCACTCTCTTTGACTATCGCTGCAGCCTTGACAGACGTCAAAGATGCTTCCCACCACAGCTTGCTAGCGGTTATCATCTTGGCCGGTTTCAATATCGAGCCATGATACTCATTCTCCGAGATACGCTTCACAGACATGTCCTGCACCTCTTCCAAGTGAAGCACGATATCTTTGTAAATTTTGTTCGCGGCGTGAGCTGTGGCGCGTCGAAGTAGGACCGATTGGATCATAAGCTGTATGGGAAAGTTAGTAGTTCTCTTCATGGGAGACGCGTGGTGGATCATGCAGCATGTCTGGAGGATACCACAGGAGAACATGTTTCCAATGCAAGACCCGCTCACTCGAATTTGATGATAGATAGGGAATTATGCTTCCACGAAGACGTACCTCTTGATCAATCGTTGTAGTTGAAAAATTGACACTCTGTCTATCGGCCTTGTCGACGGTGACCTTCATGTTGCGAACGATCCCTTGCGCCTGCTGCTGATAGTTACTCACCAGTGGTTCTTGGGTCGTGACCTGGAAGCGCGAATCCCAGGACCGCAAGGGGAAGTGCCAGTCTAGAGCTCCTACGAGAAACTCCGATCCTTTGATCCTGAACGAGCCATCTTCGCTGACTTCGATAACAAGCCGCTCCTTTGCTTTTGTTATGCAAACAATGATATATGTCACTTTTCGCTCGCAAGGGTCTTCAATGAATAGACCCTGACCTCGAGACAGTTTGATGTTCAAGATGGCGTCCGCATCTGGCGAGTGCGTGGTAAGTCTGGGCGTGAAGATTGTCTCCCTCGCCAATCCATTGACGCCATTTCTTGTCGGAAATGCTGAGGACCATTCAGCAACGGCGAATGGCTTCTTGAATTCCGCGGAGCTTCCTTGAGGACTGACGAGAAGTCTTCCAATCCCGACTTCGATACTGATAGGTCCTTGGCAAAGGAGTGCTAAGTCTAAAACTTGTCTTGCAGCTGTCTCAAAATCTCGGACCATTGTGGTGTTGCTCCCATTGAGACTACTCTTAGATTTCTTTTGACCCATCGTTCGTCTGAGATCCCTCTTACTTATTGCATCTTCGGGTTCTTCCTGTACATCAATAAGGATGCCTGCCTTGACTCCACGAACGAGCTTGCTTTGCCACTCTGCCGGCTGTACCGGCTTGCTCTGGATGACTGACCTAGAGGAAATGACCAAATCTGCTGTGGAGACTGACTCTGATCGGGCGTTATGGGGACTCTCGATCAAGGGTGCCGATAAATTATCAAAGGGTCGTTCATTCTCTTTGGCCGTAGGACCTCTTGAACTTGTGTCTTCCAGGATCGTTGCAAAGCGTGAGTCGGCTTCAACACGAGGTCCAATTGAGATTACTGTTTGGGCCAGTACTGGAGAGACTGTTGGAACCACCGTTGGGGTCGTAGCTAGGGTCACTACTTCAGTCACTACTGGAGTTGTATTTTCTAGAGCCGAAATTATCGCTGCTTTTGAAGCTCCTCTAGCGGCCCTGGAACGCTTTGTCGGCGGCTTGACTGTTGTTGGTGTCGGCTCAAACGACACTCTATACGCCATTGCCTCCAGTTGCTCTTGTATTGCTGGCTCCTGGGTTTGGATATCAGGTTCGAACGGGTCCAGAAATTGAGATTGTCCAGCTCGTTGAACCCACAGGGTTGTTGGCGAGGCCGGATTTTCTGCCGAGGCGCTGTCAGCTCTAGAGACGGCAGCCTCAATTGTCTCCTGGGAGATGCCGGCTTCAACACCGAAGGATTGATAAGGGAATTTTGTCCAGAGTGACTCCACGTTCGAAATTTGCTGTACGCCGCTTTGCTTCAACGGAACCCGTTCTCCTGCCTGGATCATTGATACTATCAAAGCCGTTCGGCGAACGATAGCAAAGGGAGACTCTGGTGAGAGAAGAGTGGTCTCAGCACGGTTGTCTTTGAGATCTTTTAGTGCTACCATCTGTAGCATCGGCGCTAAATTGCCTTCCATGATAGGAAAACTGAAGATGAGAGGGAACGACTGCATCTCATACTATAAGAATAATCAGAATCGCATCTATGTCTGAGTGTGTCGCAATCAGACTCACCGCTGCGCTGTCTACGACCCTTAGCTTCGAGACAACTTTTTGAATGTCCTCTTCGCAGTCGCCTTTAATAATCACATCTACCGGTTTTGAATCGTTGTGCACAAGACGGCAATTGCACAGGGCTCCTATCTTTGCTAGAGCGTGGTCTTTCGATCTTAGGCTGATGAATCCGCCCTTGTAACCAGGAGTCCACGTTCGAGTAATTGTCTCATGCTCAATCAGAAAGACGTCGTTGTCGGAACGACTGCCGTTAAAGGGTTGGTCGTTGTCATTATTCACACTAGATGCTTCACCTAAATGTACAGCCTCGTCACTGACCCCCACGTCTGTGACAGTTTGAGTGGCATTTTCTTTGGAACGATCCATCAGAGGGTTGGCGTAAGTCCCGCTGATTCTGGCAAGCCTAGAGCCCTAGTGTCCAATCAGTCACTGCGTCCTAAGCATCAAGATATACTCAATGCCCTACTTCGAACATGTCTAGCTCCTTTTCACTCTCAGCTTTGATGAAATTTCCCAATATCTCGGAAAAGATAAACAGTGATGTATCATCATGCTTCGGGCACCGAATACGAAAGTAGTTGCTTTCATTGAAATCACAGCTCACATCCGGGCCCGCTATGATCCTTGTGCAAGACGTCAGCAATTAGCATTCCTTTACATGAAAGGATACGTACTTGAATGACCTTGAGATTTCGTCCTTCTGCGAAAGCAGTCAATTAGTCTATCGCCGATGCCTGCTAGAGCAGAATGGGAGAGCTTACCGCTTCAAGGTTGAATTCAAAGAGAGTGCCGCATAAGTGCGTGGCACAGGATTCTGTCGTGGCCACAGACATGGCTCTATTGACGACCAGCGTTGATGATGACTTGCGCTTGCTAAGCAATGCTTCGTAGTCCTAAGGCATCTGACTGACAGTCACAGATTGTTACCTTGGTGGGTGTCGGATCCGTGTTGAGCGAATGGTAAGAAACAAATTTTGCTCTCACATGGAAATGAACCAGTTGGGTCGCAGATGGACCTGAAAAAGTTACCTCTCAGAAGCAGTGGGTCAAGGTTGTCGCGCAAGACGATGGTGCGTCCGAAAACGGTGAACATATATGAATGTTGTGGAAGAAGATGGCATGTCGTGCACAAACAACGGGTGGCAGTAAGCACTTTGCCTCCCGTCCACCGAAACTTCCAGGAAGGTGCCACACCGCCTTTACCTATGAAGGGGCGAACACTCAAAAGAGGCCGAGATTCAAACAATCTTCCAACTCCTGAAAGCTGTCTGTCGTGTTGGCTCGTTGGGAGGTCAAATATTTATATTTGTCGGGAGGAATTCCGTGGCAACTCCCCTGAACGGGGTTTCTGGTAGACAACAGACGCGCGGATCCAGTGCTTTCTAGGGAGGAGCGCGAATTGCTGAAACGGCATTCAGCAGGTCATGATGTTAGGCTGTCCGCACTCATTTTGTGGCAATGGAACAACTAGGAGACCAGCAACGGCCAGTTGAAGGAGTGTGGAGTTCGAAGACTTCTGAGAAGCTCTACGCTTACGCAATGAAAATTCCAGAAATACCTGCCATCAAGGCTTTGTACACCTTGCAATGCTCAATCCACGCCCCTACGCTATGCATTCGTCAAGGGTATCATCCTCGTCTCTATCCCAGTACTCCTTGCAATGACGTAGCAATCGTTTATACCACGGTATCCATCAACCGGTGAACATCCTTCTTGATATTGACAACGTACTTCATCTCCCCCAGCACATTCTGCATCTGCTCCAGCGTCCGATCGTGGGCCGTGTTGTTCATCTCTGCTTTCTTGCGAATTCCCTGGATGCCAGCCTCCTGCTCTGCCTTGTATGCCTGAAGGTCGGATGACAGTTTCTCCTTGACTTTCCTGCTCTTGTCTCCTTCTTGAGCGAGTTGCTCCAATATCACCTCGAGCTGGGCCAACTTCCGTTTGTCGCCCTCGACCTCCTTCTGGAGAACCTTCGTGTCTGCTCTGAGTTTATCTATCTGCTTCTCGTATCTTTCCTCCATGCTCTTCCACGATCTCGATAGAACGTCGTACTGGGAGCTTGCTCGCTGAGCTTGCTGCTTGTCTTCTGCAGCCTCCTTGCGTAGCCGCTCAACCACATCGTCGCGTTCTCTTCGACTCTCCCGCGTATCCCTCTCAGCCTTCTCCCTTCGCGACCGCTCTGCGTCAAGGTCCGTTCTCAATTCTTCGATCCGCCGATCCTTCCTTGCCACGAAAGTCTTGTCGGTCTCATGTATTGATACCAAGTTCGCATTTGAGACCTGGAGCGATTCTAAGGCTGACCGTGCTGACTCGCTCCGCTTGACTTCCTCTTCCAGCTTGACCGTAGCGAGTGTCTTTTCCCGTTGTAGGCGATCATTGTCACCCATAAGCTTCTCTATGACCCTGCCAGATTTGCCTGTCGTAGCCCTTCCAACAGCCGCTGACCATGGCAGACCGCCGATTTCGGCGGTAGGCGTACCAAGGTTGGAAAGTATTTGCGTGGAGTCCAAGGAAGAGTCCGCGTCTGTAGGTGGCGGCGAAGCAAAGCGGCTATCGCTTCGCGGCCGGAGCCTTGTGGGTGTCTGTTGCTCTTGTCGAGGTTCAACTGATGGTGAGCGAGTGCTGCCGTTGGTTGAGAGGGTACGAGGTTCTCCATTGTGAGGTTCGGGGGTGGAAGCATCGGTAAACAGATGTTTGTAGCCGTTCAAGGCCATGCTGGGCGAGAAAATCTCGTCGAGTGTGAGTTGGGGCGCTTCTGCCGATTCGTAAGCCTGGTGGTCGTTTGCGTCTTTGCGGAAGCTCATAATCGAGAGGTTACGACGCAAAGAAGGTGTATTTATGGAATCGTTTGGGCCATTGTGAGACGGAACATACCGGTCAGTTTAAAGGTTCTCATTCGAACCAGCTCGGGTTGTGGACTTTGGCGCGGCTTCATAATGTTGAGGTATTATCTATTGATGGTGGATTTATCCAGTGTTGTTTGCTTTCTTCCTGTTACTCCGCTTCTGTCTAGCGCTCTTTCGGACAGCAAGAAAATATTTACCTCGCCACCAATGTTTGCTGGGATCAGTAGGATAAGACACGCGATACGTTAACTACTAAGCAATATAGCATATTAACTACGGGATTTTCCAGAGAGGGAATTGGGTGAGATGGGCGAGTTTGACGGACGGAATATCTGCAATGGGTGCCCAAGCTGCTCCGCCAGTACGACTACTTACCCATTCTCGCAATAAGTATTCAAGAATGGTTGGAATGGAATGAAGAGTAGTCATCCTGCAAATTTAGCAGCGGCGTCGAACAGGCTATGAGTTCTGAAGATCCAAGTTCTATTCGTTACTATAGTAGATTAGATCGAAGAACCGATGCGATTGCTGGCCTCATCCCATCATGTCCTGGCCTTCTTCCCACCTTGGGCTTTGAACTCCGCGCCTCTGTTACTACTTCGGGTTCGCGGTTTTCCCTGTGACTTTCCAGCGCCTCCTATCTTCAAGACTCCCTTGCCTTGCAGCCGACTCGCTCTGTAGCCTTCAAAGACAATAGACTCTGGACTTTTTGGAACGCCGGTAGCCTTTGAAGATGGATCACACCTTGCTCTAGCAGCTCTAATGTGTGCAGCGCCAGCACGTCCAAGCAACTTGCCAGCTCGTCCACTCAATGACTGGACCTGTGGAGGGACTTTCTGGTTGTACGATGACTTAGATACGCCTTTGCGCTTGAAGGGCGTCTTCCTTTCCCTCGGACCACCAACTTTCTTAAGATTCTTCGCTCTCGTGACTCTGAGAATCCGCGGCAATCTCGGAGGGAATTTCTTCTCGTTAAGCAGGAGAGCTTGTTCAACGGCATTTGCGTCCTCGAATTGCACGTATGCGAAACCTTTGCCGACTCGTGTTGTTTTATCCCTAACCACACGGACGCTTTCAACAATTCCAGCTTTTCCGAACTGCCTCCATAAACCTTCCTCAACGTCTGCCCGTTCTTTGGCTCTTCGTCGTGGTTTGCTGTTCTCTTCGTCCTCTGCGGCATTGATGTTGGTCTCATCGTCTACGAATCCAAGATTGCCAACGAAGACACATCTTCGGTGATCAATCTTGGCTGGGTGTGCTACAGAATCCACGCGTAAGTGTCGATCAAGAACCATGGAACCGTTCAGCTCCTTTGTAGCCTCTCTAGCGGCCAGTTGTGTACTGTAAACAGCATACGCATTAGTGCTCTGGGTCGTAGTGTCCATCAGTTCCTTTCTGGCAAAAGCAGCCTTTTTAGGGACTCCACTACTTGCGAAAGCAGTAGACCGAAATCGGAGAGATTCGACTTCATGCTTGACGTCTTGTTTGGGGAGTGACGATGTAAAGGAGGCAAGATGTTCAAGTAGTGTTCTCTTGGCGGCCTTAGATTTTATGGCTAATGTAGAGACATTTGCAAGGAATACGGTCCGCGAGGATTTTCCAAGTTCCAAATCCTCCCTACAAGTAACGATACTTTCGTGCTGCGGTACGTCATCTGGGGCTCCCTTGTTACCAATTTCTGCGACCCCATCTATGCTTGCCGCAGTGGACCCTTGATCAGAAGAGATGTCGTTTCGTAGGTCGTCCGAAGCTCCAATCTTTCGGCGCTTATTGCGGTCCATCGTTCCTCGACGATGTTCTTCCTCGGCTTCCTCTCGGGCCAACTGGTTCATATATTTTGCCTCTACATTATCCTCTGCTTCTTTTTGTTTCCGCTTTCGATTTACCTTCGCTAAGCCGCTAGCAAGCTCTTGTCTAGAGTCGGGCTCCGCAGCAGGATCGTGCTTCTCTGCCGATATATAGGACACAGATTCGTCACCTGTGCAGTCTACTTCGTTTAAGTCGTCCGGTAACTGCACTTCGGCGTGCGGTTCAGGCACCCTTGTCGTCAGAGAAGCAAAATTGCCAACGCGCTTCACGGGTCCCAACTAAAAATCGTCAATGAACACATACAAAGTCGACGTTGGATTACTGACAGAAGTTGCAAAGAGCGTGGCTAGAGCTCGATCATATGTATGGGGCCTTATCGTAAGATGGTTCTCAGGACTTCCGGTCCCTGCCTTTCCTGGCCCTTCTTTTTGTGGTTTTGACTTTGCCATCCTCGCCATTTTGTTCCGATCCACAGACCGAAAATTTGATCAAGGCCTGATTGGGAATTTTGGTTGACAGGTTCTCAACATTGTTCTAGTGGCGGCGTGAGCAATGCTTCTACCAGATGGCTTCCATTCGAGATCCGAACGGGATAAGGTCTCATGAACAATGTTGCTTGTGATGCGACTACTGCGCGTAATCGTAGCCCCTCCCCACCTATTGAGGAGAATCAACCCTAGCCCTAATCTCACTAGCTGATCGTAACTGTGCAGGGGTCTGGGGGTTTGGTCGCCAGATGCACGTCTGATGGGGAAAGCATCCAAACTTGCTCACTTTCTCAACAACCCCACAATGACTTGCCAATCGCAAAACATTCACAAATTCTTGACTTTGATTTCACTTTTATCCCTCGAGTGCCTTGAGTGATCCCCGGCTCCACTACCTATCCTCTACCGAATTTGTCCATGAACGATTTGAATCCGCTCTGCATCATTGCATTCTCTCCATTCAGTGTCGCTTTCAACGCCGGTCAGCAGACTCACACCTCGGTACTTTCTCATTTCCCGTCCCAAACAGCGCTCTCTTTCCCGAATCTTTGCTTTGACTTGAACTTCGTTGACTCGGCGGAACCCTCTGCTAGCCAGGGCGCCCCTCTTCAGGACCTACCACCACCCCTACCTCTTAAAGACACGAATCTGCCATGACTCCAAACATCATGACTTCTCCTCTTAGCATAGCCTCAAGAATTATGCAGACCGATCATGGAATCGCTAATGGCACTGATCATGCTGAAGCGCCGCATCAGATAGAGGACGACCGGTCGAGCAGTCTCAGCGAAATCGGTGAGCGCGCGGACCACGACGAAGCAGGAAATCAATTCTATGATGGCTCTGAGGCAAATGATACCGAAGCGGAGACCGAACGCTTGGAGGACTCCCCTCAAAAATCGCGGAATTATAAGGACGTCGTCTTGACCTCTACCAGTTCCCTCTACGAAGCTCGCTCGGGCCCGTTGGCAATGTCCGTCTTACCTCTGATGGTAGCAAACCATGGCAAGTCTAATTCTATTATGTCATCACCCGCAGAGCTGATTGCTTCATAGGCCTACGCTCAGACACCGACAGGATAGAACAAACCTCGGAAATCAGCTCGCTTGCAGATTCGGGTGACGAGAATGCGAATATTTTCTCCGCGAGCCCATCCACGGCAAGAAAAAGGAAGCGCTCAAGCTTTGAGCAAGACAGCGCAAGCGATCAAGGCCTTCTTCCAGAGCCTTCCACTAAAGCTACGAAAATACTCCGACACAATTCTGCAGGCGCGTTGGTTAGGAATCCATCTCCCAGCGAATGGGCTGGAGATTACGACCACGAGATCGTCGTTGACAGAGCTGTGTTGCCTGCGGAACAAGAACACTTGCAAGAGTCACCAGAACCTGCTCGGACCCAACAAAGGTATCAAAGAGGCAAGAGGAAGGCAAGAAGTATACGGGATGACGAGCCCAAGAATAAAGACAATGGATTCGTTGGTGAAGGTGGTCGTGCTAAGCAGGAAGAGAATCAAGAAGCAGTATACAGCAACGAAGAATGTGAGAATGACGATACTGCAGATGTTCCTGGAGCCGACAGTTCGGTGAAGAACGAGGAAGGAGGTAGGGTGACCTTCAAATCGAAAGGACCTGGACGCTGACAAGTTGGTCCACAGTACTCCAGAAAAGGTCTGCCTTTTATTCATTATATGCGATGGAGAAGTTCTTTGCAACGTTTCGTGACAAGTGAGTTTGATGTCGTATATCCGATTGCTATGACTGACCGGGAGAAGGCTGTTCGACGAGCGGCTTTCGCAATACAACGAAGAGTTGGCGAAGTTAGAATCGGCTACACCCGTCCATTCAGACCTTGTCGCCATGAAAGATGTCATTGACCAGCGTCGCGACCAAAAGCTCAAGTATGAGCAGAATCTGATAAAATACAAGCTACAAACACTGCAAAGAGAGAGTATTGCCAACAAGGCCCAGGCGCACTCGCAGTACATGCAGACCGCACGAGAAATTCGAGACTCGTCTCTGGAAAAGCTGAACAAGGAGTTCTATCAATTGCAAAGAGAGAGACGGAGTGTCGACGGTGATGTTCCCGACTACATGTATGAATTCTCAACACAAAGGTCGCAGCAAATCAAACATCAAACCGCCTATAATGCAGAAATCTCGATCCTTTCTGGGTTCGCGAAGTATGTGGGATTCCCCGCGGCGCCAGAGATTAGCAAGGCCAAGCCAAAGGAAGTCGAAGACGATCTTCGAAGCATGGGAGTAAGTCACGTTGTCCGTCTAGTCCTCAGATGCGTGAGTGGCTAAAGAAATGTACCCTCTAGGTATCCTCCAAAGTCACGCAAGCTCCACATAGCCACCCCCAAATTCCAAGAGCTAGGTCCACTACCTCCAATTTCCCTCGGCAAAGGTTCGGAGCAGATGAGCACTTTCTGGAGCAGAATCCGTGGGCAAACCCGCAACATCCCTCACACCACCAACAGCTCCAACTGCATCGACAGGTCTCTGGCCTGTCACGCACTGCAACTCCTTCGTCAACACCAACAGCTCAAAGACAAATCGTCGACTTGACCAAGCCCCAAGGCTCCGCGTCTACGATACCTGATTATCCTTCAGGGCCGAATTCTTCCGTGGCCGCCACTCCCGCCACAGGCAAGGCAGTCAATGTGGGACAATCCAACCAAGTCTATGCAGTCAACAATCATCTCCATGACTCGACCCCAAGCCGCATAACAGTGATTTCAAAAGACGGTACGCCGGCTAATCCGGGGCCGTTTGACGCCTCGAGGGATGGAGGCAAGGGGTCTCACCGGGGCAAACTCGATCGAAGTCATTCGCCTTCACTGCTCCAACATTCGTCTCATGACACCCAAAGTTCTAAGGCTCTACCAAAACCTCTACCATTTCTACAAACAGGCGGCGGCTCTTCTTCAACGCCCGGACTGCGAAAATCGACACCAGGCCGATACCCTATCGTCAAAGCCGAAGAACCAGGCCACGTCTCACGACATTCTCCAATGCCTCAGTACCTCACTCCGTCCGTCAGTACTGTGGTGAATGGTCAGATGACTCGATTTGCGCGATGAAAGCGCCACTGTAATGTACCGACATTGATGACGAATTACGGTTAGATACCAACTGCATGATCGGGACAGTCGAATCTCATCACGCTAGGCGCTCTTGGATGGATTTGTCAGTTGATACCATCTTGCATGTTTATCTGCTTGCATTTTAGCCGGGGAGATGTAGGATACTTTTCCTTCTGTGTTTAAGTCTTTGGACAGAATGTTTATATTAACAGAGAGACCACTCTATAAGAATCATATTCATTCGAAGAAACTTCAAGTTAGAAGGGGTAAGACTGATGGGAGTTCGCTCCATGGTGGCACGTGTTTGCAAATACGCTGGAGTCTTCATTTGTTGAATGTCTGGAAGGTGCAAATGACTGTGTGAAGATACGACGTACGAACACTTGGAGCCTTGTCATGAAAGAGGCATAATCATCGCCTTCGTGGCGCTTCTTCTAAGGCAGGCTATATGTTGTCTCACTTGAGATCAATGTCCTAAATTGAGGACGATTAGTCAAGTCGATGAGAAGGACCGATAATCTTTCTCAGAAGAAATCAGCATTAGCGACCTTCCTCAGCCTTTGCCACACCTCCTCCAATACCTTCCCATCAACATTCCTTCCCTTGATTCCCAAACCCTCCACGAATGCCCTCACCTCACCTGCAAAAGGATTATCCAGCCCATGACTCCATTGCACTCCACCCTGCACTTCCCTCGCCAATCCAATAGCCACAACCTGCCAATCGATTCTAAATGTCCCCAAAATCTCCACACTTGCATTTCGCTCACTAACGAGGGCCGCAATCTGCACAATGCAACGCAGCAAGACCCATTCTCTGACCACGCGAACGGGATGCCACACCGATGGATAGCGGACTGGGTCGATATGGAAGTAAGCTCGGACGGCGTAGCTGAGGGCTCGGGGCCAAGACTGGGTTGCTATGCTGTTGAGGAAGGCAGTGTGCAAGATCGTGGGATAGGGTTGCCGACACGGGGGATGAGATGCGAATAAGCTCAGAGCGGTTTTGAGCAATGAAGCCGCTTCCTCGGGTGCCTTGTTTGCGGCGTCGTTTTGCAATTCGACGGCGCGGGCGCTGAGGGTTTCAAATGCCGGATCAGGTGCAGGGTCTGGCAAGCCTTCTGTTGAATTTGCCTTACAAGATGGGCAAGTGCAGGTGAAGAAGTAGCGATTTTGAACCTCGGATTGACGTCTCGACGTGGGGTCTGTGTTGTCGATATAGGAGATTGAAAGTTCAGTGCCTGTAGGAATGAAAGCGAGTGAACGTAGGGCGAGTGTAGCACCAGCATAGACAACAACAGCATTCGGAGTACAGCTGTGGTTTATCAGGGAAGAGAGAGGAGACAGCCATAGGCCTAAGGGATCGAAAGTTGGAGTTGTCAGCGTCAAGGTATTGGTGAGGACCTGGATAGATTAGCATGGTGGCCTAGTGTACGAGGGGAGGCAGCATACTCGAGCTGTCAGAGTCTGAATGAGAGCAAGAGGCTCTCGGCTACCAGAGTACGTCAAGGCTGCTCGGCTCATGAGCTCGATGGTTTGCCATGTGGTTAGGCTTTCCGCATTCTTTGTATACGAGGAGCGGAAGTCATCGAGGTGGGATTGTAGCTCGAGAAAATCCTGCCATTCGGCATCCGGTAGCGACTTGGCTTGTCTTCGGAGCAGAAGCTGTGTCACCATCCGAACAGTACTCGGGAGGACGTTCGGGTAGAGCTTTGTGAAGGTTTTGCATTCGAAACGGTGCGAAGTTTTCCATGATTGAGCCTGGCAGTCCTGTAGGAGCCTGACTCAGTGAATGAGCGATTGTATCGATTGTATGTACAGAGATGGCGTTGGAGGATCAGGTGCAGAAGACTCGGATAATTGGGGGCTTTGACAGCATGGACACCAGCTCAGCTTTTTCATGAGAAAAGGGAGAGTATGGAGATTCATTTTCACACTGTGAAAACGCGTGTGGGGACGAGATTACTTGCGAGCAGGAAAGGACAGATCCAGAACAAAACACTCAAGGCACAGTAACAAGCTACCTTTGAACAATACCTGATGATTTTGCATCCCTGGCACGCTCTCAGCTTGACAGTCCTACCTTGCTCCCCTCCCATTTGGCCGATCCCATCCTGAGGCAGCCAAATATAGCAATATGAACAAGCATTCTTTAGATGACGCGAGTCAAGGACCGAGACAAGTGGTCGATCAACACGGAAGATCTCGGTACACGCGTCTATGGCTTGGGATGAGAAGAGCCCGTTGCCTGCATTGTTGGGGGCTTGTTTGGTGAAGATATGGGATGGGAACGCAGGCATGGTGGTGGCAAGGGGAGGGATGAGTGCCCAGAGTGATTGTTCAAAGGCACCCATTCATTGATGCCACTCAGCCCAGTCCCATGAAGACGACCGTAAGAATGCTAGAGGGGTATCATTATATCATCATATCTTGCCAACAGTTCCATTGTCTAATTGTACACAGTGGATCCAAATAGTCCCATCTCGTCTCTAATGCAAGGCATAAAACCAGTCTATATTAAGTTTCAAAGCCATGCAAGCCATCCTAGTTCACGTCTACCTGCTTGCATGGGCCCCTTTAAGTACGCCCACTGTTTTTCTCGTCCTTTAATTTCCCATTGACTTTTGGCCAAGCAACAGCCCTCTCAAGAGCCTGTAGCACATCTCTCTTGAGGTCATCTCCATCTTCTATACCACAACTTAATCGCACCAGATCGTCCCATACCCCAGCTGCCTCCCTCTGCTCCTTCGGTATGCCTGCATGCGTCATGCTGGATGGCACTTCACACAAGCTTTCCACGCCGCCCAGACTCTCTGCTAACACGAAAATACCAGTGCTTTGACAGAATCTTTCGGCAGCCTCTGGACCGCCTTTAATGCGAAACGAAAGCATACCCCCTCCGAGGCCAGATCGGTGTTGCTTTAGAGCTATATCGTAGTTGGGATGCGAAGAAAGGCCAGGGTAATTCACAAGTAGCGTATGAGGTGAAGCAGCGAGGGTGGTGGCTACGACTTGGGCGTTGTTGGAAGCTTCGCGAGCACGAAGATGCAGAGTCTTGAGGCCACGGTGGGCAAGCCAGCAGTCGAATGCAGAAGGGACTGCGCCAATTGCATTTTGAAGGAAAGTCAGTCGTTCCTTGATCTCAGGCGAATTGAATGCTGCGGCGCCCATTAATACATCCTAGAAAATCTTAGCAGGTACCGCGGATCGTGAACGGCTGTCTGACTGACTGAATGTCCATTTATATACTTTGTCACCGAGTGAACGACAATATCTGCGCCGTGGTCCAACGGATTCTGCACATAGGGGCTGAGGAATGTATTGTCGACGACCACCATGATGCCATGCTGATGGGCTTTGGTCGCAACAGCGCGTATGTCCACCAGACTAAGGGTGGGATTGCTGGGGCTCTCGATCCATATCAGTTTGGTCTCGCCAGGCCGAATCAGCTGGGCCACGTCAAGTTCAATGCTTGGAGAGAAGGTGACTTGAACGCCGTGTGCTGCTGCAACTTTGGTGAAATATCGATGTGTGCCACCATAGACGTCGGAGACCGAGACGACATGGGAACCTTGTGCGAGAGACTGGAGTATGGTGGCGGTGGTCGCGGAGCCAGAGGAGAAAGCAAGGGCGTATTTGGCGTGTTCGAGCGCAGCTATGGCTTGTTCGAAGTGATCGCTAGATACAACATACATGCCTTAGTATTTGTCCAATTTGGCGAACTGTTGGGCCTACCGGTTTGGGTTTGAGCTCCTGACATATTCGTAGTCGCCAATTGGCTTACCAACTCCGGTCTGAGAAAAGGTGGTGGATAGGGAGATCTAGGACGGTGATTAGACCAAGAGATGGCACCAAGCTATCCAGATCATACGGATTCGATGACGGCTCCCGTGGTCGGGTCGTGAGGACTGCCAGCGTGAACTGCTAGAGTGCCAAATTTGTGCACCGGGGACGGTGCTCGCGGGGGCGTGTCGATGGAGCCATTCGTAGCGTGAGGCGACATCTTGGGGTTGAGAGTGTTCAGGTTCCTTCGGCGACGGACTAGAACTACGTATATATTCCACTAGGACCATAAAAACGCTTCTTCCATCGAAGCCGCTTGACATCCTTCTTTATATGCCCTTGTCTTCCGCTAAAATAGCTTGACTCAAAGTGGATATGCCCACTGAACTCTATACACTCGCTGGTCTCCCAACGAATGATGCCAGAATCTTACATACGGTAGCATTGTCCGGATTATGTCACATGCTTGCTCGGCTTACTACCGCCTACGAGAGTCATTCACAATGAGCTTCTTGTCCTTGCAGGTGTCTTGGGACACCGGATCAAGTCTGAAGACACGGGGAACGCATGACTGTAATATTCGAAGAATTCCTGAAGCTCCGAGCTATATGTGATGCATCTAATGTATCTACAAGCAAATGCTCTACTTGCTTGCCGAATGGAGAGCAGAAACGTTGCTGCCTCCTCGAATCCTCTACGGCTTAGACACTCTTGCGTCGACTGTCTGTCACTCTTTTCTGCTCACCTTCGACGGCTCCTCATCTAACAATCCCCTCTCCCCAAGATTGATGATAGCCTTGAGAATCTCGTGATCCTCTTTCTCCTTCTCCTGTTCCATCAGCTGCATAAGGACAGGGATTAGTCGTTGACCATGTGGTCATAACGAGCGGGCTGCGATCTAGGACTTACCCGTTGATGCAATCCGACCCGCTCTGTTCTGCCCTGGGTCTTCTTGTCTTCCTTTCGCCCTACGTTGCGACTTCCCCTTTGAGGAAGTTCATGCCGGTACTGGCAATTATCTCCCCTCTTACAGCGACCACTTTTGAGGAATTCTCTGCATATGTTCCTTGATTTAATTCGCTTTGGAGGTGGAACCCTATTGGGACCACCTCGCCTTAAGGAAGCTTGATCGGGAGCACCGCTATCACTGTCGCTGTCGCCGTCCGAGTCGGAGGAAGACGAGCCACTCGAGGACGTGAAATCTTCGGAGTCGGTAGAATCAAATTCGGAACTTGTATTAGTCTTGGGGACACTCGAGTCTTGAGTGACCTGATCAATGTTCTTGGCGACAGTCCACTTACCACCACCATCAACGATATCAGGGGTGTTGCTAATATCGGAAGACGGGTTCTGTGGCTCCAGAACTTCGCCTAGGGCTGGAGGCTGTGACATGGGGGTCAACGGGTCTTGCGCAGGGTTACAATCTGCCTTTACCTCTTTTTGAGGATCGTTCATCATAGATTCGTCCTTCGATATCTCGTTGATATTGTCCAGACTGTGTAAGACAGCATTCGATACGTTTTCATTGTCGTTGGCAATGATCGCTAGCCCAGTCTGGCCCTTTCCCGCTCTGGAAAGTTCCACGAGCCGTGTGGTCTGGGACCCATCGCTGTTTGTACGCTTTCTCTTCTTAGATCCATATTCTTCAGGCGCCGCCTGCTTCTCGCCTCTATCAGCAAGATCTGCTTTCTTCTGCTTGGCTACCCTCGCCTCTGCCTTCGCAGCGCGCTTCTCTTCCTTCCCAAGCTGCTTCCGAAGCTTCTCAACCTTACGCTTGGCTCTCGCCGCCGTATCTTCGGAACTCTCTTTCTGGTGCTTTCCTTTCTGCTCCATTTCCGCCTTCTGGCCCTGGATTTCCTTGGTTTCGGCCCTGGGCTTTTCTTGTGTTTCTCTCCGAGCCTGGCGCGCCGCTTCTTGTGCCTCGTCCCATCGTCGCTTACGCTCTCCAGCTTCTGCCGCACGAGCCTTGGTAGGATATCGCTTTCTACGTTCCTCAATCCAGGATGCGATGTCTGACGAGGATTGTAAGGTCGAGGTTTGACCGTTGTACTCGAACCGAAGCAATCGAGAGCCTATATAAGACCCCGCAGAGACGGTGGCGAGTCTAGATTCCTCATCTGCGTCATCTTCCTCTTCTTCGCTGGACTCGTGCTCCTCTGTCTTGGGAGTCAGTCCTAGCTGATTGTGCTTCCTTTTCTTCTTTCGCGGTTTCCGTGAATGGTCCTGGGAACTTGGAGGTTTAAGGGGCAGAGGAAGAGCGCCACCAAAGCTTGGCACTGCTGGAGCTGCTTGAGGTCTCGAATTGTGGTTTCGCGGTCTACCAAAGGCTTCTCTGTGCCCGCGCTTTTGACCACGTCCGCGATGACCAACGAACGAGTTCGGAGAGCCATGGCGAGCTTGTGGGACACTCATTGCAGGATCATGTCGATATGGTGAGCCGTTACCGTTTGGCAAGCCGTTTTGAGATGACATCGCGCCGCTAGCCATTAGATGCGGTAGGGACAACGGCTGACGCTTGTGCCGGTCCTCATCGAATCCCATACGAATGGGTGGACCCATCGGTGCAGGTTTGTTGACAGGGCCGTTTGAGTTGTGTGGCACACTGCTCGAGTTCTGAAAACCCTGAGCTATAGGCTCATTAGGTACTGGTAGACTGTGTCCATTTGGTGGGTATGACTGTTGCCCAATATAGTATTGAGGGGAGCTTTGTGCGTATGGAGGACATCCTGCTTGAGAGGGTCTCGGGCCAGCATCGTGTGTGGTGACATTGGAGGACTGCCGTCGGATGTCTTGACCTATATACGCAGGATATTGAGGAAATTGGACGGCTGGATAATTCGGAAGAGGATATCCTTCGTTCATGTGATTAGCCCCTTGCGTATTGTAACCTCCGTTGCGCAGTCCCGTCTGTATATTACCACCTACTGGATTCACTCCGTAAGCTGGCGAAGACCCATAATTGCCGCCTCTTAGACCCCTTCCGCTATTTCCTCGCCCTTGACCTTGGTAGCCACTGGCCCTCCTATTACCCCTACCTCTGTACGCGTTATGGCCCTGCGGCGGCTGGGAATATGCAGGGTAGCTTTGAGGAGCTTGAGGCGGCGCTGGCGGAGGTGGTGGAAAAGTGAACTGTTGGCCGCTCATGTCCGCGTCGGTTTTACATCCTTCTGCGCCCTAGGTTTTCTCCAGTTTGCTAATTCGATAACAGCTTCATAAGAGTCTGTTAATGTTGATTGCAATTCCTCTTTTCGGTAGAAACAGATATTGAGTAGGGTCGACTGACGCGCTGTCTGTGCCATCATCACTCTCTCGCTTGCGACTGCTTTGCTGGTAGGAGGCGTTGTGCTAGATCGTACATTAACAGACATTAAAGTATGCTCCTAGCCTCTCCCTACGAACTTCGAAGATCCTAAAGCGCGGCAAGAGTGTCAATCTCCAGCCGCCAACCAATCGCAGTAGACGCGGAGACATCTTTCCTCTGGGTTGTGAATGTTCTGACTTGCTCTGTGTATCGGCAAGGACCAGCCAATCATTAAGGTGCAGAAGTCGCGATGTTCATCTTAGTGAGTCTAAGCGCTGAACGACAGAGATGCAAGTCTCTGACCTTGCAGACATTTGTTAGCGATTTGGTCCAAATCTCGCCGGAAGACATTGAAAAGCCGAGTGGAGAAAGCCTTGAAGACAACATCAACGCAAAGTACGCCAATAAAGTACGTAAATATGGATTGGAAGCGTTATAGTGGCTCATGTGAATCAAGGTCATCCAGAAAGTTGGACTCTGCGTCTGCGTCTACGACATACTAAAGGCTTCTGACGGCCTCATTGGTCATGGCACGGGGATCGTCAACGTCAACGGTTAGTGCCAAAAGCAAACGATGTTTTCTAATGTTGAAATGTTTCAGTCGAATTTCGTATCATAGTCTTTCGGCCATTCAAGGGAGAAATCATCCTTGGACAAATTAGTAGAGCCTCGGAGTACGGAATGAAGAGTAAGGAACTTAAAGCTATCTGTCAAAATGTAACGTCTGACAAGATGTGCAGTACGTCTGGACTTTTTTGATGACATTCTTGTTCCTCCGAGCCTAATGTTCCCAAATAGTTACTTGTAAGTCTCCATCTTCAAGGCATCGCATTGGCAGCTATTCCTTCTTGATCTATACAAGCAATTATCTGAACCGTGATGTACTTTCTTGGTATCGCCCCTGAATTTCCTTCCAGCAATGTACAAGAGCAAGTCTGGACCTGGATGAATGACGGCGACGAGTATTTCTATGACAAGCTCGAGTGGGTTCGTTTTCGAGTCGAGGAGGAGCAGTGGAATGATCTGTCTCCTGTAGCTCCTTCGGAGCGAGGCAGTGAGATCGCAGCCGAGCGAAAGAGTCCGTATAGCATTACAGTAAGCTTCTCAACGCCTTTCCATCGCGAGCCTCATGTTCATACTTCTCAGGCTTCGATGATGCAAGCTGGACTCGGAATAACCGAATGGTGGTAATTGTCGCGGCGCTCGGCTCCTTCCTGCAGGAAGCCAAACAGCAGTACATTCAAGTGCAAATTGTAGCGACATTGCCACCCTGCTTCCCACACGGTTCATAAGTCGATTATATGGGCGAAAACCAAAGCCTGGCTAGGGTGGCCTGCGCCTACATGGCGCCTTTGCGGCCGACCATAGCGCAGCTACCTCGAATGGACAAGATCGCCTACTATTGAAGCCAATTCGAGTAAGAGTTGGAGCACGTGTGGGATTTGAGACGCCCTGCACGCTCACTCGGTTGCTGAATTCAGGCATCAAGTCCTGGCTCCAAACGTACTAGATTCGACCTTAATTTATGCAATTGCAGAACCTCGATCTGGGCTGCAGTAATTCCGGAGCTTCACTGTCTTCCTTAAAGTCACACTGAATCCCATCCTGCCCTTCGCAGATGTTAGACTGGCATGTCATATGTTCGCAACATCAGGATTCACAATAGGTTCATAATGGAAACCTGTACAGATGGCTGGCTTACACTTGGTCTAAGAGAAACCCCAGTCTTTTCAAAGGAGGACTCTGACTTGTCGTTTGGACTCATCAAAAGCCAAATGAATCCCTTTGAGAAGGTCTATCCCGTCACTGTCGCCTTTCTCCTTGTATGCTAATCAGGCCGACGCAAGGTACTGTTACACCGACCTTGCACACAGATGTATTCCCATATGCAAAGTAAGTAAGAATCCCCACGGATATGGTGGTGCGCTCTGAGGCCTTCCAGGCTTGGCACCCAGAGCTGGATGTACCTAGAAACATAAGTATCATTGATACTATGCAATTCATACTATTCTGATCCAATTACTATGCCTCATAATTGCTCGTATAGGTCTGACTATGTGTGTAACCAGATTAAGTGTAATAGTATCTGTCTAGCGATTTGCATATGGCGACCCTCCAAATTCGTGGGGATGAGATGCTGACTACATGTGGTAACGAGCTTTCCTGAGAATAACTGGACACTGTCAGAGTAGTATACAAATCTAAACCGTGATCGTGGACCCGGGGTCGTCTACGTTCTAGTCCTCCGGACTTCAACAGATATAATCATTATAGTAGGTCAAGTTGGGCTACTGGTTTGACTTACCATTCCAGATAGCTATCGAAGAGAAGAAGACTCACATTAAGGGTTGGTGCGGAGGCCAGCATCCAAATTCATCTACCTTGCAACAACTGTCTGGTCGCGTTGGCTTCTCGAATTCAAAGTCGTCTGTCGCCTCGTCGGAGGTCAGAAATGGGAAAAGAGCACTGTGATCGACGAGCTGACGATTTAAAACCTCCTCCAAATCGTCCTCAAGGAGTGAATAGATCTTGTCGACAGACAGACGTGATTGGATATGACTATCTTGATGCTGCTAAAGCCATCGTTCTGCAGCCGCATCAGAGACCAGACCTCGCTGACATACGGTATGGCAGCCTTCCATGATCCGATCGCTCGGCTTATCCGTTATCAAGACAAGCGCGAATGGCCCTAAGATGCACAAAAGTGCCATAGTTCCATGCACGAGATCTTACAAAAGGATTCGGTTCGGGATCGTTATGATTATAAGTCGCTCTTGCGATGTCTCCAGCGCTGGCTTGGCAATCCGTGGAAAAGCTACCGTTCAGGTATCACAGGAATAGAATTCACAGCCACATACCACTCACTCCAGGGATGAGCAGTGAGGAAAACCCAGCTGCTCTTCAAGAACGCTGTCCAAGGGCCAGTCAACGTGTCCAAGCAACATTTCCTCTTCCGTGGGTCCACCTGTGGATCTTACAGACGGCGAGCTCCCCTAAGAGCATAAGCTGCCTGAAAACCACATAATAAGGTCTTGAAAGCACGCAACCATGTTCGAGACCAACAGCGATGAGGAGCTTTACGAGGCTAGATGAGATAGGGAGCATGATGACATAGCGTATGGACAACTACATGCCGAAAAGGATGTGTAAAAAGGTTAGGAAGTCTTGTGTAAAAGGAGACGTATGCAGAGAATTAAATTCTTGGAGCTACGTTCTACTATCAATACAGCAAAAACCAGCAGACTGATGGCATGACCAATGGCAGGAGCGTAGGAAAACAAAATTTAAAGCCTCTATTGCATGAGCTGTACCAGCAAATTTTGTACAAGAACCGTTGCGCGCACTTGCCAGATCACTGACCTACGAAAAGTATTGGATATCAACGTCATCTCTCGCCTTCTCTCATGCCCATCGTAATATAGCATCCGATCCTCATCGTTGGTTTGCCTAAAAGTCCCAAAAGCCACTGTCCTTCGGCGCTTGCTGAATCTTACTCGGTTTGAATTTCCCCCCATTCATGCCTCCCTCTCCATCTTCGTCACTGTCAGATCCGAAGCCCCAAGAACGTCCAGTGCCTTTTTTGCCTCCCATGCCGTCGCCACCGGTTTTGATACCTGTGTTTGTCTTGTTAACGCCTCCTTTGGGGTTGTTCTCTTTATCGCCGGAGATCGGGTTGATACGGTCTTCGTTGTCCTTGCTACGCGACTGGGGTCTGGGAGACGGGTCGGTAGCTTCCCAATGCGCGCCCATCTGGCTAACGACTTTAGCTCGTGCTTCAGGAATAGATCCTTGCTTATTTTGGTTAGAGGAGGGAGAGTCATCGGTCATGTCGAAGTGGGGATCGAAGTCCTTCCGTCTATCTTTCAAGTTTGTCACTGTAGCTAACATATGATTTTTCTTCTCAGGGCTTGCTCCCTGGTCAAAGATGTTGTTCTGATACAACCCGTTCCCCTTGACGTTCCCCATTCCTCGTGGATGACCTGTGGGACGTCGGTCGCCCACTGGTGTGCCATCGTCTCGAAATTCGAAATTCGAGTTTGCATCCGGACGGGCTTTGGCAACAGCAGGATGCTTTACGGGACTGTCCATATTGGGCTCATCGTCGCTCCAACCAAAGTGACGGACATCTTGACCTCGAACCTTAGTAGGTAATTTTTCGGGAGTCATGAAGTCTTCGAAATCCCAATCATTCTGGTGCTTGGATTTGGGACGGGCTGCCAGTGGCTGAGCGTTCTCGTCGCCAGCGCTCAAATCGAAGTGGTTGTATATCGCGGTATTCGCCTTAGAGCCCCTATCCTTTGCGGGCGATCCTGGTGTGCCTGGCTCAAGGCCATCAACATCAAAAAGTCGTGAAGGCTTGAAGTTCTTGCCGGCGCCGGCCTTGGGCGCAATGGTGGCTGGCGTCATGTTCTGCTTCTGAGATGACAGAGCTTTGCTCTGGGAGATAGGGGATGCATCGGAGTCCTCACCAACGAAGAGGTCATGGTAATCTCTTGGTGGTGGCTTCGCTGTTGTAGATTTTGGAGCAATCCTGCCACCGTTCTCCTTCGTTGGTGACAGAACTCTGGGCTTAGAAGCTTGGGGTGAGGCATCCGAGTCGTTGCCCACGAAGAGGTCGTGATAGTCCCGTGGCGGAGGCTTTGCCGATTGGGCCTTAGAAGCACGTGCACCCGTAGACTGAGAAGACTCTTCATGTTCTTCGCGGGGAGCAAAGAGGGCCAAGCTGGCGTGTGGGTCTCTGGTTACATTTTTGCTCTGAGACCTAGGCTTGTTCGTAACCCCAGCCTCATTTGGATGACGAGAGCTGTCCGATGTAGCTGTAGAGGGCCGTGAGAATCCGTTGCTTTGAGTCGTGCCGGTTGCACTTGAAGCAATGAGGCGTGCTTGATCTTTACCGTCGCGGATAGGCCAGTTTCTGGCTCGAGCACCGATCACGTCGACAAGCTTGAGTAGAGAGCCTTGGTCCCAGTAGAGGCGAATTTGTTGGATCTTCTGGTTGGAATCGAAGTGGACAATGTGCACCTAGGGAACGCAATTAGCAATAGCCTTATATCAACGTGCATGTCTTGGATTGCCAACCATAGGGAATGTGACGACGCGGTCGGCTAGGAAGTTGTCGTCCAAACCAGGCAGATATGCTCCACCGCCTGAGACGAACTCCAATGTAGTTTCAACATCGACGCATATGGCATCGCCGCCTTCGACGCAGCTCAAAAACTTCTCTGCCCTCTTTCTTAGGACTTTCTGGTGTGCTGCATTATGCTTGACGATCGCAGTAGCTGTATTGATGGTTGTGAGTGTTGTGATGTAGTTGAGCGATGCATTCTCGCTCAGTGTGGCGGCGGCAGGGTTCGCTAGGTAATTCTGGTAGGTGGATTTGAGCGAAGCCATCTTGATTGAACCTAAGACTTGGCGGTCCAAGAGAGCCAGCTGTTACGTGTGGGATGTAGGTATTGTGTTTGGTGGGATGAGCTCCCTCAGGTGTCTTTGTTTACGGCTTGGCAGCACCCTTTTGGATTGTAGGGGGTCCGAGGGGTCGGTAAAAAAAGGTCCGTGTCCTGTGTCCTCTCCAAAATTGCGGCTAACATCGGACCCAACTTTTTTCTACCGACGCTCTGGGTGGGCTCTTCAATCCAATCTAGAACGGTGGCAATTTGCCCGTGAGATCAGGAGAATTGGCTTCGGTGCAGGCGATAGTATATCTCTAGACTAAGTATCGCTTGTATGTAGAGGTTACGCAACGCCGAAGATGGGATCGAGGAGATGTTGAGTTTCTACCTATGCCAAGCAATGTTATTCAACCAGTACACGCTAGTTGAACATGCAGATAATGCGAGGACCGAGGGGACAGAGCCCGGTAGCTATCATTGAGCAGAGAAGTCGTTTGCATACATTTGCCTGTGGTTTACGATCCAAAGGCTAGAACTACATCAAAAGCACCGACTCATGTTATGCGCAGATTTCTTTGCCATCATCTCCTTTAGTATCTTATGTTATCCCCAAAGCGCTCCACACCAGACAAGCCAATAGGATAGCACCGAACGCCGCCCCTTCATCAACTCATAGAATGTTTGGTTCTGAACCTCACCATACAGACCCTGCTTGCACCTCTTTTCATCGTCAACGCTATCACGGTTTCACAGCGGCAAGTTGCCTGGAGGCGTGCTGACACCCATGATAGCATTTGGAGCTTGCTGGAACATGTTGGTTTGGGACTGATGAGGCATTTGCGTCTGGCCGTCCGCCGCAGGTGTCATCAAGGCTGGGTCCATACTCGTGGGCCAGACCTGATTGATTGGTTCGATATTGGCATTTTGAATATACGAGTCCCAGGCATCCTGATCTCGAGTTAGTATGATGAGTGGGAGGTTGCAGGCTCTTGAGCTTACCCAATCAAGATTCGCTGACATGTCTCCACCAGGGCCTCCATTGCCGAAGAACGAGAGTGAGCTTGGTACTGATGGGATGCCATTTGCAGCGTCTTCCATCGAATAACCTGGCGTCAATCCAGAAGGTTGCATATCACCCATACCAGGATTGCTGCCAACGTTGGGGTTGAATGCCCCGTTATTGAACAATGCCGCAGGATTGGGGGTCATACCGCCATTGCTGAGCATGCCAAGAGTCATTGCTGCTGAATGCTCTGGCTTCTCTTCCACAGGTGCTCCGTATGGTTGACTATCTGTGCCACTCGTCATATCAGGAACACCGATACCAGGGAAGGGGAATGGATTCTGCGGTGGTCGACCGGCTCCTTGGTTTCTGCTGTGCTTCATTTTGGTAAGAATGACAGTCAGAACCTCCGAAGCTTTGTATGCTTCTATTGACTGATCTCTTGTTTCCTTCCAGATGTTGTTAGACACTTCAATCGCACGTATCATGTCCCCGCGTCGTTCTAGACCCCACGTGTACATATCGCCTGAGCTCTGGCCTCCGGTTTCCAATTCTGCTCCGTAACAGAGATCAAGAGCGACAATCATTGCTGCAAGCAAGAAGTCTGCTGCAGTGAGTGAGCTAATGAAGACTTTCATACCGTGGAGGCGGTGGCCTGGACGAGACTCGTAGTGAAGGATTTCCTGGTGGCTGAGAAGCTCCATTGAAGAGTCTACGCAAGTTCGACGGGAGTGAGCGAATCTGTTGTTCTCGCGGGCTCGAGCGAGGAACTTCCGATGAAGTACACACTGGCCTTTGTGATACAGAACGGAGAGATTGTATCGCTGCATAATCAAGGCCCCTGGGTCCATCATAGAATCTTCTATAGATTTCAGACGAAGATGGGGAGGAAGATCAGCACGAGCCGCCCTAAGATCTTGGTCCAATGCCATCACCTCCTCGTACGGGCATGATGTTACTTGGTGCAACCTTTCGACAACCTTTCCAAATGCAAAGGCCATGTTAGCCTTCGCGCACATGTATGAAACAGGCGTGGGCTCCGACACCGGTCTCGATGCAGGGAGTTCTCTTGTGGCTTCGTCGAACTCGTCGTCGAAAAGGTTCGAGGGGAGTTCAGTATCGCAATCTCCTAGTCTAATCATACTTGGTAGACCAAGTTGGAAAGAGAAGAGCAAATCCGCTTGTCGCACAAAGGTCCATACGCGTCTTCGCAGTTCCCCTTGGAAAGGAGTGATGTCCTTGTAGTTCTTTGGATCTCGATGGTAACCCATCCGCATAGCGAGACGTACAATCATACCCACTAAGACCCACACGCCAACCTCTGCGTCGCGATTTCTTGCATATTCGCAGTGCAAATGGAGAACCATGGTCTCAATCATGTTGTTGACGGGTTTAGTGAAGTCAGCAAGAAGCAGGCATTGTCCGGTGAGACCCCGATAGTTTGCAGCCAATGCAAGGGATTTGCCTTTATACTCGGGAGGCTCATCGTCCATTCGAAAGAACGAGTGCATTGCCAAACAAAGGATCGCATAAATTTGTCCCAGCCAAACTGGTCCACTCTGCTGAGGATGTTCCCAATGCTTTTCATACATTCTATACCATGATGGAGGATGTAAGATGTGGATAGCGGGATCGTAAGAATTGAAATACCGCGAAACGAGCTTGTCGGTGACTGACCGCTTTGGCATCTGTGCCAGTAGTTCTGAATATGGAGGAGGCTTTGAACCACCGAACAGGAAAGTTGGACCTTGGGGTGCTGAATCAACTCGACTTTTGGCTTCTTGAACCTTGATAACTTGCTCCTCGTACTCCTTCTTATGCTGCGAAAAGTAGTTCTTGACTTCTTTGATATCTGATAAGATAGCAGCCCAATGTGCATCTCCAAAATACATCGACTTATTGTTATCGACTCTCATCACTCCTAGCGACTGCACTACCTGGTCGGTCTCGCTTTCTTCTGCTCCTGATCCTCTAGGCAAACCATCTTCCTCCTCCCCGTCGACATCAACATCAACGTCTTGTGGATATCCAACGGATCCCAAGGCAGAATTCATTGACAGCGCTCGATTCGCAGCTGCTGGACCTGCGGATTGCGAGCCATTCGTCATTAGCGAGAGCACCAGGCCCTCCAAACGGTCAATGCGATTTTGCATATCATCAGGCGAGCTGCTCGATTGCGACGATGCCGATTGCTTTTTGCGACTGCCTGGAGCTGCATAGGAGCACGACATGGCATCTCCTCTCTTCACGCAATTTTCACATGGCTGTGATCTGTTGCACTTGAGCCTAGCGTTTCACCGTCAGTTTCTGCTCAGGAACCTAGCGAACTGTTGATGCAGAGAGTGTTGGCAGCCTATATGACAAGAAGTAATAAGATAGCCTCACTTTCTGTTCCTGCATGGGGCGCATGATAACGGAACCCGATTTCGCTTTCTGACAACTCGAAATTGACCATCAGGCGAGAATTGGCTATTGCTCGATGTAGTTGCGGAGGGAGGGGTGGGCGTCATAGTAGGAGATTGGAAGTCTGGAGATGGTGGAACTTGGTACTGGGAAGCGTGGTTATCGGGCTTAGCGGTTAGTTCCTCTCGCGGTACTTGATAAAATGCGAAGTTCATGAGTCGTCTGGGCTATAGAGGCTGCTCGTCTCCTCAATGGCTTGCGCAAGAGATTCCTCGAACTGCGCCGCGATCTCTCTTTCCCGTGGCTAATGATCGACCATCTATCGACCACCCGCGGCCGGCAAAGTCTTGCGCTCTCCTGTCCTTCTGCGACTGTATGATGGAGGTATGGAAAATCTGAGAAGAATTCTTCTGAGTGATGACTTGAGGTATTAGATCTTCAATTCGAGAGTTGCAGGATCGAATCCCAGCTGCTGACGAAGCCTGTGAGGCTACCAGATTTCGCCGCTCGATCTGAAGGTACTTAGTACCGCAGTGGGCAACACAGAAGAGCTGCTATCAATGACTCATATGCGCAGCAGGATTACCATACTAACGCGCTTGAGGGGCTGCTGTTGGTTGATGGGTGTACTTGTAGATTCGGTCGTAAGCCCATAAAGGCGAGTCTAGCATGCGCTAGCAAAGAGCTCGTGGCAGGGTGCCAAGGTGCCAAGCCGAGGGCTTTCTATCACTCACCCATTGTGATGCATCTACTATCATTGACACTGAAATACTAGTGGGATGTGGTGAGAGAATAAAACAGATTGAGCTTCTAAATACAGTAGGGCCAACAGACACCGATGTAGTTTCCCCAAATCCGCCCAATTGAAATCGGAGTGTGGGGGCTAGGTATTCGCCAGTGTCACCCAATCAGGAATTTGCAAGACCTTTTGTTCTTTATGTTACAACTTAGACACGGTTAGCGGCTTTTGGCAAATGTCACCAAATAATCTAGTTCAGAACCCATTCAAGTAAAGCTCTTTGTGAATGAAATCACAACGTCCTTTAGCTTGGCATCTATTTCCTTGGTCACCTGACCTTCCTTGTCAATGGATGACAAAAGGTCGCTCTCATTGTTCCTCAAGTGGGACAGAAAGTCTGCCTCCCATTGGAGGATCTTAGCAACGGGGACGTTGTCGAGATGACCGTTGACACCAGCGTAAATAAGAGGCACCATCTCATTGACAGCCATGGGTTGGTATTGCTTCTGCTTAAGAAGCTCCGTCAGACGCTCGCCACGGTTGAGTGTTTGCTTGGTGGCAGCATCAAGGTCAGAGCCAAATTGAGCAAAAGCAGCGACTTCACGGTACTGGGCCAGGAAGAGCTTTAGAGATCCAGCGACTTGCTTCATGGCCTTAAGCTGAGCAGCTGAACCGACGCGAGAGACAGACAGCCCGACGTTGATGGCTGGGCGCACACCCTTGTAGAAGAGCTCAGCTTCCAAGAAAATTTGGCCGTCGGTGATGGAGATGACGTTCGTGGGAATGTAGGCAGATACATCACCACCCTGTGTTTCGATGATAGGTAGTGCTGTAAGAGAGCCACCACCATTCTTGTCATTGAGCTTAGCAGCACGCTCGAGCAGACGTGAGTGTAGGTAGAAAACACTAAGCATTAGGTTAGAACATGGACGGATGAGGCATATAGCATCAAGGTCGACTTACTCTCCAGGGTAAGCTTCACGTCCTGGTGGACGACGGAGTAATAGAGACATTTGACGGTAAGCCACAGCTTGTTTAGTCAAATCATCGTAGACAATCACAGCATGCCGGCCATTGTCACGGAACCATTCTCCCATAGCACATCCTGCAAATGGTGCAATGTATTGTAGAGGGGCGGCTTCCGAAGCTGTAGCAGCTACTATGATGGAATATTTCATGGCATCGTTCTCTTCGAGAGTCTTGACTAGTTGGGCAACAGTGGATCGCTTCTGACCAACAGCGACATACACGCAGTAAAGCTTCTTCGATTCGTCGTTAGTGTTGTTCCAGCGTTTCTGATTTAGCATAGCGTCGAGAGCAACGGCAGTCTTCCCAGTCTGACGATCCCCAATGATGAGTTCACGCTGGCCTCGTCCTATCGGTACCATGGCATCGATGGACTTCAGACCGGTCTGCACAGGTTGGTTGACGGAGTGACGGGGTAGAATGCCGGGTGCCTTCAGCTGAGCCCGGTATCTCTTGGTGGTCTTGATGGGACCCTTGCCATCGATAGGGTTGCCGAGCGCATCGACAACGCGACCTAACAGCTCGGGACCAACGGGTACATCGACCTAAAGGGTGGTCAGAAGTAGGCATTTCCAGACTCGAAAGAGCACGAACAATCTCTCCAGTACGCTTGACAGTTTCGCCTTCCTTTACGAGACGGTCCGAACCAAAAAGAACGACACCAACCTGGCCAGCCTCGAGGTTCATGCACATGCCTTTGACACCAGATGCAAACCTGGTATTGTGAGTTTGTTGCGATTGCAATTTTATAGACCATATGCTTACTCGACTAGCTCTTCGGCTTGAACATTGTTCATTCCATGCACGCGAGCAATACCATCACTATCGAGCAAAGCGAATCAGCCAACTCAATCTCTATATCGTCTTCTATTACTGCAGTGTTTGACTTACCCAACGGACAGTACACGTCCAGTCTCGGCAAGACCGGCTTCCTCCTGAACACCACGAATCCTCTGTTCGAGGATTGAGGAGACTTCGGTTGGTGAGGCTTTCGCGTCGGCAGCATAGTTGCGAGCTTGCCTTGCGGTTGCATTCAGCGCGGCCGGCGTGGTGGTTTGACTCTATGGGATTGCGGCAATTAGCCTCTTGCTGTTATTTGGCCTTCGACATAGCTATGAATAGCTATCGAGCTCAATGCCGAGCGGTGGCATGTCCATTGAGCTTCACGTATCCCACGAGAACGTCCCAGTCTAAAGGAAGATGTGCTTTCAATCTTACCACAGCGACTCGGCCTGCTACCGAGACTGCGCCGACCGCACGCCCGGACTGCCTCAGTGCATTCCGAATCATCTTGACTGCAAACCTCAGGACAGTAGGAAAGGGGAATGGAAGTATGGCCAATGCAATTGGCCGTGGCGAGGGGACCTTTAGGATGGAGTTGGTGTTCGAAAGGAAGGTCGTGGTTCTGGAGCAGATAAAAATTAGCGTGCCTTGGGGCTAAGCTCTTTTGGGACCAGGAATCCGCGACTCTCTCTACTCCTCGAGGCATTGCTCACGCCATGATATTATATACTAGTCGCAGCTTCCATTCCTTTACCCATCCTGTTGGACTCGAAAAGAGCCTACGGTAATGTCTCTCAACCTTGAGAAACAACTCTTGTTCGTAAGTCTAACCCAGCGAAGCTATCGCAACGCTTCTCGAGTACTGATATCACCTTAGTACGGCTCATACCATCATGATAGTGTAAGACAGATTCTCTCACCAAGCATATTGTGGATGCTGATTGTACATATCGAAGGCAAACAAGATTATACATATTATATGCGTGCCCATGATACTAATGACATCCTTCCTATTGGTAAGTCGTCCCGACCCTCAATCCCTAATGGTTCAGCATTGATACAACCTGGGTCCAGGGAACTAATACACCCTCTTTGCTACCTATGCCGGCTTGGCTCATCATTCCGAACCTTCCTCCGAACCTCGGTACGCTCACTACATTATTGTATGCATCACTGTACATCCTCATGGAGCCTGTAGCTGGAGGAGTACTGGCACCTCTTCTGCTGGCAGGCACCGCATATTCCAAACACCTCACCACCACATATGGTGCGACGGCAAACTACTGGGCACTTGGTATCTTCGTCATGAGCTGGATCTCGCAATTTGTTGGTCATGGTGTATTCGAAGGCAGAGCGCCGGCGCTACTGGATAATCTGGTCCAAGCCCTTTTCTTAGCCCCCTTCTTCGTATGGATGGAAGTTCTGTTCGCGTGTGGATATCGACCAGAGCTGCAATCACGAGTCGAGAGCGCCGTCCAAATCGAGGTCGAGAGATACCACGAGTCAAAGAATAAAAGCGACGGGGCCTTGATCTCTGGCAAATCCAATGGCAAAGCTCTGTCATAGTAGTTGGAGATCTGGAAACATTGAGCAAGACCTCTTTCTGTGATTACGGTTGCTTCGGACAAACCCCGCTGCTTTGTGGTCGTTGTAGGACCTGCGTATGGAGTTAAAGTGGCAAATCTGGGACGTTTGACGAAAGTGCTCTGATTACTAGTGAAACATTCTGTGCCAGGCCAGGATCATGGAGAATGCTGTGGGGATGGGTCTATTGGCGTTGTCATCCCCAAAATGGTACAATGCAACATACTATATTTGGAAACAGAGAACGTGATCATCCTTACTTTTACAGCATATGCTACACGTTCACCTGTTGCCCTTCAATTGAGACAAATAAAAAAGCCAGTCTATGTAGAACTTTTGGGAGATTGTTTAGCGATTGACTGCCATGCAAACAAATCGGGAAGGTATTGAGGCATCCACATTAAGTACTCCGGCTGCACCGGCTCCTTAGCCGCTAACCCCAAAGTATTCTAGCTCTAATAGTAGGCTGAGTCAGCCAAAGGCGACAAACTCTTAGCTTGAAAAGCCAAACATTTCCTCAACATCTTCGTTTACTACGCCGCGAAGGCCTACAGAAGCACTGACGACGTCTCGGGCAATCTCTCTAAGCTCTCTAGAGAGCGCGCAAGAGATCAACGTCTCTGCGCAGCCACTCCTTTGTCAGGAGGGCCTCAGTACGTTGTGCAGAGCGCTTCACTGCGTCTGGACTATGCTGATCCTCAGGCGTGTACAATAAAGTTGTCGCTCTTCAGCGCATGAATTTAGAATACTCGGATATCAGCCTCATCTATAGGAGACTAGGCTTGGTTCGATACAGAAATGCGAGCAGACCAAGGGGCGCTGGTGGCTACTTTGTGCTGAAGCCTTGCCCCGTGCAAGAGGTCTTTTGCGATCTCCTCGACAGTCTGAAAGATTAGCATTACAAGAATTCGAATCTCTATTGATTCACCATGTATTTCCTCTACGATCTTGAGCGCACGATTACCCTGCATCCGTCGTTCTTCGGTCCACGTGTGAAGGAATACCTCACAAACCGGCTGTTGGAGGATGTGGAGGGGACATGCACTGGTTCGTACTACATAATATGCGTCATGGATGCCTACGATATCTCAGAGGGAAGAGTTGTACCGGGCAGCGCGGTTGCAGAATACACAGTGCACTATCGAGCGGTCGTGTGGAGGCCTTTCAAGGGAGAAACTGTAGGTCACGTATCAAGACAGAACCACACCAATCAAGCGCTGAGAACGGCGTCTCCTCTCAGGTTGATGCCATTGTCAGCTCGGTCAATAGAATGGGAGTATTTGCTGATGTCGGGCCTCTCCCTGTCTTCGTCTCCAGTCACGTGCGTTCAGACCCTCGGGCACGGGAATTTCCTGCTGAACTTTACATAGTTGATTCCCAGCGACATCAAATGGGACCCAAACGCCACCCCTCCCCAATACACAGATAATGGCGATCAGGTCATCGAGAAAGGTACACATCTACGCATCAAACTCATTGGCACAAGGAGCGATGTTGGCAGTATGTTTGCGATCGGCAGCATCAAAGAGGACTTCCTTGGGTTCGGGGCGCACCTTCTGGTATACTAATATGTACTGACATGACTGCAGGACTCTTTGAGGACGTCCGACCAGTGCAATACATATGTATCTTCATACTTGTGACACTCCTGTCGAAGCAACAGATGGCGCAACTTTGACTCAAGCAAGACGTAAAGAGGGGATTTCTAGCCGTCTGTGACTACTTTGCGTAGCGAAGTCCGATGAGTGGTGAATGTAGGGTGCTTAGTTACGAGACTCAGAGGGCTAATCTGGAGTACCGTGATATCGTATCTTAGTGATAGTGATGAGCCTATAATGGCGCTCAACGATGAACCGTAATCCTACGTAGAATCTCGGTCAAATCATCTGCAAATCGACAGTGTACCGAAGCAATTGAACATAGAACCACTGGTAGATTTCAAGCTACATTGGCTACTTTAGGCCTAGTGATTCATGCAGAGGCGTACCTATTGCACATTCCGTCTGACCTGCATCTGGCCCGAATTCGGACGGACTGGATGGGCCAGCCTTGCGCGCCCGTGTCATCTTTCAGCTGACAGATTGTCCGCCGACTTGATCAACGACACAAGCACATCCGCTCAATTAATGACAAGGTCTCTGGAGGTCTCGATATGGCCCCTAGCCCATATCACGACCACGATGACGAGAGAAAACCGCTGTATCACGAGTCCCCCTCGCCAGGTCGCCGAAGTTCGCTGGATTCCCTCACTCCCTCATCCGATACTTCGATAGCGTTGGAGCGTCTTAATGGAAATGGTAACACCGTCGGCAATGGACATACCAATGTGTCTCGGACGAAGATTCTTGATGATTCTGGCGAGATATACGATGAGGAAGATGGCTTCTATCGCCCAACGCTGAAGCGCCCCAATGAGCAAAAGATTCGGCGTATCATATGGTCGTTAGGTGGCTTGTGTTTTGGTGGATGGCTACTTGCTCTGGTTCTTTTCCTCTCACGGCAGACCTATAAGCCCGCGTCTACATTTCCCTTTGATCCAGCAGCTACAGCATCCCATGGATCTGGCAAGGCGGTCACTCTTGACGAGTATCTCACAGGAGCCTGGAGACCAAGGTCTGCACACATATCTTGGATAGCAGGCGCAAATGGAGAGGACGGTTTGCTGTTGGAACAGGAGAAACCCGGACAGGATTATCTCATTGTCGAGGATGTACGAAGTAGAAAGCCAGGTGCTGAGGCCCTTCCCATGCAAACGTTGATGAAATCTGGGACTTTCAAGGTGAGTGATGGTCACAAATTGGATAGCCGAGAGGTGAGAACAAGCAAGTCGTGGCCTAGCAAGGACCTGAAAAGGGTTCTGGTCATGTCAGAAGAGCAGAAAAACTGGCGACATTCCTACACCGGCCTATACTGGATCTTTGATGTTGCCACTCAGACCGCGGAGCCCCTGGATCCTGCGATGCCGGAGGGCAGGATACAACTAGCATCTTGGTCCCCGCAGGATGATGCCATCGTTTTCACAAGGGATAATAATATGTTTCTACGCACGCTTACGTCGACGAATGTAGACCAGATCACGACTGATGGCGGGGCGCAACTCTTCTACGGAGTACCTGATTGGGTGTACGAAGAAGAAGTATTTGGGGGCAATAGTGCGACCTGGTGGTCTGAAGATGGAAATTTTGTTGCTTTCATGCGCACAAATGAAAGCGCTGTCCCGGAGTATCCCATTCAATACTTCGTGTCTAGACCGAGTGGCACAGAGCCTGCAAAAGGGGAAGAAAACTATCCAGAAGTGCGGAAGATCAAATATCCAAAGGCTGGCGCCCCAAACCCGGTTGTTGATTTGCGATTCTACGATGTGTCCCAAAAAAAGGTTTTTATCGTGACCACTGACAGTGACTTTCCTGACGAAGACCGCCTGATCACAGAGCTAGTATGGGCGGGGCAGCAAGTCCTTGTCAAAAATACGAATCGAGAGAGCGACATACTCAAGGTCGCGTTACTTGATGTCAGCAAGCGGACTGGCAAGGTTGTCCGAACAGTGGATGTCAATGCCATTGATGGGGGATGGTTTGAGGTTTCGGAGAACACACGATACATCCCTGCGGATCCAAACAATGATAGGCCGCATTCTGGATACATTGATACTGTGATCCACAATGGCTATGATCACTTGGCCTACTTTACTCCTCTCGACAATACCGAACCGATAATGCTCACCTCGGGCGAATGGGAGGTCGTCAATGCTCCTTCAGCCGTGGACCTAGTGGCGAATCTCGTCTACTTTGTTGCAACGAAGGAATCGTCCACACAGCGCCACGCTTATACCGTCAACCTACTAGATGGGACTGCGCTTCAGCATTACACTGAGCATCGCAAGGAAGGCTACTACGATGTTTCCTTCTCGACAAGCATCGGGTTTGCGCTAGTCAGCTACCAGGGTCCCGACATTCCGTGGCAGGAAGTTCGATCAACGCCCAGCTGGGGTGGTCACTATTACTCGCACCGTTTTGAGAGTAACGAAGGGTTAGCGCAGATGGCTGCTACTCATGAGCTGCCTATCGAGATCTACCAGATTGTCAATATTGGTGGCGTCGACCTCAATCTAGTCGAACGTCGTCCGCCTCATTTTGATGAAAATAAGCAATACCCTGTACTTTTTCAGCTCTATGCTGGTCCCGGCTCACAGCAGGTTGACAGGAAATTCAATGTGGATTATCAGTCCTATGTGGCATCGAACCTTGGGTATGTCGTCGTAACACTAGACGGGCGCGGGACTGGTTTTCTCGGTCGAAAAGCAAGGACTATTGTTAGGGGTCACATTGGATATTTCGAAGGCATGGATCAAATCGCCGCCGCCAAGATCTGGGCAAAAAAACCATATATTGACCCTGAGAGGATAGCAATATGGGGATGGAGTTACGGAGGCTTCATGGCGCTCAAGACGCTCGAGCTAGACGGAGGTGAGACATTCAAGTACGGAGTGGCCGTTGCGCCTGTGACGGATTGGAGGTTCTACGGTTTGTTTCCGACATCTCATCCCGTTACTTCGCAGCTGGTCTAATTTGATCTCCAGATTCTATATACACGGAGCGCTATATGCATACACCCCAAAATAATCCCGATGGATACGCCAATACTACTATAACGAATACGACTGCCCTGCAGAACAATGTCCGCTTCCTGATGATGCACGGTGTCGCGGATGACAATGTTCATTTGCAGAACACGCTCGATCTTCTGGACAAGCTTGACGTTGCGGGAGTTGAGAATTATGACTATCACGTCTTCCCAGATTCCGATCATGGCATCTTCTTCCATAACGCAAATAAGATGGTTTATGACCGTATGTAGAACTTTATTAGACTTGTACAGCTTGCTTACTTTGCGATAGGTCTGAATAATTGGCTCATCAATGCCTTCAATGGCGAATGGTTACGCACTGAGGACGCAGTGCCAATGGAGAGTATAGGGGCCGTCTCTCATCGGAGGTAAACGTAGTCATGCACGCATATATGGAGTTCAACCAATTGGGATGCATTTGCTTGGAGCATTGGAACGGTCACGGATAGGACCTCGATGTTATGAAACATGATGCAAACGCTTCGTCAAGGGTCCAAAATATCGTCTTTCTCATATTTGGTTCTAACCAAGAAGTAACAGCTCTCTCATCGTCGCACAAAGTCACAGCAAGAACCCTGACTGTGACTAGAGGCTAGGCATCTCCGTCGCGCCGCTTCTTCGTTTGTTGATTTATTCTATGCTTTACGCTTTCCAAGAAAAGTATAAGCGGTCTGAGATGTTATCAAGGGAGCGCTGGCATTACGATAATTGTATGGTTCTTGCCTTGGTTTGCTGACCCCTCCTTATGCCGATGCATAGTATCTCCTTTAACTAGGAAGCCCCAATATAGGTCTTGCTCCGTGCAGAGTTGCTTCATCGTCTGCTTTTCCAAAGGCTTATGAACGCTTTTTGGACATTGATCATGACGGAATTGGCTGGTTCGAGTGAATTCGGAGGTGGTGTTCCTGCGGGCCTCGTCAACGTTCTTGGAGCGTACTCGGATCAAGTGGTTGTGGTAAACGGCATGATGACTGACTTAGTGCAAGAGAATTGACAGTCTTCCGGGTTCATCTACCCATTGGGAATCCAAGACCTTTCGCGCGATTTATAGCAACGTGTGGCCACTGGGACGCCCATCGTTGAAAGGCAAGTACAGGACTGCGCCGTTCTATCGCCAGCCGCAGGCATTGCGCTTCTCCACCCTCGTAAGATACCCTCTGATCATCCGGAGCACGCTGCAATAGTCCCTTGCATCGGCGCCACTATGTTGTGAAATTTGCTCAAAACTCTGACCAACCAAGATGAGTAAGGTACATCAAGCACAGGGTATTCGGACCGCGAGGAATGTCCACGTTCGCGAGAACTACCATGTTGAGACTCAACGGTCGCAATACATATTGATCTACAGGAAGCTCTCGACTACACGCAAACGGACGGACGTTCTCCAAATCTTAGGCCGAGTCATTTTAGAAGAACTGTGATGGTGTAGAATAAATTGGGCTCCAACAGAGGCACAGCTGATGATGCTCGCAAGCTTCTTCACGATTGAGGCGCAGACGTTCAGAACACGTACCCTGATAAATATTCAAGACCGACGAAAGGCAGAAGCAGGGCGTCCAAGATGCCTAGTCATCATACCACGATAGCTCGGCAATTTGGTATTTGCCAACGGTCACTATTAGGTGGCTTTGGTTATTCAACTGAGTTGAGAGGTACGAGATTGTTAGCCACGTTAGCCCATCTTATACTCATTACCTACCTCCGCTGACTCATACAGGAACACAATCTTTGTACTTTCTTGAGGGACATGACATTCATGATCGGTATTCGTTTGGGTAGGAATAATTGCACATGTAGTTTCAGTTGTATGTATACCGAACCCATCTTCGCGCTAGAGCTTACTTTCCTCCTTCTCACCAATCAACGTTTCGAAGGCCACCGGTACTTCCTCTGTCAGATCACTTGCTTGCAGGCTCCTCCCATGCTTCATGAACGCCAATCTAGAGCACTCCCTCGTGATCGCGCTGCCGCCCCAAGCCGCCAGCATTAACGTTTCTTGCCTATCTAGATCGCCCTCCACGTCCCATAACTTCTCATGATAAAGACTGCGATAGCCCAATAACGTGCCAATACTCCCAGTGAGCGTATCGCCCTGTCCACCGCTTCGCTTTCTCCCTCCTTCACCCTCGCCAACTATAGCTCTGTCCCCATCGCTGATCCAGTCCACAGCTCCCTTTCGCAGCACAACCACGCCTCCAAGTGCCTTGGAGAGTTTCTTGCATCCTGCCTCCCCTGTATCTGGCAGTTCACCCTCGTCTATCCCAGCTGCCTTCGCCAAGCGTCCAAACTCTACTACGTTCGGCGTAAGCACGCACTCGGTGTAGCCGTGTATCAGGTCAGGCTGGCTTTGAATCAGCCATAACGCATCCGCGTCCAACACCAATGGTACGTTCTTCTCCCTTGCGGCCTTGATGACCTCGGCGACAGTCGCTTGCATCAATTTGTCCCTGCCGAGACCGGGCCCGATGACCACCGCATGGAGATTGCTGAGCATGGCGATGATGGGGGAGGCGATTTCGGCGGCGGGCTCGTGGGTAGCGGGTACTTCGTTGATTTCGCGCATTATGGGGTGGACCATCAGGTTGGGAGAGTAGCTTTTGATGACATTGGCTGCTGGGGGCGTGCAGATGACATGGGACTGCGTTTGTTCAGCTGGTGTAGGGAAGTGGAAAGAGGGTGTGTGGTACGAGATCAGCTCCTAGATGTGACAGTCAGCTCGCTGGACGACAAGAAGAGGTCCAGAGAGTCCATGATACCTAATCGCGCGGAGGCCATGGCCGAGAAGTAGGGCGCGCCCGTGTAACTTTCACTACCGCCAATGACAGCTACCCTACCCAACTGACCTGTTTTGCGGTCAGCCTGAGTTCTAACAGGATATGGTTGTAGCCTTTACCTTTATGGAACTTCTCAAGCATAGGCGGCACAATCATGCGCACCTTTTTGAGAAGTTCCTTGGTTCCTGGAGACATGGTAGGCTGTTCTGGCATATCTCGAGTGCAATCAGTCAAGGTCGATGAGATGTTTGGGCGCAAGAAGAGGTGCTTTATCGAAGTCTGGTGTTGCGATAGCTGGGCAAAGGGTGCAGGTGAGTTAACCCCATGCGGTAAAGCGTGCTTCATCAGGCCATTCTCGACCCCCACCGCCCTACTCCGTACTATCACTTCGTACTCATTTGCTCATTTGCTCGTGATAATAAACGCAGATTGACTGCCATCATGCCCAATTCTCCTACTTCCAAGGTTCCAAGTTTGACAAGCATGAGAGCTAGACAGATTTGACCAATACAATCGCCTCGTTGCAGCTTGTAGAACTACTTTAGTGCTACTCGACGTTTTCGTGTCCATTTCCTTCGTCAACGGTCGTTTCAACCAATATCAACCCGAACCCCCAGCGCTTGCAGACAGAATACCATGAAAGCATTGCATCGGCAATTATGAGTTGCACTCCTCCTTTGTGTTCCGCGATCCATTAGTAGTACGCATGTTTACGATAGTATTACAATGCGGATGTTATACCTCTCACGCCGAAACCCCACATGAGTCTTCGACTTGATGGGAGATAATCAGCATATAGACCCATTACTAACCAGCTTTCACCAGAAGCTTGTAGATGCATCATACCCGACTTAGTACCAGTACTGTGGCAACGGTATGGTAGCCGAGGGTAGGTTCATTGATAGAAAACAAGCTCTGTGCTTGGGCTATACTAATAGGACATGCTCGATCTTGTTTGGCCATCTTATGATGCCATGAAGCTCTTTTCTACCTTTGTCAGGCCCCACGGTTCCTTAAGAGTAATCCTCTAATTCATCAGTCGAAGTTCGATATTAGAGACAAGAAACGAGATCTACAAGCAGCGTCTCCGATTAGATCCATCCCGCTTAGGTCTTCCCGTCAAAATCCCGCTTGTTGTTGCGTTCCATCCTGCGACTCTGTTGTTCGGGATTAGCTTCGGAATTCCCTTTCCTAGCATCATCAAGATCACCTTGCAGCTGCTGGTCCAGTTGGGCGTGGAAGGATATTCTTACTACCAGACAATCTAATCTCTGCAACCAAGAGGAGGACAAGTAGAGGCTTTCTTGAAGCCATCAGAGCATTTATTTGAGCCCTTTAGCTTAGCCATGGACTTCATGCGCCAGGGGGACACTCTTGCTAGCAACAACTGGACTGGTAAGACCGTCCATACGCACTTGTTCTACCGGAAAATCCACGTCATCTCTGTTATAGCTTGGGTACTACTCCGCCTTCTACAAACAAGCTAAACACGACATGGCTACGAATTACTCGGCAGCTCAGAAAGGAGATGTAGATAAATTTCTTTCTGGAGAATTACAGGAGTCAGCGTTACGGCCGGTTGAGGAAACAGAAAACTGCCAGGGTCGAAACGTGGGTACAGTTCGCGGGGAGCAAAGGTCGTGCTATACTTCTTTAAGATGCCTCGCCAGAGCACTAATACATATGAAAAGCTGCCCGATGCACGAAGGAATTTGGAGTACGCAACCGACACATTCATGGAGCTTTGTCCAGCCCATGAGAAATCACTCGTATGAATAACCATAGGATCTCTTCCGCAACATTACCTGCCGGACTCGTGCTCCTGCTTAAGCTCTTGTGACATAGGCATGGTGTTTGGGCCATTCCGTGATAGTCCAACAGAAGCTCTATATTCTAAGCTATTGCGCGATGGCTATTGTTAAACTAGTGCGCTGGATGCCCGATTTATCGACCTTTTTGACCTTCCTCCACTCCATTTGCGTTACCGACAGCAAATATCCAGCAGTAAAGAGGATGACGTCTCGAATGGCCGCAGAGTATGCAATGCGAGTTGCGAGCAAGGCATGAGGACTGCTGGTCAGCGATGTGAGATTCGCTGCCCCCGCGTTGACGAACGAGATCGCTGGAACTACTCCTGTGGCTTTAGGGACTTCGCGGAGAAGGCCATTGAGCAGAATGGTCTGGGCAGGTAATATCGAAACAGCCCTATGGACGTGTAAGTAGACAGTTGGCTCAAGGCTTTAAACTGGGTACCCGCCAAGTTGGTCGAAGAAGATCATGATAGCTGTGCTACACGTAAACGTTGCCTCAGTACGCCAATAGCACGTCTGAGGTACTGAGGCAACGTAAACGATCCTAATCATTTGAGCTTAGTAATACACGCACCGTTGCCAATCGGAACATCATCTTCTCTGGACCACTTCTCGGTCAGCGGTGGATATCTCGCGCGCTTGGTAGCCATTTTGGGGACGATAGCATCCGACACTACAATCGAGAGCCGAGTGACTCTTATGCTACTCGTTATCGCCGAGATACCTTGTACGGCTTGAAAGTAGAAAGGCATAAAGTATGCAAGCTAGTGGCCCTTTCAGCAACGGGATATGCATGGGAGGCATCGCCAAGCTGCAACGAACCGTGAATATAGGCCATGTTGGTACACGCAACAAAGCTAGAACCCATAAAAATAGATCTTTGCCGCATATCCGGAGAGGGGTTGTAGCAGTCTCCCTCAATTTCCATTCCAGCATTTCAAGCGTCAGGGACAGAAGACCGAACCCAACGAAGAGTCCCATGATCCCGGACGATTCCCACAGTGAGGCGGTGCCACCGAACTGCAACGCGAGTAGTAGACAGCCAACTGCGGCAATCATGATGGCGAATCCTCTCACGTCCATTCGCTAGAGCTTGGTCTTCAAAGAAAGCTATCTACTTCGAGAGCGATATTCTGCAGAGTCAAGAAGACTAACACCAAAAAGCAGGCCACGGCGCCAATTGGAGGGTTTCTAAATGAGATTAGCAATCGATCACAAGTAAGCTGTTGAGACAGTACGAACATCTAGAAACACTATCGCCAACTTTCGTGATCCGTGATGGCTCCTCCCATGATAGGACCGAAGCAGGTTGCGAATCCCAAAACACCAATTGCGATGCCAAAGTACATTGAACGTTTGTCGAGTAATGCTATCAAGCCAACGACACCCAGTGCTCCCTGGATTATTCTGGCAGTTCCAACGCCCGCAATGGCCCGATCAACAATGAATACTGGCGAATTAATCCACCCAGCTGCATGTCACATGAAATATAGCGCTGGCCCCGTCCATTCGATCTCTGCTTGGTCATACCCTGAACATCAGGACCCAGATTCAATATACAATATTCAGTTGGAACGACATTTAAAGATTGCCAAAAATGGGCAGAGAACCGGTCACTGTGAGTGGATAGGCAGAGCCATATTAGCCGCCATCAGTCAAAACCTTGTGTACAGGTGTGATTTCTGGGATTACCGCCCAACAACAGTGTTTTCGATGGCCACAAGCAGAGTTCCAAGAAGAAGAGCGACTCGGATGATGTATAACCTCCAACCGGATGGGTAAGACCTTGCTGCGGTAGGCAGGACTGGTCCTCCACGCGGCGGCGCGTCCAAGCTCAATTCGTGCGATGTGGTCCTGTTAGACTTTCTCCGAGCTGGTCATATTCGGGGAAGTTTTCACATTCTCATACTGGCTTGGTGCTCTGGAGCGTAGGCTTCTGAGTTGTGATATTATTGTTGTGGTTATTTTGGCTACTCTACTCGGTATCTCTCTACCTAGCGCCGTGCATGGTGTCAAGGGTCTGGGAAGGGTAATCTTATTGCATTGATATTCTTCAGATATGGCAGCCACATATCCATGTTGTTCCTGCCTACCTCCATTCTGGATATTGTTCCATCCCGTCAAGATCATTGCATACCACTGAGAGGTTGTAGCGAGACCTATGGATTACCTCTATACCACACTATCAGAGAGCAACGCCCCGTTCTCACAGCAAAGTGGGTGAGGGGGTGTTTCACATGCGTTGATTCCGGCAGAATTATCGATTGAACAACTGATGTTGGCTATTCATAACTGCGCATCCAACCACACAGTTGCTCATGGAAAGCGGTCTGCAGGATCTAGGCCATCCTGATGCACTAGAATTAGCTGTTCATTACGATCATGTGCCTCGGTGAGGTTTTTAGTTGATATCCCACATCTCAGCTCACATACTGGTTAATACATTCACATCGATGCATTGATTACGTACAACTGCCACCTCGGAAATAGCTTGACACCAACCTGGGATAATTAGGACTTGAGTCTCTCAATCTGTGCACATGTATACTGGTAGACGATAGAGATTGTCCCGGGGGCGAGAAGGGGTTGAGAAACCAGTAGCTGTTGTCGATATCAAAACTCTTAGGTTGATCTTACGTTGCAGAATAGAAAGTGAGAAGGCCTCGTAAGGTAAACGTTAATACCACCGTAAATCGGACGCGTTCTCACCTGCACGCAAAACATGATCTTCAGGACATGGTTTACCAGAGATCTCTTTCCGAAGAAAATGAGCCGCGATAGACATCCTCTGTGGCATGAAGCATGGGCATTGATCGTCGTATTCTCGTTGAAGACAATCAGACCATAATGAATCATAGTCTTCCTCATGGAATCGCTAGTGATTCGTAAAGCTCTAATAAAACACCCGCTAACCATAGAACGAATGCAAAGCGAATCCGCTAGATTGCCAACACTGCGAGAAGACTCACTGAGCTCATGAAGTGAGCCTAAACGCCGTTCTCATGCCCTTTGATAAGAATGAAACTCGTAATGCCTCAGTATCTCGGTGGTTTGGCTTTCTTCGCCATAGCCTCCAACCTCTTCCTCCTATCATCCTTGTCCTTCTTGAGCTGGGCTTCAAGCCGAGCTTCCTCCTCGTCTTCTTTCCTCGCAGCTTTGGCTGCCGCGCTCTCTTCCTGCTCAACGTCTGAGAAGCCTGCTTCCATGTCGTCGGATTCTCCAGAACCGTATTCGTCTTCCTCCACATCGTCCAAGTCTTCTTCATCAGTAGCTGCATATTCGTCGTAGCGAGTTCTGGAAGCATGACTATCTCGGTCCTTGGCGGCTGATGTTCTAGGTACAGTACCCTCAGGCTTCATAGTGCCTTTGTAGGTTGGCTGCGGCTTGGGTTTGGCGGTCCCCTTGTAGGCAGGCTGTGGCTTTGGGGTCTTTGTCGGCTTCGAGGAACCTGGTGCTGGACTGCTGCTCAGACTGCCAGATGAGCCAGGCCGACTATCATCTTTGAGACCCAATTTCCTATCTTTCAACGCTTTCTTTGTCAACTTCAGCTCTTTCTTATGGCTAATGGCGATCTTATCCTTGGGCTTGTGGCTTATGACCCCTACCGCAGGAGGCTTCGCTTGCGTCGCCTTGGCACGAGCCATGATCTCTGCGTAAGAGCCCTTCTTAGGCGCCTTCGCGGCTTCACTGGCAGGAGCGGGAGGAGTAGAGGAGGCGGTGACTGCGGCGGACGAAGCGGGATTGAGCTTGCTGGTGCCGCGATAAGGCACTGCAACTCTTGAAGGCAAGGATAACGCTGATTTCGAGGGTAGATCTGGCTTCGCACGCTGAGGGTCGGCAGGAGGTGCAACACGAGAGCCCGGCACCTCAGAATTGCTACTCTTCACGATTTTGCCGTTCGGACCATAGAGCCCATCTTCCGCCTTGCGCTTGTTGCTCTGAGGGCGTATGTTCGCCGCTGAAAGATCACCTGCTTGCGCACTACGATTTGCTTGCACAGTATCGGCATCCTGCGGCCTAGTTTGTTGGTTAGGGAGTGTTACAGACTGGGCACCACTGCCCCCAATAGAGCCCAAGACGGAGTTGAGGAACTGGATGATATAGTCAATCTTCAACAACGATAGACGATGTTCTCTGTCAATTTGAATGACTCACACTCATGATCAGTGGGACGAGTGAGGGATCAAATGCTACCGTCGGTGATTCGTGGGTGGACAATTACGACTCATTCTATGCTGTTGGGCTAGGGAAAGCCTCCCACGTGGATATTTAATATATGAATCGGCAAAGTGACTCAGACAAGTGCTCTCCAAGTGACATTAAAGTTTCAGGAAGGAAGGCTGCTGATTCAAAAGAGGATAAATAGTCGCAGGTCGCAATATACCTATCCTTCCCAATCCAGCCCTAGCACTAGCTTATGACTCTAAACCGCCACAAAGCTAGCTTAGCGTCCGCCTTTCCCACAGCTGAATGTCCGATATCGAATTCTCTTGACTCACTACGCAAATACATAAGAACTGGACGTTTCAGTCTCCGCTCATCTCGCGGTTAAATCGATTGACTCTCCCGTTCGAAACATCAATCACAAAGGTGTCACAAGTTTCCTTGCTCATCCCAACTTCAACACCAACGCAACTGCTAGCACAATCACCATGAAACACCTCGCAGCATATCTCCTTCTCGGGCTCGGTGGCAACACCTCGCCTTCCGCCAAAGATGTCAAAGGAGTTCTCGAGTCCGTCGGCATTGATGCAGACGACGAGCGCTTGGACAAGCTGATCGCCGAGCTCAAGGGCAAGGACTTGCAAGAGGTACATTGGGGTTGAGAAATGCCGGCTACTAGCATTTATCTGACTGACGAAATGCAGCTGATCTCCGAGGGTACTAGCAAGCTGGCTTCCGTTCCATCAGGTGGAGGTGGAGGGGGAGGGGGAGCAGCCGCATCTGGAGGTGCTGCTGGAGGGGGCGCCGCTGCTCCGGAGGAAGAGAAGAAGGAAGAGAAGAAAGAAGAGGAGAAGGAGGAGTCGGATGAGGACATGGGCTTCGGTTTGTTCGACTAGATCAGATGGGATTCGACGATGTGGGAGATCGCAGATCTGGAGAAGCACTCTTTGTGAGGAGGATTCGTAGGTGCGCAGAGTACCACGAATTCGAATTTGTGGCAAGACGAGAAGCCTGCGCAATATAGATAGCTGGTCCCAGCACTCGTATATCTGTCGACACTAGAAAATCATGTCGGTCAAGATTGACCCTGGATCCGCCATCGCGTTGGCTCATGAGTGAAGGTAATGGATGCAAGCGTAGGCAAAACGCAGCAGAAACATCGCTGGATGCTATGGTGTATGCAGAGAATGGGTATCGAAGTTCGTAAGGTCCGTAGTCTGGATTAGCGAGGGCAGCTGTTTTGATATCCACTATTCTAGGACCGTATTAGCCCGAATTTAAGCGAACCCTTTCCGCCCGCCCACCGCTGGCGAAATCACGACCTCATCAGCGTTTGTCACCAACGACGCCTCTCTCAAAAACATCACCAGCAACACAGCTGAAGATCGCAATCATGGCTGATGCGGACTACAATCCAGAGGAAGCCGCTGGTATGTGATATCCCAGTCTAAGACGATGGCAAGCACAGCGAAGCTGAGCTGGCGCTCAACCAATCTACCATAATGTGGGGACGTGGGAACTCAAGGCATACAAGCTGACAGTGCCTCTTCACACAGAGCTGAAAAAGAAGAGAACCTTTCGCAAATTCTCCTACCGTGGCATCGACCTTGACCAGTAGGTCTTCACCCATCGAATCGTACCACCATACTCGCTAACATACTTTTCTACGCGACAGACTCCTCGACCTCTCCTCCGAACAACTTCGCGATGTTGTGCATGCCCGCGCCCGACGTCGATTCAACCGCGGCCTGAAGCGCAAGCCTATGGGTCTGATCAAGAAGCTCCGCAAAGCAAAGCAAGAATCCAAGCCCAACGAGAAACCTGAGCTGGTCAAGACCCACCTGCGAAATATGATTGTAGTGCCAGAGATGATTGGAAGCGTGATTGGTGTCTACTCGGGAAAGGAGTTCAATCAGGTCGAGATCAAGCCCGAAATGGTGGGGTTCTACTTGGGGGAGTTCAGTATCTCATAGTGAGTATTTTGATTGTGGTAGATGGGGTAGGGTGTTCGAGCTGACGATGAGAAACAGCAAACCTGTCAAGCACGGTCGACCGGGTATCGGTGCCACACACTCGTCCCGATTCATCCCGTTGAAGTAGAACGCATGGGGTTTGCGCTAGGGATATAAGAGATTTTTGAAAGAACAATGCGACAGAGGCGAAGCTCCTTCTCCGCGAGATTGCAAAGTGTGCTCATACTGAGTCGATTTGCATGTAGTCGGTACCAAATGTCAACTTTTCCACCAGGCCCTCGTTTGCGATGGCTGCATTTCTTCCTTATCACACTCCTGGGTTGTTCATATCTTGCACGCTGAAAATAATTCTCCATTCGATATCGACTGTGATCGATCTATTGTAATCGTTGACATTAATTTCGCTCTACTGGTTTCAAGCGAATCTCCGTGAGTGCTTTACGTCTCCTTCTGGGTGGTTTCCCTGTAATTACCCGGAACCCATTCGTGAAAAGGTGTGTTACAAACATGATCTTGCTGCTTGCATACTCAGGGAAGAAGCCATGGTCATTGACATGTCACGCTCAGCTCGCTCCAAATGGCACCCCACAATCACGAGGTCAATACTCTCAATCGCCAGTCAACTTGGTAGACGTACACCTTGTGACATACGTCCCTCCAGTCGTCTTGGACGGCCCCGATATGCCCAAGGGGCCAAAAGAAGATCAATGAAAACAGGAATCATTTCATTGAACAACCTGGACGTTGTTGTCCCGCTTGTTCAAACGTTCCCTCCCGCAGAAGACATGTCCTGGGGACAATGAGAATTTGCAGGGCATAGCGATAGCGAGTGCGCTACCCATGCTTCCCCCTTCATGTCTACCGAAGTCCTTGCATCGTGCATCACCAATTATGCATCCAGGCACAGTGCATCTGAACCGTCTAGTGTGGGCTTCTATGCGCGCACTGGCAACGGGGATGAGCACAACTAAAGCAACACTAAAGGTAAGTCATGGCTAGGTTGGGAACTTACTACATTCCATGGATATTGTCAATTTACTACCTGCAGATCTGGCATGTGTCCGTCGTGTTGCTGCTTAGAAGGATAGTGGTCGCGCTGGCAGCCCATTGGGACCCTTTTCCCAAACTCGCTCGAGGTGATGTATATGGTGGCGCTCAATACTCGTGACAGGTATGATGGTGAGTGGAAACCCGGCTTGTATGGGCGAGTGTGGGAATATATTGTCAGAAGGGGCAGTTTGTTGATGGACTTCGGTCACTTCTAGGCCAGATCAACCTACATTAAAAGCGGAAACATCAAGCCAAGGCTGTTGGTTGTCTCCGAAGTCAATGGTTAATGGCGGTAGCGAAACCTGCGCGACCCCATGTGCGGAAACCAAGGTAACAGTCAACGTAATCCTTTCAATCAGTCTCAACCAAGGTACAAGTCAGGCTCGTTTGGCGGAGCCAAAGACCTTGTCACTGCACCAAGCGAGGCCATGTGGCTCGTCTCAAGTCAAAACAACAGCCCTTTGCTGGAGTCTACGAAAGACGCTAGTCACTAGAACTATCAGCTAAGCATGCTGAGGAGCTCTAATCATAAGCCTCAAGGTTTGGACTCTTCAGACTTGGGGTAGCTTTTCGACGCACGGCTAGAGGCCACACCTATGAGCGACAAGCGGGCTACAAGCACCAGTCGTATTTCGCCGCCTTGCTATTTGGTGCACAGTCCCAATGAGCCACACGTAGGCCTCGAAATCGAAGGGCGAATCAGCCTTCATATTGGCAAAGGGGGCTATTTGTATCTTGCGGAGAGATGCGCCCCCTTCATTCATTGGCCGCTACCCACTGCTGTCTATGTCTTTCGCCAGGTACCCGGCATTCGAACAATAGGATTCACGCGTGTGGTCCTTTACTATGAGAAATTTGGACCACGAGTATGAATTGAGCAGACACTGGTTTTCCCCTTTGATTGAGTACAACTTGAGTGTCACTCTTGGCGCTCCCTTCTTTCACACCCGTTCCATCACATTGTTGAGTAACCCGCATGTTGCGGTTCCTAATATATACCCTAGTATCCAGCCCGCTTGGAGGACTTATGCCCATTCTTTCGGCAGAACTTGCTGAAGCTGATAGGGCAATACAAATTAGACCCTTTACCGCGCTATTTTCGCTCATGTCTATGAACGTTTCTAGGTACCGTCCGCCACGAAACGCGCGATTGATAACGGTGCCCTTGAACGGTTCACTGTGGGCTTCGCTGTGGGCGCTCGAAGAAGTACTGTGCTAATGGAAAAATCTAACGGTGATCTAGCATGTGGAAGCGCCGCTGGGGAGACTCACGGCAATTCATGGCGCTTCGCAGAGTTCTGGCTGCAGTACGGGGATACGAAAGGTACGCTGCCAGCCTCTGGGAGGGTAATAGGGTTGTCAATCACGACCGATCCTACGGCCGGCAGTTGCTGGTCTCCGATGGCCTTAGGCAGCGTCTCAGATATGGTGTTGAAGGACGACGATGAAGTTAGTATGCCTACATTTGCTATGGCGAAAGCACCTTCAGAGCATGGAATCCCTGAAATTTCGTTAGAGAGTCCTCCTGTAGGTCATGCAAGACTGGGCAGTCTGCGGCAACGCTCTCAGCATTGTCGATGGTTGAAATGTCAGGGAGTACAGGTAGGGTTCATCTCTCCTTTTCAGATCGACCTCCAGTGTGTGCCATCAATGTGGAAACATCGACAACATTCGGACGATGCTGCACTTGATCAGACGCAGTTGATTGTTCCACAATATGCTAATGATGAATCCTCTCCATTGTTCGCAAATGGTGTTGTTGATCAGAATGAAATGTCGAATCGTGTTGCACGCGAGATATCCGCCGAGTGTAGACCTCCTGCCCATGTGTGATCCACAAAGAAGGTTTCTGGAAGCCTGTAAGAATTGGTTTGCAGCAACGAGATATACTGGGTAATGTGCGGACCTAGCAAAAAGGCAACAAGGCCTAAAGAAGGGAGCAGCTAACAAGTGAGGTCGTGATAGCGAGGTAGTGAGTAATGTTCGGCTTTACAAACGCAAAATTATGCAAGGCAAAGAGGTCGAACAGCATAGGAGGAGCTGCAATTCATGTCTCGCAATTCATCTCAGCCTCGTCTGACCGTAGGCCTCAGAATTCGGATCCAAGTACATGGCTGAGACGCATATCGGCAAGCCCATTGGGCGCATTCATTGGCCTAACAACCGGGCAACGGGCCATGATATAGGACTAAGATTTGTTACAAAAGAAGGCAGCCCCCATTAGATTGCCAGTAGGCCTCTTGGGAGGTTTCGAGTATACAATCGAGACGAAATTTGGGGCCGGCGGACCGTGAGGGTTGCTCACCCTTTGAAGCCGCTTGCTGCATTGATGACCGTTTCCAATCTCGACCACCCATATACCCTTGAGGTTGAAGATTTCTTGACGCTTCGTTTGGGCCTATACCATGTCCATCGACGACCAACTGCAATGGCCACAGACGGCCACATTGATCAGCACGGAAGAATCGATGCATACTGGACGGAACAGCTAGAAGCAAGTGGAAGTGACTAAGAGTGAGGAGTTAAGAATGTACAGCAACTTATGCTCAACCGATAGTGTCTGTTGTTTTGCTATGATACAAATAAATGCAGACTAGCCACCATCTCCGTCTCTTATGAACACGATCTCGATTATTTCTTGACGCCTATCAAAGGCATTCCTCACAGATCATTAAAGCGCCCTATTTGGAGTATCGTTGTATGAAGAATCGAAGATCTTAGCACATGACAAACATTAACAGAAAACCATGATATCCACCTATCCAAGATATACCACAGCGACGACAGCCGCGCACAGCAGCGCGAAGTTGCTTGCAGCAGCCACCACAGCACCGCTCTTCGAGCCCGATGATGGCGCGGTGGCGCCGCTCGTCGTGCTGCCCCCGCCAGATGAAGTAGTTGCAGCTGCGGATGAAGAAGTGGCAGCAGAAGAGGTGAGGGTAGCCGAGCTCATGGTGGTGTTTCTGTACATGGCTGTGCCTGTTGCAGCGCTGCCGCTAGCACTTACGCCAGATCCCACGGCACCGGTCCCGACCGCGCCGGTACCTACGGCGCCAGTGCCCACAACGGCGGTGGCGGTGGTTTTTGCGCTGACCACAGCTGTCGTGGTGATATTCTTGCTTGATGAGGCGGCGCTACCAACGATGACGGCGCCGGAGAACGATGAGCTGGAAGCAGTAGCAGCGGAGGAGGCAGTGGATGAGACAGAGGATGAGCCAGAGGATGAAGCGGATTGACCGCCAGTCAGGGTGATCATGCCGGTGTAGTTGGGCGGCTGGCCTGCTTGGTCGATTCTGAGGGCGTAATTGTCTCCATCAGCAAGGGTGGAGCTTGGGTTCCAGGTATAGATGTTCCCAGTGGCCGAATCAGTCAAGACGGTGACAGTCTGGAGATTGTTGATTGAGCCGTTCTGCAGAGAGATAGTTACGGCCTACAGGGATCATGGCAGTCAGCAATTTGTCCCTATTTCGCGAGAGGAAAAGAAAACTCACTGATCCATCGCCTCCAGTCCATTGAAGATTGACGGGCGTGCCGGCATGTACAGTGGATGGGAGGACTCCAGAAAAAGCAATGCGTTGTGAAGAAGCTTGCGCGACAGCTGCGGCAAGGAACGACGCGCACGCGAAGAGGGTCTGAAGCTGCATTGTGAGAGAGATGTGTTGGAGAGTGGGAGCGAGTTTGGGTGTTATTAGAAGATGATATGGCGAATATGTCTGGAACGAGTGGCAGACGGTAGTATACGACGATGAAGCGATGAAGAGAAAACGAGTGTCGATGTTGTTGGTGGAAGGAAGAAGAGGATGGGCGCGAGGGCGACGAAGGGGGCTTTTGAAGTTTTGATTGCGGGAGGCTAAGCTCAGTGGCTCGGCTGATGAGATGGGATGCCAGGGTTCAGGCATGGAAATGAACTGAAATTTGCAACGGCGCCAACCCTAGCTTTGGACCAATGAGAATGCCGCCCCCTAGGCTGCATACAACTCGACCCCGTTCGCTTCCACCTTTCAAATGAGCCCAATTTAGCGTCGGGGCAACGGCAGATACTAGATCTGTGTATGTGATTGAAGTGCATGTACTCCGTACCGCGTACCGCCTCGACACGCACGAATTTTTCCATAGACGAGGGAAGAATATGGCATCGTGCATATGGAGCTCATCGGTCGACTTCGAAGGAGGAGAGCTTGGGGACCGCCAATTGCCCTTCTGAAGTGGACGAACGATCATTGAGGCAGTTGCGCGACATTGTTCAGGCCACATTCGAAATCAAAGGTGAAACACATGACTTCTCGCGAGTCTTCGCATCATGCACATTGCAGGCTCCCCTTTCCAAACCTAACATCGACCGCTCCCCCTCCTATTCCTGTGGTCTCTTGAGGCCTACACTCTCTAAGATCGATGAGACCGATGTCGACCGCTTCTTCTCTTGCACTTGCCCTTCTTCAGCCTCTCTCCTTGGCGCTAGTCGTTCGCTGTCGCCCGCCTCGGTTGTCAATCTTGCCATCTGCTTCTCATGTATTTCCACAGCCCGCTGCTGGTAGTGAGCCTTCAATTCACTGAGGTCTGCGGAGTGGCCCGCGGGGACATTGTATGGAGAACCACTGTTGAAGAGCCTAGGAAGGACACAGGCGACTTAGCATTCAGGTCAAAGGTCAAGAGTCAAAAGTCAAAAGTCAAAAGTACGGTGGTGCTTGCAGGAGACGGAACAGAAACTCGGCGAGCCAATGTCAAGCCCAGTTCCCTCCGAGCCAAGCCAAACAACTCGTTACGGGATCCGAACAACGTGGGCATGAGTCAAAAGAAAGGCAACGTACTCAGGGAACCTCAATTCAATATGATGCGTCCATGGGCTTCCCTCGAACAGATGCCGATCTGCACCCGCTTGCTCCACCATTTTCGTGTGCAGAGCATTCCTCGCCGCAAATCTGTCTTGCCAGAAGCGATAGTATTGCATAATTCGAGTAGGTAGAGGTTGCTTATCAGGATTGCCGGCCGAGGCAGGGTCGTTGGAGGAGGAGTGGGAGAATTTGTAGACAGCGAAGGAAAGGGCTAGAGTAGCGATTGTGATATAAAGTCCGCGCTGGTGGGAATGAACATGTCAGCTCTCATGTGGGTAAGTATGGTCGAGGGGCCCCAGGTGCAAAGGGACGTACACCGAGGTCCTCATTGACCGGTTCCGGATGATGAGCATGGTGGGTGGACTCGTAGTGGCCTGCGGACGCAGCATGGACTGAGTCAGTACCACTGCTGTCGCCTCCCTATATTGCCTCTTAGTGAACATAGCCAGCTTCAATATACTATCAAAGCAGAACATCATACGCCGATAGGTTCGTTGACAGGCTTGTTATCAGGTGCCCGGTCTGAATTCGTGGGATCAGGCGGCTTGGTGTCGGTGTATCCACGCCATTGAAAGCGATGAGGTCGCTGCGCCAGACGGAAGGCTGCCCGCCGTGTTTGAAGCATCCTGTGAGTTGCAAAACGCTGTTAATGCCTGGCTAGAGAGGGCAATGATGTTTGGGAGCGAAAGTCGTGGGTCGAAGTTAGTCAGCACCATTGACCAATGAGACTGTCGTATAAATTTCTCACTATTCTCGGGACGCCATCTTTGAAAGGAGTACGTAGGGGAGTGTGGGAAGGAGGGTAGCAATATATCCTATATGGGTCTAGATATGTGACTCTTCTTTGTTTTTATCTGCCACGAACATATCCTGTAAAATACGTTCTGTTCTACAAAATGTCCAGCTATACCCATTTCAGCGCGCTCTCCGCCTGCATCGGTCTCCTAATTTACTGCTCTTCAGCACACGCCAGCGCTTCAGCGCCTGCGCACTCACCAGAAGCCCACACAGAGCTCATATGCCACACCTCCCACGCTTCCGAATGCTATCCAGCCATCTTCCAGCCAACCGAATACTTCCAACGAATCCATGACGACCAATCCATCCCACCTGGCCTTCATGTCCGCTTGAATCTAGCAACGGGCCTCAAAGAAGCCCGACTCAACGTTCCCGAACCCGACGATGCACCCATGGCAGATTTGGTTCTCATAGACAAGATAGCTCACATTCCCAAAGATGGGAAACAAGGGCCATATTTGGATAGTAGTCAGAAGATAATAGAAGGCCAAGACCGAGAACGGCAGAAGAAACCGCCCTCAAAGCTCGAAATCGATGATCCTTTCGTCCCCCTGCATGAGTCAGACGAGTCCAATTATCTCCTGGCCCAAAGGGTTGTGATTGGCCTCGCGAATATCCAATCCACCCTCTCGGCCCTCGAATTCCTTACCGGTCTCGCTCACGATCTCGATTGGGGAATCACGTTAGCCCGCGATGCAGACCTCTCACGCACCCTGGTCGACTACATTGACCCTTTATCAGCCGGACCCCTTGAAGTCCGCTCGGCGTCCGCGCAGCTTCTGGGCACGGCTATACAAAACAACGTCGAGGCGTTGGAAGCATTGCTAGAATGCTATACTGAGGTCGACGGGTTTCGAAACACACCAATAATGACTGTGCATGCCGCCTTGAAAGCTTCAATGATTGGAGAAGAATCAGACACCATATTCCAGAAACGCCTCCTCTTCCTGCTTACCAACCTCTCCCCCTCGCTCCCACAACTGCAAGCTTTCGTCTCCAACGGCGGTCTCACTACCCTACTTGACCTTTTCGGTTCTTCAGAGGTGGAGCCAGGCGTTGACCGCCGGGGCAAAATCCGCATGAAGATCGCGAACTACCTTCAAGACCACATCATTTCCACTATAGACGGCCGGCCAGTCCACTCCCTTCTAGAGACATTTCCTCCAGACACTAGCTCCGAAATATTAGACAGTCGATCAGTATGGAGGGAGGCGATGAGAGGGATGGAAGGGTGGTGTAAAGCTTTTAAAATAGCATTCGAGAGATACTACATTGCGGCCGAGGCGCCAGGTGGCGAGTCGATCTACGCAGATGATGGCTACGTGAGTGTATATGAGGCGCATCAGATGTTGGAGAGGGTACTACGGTATCACGGGTGTAAGGGAGAGTGCGGCTGTGAATTAAGCAAGGCTTTCGCAACAATCGCAGAATGAAGCATGGTATCATTCGATGCATTGAAAAATCCGAGCTGAAGTGTCTAGGCATGCCTGGTAACGATCTACCTTTTCGCTCTGCGAAAATGATTGCTGTGGGTATATCAATGCATGCCCAGACGTGAAGGTCCGTCCCTTGTTATCAATCAATAAGACCGCCGCCATGTGTCATAATCTCGAGAATGCTCAGCTGGATGGGTAGCACAAAAGCGCTGGGTCAAGCTTCCTGCTCGAAACTTATGGGCACCAATCCATCCATTCCATCACCTTCCACGGCATCAATCTCAGCATCCGTAACCTCGTCAACTCCATTAAGGGCGATACGGCCCTGCTCGGCGGCAACCTCAGACTTCCACTTCGGAATTGTGGGCTTCTTCCCTGTGTTGGCTGCGGCTTTGGCCTTGGTAGCTGCCTTGGCACGGCTCTTAGCCTTGGGAGGAACAGCCTCCACTTCTTCTGCTTGTGCGGATCCATCCCCATCATCGCTGACCTCTTGGGGTTTGGTAGCTGTTTTCTTGACGACTTTGGCAGTCCCTTTCTTTGTGACTTTGGTCTTCTTGGCTAGGTTCTGCCCATCCTCGTCGCCATCCTTGGAGACACAACGCTTGTTGCTGTTATTATTGTTGTTGCAATTGGCTGCGGACTAATCCCCATCAGCCATGTGAGTGGCCTTGATGGCTGTCTACTCACATTGTCGTTGCCCTCCGGCTTCACGGCAGCAGACCCTCCTTCTTGTTCATCATCAACAGCACCCTCTTCATCACCAACGTCAGGCTGCTTGCCCTTGTTCCCACCGTTCACTATTCTCTTCACGGGAGCGGCACGCGGCTTCTTCGGGGTCGTAGCCGTGAAGGTTCCGGCATGCTCAGGGTTCTTCTCTGCGATCTCACGTCCCGTCTGACGCCACTTACGAAACTTGTGCTCTAAGCTCGCCTCGGTCCGCTTCTCTGCGTCCATTGCGGCCATCTTTCTAAAGCTGATGGCTGGATTACCGATGGTGGCGAAGAGTAGCGGCATGATCGAGTCGACGTCGGTGGTAGCAGTGGCCTTACCACGGGGGCTAGCGGCAGTAGTCATTGCTGGTGACTACGGTGTTGTGTTCTCCTGGAACCAAATCTGCTGGAGATTAGCCTTTGCTTGATGACCATAGTACATGCATCGTCATGCAAATAAAGACTAGCAAGCGGACACCTTGGTATCATCATGTTAGGGATCGTGGGCTGGATACGGTAAAGGTGAAGGACTGATGGCTTATATCATCTTGATATCCTCAGTTTTATCAGACTGATGGCTTCTGATGGTCGCGTAGGGTGCTGAGTGCAGTACAATACGATGACGTTGGCTGCTAAAACATGAGTGTATCATGACAACAAGAGGAGGATGGGCCAGAAGGCACTGTTGCGAAGCTGACGGCTTTGGGTGTGGAGGAGAAGCTGCCAATGTAGCAGCACAAAAGTGAGACGGGATTGCCTTACCTGCGGTGATCTTAGAAGGCTTATTAGGAAAAATACTGTGATGTGTGTGAGTGTTGCGCCTTCCAAATGCGAAGACTTGGAAATTACTCACTGAGATACTTTTTTGCGTTGATGGAATGCGATGATGGCGATGGTGGAATGTAGAAGTGAGGTTGTAGATGGCTGCGAAGAAGATGAAGTTCAAGAGATTCACATCGGTACCAAGGGAAAGTACTGATAGGGGACTGTTATGAAGAGTGACGAAAGCAAAGGCCGCTAGCCGAGTCTAGTCGATGTTGTGAATGCCGACAACATCAACTCCTTCGCATGATCGAATCAGAGGATCTTCTTCACTCAAAATAGTAGAGGTTCTCTGGCCCCGGCTCCGGATGTCTACAGCGCAGGTTGCTCCTCTCTAGGGGTGGAACGAAGGTCTTTTGCCGAATTAATCCACAACAGGATTCCTCATCCGCGGTTTCTAGCTCTTTGTATCAGTGTTACCCATTGCGTATTGACTCTGTCGAGAGTGTTTGACCATAACTTTCGTTGCATGAAAAGACTACCCTGTGATCAAGATAGCTCAATCGAAGGCCATCCATCCGCAATGTCGGCGCTTTGTTCCTGTACATTAAGCATCATGCGTTGCCATTCAAGGTGTTCTATTAGTGAGTTACTTCCAACGACAAGGCGCCATCCTCTCTTTATTACTTGCGATCTTTCTATACTGATAACATGTTGGTCAATTTGAAGAACATCCATCCATACTTCCTGATGTTCACAGGACGTTTCCATTTCCAAAACCATTCTGTTCAAAGGTCTCCAGCCATATCTCAATCGTTTTTGGGACTCTTGTTCTATTATGATTTCGACATATTGATCAATTTCGATGCTCAAAGGGCGACCCGATCGCCATGGTGGTCCGATCGAAGCGAACGCAGTCAGACGTAGATAATGTAGTGTGAATTATCTCGGCATACATATGCTTCCGTTCAAGGGAATCTGGCTGGGATATCGGTCATCTACAGGCTTACCTGAATGTCGTATTCGCTTTGTAAAACCGCTGCTAGCCACGGTCTGATCTTGAGAACGAGCCTTATACTCCTTGTCAAGGCTTCCGCTTGCAGGATCACGCGTCATGTATGGAACTAGGCATGGGGGATTTGCCACGGCTCTGATTTTCACTAACGAGAGAATTGTCTTTGTAAATGGCTTCATCCATAGGAAAGCAGCCAGAGTTTGGTGACTGGATCTCTGTGAACGATAGTCACAAATCTGCTATAAATCCCGTTGCCTGCCTGCTCCGATCGAATGGCTGCCCCTATCATGTCGTTACAAAGATGGTGCATGTTCGTTCATATAAATGCTACTTTGATGGGTATCTTCGCTAATAATGTACATCATGATGGGCTTCATGCCCTTGACTGCATCCAGTCTATCGCTATTGGAGTGGGAGGATGTTTGAAGTTCTCCGGCCATCTCCAGCCCTCCTCATTTTCGTGAGAGTTCGTCCTCTGTATCCTCTGCATCATGCTCCTCCTCACCATCTTCACCCTCGTCGTCGTCGTCCTCGGCGTCGTCATTCTCGTCGTCGTCATCCTCCTCCGCTTCCTCGCTCGACGATTCCTCACAACGGGGTTCCATCTTGGCTAACATTCTCTTGATGTAGAGCTTTCTTTTCAAGAGTCCCCAATCAAGGATATTGTCAATATGAGACCTCAACTTGGGAATGTTCTCTTCTTTCTGTAGATCGAATCCATCGATCCGAGACATCTCGTAGATAACCTCCCCACCTTTCTTCCTATGCGCCCAATGCACGTAGATTTCGGCTGCAAGGGCGCTCATTGCCATTGAGAACACCATACGGCCTTCATCATCCTCATCATTCTTGTTCGTGAGTCCGGCCTTCTCCCTGAGCTTTCTCATGGAGTAAATGAGCGCAGCGCCGCCTCGGCAGGCTTGAATAGTCGCTGCCTGGAAACTGGCTTTGCCACTTTTGAACTCGATCACGAAGAATGGATACAGCATGTCCGCGGAGATGTCCGAAATTCCTAGCAACGTGAGGTTGACCACTGATTCGCGGTGTCTAAAAGCCTTCCGACTAAGTCCATATGCAAGATCAGGTTTGGGGTTTTTGACGTCGGGTAATTTGCGTAACCACTGCTCGAGGTCCCTCTCACCCGCTTTATCTTTCACTGGAACGCTCCCTCCTCGGAATTGCTGATTCCGGTTGTGTCTCAAAGCGCTATCGTCCCATCTGACTATCACCCATCCCTGCTCTTTTTCTAGCGTATCGGTGGCAGGCTGCTTGACGCTGCGGCTCTCGTCGATCAAAAGTTTCCACATAACATCCACAAAAGTGTCTTCATTGGCGTATTGCCGATCTATGCGCTGTTCGATGAAGTGGTCGACGGTCTTCTCGCTCATAGCAGAGTCCCTCGTCACCATGACGATATCCCTTGCCGCCAACACGATTTTCTTGTCGAGCTCAGTTTCCATTGACTTAACGCGTTGCATCATCATGCCATTGTATTGCATTATTTCCACTTGCTTTCCATGGTCTGTAGCGCTACTCTTAGTGTTTGGCGTCTTGGAGCTACTGGTGCCGCCCTCCTCGGGATTAGACTTTGCAGGCATCTTTCCTTCTAGCAATGCCAGATTCTCTCTTGTAAGTGGTTGTGGCGTACAAGGCTCTGCGCTCTCAACCTTCTGTCGCTTCTCTGGTGTCTCACTCACTCCCCTCACCACAATCTCAGCCTGCCAACACTCAACGTCAGCTACTGCCCATGAGAAGTCCAGATATGACTTACTTCCGAATGTGACTTGTCGCTCCGCTTTCGCTTCTCACCCATCACACGTGGACCGATGCTGGAGGTGATATCGTGGGGTGGAAAGGCTGGATAAGGGGGTGAGTCTGCGGGAAGCAGACTCGAGCAAAAGCGCTCGGTCCGAATATCTTCCGTGAGAGAGAGCCTACTTGGACGTCTTGACCAAACCAGTGTATGACGAAATGCCGATACCCCTCACGAGAGTTGATGTAGATGGTGGTGAAGAGGCTGTGGTGGGGATATGTGGTGGGGGCTTGGGGGCTGATAGAAGTCACGCGGAAGTGAAGCCGCGCTTCACGCGTCCAAGCCGCCTGATCACGTGCTGTCCTTAAAACGAATGACCGAGAAAATAGTCTCTGCCGATTTTCTCCCACCCGCCAAGCAAAACATCGGCAGGGAGATTTTTAGGAATGAGTGGCTGTATGATATATGCTTAAACAACAGTTGCAAGCGTTGTGCTGCACTTGCATGATGAACATATGTAGGATATAGAAGCCACATGTGTAGCAACCAGCTTTGCTGCAGCATCTCGACCCTTTGCTGCAGCATCTCGACCCTCCCCCTGAGCATGCACAAATACTTTTGACCCACTTAACCTGTAGCAACTCAGCTCTTGTCAGTCAGCCAGTCAAAAGCTAGTTCACCTCATCCCTCAGTGATGATGTTACACACAGCTTGCGCGTCAGGCATCAGCGACACCCGCATTTATGCCCCTACCCATTCGGTAGCGTAATGGCAACAGCGCGATATTCCACGGGGAAATATAAAGAGCCTAAGTATCTTGACTTCTAACATCTCTAGGCGGCCTTCATCCAGCTGCGGCAACGGGAAAGCTACCTTGGTTGGGCTTCATTTGCTCGCCCTCGGCAATAGGAGTAGCTGGCGGTAAAGTGGGGGCTGGCGAATCTCTGATCTCAGAGGTCGGTGCTGAATTCTTACTCGGCGAGGCGGTTGGCTTGCTTTCTGGTTGGAGTACGTGCGGTCTCCATTTGGCGAGGTGCTTTGCCGCTGATGCCCTGGCATCATCATCTACGTGAAGGCGTCAGCAAAAGTACAGGAACGGCTTGACGGAGGTTATGAGTGGTAGCGAAGACATACAGTTCCGCCATAGATCTTCAAGGGCATCGAGAGCCATATCACGAGCGGGAGGTTTCATCATGATCAAGTACCTGCAGCCAAATTAGAAAGCGTGGAGGAAGTAAAAGCAGCCTGCGGAGAGGCATACAGTAAAGTAGTTACGGCCAATTGCACCCTCTCAGGATCCCTGGCGAGGGCCTTCACTCGTTCAAGCACATTTTCGTTGATCTCAGGGATCTCTCCAAGGAACCGTGTCAATAATCTGTCCTTGGCGTCCAGATAAGGCACGATACCATCCAGGACCCTCAGCAGCCAAACCTCGTAATTCCGTCTAGGTTGCGTTGCTGTTTTGCTCACCGCGTGTTGCCCGGCAGCTTGCACTTGCATTCGATCATTGAACCATTCTTCGCTGAGCCATGCGATGGCTATGGGTATCCTAGGCCGAAAGTCCTCCCGTATGAACTTCGCTAGAGTCTCTCTGATACCATCATTCAAAGTTAATGAGGCCTCCGGCCTCTTAACCACTGCTTTAAAGTTCTCCTCTTCGCGCTCTACTACCTGCAACCCTGCAGAAGCACGGGTTGCAAGCCTCGTGATGAAGACAATCCAAGCTTCTTTATCGTAGTTGCTTCCTGCTAGCCTGTTTAGGCCTGACTTCTGCCTCTTTGCAGCTGAGGGCTCCTCCAGAACATTCATCATGCTGAAAACGCGGCTGATTGTGCTTTTCCCTAATTGCTCCATCTCTTCCATTGTCAAAGGTGCAGGTTGTGGAAGTTTGAAAGGGCCCAATGCCACCTCTGTGGGCGCCACTAGCGAGTCGTCCAGCGGGAGAGCATCTGCTTTGTTCAGGACTTGCTCCCGGTCTTCAGTAGGCTGAAAGTCCGGCTCATAGTCTTCTTCATCGTCTCCGAGGGCACCAACTTGTGGCAGCGTGGGATTAGATTTGGCCAGGGAGTCGTATCGAACTCGGACGTGGTGGATAGCTAGGTCAAAGGCTTGCTGGTCTACCCTTTGAAGTACCGGTACAACGATTCTGGTCATCAGATCTAACGGAATAAGTGTGACATCGAAATTAGTAAAAGCTGGGTTTTTGGTGAGGGTGTAAAGATCCTTGAAACTATTCGGACCGGGTGGAAGGGGTGCATAGCCTGCTCGCTCAGGTAGGCCAGCTCCGAGACGTCTCCGCTTGGCTCTGTCGAGGCCATCTGTAGGTTCACTGGGCAACCCTCTCTTTCGAGTGCTGCCCTCGTCGAAGATGTCCATACGGGCCTGTATGAGACGGTCGACGTAAATCTTGATACGACCTGCCATTGGTGAATTCTCATTCCTGGGGATTGCGTTAGCATCCCCAACGACTAGGAGAGAAGCCGAATTGTGGTACCTTCGATAGATGTTCATGAGCAATGCCCTAGTCGTTCTTTCCATAGCCTTGATCTGGACCTTGGCTTTGGGGCTCATGGGCGAATTGGCCTGCTTCATTGGGTTGAAATTGAGGATGGCAGATAGGATCTTGTTCGCGATAGACTGGCGGGCTCGCAGCAGGTTGCCCAAGCAATTTAGAGTTGCAGTAATCAATACAGCATCACTACCATCACAATATCAGAATAATCTCTTGCGCGTACAGTGATCGGTAAATACCTATTCTCCTCACTGAAGACGTTGAGAAGTCGATCCAGCAAGCCCGATGCTTCTGGTTCCAGGCTTGGAGGCGGTATCAACGGGTGATTTCGAGGGACAAGGGAAATCGATGTCTCGTTCTGCTCGGGACGCTGTCATTGAGCATCAGCAATGGTCCCGACGTCCAGTGGTAGCACTGGGATACACACCCTCGGATCTGCAATGACTCCAGGTGTCTGCACCAGAATGACCCTCTGTACAAATTTCACGCAACATATTCTGACCCCAGTTGGCGCAGAGTCCCATCTCTTCAATATATTGGATTTGATTGACGCCATCTGATTCCATACGGGTACATCATGCGGGTTTGCAATGCTAAGGAAAAATCATAATGTAAGTCACTGCCCTTCTGCTGCGTGATCTCCTCCGGGGCGTCTACTCCGAGGCAAGGAAATGCCTGTCTACGGGAACGGAAGCAGGGTTGCACGTACATGTAACGGAAAATGAAGCTGTATATACTGGCAGCAGTCTGCACCACGTTCTTCAGTACCTCAGGATCCTCCCCGGGTATTTCCAGTAAATCCTTCAATGTGCCCAGTACTCCCACAGCCGAATTCTCTTTGAGAGCTGACGTGAAGGCTGGGCTGGCAAAGGTTTCAGCCAGAAATTCAGCTCCCCATCTTCGTAACTCAAGTCGCGCGCTAGCCCCTACTATGGGTAAGATGCCTGAGACGATCTGAGGGTAGAGGGCAGCGTCTCCCAGTACGATCTTACGTGCCGCTTCGAGTTGGGTGAGCTGGTCTGGGAGCGCGAGAGCCATTGTGTAAATATCGGGATCAAGCTCTGAAACGAGGTGAAGGATAGAGGGGTTTGTTGTGAGGACTACAAAGGGCAGATGTCGACGTGATTTGGGAGGAATGGAAGCTAGCTAAGTTGTCATGGTTGTTTCGACAAAAAAGGTCTTGTTGCTGCAACAATCGGCGAAGAAACGGAGGGCAATCGAAAGGTGAATTTCATCTACAACGGTTGAGAGATGAGAGGGCGAAGAAGGAAAGTTGATGACCTGGTGGATCTGGAAGTGGAGCTGCATGTCGATCAGAAATTACGCTAGCAAACTTCCCGCAACGGGAAGAGCCTCAATGACGGCTCTCTCCAGCAATCCAACGTCAAACGATTCAAAATACCACTCAATATGGGCATGTACGTAGAGCCCAGGCCCTAAAAATGCTTCGATTCTAATGGATGATTCTCAGACTCCCTCGTTCAAGTTATTACGACAAACACTATCGCCAATCCGCTGCCCTCATCCGCGCCCGCCAACCCTACCTCGTCCGCAACATCGTTACCGGCGTCGGTCTCTGCGCTTTCACTGTTGCTGTTTGTACGTCTTGGTCGCGTTTCTATCTCGTTCTGCAAGAGGGTGGAGGCAATAGCGTATGCTAAGTCGCACACAGACTCATGGACCATCAATGCCGTAGCTCAGGACGATTTCTCCGACGTACCCATCCCAGATGCGCCACCGCAGGCAGCACACACCCCACATACGGGGGTGGAGAAGTCAGTCAGTGGGACCATGTTAGAGCAGCGAAGAGAGGAGACTCGTGCGCGGTCATAAGAGGGATGGAGGATTGAGGCTCTGGGTGCCGGAACTTGCGGGGCTGGATGGAACTTGTGGGTAGGTGGGAATATGGAGGTAGAGGAATTGCATATCAGAGTATCTTTGGCTGCGGGTACAAATGCCGTTGTGGAACGGGTACACGAAAAAGCATGGGTTTGGGGAGAAAGGCCAACATCCACTCTACATTTGACAAGGCACGAAACCTAGTTGTATCCCGTTGGACGCGCGAGAGGGCAGAAGAGCGAAGATCATACTTGGCGGAGAACGCAAAGAAATGACTCGGCGTGGTGCCAACTGTGATATAGAGGTTTATTTGTCTGTCAGGAAATATCCTACGAGCTGCCATACTTGTACACAGAAATAAGCGTCCGACAAATTCCATCAGATCATCCTCCCGCAGAATATGTGCAAAACTCCCATATACGCACGAATGCTGCCAAACCATATATGCAAGACCCTCCCTGAAGCGTTTTCTCAATAGACAGCAACGACGATGCCGAAGATCATGGCGACTACACCTCCTCTCACGTTCAGCATGTTTGCACCACTCGATGACGCCGTGGCCACAGTCGAAATTGCCAAAGTGCTGCTGCTACTCGGTGTCGAGCTTCCACTTGATCTAATCGCGCTGTCACTGTCAGCTGTAGCTGAGCTCGACGAGGTAGTTGCCGATTTCGAGCTTGCGGTTGAGGACATAGCTTTCTCCAAATTGCCACTCATACGCGTTGCCGAAGATAATGGGGTAGAGGCCGAGGTAGCCATGGTTGTGGCAGCGGTAGCAAAAGCGCTTCCGCTTGGGGTGATAAACTCTACGGTATGGGTGCTCTCAACCACAAATTGCCGGGTATAGTTCACAGCGCCGGGGTTGCCATCAGCGGAAATGTCAATGGTATAATCGGAGTTTCTTATCGTGTCGGCGGGCAGAGTGAAAGTGTAGGAGCCTGAATTAGGGATGCTGGCTATACAGTCGTCTAGATCAGTCGCGCTTCCTCGGAGAATGATGACTCTGCAAGTTGCATACATGCGATCACGGTGCCCTTGTTCAGGTCGCTTGCAGCGCCACTGCGCAACGTCAGAGTCACGGGGCCTTGAGTTGTGGGCGTCCAAGTGAAAGTAGAGGGTTTACCGGCTGTGACCATGTAGCCATCAGAGACGGTTGGTGGACTTGCGGAAGAGCTTGTCTGCGCTATAGCTGCTGTCATTAAGCAGGCGATACTGTAACAAAGGGCGAAACGCATGTTGATTTGCAACGCGCTGTTTGTTCTCGCTTGTTCATGCACAGCACTTGGAAAGGACAAGGCATACAGGTGCAGAGGAGAAAAAGTGAAAAGTCTTTAAGACGTGACTAGAGACGCAGTCAATGTATACAAGGAAAGAGTCAGTGCGAAAATCAGATGCGATACACTGGCCGAAGGACATTGTTGAGCCAGGGAGTATGTTTATATGAGACGTAATACTGCGGGAGCGACGGACCCCGTAGTGGTCAAAATTAGAAAAGAAGGTGAGAAGCACCGTTGCCACCAGTATTTCGTCCGTCAGCTCAAGGGCAATGAGAAATGGAGTCAATGCAAATGCGGTGTCCATACGCATGGAGGGCTTTGCTCAGTCAGCAGAGACGCTCGAGCGCCCTTGAGTAGAGGTCAACAGAGAGAAGCATGCTTCGTGTCATCATCGAAAACAGACAATGTAGCCGCGATTATTAAAGCGCACACAGGCTAGCAAGAATTAAGATAGGAAGATATTGCAAAGTCCAAGCAGTTTCGGCGTATGTAAGAACGCAACTCCGTCTGGGGTTCATAGGCAGGGTCCACCTATTCAGCTCATGTAAAGTACGCTGGGTGGGTCGATGCTTAGCCCTAATAGCCATGAGAGGTTGGAAGTTTTTTCCACTTAGAATGGTGTCGGATGTCTTGGACTTCCTTGCACCATTGAGCGCACACCTTGACCGCCCACCCTTGTTATTCGGATCGGTGTCAATGCCAAGTTGCGTCTGGCCACACATGGAGTGTATGCGTTGGGGGGGGGGCGCTAATATAGCAGTTTGCAAAGGCGTTGGCCAGACGCTAGTGGGCCGCACGTCGCAGAAGCTTCCCTACTAAAAATAAGTAGTAAAGCCTTAATAATATATGCTTATAATTATAACCTATAGATATTAATAAATATCTAAATAAAGCTATAAATTATCTTATATAGATAATCCTTAATATTTTACCTTCTAGCTTATATTCTTACTATTACTATCCTTATTATAACCCTTAATAAAACCTTATTATAATCCTTATAATTACTATTACTATCTTATTATAAGATATAAACTATCTTATTATAAGTACTTTTACTTATATATCTTATATTAAAATAGTAATAGTAGTTATATACCTTATAATAAGATAGTAATAATACTTATAATAAGATACTTATAATAAGATAATAATAGTAGTTATATATCTTATAATAAGATAGTAATAATAGTTATATACCTTATAATAAGATAGTAATAGTATTTATAAGATTTATTTAAGGTTATAATAGAAGTTATAATAGGAGTTATAATAGGGGTAAAATATTAAGGATTATTTATATAAGATAATTTATAATCTTATTTAGATATTTGTTAGTATTTATAAGCTATAATTATAAGCGTATATTATTAAGACTTTACTAACTATTTTTAGTAGGAAAGCTTCTATAATATATAGCTTATAAGCGTCTAGCTAATACTTTTATAAACTACTATATCCTAAAGAGGCTAGTAACTATAATTTAGGTATAGTAGTATTATATAGGTAAGTTATAATATAGTAAAAGGATGATTTTCTACTAAGATAGATAGCCTTACTAAGTAGTAGAGCGCTAGGCCTAATATAAATAGCTTATAAAGCTTCTTATTAAAGGCTCCTATAGTATCTATAATAGATATTAGTAGATAAATAAGGCTATTATCCTAATAACTATAGTAAAATATATATTATAAAAGATATAATAAGTCCTAACTAATTAAAAGGCTAATAGAAAGATTACTCCTGAAGTAAAATCTATTATAAGATAGGAAGGTAATCCTAGATAATAAAATAGGAAGGTAAATCTAAATAAATAGGTAAGGTAATAAAACCTAAGTAAATATATAAGCCTAAAAACTTAAATAAGGACCTTTATATATTATATATCTTATTAAATTTATTAATTAAATTAGTAGTATTCCTTATTAATTCCCTCTCTAATGTCTAGTAGTCTTCCTTAGGACTATTATCCTTCTGTTAAGGATCTGTTATATCGTGGTATAGTCATGGATTCGTTAACTATCTACATGGATGAAATCCATGGATATGGACGTGTTTGCGGGATCTACAGGGTCTTCGGGTAGGGCTTAGCGTACCCGAGGACGAACATCAAAATATGATGTGCCTGGCAAATCCATACCCATAACAATTGCCATGTTTTTCAAAGAAAGACAGCGTCCTCGCTGTCATAACGCCGGTGAGGTACTTCAGGCCACGTGGGTAGCCAATCAGAAGTCTCATGCGTGTGTCCATCCATCGCTATGCATGCAAGAACAAAAGAAACGTGAGAAAATAAACCTTCCACCATTTGGATATCTCCGGGAGCGACGACGAGGTCAGGACAGCGACGTCCAGGCTGCAAAGTGGCTCCGGTGGTAGGTAAGAGGCGTGCCTTGGAGCCCATCAAGAAATAAAGATGAAAGGTGCATGCGTCATCAAGAAGTAGGTCACTGAGTAAGGCCGATGTTTTGCTTAGTCGGATTTCGGATAAATTCATTGGAAATCCTGGAAGGCCATAAGGAGTCGATTGCCGGGGTTTTGGGCTTTGATACATTTCTTGCCGGGCTAGGCCGCTTTAGTGTAGGCGTCTTGGCAATTGCCTGCGTGGATGATGGTAATGTCTTGACTGTGGGTTTTATGACTGTTGGTTTGTGAAACTTTGCGTACAAGTCTTTCATCGACATGGTAGGAAGGACGGTGAGGCGAATAGGAGTCGTCGATCTCGTGAGTGGGGCGTATCTCATATACAGATCGTTGATTGTCATGTACGTTCCGGGCATGTAGGTAGGTGGCGAGGGCGATATCGATCAGTATGTAGGCACTGGCGTGGGAGGTGACACGGCTCTGTCTAATGGTAATGAGGGTGTTGTAGGAGGTGTCGTTGGTGTCGTTACCGTCTCTTTCTCATTGTTCTTCTGATGGTCTTGCTCCCTTTGCTTGTGTTGATTATCTACATCTTCTATGTCTTTCTGGAGTGCTTCTTGGAGTGCTTGGACACATGTCTTTGTAGGACGGACCATGAACATGGGTTGGGGCATGGGAGGCCGACTCATTGGTGTAGGGAGCGTAGTAAGCTGAATAGCGTCTAGTCTTTCCAGAGCGTGGTATAAGGCAGTATAATTAAATGGCGTGTTGGCCTTAACATCTGATTTTTTGTGTTGTTTTTGCTGAGGCGGTGTAGGATAATGGGAAGGTGGACTGTTGTTGTACGTATGTGGGTAGGGCTTTAAGGGTCGCTTGTTCGAACGGTAGTGTCGGTTGGAGGTGTAGGTACGTGGTTGAGGTGTTGAATAGTTATCTATGATGGAGGTTCTGGTGGACTTCTTGAGGGATGTTTTGGTGTTGTCTTTTCTGAGACGATGTAGGATAATGAGGAGGTAATGGATAAAGGCGAATCGTTCGTAGATAGGAGTTTCGGGTCTAACCTATCGAATGGGCGTACTGGTCTGATATGTAGGTAGGGGAGGGAGGTGCTGAATAGTTCGTCGTGGGGGAGGTCTGAATGGAGGTTCTTGGTGTTGTTTTTGTTATTGCTCTCAACGGCGCTCAGCAGCCAGCAATGATGGGACGGCGCACAGCAGCTCGTCAGTGGGTCAGCGCTCAGCAGCCTGATCGAACATCTGGTGTTGCTACCATTGTTAAGGATCTGTCATATCGTGGTATAGTCATGGATTCGTTAACTATCTACATGGATGAAATCCATGGATATGGACGTGTTTGCGGGATCTACAGGGTCTTCGGGTAGGGCTTAGCGTACCCGAGGACGAACATCAAAATATGATGTACCTGGCAAATCCATACCTATAACACCTTCTATCTAACTAGATATTAGACTAACTATCTACGTTTATAGTATACTTATTATTTATTAACTAGTTTCTTTATCTATAAAAATCTACAGTCTACCTTAAGTACTATAAGTACTTAGGAGTTAGTTTTAGTAGGTTTAGTAGAAATATCCTATATTATTACTCTTAAGGGATTATAGTATAAAATAAGTAACTTTTAGTAGCCTACTTACTAAATTTATCATGGAACGACTTAGTCACGTGACTAAGTCTTAGTATAGATTACTTAGTACGTATATATATTACCTATAACTATATAGATAGATATTATTATTAATATTATTATTTATCTATATAATATATCCACGTCCTTATCTTTAAGAAATAGTAGTAATATCTAAAGATTAGGTCTAATATTATTATCCTTCCGCTTATTATTAGTACTCCTACTTATAAAGCCTCTATCTACCTTAATACTAGAAATTCGCTTATCTATTAGTTATCTACTCCTCTCCTAAGTACTTTATATAATACTAGCTAATTAGGATAATCCTTTCACTAGGCTAGTCGCTATAGGAAATAATAAGAAAGGTAAACGCTAGGCTACTATTAATAAGGAAAGCCCGCCGGCGTCTATATTAGAATCAGTAGAAGCAAGCGGAGAAGAAGGTAGAGAAATAGGCGGAGAAATCATCCCTAGTAAGTAATATACTAGTTAAGATATATCTCTTATTCCTAGTATCTCTAATAAATAAGTTAACAGCCTTATATTACTATTTTCAGATATACTTAATACTAAGCTAGAAGTATAATTTAGTTATTACTAGTAGTTTAATCTAATTCTAAGTATTAAATATCCTAGTTAATATCCCTTAGTTCCTCTACTAAAGTTAGGTGAAAAGTAAGAGGATTAGCTATAGTAGTTTTAGTAGTAAGAGTATAAGTAAGACTATAATAATATTATTCCTATTAAGATATATAATAAGATATCTTCTAGTAATTCTTAGACTATTAATACTAGAAAATACATTATATATTAGGATATCTATATATTTATTAATAGGCTTAAGTATCTAGCTTACTCTTATAGAAGTACTAATATCGTTACTATTATTTCTAAATGCCTTCGTAGTATAGACTTTAAGAAATCAGGCCTATAGATATATAACCTAGAATTATAGTATACTACACTTATTAATTAGTTTAAGGCCTAACTATATTAATCTATTTATATATATACGTTCTTTTATTTAATTCTTCGGATAGTCCTAGATACTAAACTGTAATCAATATAGCGCTATAAATCTATATATTTCTAAAGTTATCAGTATTTAGTAATCGACTGGAAATTACCTATCTAATATCTAGTTATGATTATTCCGGATCCGCTAAGACCTTTATAGAACAGTTTAAATTTCGCCTAACAGCTACTACATCAGCAATTCGGGAAGTCGGCCCTGGCGGCTCCAGCAGCCCGTGGGGAGAGACTTGTGCTCAGACCAGCTCGTGCTAACCCTAATAGGAAATCTATAAACGTTACGTCATATATTACTAATAAAATAGCTAAATAGGCTAGTTTTAAAGTTTAAGCTAAAACGGACTAAAACTCGCTAAGTTATTAGCTCCTAAACTTAAAAGTTTTTTTTTCTCGATTTTAAAACTTTCAAGTTCGGGAGCTAATAACTTAG